>Ga0268386_10002125_pt1 | contig 13970 bp, 9 predicted proteins | sample RVTome_15_FD_200260 | JGI IMG/M metagenome (GOLD analysis project Ga0268386, IMG submission 200260) | Soil microbial communities from uranium-contaminated site in the Upper Colorado River Basin, Wyoming, United States - RVT150D86... ...
GATGAGGATGCAGGCCAGGAAGGGCACCACCTCCCGCAGCCCCCGGACGAGCCCCGAGCGGGGCCACCGCCGGAGGGCCCCGACGAGCAGGGCGAGGAGCGCCACCGCCACCCCGAGGCGCACCACTCCCCCGGGGTGGCGCGCTCCCAGGACGCCCGCCTCGCGGGCGTAGAGGTTGGCGGCGAGGGTGAGGTAGGTGGTGGGAAGGAGGAAGGCGACCGCGATCGCCTCCTCCACCCGCAGCCGGAAGAGGGCCCGGACCAGGGCGGAGGCCCCGGGCGGGGGGGCAGCGGCGCCCGAGGTCACAGGACGAGGGTTTCCCGGTGCTCGCCGAAGACCTCGCGGAGTCGCCCCGCCACCTCCCCCACCGTGGCCCGGGCGGTGACCGCGTCGATGATGACGGGGACCAGGTTGCCGCCGCTCCGCGCGCGGTCGCCGAGAGCTTCGAGGGCGGCCTTCCAGGGTCCGGGGTCCCGCCGGGCGCGCACGGCCCGCACCCGCGCCACCTGGTCCCGCTCCAGCTCGGGATCGATGCGGAGGATGTCGGACGCGGGAGCGGCCCCCTCCTCCTCCGCGAAGCGGTTCACCCCGACGATCACCCGCTCCCCCGACTCCACCTCCCGCTGGAAGCGGTAGGCCGACTCCTGGATCTCCCGCTGGATGTCCCCGCGGGCGATGGCCTGGAGGGCCCCGCCCCTCGCCTCGATCCCGTCGAGCAGACGGAGCGCCTCCTTCTCGATCAGGTCCGTCGCCGCCTCGAGCGCCCAGGCGCCCCCGAGGGGATCGACGGTGCCGGCGACCCCGGTCTCGTGGGCGATGACCTGCTGGGTGCGCAGGGCCAGGCCCGCCGAGGCCTCGGTGGGGAGGGCGAGGGCCTCGTCCTTCGCGTTGGTGTGCAGGCTCTGGCAGCCCCCGAGGACCGCCGCGAGGGCCTGGAGGGCCACCCGGACCACGTTGTTGTCGGGCTGCTGGGCGGTGAGGGTGACCCCCCCGGTCTGGACGTGGAAGCGGAGCTGCTGGGCCCGGGGGCTCGTCACCGAGAAGCGATCCCTCATCAGGCGGGCCCACAGGCGCCGGGCCGCCCGGAACTTCGCCACCTCCTCGAGGAAGTCCGAGTGGCAGGCGAAGAAGAACGAGAGCCGCTCCCCGAACCGGTCGGGAGGGAGGCCGGCCGCCCGGGCCGCCCGCACGTACTCGAGGGCGTGGGCGAAGGTGAAGGCGACCTCCTGGGGCGCGGTCGCCCCCGCCTCGCGCAGGTGGTAGCCGGAGATCGAGATCGGGTTCCACCTCGGCGCGTGCTCCGCGCACCAGGCGGCGAGGTCGGTGGCCAGGCGGAGCGAGGGACCCGGCGGGTAGATGTAGGTCCCCCGGGCCACGTACTCCTTGAGGATGTCGTTCTGCACCGTCCCCGACAGGGCGGCCTCCGGCACCCCCCGTCCCCGGGCCACCGCGACGTAGAGGGCGAGGAGGATCGCCGCGGTGGCGTTGATCGTCATCGAGGTGGAGACCCGGTCCAGGGGCAGGCCGTCGAGGAGGGTCTCCATGTCCTCCAGGCTGTCGATCGCCACCCCCACCCGGCCGACCTCCCCGAGCGCATGGGGGTCGTCCGAGTCGTAGCCGATCTGGGTCGGGAGGTCGAAGGCGACCGAGAGCCCGGTCGTCCCCTGCCCGAGGAGGTAGCGGTAGCGGCGGTTCGACTCCGCGGCGGTGCCGAAGCCCGCGTACTGCCGCATCGTCCAGAGCCGGCCGCGATAGCCCGTCGGGTGGAGGCCCCTCGTGAACGGGTAGGCCCCGGGCTCCCCGATCGCCTCGAGCGGGGGGAGGTGGCCGGGCCCGTAGATCGGCTCCCGGGGCAGCCCGGAAGCCGTGCGGACCTCCCCGGGGGGCGCGGATGGCGTGGCCGCCTTAGCCATGAGAAGCTCGTCCCGGGACCGGGGGGTCGCGTGAAGGCTTGACAGCACGAAGCCCCTCTCCCCATAATTTTTTCGGGTCACGGCAATGGCGATGGATCAGGCGAGCGGCGAGGACATCAAACGGATGGTCCAGGAGATCGGGACCACCCTCCAGCGGACGCTCCTGGAGTCTCCGCAGATCGCCCACTGCCTGAACCGCATCCGCGCCGAGGGCTACGAGGTCTCCCTGGTCCTCGAGGCGACGATCGGCTTCAGCCGCACCGGGGGCAAGGAGCCGGCGGCGGACGCCTCGACCCTGGACGTGCGGGTCGAGCGGACCGAGCCGGCCCCCCTCAAGATGACCCCCCTCGACAAGAAGTTCCTCCGCTCCCTCAAGATCACCGTCGAGGAAGAGACGGAGTGAGGCGCCCCTCCGCCTGACCGCGGGGCGCTTCATCGCCGACTCGCTCACGTTCCTGGACTCCGCGGGCCGCCCGCCCCGCGCCCTCGGGCGCGGCCCTGCTACCGCCGGGGGTTGAACGCGGCCCGGCCCGCGTACCGCGCGAGGGGGCCCAGCTCCTCCTCGATCCGGAGCAGCTGATTGTACTTCGCGACCCGGTCGGTCCGGGAGGCGGAGCCGGTCTTGATCTGGCCGCAGCCCGTGGCCACCGCGAGGTCGGCGATGGTCGCGTCCTCGGTCTCCCCGCTGCGGTGGCTGACCATGCAGGTGTAGCCCGCCCGCCCCGCGAGGGCCATGCAGTCCAGGGTCTCGGTCAGGCTCCCGATCTGGTTGACCTTGACGAGGATCGAGTTGCCGATGCCCTGGGCGATCGCCTCGGTGAGGATCCGGGGATTGGTCACGAAGATGTCGTCCCCCACGATCTGGACCTTGTCCCGGAGGGCCTTCGTCAGGTCGGCCCAGCCCTTCCAGTCCTTCTCCCCCAGGCCGTCCTCGATGGAGACGAGCGGGTAGGCCTTCACCCACCTCTCGTAGAGGGCGATGAGCTGGGAGGAGGTGCGGGTCCCCCCGCCCGACTTCTTGAGCACGTACTTGTCCTTCCCCGCGTGGAACTCGCTGGCCGCCACGTCGAGGGCCAGGGAGACCTGGGCTCCCGGCTTGTAGCCCGCCGCGCGGACGGCGTCGAGGATGGTCTCGAGCGCCTCCTCGTTGGACCGGACGTCGGGGGCGAAGCCCCCCTCGTCTCCCACCGACGTCGCGTACCCCTTCTTCTTGAGGAGCGACTTCAGGTGGTGGAAGGTCTCCACCCCGGCCCGGAGCGCCTCCGAGAAGCTCGCGAGGCCGTGGGGGACGATCATGAACTCCTGGAAGTCCACCTTGTTGTCGGCGTGGGCGCCCCCGTTGATGATGTTCATGCAGGGGACGGGCAGGGTGCGGGCGTTCACCCCGCCCACGTAGCGGTAGAGGGGCTGCCCGGTGGCCTCGGCGGCCGCCTTGGCCACCGCGAGGGAGACCGCGAGGATCGCGTTCGCCCCGAGCTTCTTCTTGAAGGGCGTCCCGTCCAGGTCGATCATGAGCTGGTCGATCAGCGCCTGGTCGAGGGCGTCCTCCCCGATGACCTCCCCGGCGATCGCGTCGTTGACCGCGGCCACCGCCTTCCGGACCCCCCGGCCGAGGTAGCGCTTCTTGTCGCCGTCGCGGATCTCCACCGCTTCCCGCTCGCCGGTGGAGGCCCCCGAGGGGACGGCCGCCCGGCCGAGGGCGCCGCCCTCCAGCACGACCTCGACCTCGACCGTGGGGTTGCCACGGCTGTCGAGGACCTCGCGGGCGAGAACGGAATCGATCGTGGTCATGGCTCTCAGTCCTCGAGGATGGGGCCGCGGGGAGCCGGGGGATCGCTCTCCGGAGGCGACGGTGGGTCCTTCGGCAGGTGGGCGGGGTCGACGAGGCACTCCTCCCCGGGGGTCACCACCACCACACCGCCCTCGGTCACCGCGTGCCGGCGCCGGTCCTCCACCGGGTCGTAGCCGATGATGGCGCCGCGGGGGACGACCACCCCCCGGTCGACGATCGCCCGGCGGATCCGCGCGTGGCGGTGGACCACCGCGTTCGGCAGGACGATCGAGTCCTGGACGTCGCAGTACGAGTGCACCCGGACGTTCGGACAGAGGATCGAGCGGCGGATCTCGCTCCCCGACACGATGCAGCCGGTGGAGACGATCGAGTCGGTGGCCCGGCCGGTCCGCCCCTCGTAGGAGAAGACGAACTTGGCGGGGGGGAGCTGGGGCTGGAAGGTGCGCAGCGGCCACTCGGGGTCGTAGAGGTTGAAGACGGGGTCGATCTGCACGAGGTCCATGGAGGCCTCGTAGTAGGCGTCGAGGGTCCCCACGTCGCGCCAGTACTTGGACTCCTTCTTGTTCTCGTCCCAGAAGAGGTAGGCGTAGACCCGCTCCCCGTGGGTCACGAGGCGCGGGATGATGTCCCGGCCGAAGTCGTGGCTGCTGTCCTCCTCGGCGTCCCGCACGAGCTCACGGACGAGCACGTCGGTGTCGAAGATGTAGATCCCCATCGAGCCCAGGCAGACCCCGGGGTTCCAGGGGGTGGGCGCGGCCACGTCCGGCTTCTCCTGGAAGCCGACGATGCGGCTGTCCTCGTCGACCTCGAGGACGCCGAAGCGCCGGGACTCGCCGAGGGGGACCTCGATCGCCCCCACGGTGAGGGCGGCCCCCCGGGCGATGTGGACCTCCAGCATCTTGCCGTAGTCCATCTTGTAGATGTGGTCGCCCGAGAGGATGATGACCCACCGCACCCTCTCGCGCTCCAGGGAGTAGAGGTTCTGGTAGACGGCGTCGGCCGTCCCCAGGTACCAGTGCTCCCCCACCCGCTTCTGGGGGGGGAGGATCTCCACGAACTCCCCGAGCTCGCGGTTGCCGAGGTTCCAGGCCATCCGGATGTGGCGGTTCAGGCTCTGGGCCTTGTACTGGGTGGCGATGAAGATCTTGCGAAGGCCGGAGTTGATGCAGTTGGAGAGGGTGAAGTCGATGATCCGGTACGGCCCCCCGAAGGGGACCGCGGGCTTGGCCCGCTCCCGGGTGAGGGGGTAGAGGCGCTCCCCCGCCCCTCCGGCGAGGAGGATCGCCACCACGTCGCGCAGGAGCAGGACGTTCACGGCCCCTCGTCAGATCCGTGTGCGGAGGATCACCCGGGCGGGCGCCCCCTCCGCCCCCACGATGCGCAGGGGAAGGCAGGTCATGTCGTACTCGCCGGGCGGCACCTCGGACAGGTCCAGCCCTTCCAGGACGACCAGCCCCGCCTCGAGCAGGGCGTGGTGGGACGGGAAGTCCACCGAGCCGAAACGGTCGACCGAGACGTAGTCGATCCCCACGAGCTTGAGCCCGGCCTGGGCGAGGTAGGCGGCCGCGTCCACCGTCAGGTAGACGTAGTCCTCCTGGAGGGGCGGCCGGTGCATCTGGCCGGACATCCGGGTCTTCAGGAGCACCCGGATGTCGTCGCGGAGGTCCAGGGCCTCGAGGTCGGAGCGGTCGATCCGCTCGCGGCTCGCCACCGCGACCACCCGGGCCTTGCCCAGGAGGATCTCCAGGGGGAGCCGGTCGACGGTGGCGCCCCCGGGCAGGAAGTGGGAGGGGGCGTCCACGTGGGTCCCCACGTGGCATCCCAGGCTCAGGCGGCTGGACTCGTAGGCGGCCCCTCCGGCCAGGCGGTGGGTCCGGTGGATCTCGAACGGGGGATCGCCCGGGTAGCTCGGCACCTCGGGAGACAGGGGCACGGTCACGTCGTATATCTTCGCCATGGGGCTATCTGGACCGGCCGGGGTCTTATAGCACAGGGCCCCCGCGAGCGCATGAGCCCGCCGTCGGCGCCTCCTCGCACCGGGCTCCAAGACCATGGTTGACACCGGGACGACCCCTTGATAGCGTCAACATGGCGTCGGAGTTTCCCCTTGGAGGTCTGCGCGTTGAACAGCCACCGTCACCGGGGGGCAGCCGTGATCGTCCTGGCTCTCCTCGCGAGCGGCGCATCGGCCGGCGACGGGGGCGGTCTCGTGGGCTGGGTCGAGAGCACCCAGGGGACCCCCGTGGCCGGGGCGGTCATCTCGATCTTCGGCAAGGGGATCGGCAGCTCGGGCTTCGTCACCCTGAGCGACAGCACGGGTCAGTTCGTCCTTCCCCGGCTGCCCGCCGGCTCGTACACCCTCCGGGCCCTCGGCACCGGCCACCTCCCGGCTCCGGCCCGCCGCTTCACCGTCCTGCCCGACCGAGACGAGACCTTCACCGTCAGCCTCACCCCCCTCGACCAGGCCCCCGCGGGCGGGGGGGCCACGGCGTCTCCGGGGGACGACGCCACGACGGCCGCCCGGGAATGGAGGTGGCTCGTCCGCCACAAGCGGCGCTCCGTGCTCGAGGACCGATCGGAGCAGGAGCTGCCTGGAGAGGCGGTCTGGCTGGCCGACTCGTTGGGAATCGAGGACCCGCTCCCCCGGCTCGTCGACCTCGACGGCTCGGTCGAGCTGCTCGCGACGCCCCTCGGGGCCTTCTCGCCCCCCGACGCGAGCGTGGCCGGCCAGGGAATCCTGCGCCTGAGCGGCCGCCTGGCCCACGGGGTGAGCTGGAGCCTCGGCGGCCTCGTCACCGAGAACCAGCGGACGAGCTGGCGCATGGGCGCCGAGTTCGTGCTCGACCCCGGGGAGGGCCACACCCTCGAGACGGGGGCCGGCTACGGCGTGGGCATCGCCCGCGGCTTCGGCGGTCCCGAGGACGTCCCGATCGACCCGCGAGGGACGGGGGCCATGTTCCTGCGGAGCCGCCTCCGGCTCTCCGAGAAGGTCACCGCCTCCCTGGGCACCCGCTACTCGTACGTCGGCTTCCTCGAGGACGCGAACCACCTCGACGCCATGCTCGCGCTCGAGGTCGAGACGGCCCCCGAAACGGTGGTGCACGGCTCCTACGCCTCGCGCACCCTGGCCCCCGGGGGCGACCTGCTGACCATCTCGACCCGCGACTCGTCGCCGCTCATCACCTACGCGGCGATCGGGGACGGCCTGCGGGCGTCCCGGACCGAGCACTACGCGCTGGGGGTGGACCAGGTCGTCGGCCCGGCCAGCCTGGGCGCGCGGGTGTTCTACGAGGACACCGTCGACCAGCTCGCCAACCTGTTCGAGGGCGACCCCGCCACCCGCTCTCTCCGGATCTTCAACCTGGGACCGTTGACCACGCGCGGGGTCGGGCTCACGCTGGGCCGCCGTTTCGGCGATTCGGTCCGAGGGTCGGTCTCGTACACCTACGGCCGGACCCACCGGGGACGCGCTCTCGTGGGGTTCTGGCCGCGCCCCGCCGCCGCGTCCTACCAGAAGGCCGACTTCCACGACGTGGAGGCGGAGGTGGAGACCTTCATCGACGTCACGAGCACGCGGCTGCAGGCCTATTGCCGGCTCAACACCCTCGACCCGGACCTGGACGGGAGGGGACGGGGCGGCGCGCTCGCCAACACCCGGTTCGACCTGCAGCTCACCCAGGGTCTCCCCTTCATGGCGCCCTTGACGAGGGCGGAATGGGAGGTGCTGGTCGCGTTCCGGAACCTCTTCTACGAGCGGGGGGAAGGCGCGACCTTCGACGAGCTCGTCGTGCTGAACCCGCCGAAGAGGGTGGTCGGCGGGATCGCTGTCAAGTTCTGAGAGGGGAAGGGGGTCGTCGGGCGCCGAGTATCCCGGGACGACCAGGCTCCCCGGCCGGGGGGCCCTGGGAACGGTCGAGCGAGGCCTCAGTGCCTCGCTTTTTTTGGCCCGGCCGACGGCTCCGGTTGATTGGATCGATGGTCCGAATGCATGGATTCGATCATGCAGGCCGACAGGGAAGTGGCGTCCGTTCAATCTTTTGATGACGGCCCTGGCTCGCCCATGACGGCACGTCGATTGCTTGAAAAAGTCGCGGTCCCGGAACACCGATCGGTCACCATGGCGAGCGCGCAAAGACAGAGCCGACGTCGTCTCAAGAACCTGCTGGTTGTCGCCATTGGCTCGTGCCTCGCCTCCCTGGGGGCCTACAACCTCCTCGCCAAGGCGACCTGGAGCCTGATGGACGACGGCGTCCTGTGGAAGCCCGCTCCTGAGGGGGTCGTGGCCGCGCGGGTTGCCCCCGGGGGGCCGGCCGCCCGCGTCGGGGTCGACGTCGGCGACATCCTGCTCGCGATCGACGGGGAGGAGGTCCTGGGCGCCGGCCAGGTGGAGGAGGTCCTCGGCCGCCGGCGGGCCGGCGAGCCCGTCCGTTACTCGCTCCTGCGCCTGGGCGAGAAGCGGGGGCTCGAGCTGCGGGTCGAGCCGCTTCCCCAGGGGAACGTCAGCCTGTTCTACTACCTGTCCCTCGTCGGGTTCTTCAGCCTCGCCGTGGGGACGATCGTCCTGCTCCGGCGGCCGGCCGACCGTTCCACCATCCACTTCTTCGCGATCTGCGTCCTCTTCTTCCTCACCTACTCGACGTCGTTCACCGGCCGGCTCGACCTCGGGGACTGGGTGCTCTTCTGGACCGACCTCCTGGCCGGCCTCTTCCTCCCCGTGGTCTTCCTCCATTTCTGCCTGAGCTTCCCCGAGCGGAGGCTCGTCGCGGGGAGGGCGTGGCTCGTCCCCGCGATCTACATGCCCGCCCTCGCCCTCGCGGGGGCGGTGGTCACGAGCCACCTCCTCGCGGCGGGGGGAGGCGAGCCGGGGACCCTCTGGCGCATCACCGAGGCCCTCGACCGGGGGAAGCCCCTCTACTTCGCCGCCCTCTTCGCGATCTCCTTCGCGGTGCTCCTCGACTCCTACCGGAGCACCCGCGCCCTGACCGCCCGCCGCCAGATGAAGTGGCTGGTCTGGGGGACGGGGGCGGGGGTGGTCCCCTTCTTCGCCTTCTACGCGGTCCCCTTCGCGCTCGGCCGGGAGCCCCGCCTCGCGATGGAGCTCGCCGGCTTCATCCCCCTCGCCCTCATCCCCCTCGCCCTCGCCTACGCGGTCGTGAAGCACCGCCTGATGGACGTCGAGCTGATCTTCCGGCGGACGATCGCCTACACCCTGGCGGTCGCGGCGATCCTGGGGATCTCCCTCCTCACGATCGGGCTCACGAGCGCGGTCCTCGCCGACGAGGAGCCCCATACCACGATCATCGCCCTGCTCTCCACCCTCGTCGTCATCCTCCTCTTCACCCCGGTCAAGAGCCGGATCCAGGAGGGGATCGACCGGCTCTTCTACCGGGAGCGCTACACCTCGCGCCGGGCCCTCCTGCGCCTCTCCCAGGACCTCAACGCCGAGCTGGAGGACCTCGGCCGGATGAGCGAGCGGCTCCTCGAGGGGGTGGGGGCCGCTCTCGGCCTCAACGCGGTGGCGGTGTTCCTCCCCGACGAGGACGGCGCCTTCCGGATCTTCCGCTCCCGGGGCTGCCCCGAGGGAGCCGAGGGGGTGCGGCTGCCCGCCCGGGGCCGGCTCCTCCTGCGGCTCGGCGAGGGCCAGCCCGTCAACGCCGAGACTTCGACCGAGACCTTCCCCGAGGCGGGTCCCCTCAACCTCGCCTGTTACTTCCCCTGCCGGGTCAAGGGGGAGGTGATCGCGGTGCTCGGGGTGGGGCGCAAGGACGGCCTCGACCCCCTCAACAGCGAGGAGACCGACACCCTGCAGACCCTGGCCGCCCAGGCCGCCACCGCGATCATGAACGGGCGGCTCTACCAGAGCCTCCGGGAGAAGGCGGAGGAGCTGCAGGGGCTCACCGAGTACAACGAGAACATCCTGGAGAGCATCGACTCCGGCATGTTCGTCCTCGACCTGGACGGCCGGGTCGCCCGGTGGAACCGCGCGATGGAGGCCCTCTACGGGCGGACGCGGGAGGACGCCCTCGGCCGGGCCCTCGACGACATCTTCCCCCCGGCCTTCCTCGAGGCCCTCCGGGGGAGCCTGGTGCTCGGGGACCGCGAGGAGATCGCCCACATCTACAAGCTGCACCTGCCCCGCGCGGACGGCCGCAGCCTGATGGTCAACGTCTCGGTGGCCCCGTTCCAGGTGGGATCGGGGGAGCGCTGCGGCACCGTGCTCATCCTCGACGACATCACGGCCCGGGCGCGCCTCGAGGAGCAGCTCCAGCACTCGGAGAAGATGGCCTCGATCGGCATCCTCGCCGCGGGGGTGGCCCACGAGGTGAACACTCCCCTCGCGGGGATCTCCTCCTACACCCAGCTCCTCAAGGGCCAGCTCGAGGCCGGCGATCCCCGGACCCCGCTGCTCGACAAGATCGAGAAGCAGAGCTTCCGCGCGGCCAAGATCATCAACAACCTGCTGAACTTCTCGCGGGCGGCGGGGACGGAGATGGAGCGCCTCGACGTGAACAAGGCCGTCCTCGACGTGCTCTCCCTCGTGGAGCACCAGCTCGAGGGGTCGAAGATCCGCGTGCGCCGGGAGCTGGGCGGCGACCTGCCCCCCGTGCGGGGGAACGAGAACCGGGTCCAGCAGGTCTTCTTCAACCTGATCCTCAACGCCCGGGACGCCATGCCCAGGGGGGGTTGGCTGACCCTGCGGACCTCGGCCGACGACGACACCGTGGTGGTCGAGGTCAGCGACACCGGCACCGGCATCCGCCGCGAGGACGTCAAGCGCATCTACGACCCCTTCTTCACGACCAAGGGGATCGGCCGGGGGACCGGCCTCGGCCTCTCGGTGTCCTACGGGATCGTCCAGGAGCACGGAGGAGCCATCTTCGTGGACAGCGCCCCCGGGAAGGGGACCACCTTCCAGGTCGCCCTCCCCGCCCTCCCGGCGGCGGAAGCCGCCCGCGAGGTGAGATGAGCCAGGAGCACATCCTCGTCGTGGACGACGAGGAGGTGATGCGCGACGTCCTCGGGAGCCTGCTCACCCAGGCGGGCTTCCGGGTCTCCCTCGCCCCGTCCGGCCCGGAGGGGCTGGGCCTCGCCCGCAAGGGGGACGTCGACGCCGCGATCGTGGACGTGATGCTCCCCGACATGGACGGGCTCGAGGTCCTCGAGGAGCTGCGGAAGCTCGACCCCGACCTCGTGGTGCTGATGATCACCGCCTTCGCCTCGGTGGAGACCGCGATCACCGCGATGAAGAAGGGGGCCTTCGACTACGTGGCCAAGCCGTTCAAGCACGAGGAGCTGCTCCACATCCTCCGGAACGGCCTCAACCAGCGGCGGCTCCAGGACGAGAACCGGGAGCTCCGCACCGCCCTCAAGGACCAGGGCCGGTTCATGGAGATCGTGGGCAAGAGCCAGCGGATGCTCCAGGTCTTCGGCCTCATCTCCCAGGCCGCCCCCTCGCGCTCCACGATCCTCGTGGTCGGGGAGAGCGGGACCGGCAAGGAGCTGGTGGCCAAGGCGGTCCACGCGAACAGCCCGCGCAAGGACCGGGCGTTCGTGGTCGTGAACTCGGGCAGCCTCCCCCACGACCTGCTGGAGTCGAACCTCTTCGGGCACGTGAAGGGCGCCTTCACCGGGGCGATCTACGCGAAGAAGGGGCTCTTCGAGCTGGCCGACAAGGGGACCCTCTTCTTCGACGAGATCGGCAACATCCCCCTGGAGACCCAGGCCAAGCTCCTCCGGGTGATCCAGGAGCGGGAGTTCATGCGGCTCGGAGGGGTGGAGACCCTCAAGGTGGACGTCCGGGTGGTGGCGGCGACCAACGTCGACCTCAAGCGGGCGGTGGACGAGGGACGCTTCCGGGAGGACCTCTTCTACCGCCTCAACGTGATCGCGGTCCAGCTCCCCCCCCTCCGCCACCGCAAGGAGGACATCCCCGCCCTCGTGGGACACTTCGTCGAGAAGTACTCGCGGGAGAACAGCAAGCTCGTCGAGGGGGTCACCCCCGAGGTGCTCCAGGCGCTCATGGACTACGACTGGCCGGGCAACGTCCGGGAGCTGGAGAACGTGATCGAGCGGGGGGTGGTCCTCACGACCACCTCGCGGATCGGGCGGGAGCTGATCCCCGACCACGTCCGGAGCAGCCCCAGCTTCCACATCCCCCACGTGGCCGTCCCCCCGGAGGGCATCAGCCTCCGGGAGGTCATCGCCAGCTTCGAGCGCCGGCTGATCGAGTCCACCCTCGAGTCGACGGGGGGGGTGCAGAAGGACGCGGCCCGCCTCCTCGGGCTGAAGCCCACCACCCTCAACGAGATGATCAAGCGCCACAGCATCGTGCTCCCCCGGGACCGCGACCGGCGCGGCCTCAAGGAAGTCGACGCCACGGCGGTGAAGACGACGTCGGCCTAGGGCGTGACCCGCGGGCCCCGGACCGAGGACCATCGGCTCCGAGCGGACAACCGGACCAACCGGACCCGCGATCTTGACATCGCGGAGAGACCCTGATAGCCTCACCGCGCTAATTGGCGGCAACCACGGGATTTAGCGTGGCGGGTCTCGTGAGCGTCGGTGGGATCCCGAGAGGCGGGGTCGCCCTGGTCGCTCCGCCAGAGCCTTCTATCAATGGCCTTCCAGGGCTCTCTCGCTGAGCTTCACCTCCCCGACATCATCCAGCTCGTCAGCGTGAGCGGGAAGTCCGGCGTCTTCCACCTGACCGACGGAGCGCTCAAGGGCCAGATCTACCTGCACGAGGGGAAGATCGTGCACGCCCAGCTCGAGGACACCGCGGGGGAGGAGGCGGTCTACGCCCTCGCCATCTGGCGGCAGGGGGAGTTCCGCTTCGACCCCGGCACGATCAGCGAGCTCCGGACCATCAACAAGAGCAACACCAACCTCCTCATGGAGGCGGCCCGCCGGCTCGACGAGTGGCGGGTGCTCTCGAAGAAGATCCCCTCGGTGGACCTCGTCCCGGAGTTCGTGGTCCAGGAGAACCGGGAGGGCCAGATCAACCTCAACACGAGCGAGTGGATGATCCTGTCCAAGATCGACGGCCAGCGGAGCGTCAAGGTGATCGCCCAGGCCTCGGGCCTCTCGGTGTTCGACGCCGCGAAGATGCTCTACGGCCTCATCGCCACCAACCTGATCCGCCTCCGGGAGCCCGCCCCGCCCCCCCGGCCGGCCGCCCCCGCGAGCGCTCCCGCCGCGACCCCGCCCGGGGGAACGCCGGCCCGGGGCGTCCCCGCCGTCCGTCCCGGCGCTCCGGACCAGGGCACCCCGGCCGCCCCGGGGGCCGCCCCCACCCTCCTCGCCCGGCTCGCGCGCATCCGCGACGAGTGCATCTCCCTCCTGGGCCCGGTGGGGGAGGGAGTCGTCAACAAGCACTACCAGAAGGCCCGGGGCGAGATCGAGCGGGGAGCGGGACCGGAGGCCCTCGAGGACGCGGTCCAGCAGATCGCCCGGGCCGCCTCGATCCTGAAGGGCCCCTCGGTCTCCGAGACGATCCTCGAGCAGCTCCGCGGCCTGCGCTGAGGGCCCCTCAGCCCACGAAGTCGCCGAGCAGGGTCACGGTGGCGCGACGGGCGACGTTGCGGCCGCTGGCGAGGCGGTCCTTCACGAGGCTCTGGAGCAGCGGCCTCATGCGAAAGCCGAAGAACTGACGGCGGACGTGGGCGGGCGCCTGCCGGTGCCGCCAGCTCAGCAGGCGAAGCAGCGACAGCGGGGTGAAGGTGGAGACGTAGCGGTGGTCGGGGTCCCCGAGGCGGAAGTGCGGGGGAACGAGCTTCGTGCGCCTCACGAGATCGAAGATCGCAGCGGCGGCATCGGCCGCGGAGGCCTCCCCCCGCTGCACCGCCTCCACCCGCCCCGCCGCCGCCTCGAACAGGCTCGCGTACTCGTCGTTGTCCCGCTGGAGGACCCCGCGGTACGGCTTCGCCTCCAGGGCGTCGAAGACCGCCGGGTCCCCGTCCGCGACGTAGTCCAGGTGGATCTTGTTGAGGGCGAAGTTCCAGAGGATCGCCCCGAGCACGAAGACGCGGAACCAGGCGTTCCAGAGCGGGAAATCGTCGAAAGCGGTGTACGAGCACGCCACCAGGCGGTCCACGTGCCGCAGGTCCGCCTGGGTGCAGGTGTCGACGTAGGCGAAGGAGCCGGTGGAGAAGTCGTTCGCCCGGGCCGCCCGGATCAGCCTCCCGCCCAGGCTGTTGAGCACCGACAAGGTCATGGCCAGGCCGCTCGAGTAGAGCGCGTCCACGAACCCCGCCGCGTGCGGCAGC
>Ga0268386_10002126_pt1 | contig 13963 bp, 15 predicted proteins | sample RVTome_15_FD_200260 | JGI IMG/M metagenome (GOLD analysis project Ga0268386, IMG submission 200260) | Soil microbial communities from uranium-contaminated site in the Upper Colorado River Basin, Wyoming, United States - RVT150D86... ...
CCGGGAGGCGGGGGCGCGCGCCCTCGCCGACCTCGAGCGTGCCGCCGCCGACGTCCCCCGCCACCGCACCGGCGAGGTGCTCTACCGGTTCCTCCAGGCCTCGGGCTTCCTGGCCCGGCTCTCGAGGCAGGCGAGTGCTTCGGCCGAGGCCAAGGTCAGGAACATCGCCCGCTTCTTCGACACCGTGAAGGCCTACGGCGACGTGGCCGAGCACGACCGGGTCCCCGCCTTCGTGGCCCACCTGGACCTCCTCCGGGAGGCGGGGGACGATCCGGCGGTGGCCGAGGCCGACCCCGACGAGGACGCGGTCCACGTCCTCACCGTGCACAAGGCGAAGGGCCTCGAGTTTCCCGTGGTCTTCCTGGTGGGCTGCGCCGAGGAGAAGTTCCCGGTGCGGCGCAAGACCGATCCCCTCGAGCTGCCGGCGGCCCTCGCCCGGGCCGCCCTCGCCGCGGGGGATCCCCACATGCAGGAGGAGCGCCGTCTCTTCTTCGTGGCGATGACCCGGGCCCGGGACGAGCTCGTCCTCACCTCGGCCGCCGACTACGGCACCGCCCGCCTGCGCAAGGTGTCGCGGTTCGCGGTGGAGGCCCTCGACCTCCCCTCGCCCTCGCCGGCGCCGCGGAGGAGCCGGCCGCTCGAGGCCCTCGCCCGCGAGCAGCCCGCCGCCCGCGGCCCCGTCCCCGTCCGGGGGCGGGTTCCCGAGGGCGAGACGCTCCGGCTCTCCTTCGGCCAGATCGACGACTACGAGACCTGCCCGCTCAAGTACCGCTACGTGCACGAGTGGCGGGTGCCCCTCCTCGCCCATCACCGGGTGGTCTACGGGAGCGCCGTCCACAGGGCGGTCCAGCAGCACTTCCGGGCCCGGGTCGAGGGGCGGCCCTTCTCCGAGGACGACCTCGCCCGGGCCTTCCGGGAGGCCTGGGTCTCCGAGGGCTTCCTGTCCCGGGAGCACGAGGAGGAGCGGCTGCGCGGCGGGGAGGAGATGCTCCGCCGCTTCCACCGGGAGGAGGCGAAGGACCCCCTGCGGCCGACCCGGGTGGAGGAGGAGTTCGCGTTCTACGTGGGGCGCAACCGGGTCCAGGGCCGCTACGACCTGGTGGTCGAGCAGGACGGCCAGGTGGCGATCCTCGACTTCAAGACGGGGGCGGTGGACGACCCGAAGAAGGCCCGCGAGAAGGCCCGGGATAGCCTGCAGCTCGACCTCTACGCCCTCGCCCACCTGCGCACCACCGGCCGGCTCCCCGCCCGCGTGGAGCTGCGCTTCCTGGAGTCGGGGCTCGCTGCGGGCAAGCGGCCGACCGCGGAGGAAGCCGCCGCCACCGAGGAGCGGGTCCGCCGGGCGGCGGCCCTCATCCGGCGGCGGGAATTCCCGGCCACCCCGTCCTACCTGGCCTGCGCCCACTGCGCGTTCCGCGACATCTGTCCCCACACGGCCTGGGGGCCGGACGCCGAGGCCTGAGGCTGGTGAGGCTGGGGTCTGAGGCTGGGGTCAGGTCTGGCATCTGGCATCTGCGCCGGCCGGCGCCTCGCAGATGGCAAACGCCAGACCTGACCCCACCCGGCTACGGCAGCTCGAGGGCGATCAGCTCGGTCCGGGTGCGGACGTAGGCGCGCCGGCCCACGACCGAGGGCGGGGTCCACGCGCGGTCCTCCCGGAGCTGGACCCGCGCGTGCACCTCGAGCCCCTTCGGGGACAGGCTCACGAGGCCGAGGGCCCCCGTCTCGTCCAGGACGAGCACGCGCTCCCCGACCTGGACCATGCTCAGGCGGGCGAAGGTCCGGTCGCGCCAGGCAACCGCCCCCGTCTTCACGTCGAGGGCGGTGAGGGGCACCGGGCCGAAGTCGCCGCTCGAGGCGTAGACGTGGTCCCCGATCCGGAGCGCGTTGGTGAACATCACCCGCACCTGCTCGTCCGCCCACAGCTCCTCCACGCGGACGGCCTCGCCGTCCGCGACGAGGCGGACGACCCGGCTGCCTCCGCCGTAGGCCGAGCTGACGAAGAGCAGGCCGTCCGTCCCGTCGAAGACGGGGACGCTGACGTTCCGCTCGCCCCGCCCCCCGTGGGGGTGCTTCCACAGCTCCCGGCCCGATGCGGGATCGAAGCCGGCCACGAAGGCGTTGAGGAGGGCCACCACCTGGGTCCGGCCGCCCAGCCGGACGAGCATCGGCGACGAGAGCCCCCGGTCGAAGTCCCCGGACTTCCAGGCCACCTCCCCGTCGGACTGCCGGAACGCGACGAGGGCCTGCCCGTCGCCGCCCACCGGGACGATGACGGTGTCGCCGAAGGAGAGCGGGCTCGAGGCGTAGCCCCGGTCGTTGCGGGTCCCCCCGAGGCCGGTCACGAGGTCCCGGCGCCACAGCACGGCGCCCCCGGCCCGGTCCAGGCAGAACATCGTCCCCATGATGCCCACGGTGAACACGCGGCCCCCCGCGAGGAGGGGCGTGCTGCGGGGACCCACCCCGTGGTTGGTGCGCATCCACCCGGGCAGGGGCGCCGGGTACTCGTGGGTCCACAGCGTCTCCCCGCTCTCGAGGGAGGCGGCGATCACGACCTCGGAGTCGCCCCGGCGGCCCATCGTCACGAGCAGGCCGTCGGCGACGGCCACGCCCGAGTAGCCGTCGTCGAGGGGACGCTGCCACCGGACGGCCGGACCCTTCTCTGGCCACCGCGGGGCGACCTCGGTCGCCACGCGGAAGTCCCGCGCAGGCCCACCCCATTGGGGCCACTCGGCCCTTCCCGCGCTGGGGAGCAGGAGGGTCACGGCGAGGGTGGCGGCAGGCTGCGGGAATCGCATGACGGCTAAGCTAACTGCGAGGCCGGCCGCGGGTCAACGACGATCCGCCCGCGCCGGTCTACAATCTCCCTTCCCCTGAGCCATGGGACTCGAAGCCACGTGCCAGGTCCGCTCCGGCCGCGCCGTCTCCGAGGGCGAGGCGCGCCTCGAGGAGGCGCACCTCCTCTTCCGGGGCGAGTTCCGGCTCAAGATCCCCCTCGCGGACATCCGCGCGGTGGAGGCCCGGAACGGCGATCTGCGCGTCTCCTGGCCCGAAGGCGAAGCCGTCTTCGCTCTCGGCCGGGCGGCCCAGAAGTGGGCGCTCAGGGTGCGCTACCCGCGGAGCCTCCTCGACAAGCTGGGGGTGAAGGCAGGGGCCCGCGTGGCGGTGGTGGGCTCCTTCCCGGACGGCTTCCTCCGCGACCTCGCGGGCCGCACGGACGACGTGGCCACCGGCCGGCCGAGGAAGGACTCGGACCTCGTGTTCGCGGCGATGGCCGACCGCAAGGACCTCGCGCGCCTCCCGACGCTTCGTCGAGCCCTCAAGCCGGAGGGCGGCATCTGGGTGGTCTGGCCGAAGGGACAGAAGGCCTTCCGGGAGGACGACGTGCGGGCGGCGGGGCCGGGGGCCGGCCTGGTGGACGTGAAGGTCGTGAGCTTCTCGGACACGCTCAGCGGCCTGAAGATGGTGATCCCGGTCGCCCACAGGAAGAAGAAAGGATAGGCATGCAGAAGCGCGTCGGGTTCGCGGGCCTCGGCCTCATGGGGAGCCGGATGGCGGAGAACCTGCTCAAGAAGGGCGTCCCCCTCGCGGTCTGGAGCCGCACCGCCGAGCGCTGCCAGCCGCTCGCCCGGGCGGGGGCGGCGGTGGCCCGCACCCCGTTCGACCTCGCCGAGCAGAGCGACGTGGTGGTGGCCTGCGTGGCCGATCCCCCGGCGGTGGAGCGGCTGGTCTTCGCGGAGGACGGCGTCCTCTGCGCGGCCCGTCCCGGGTTCCGCTACGTCGAGTGCTCGACGGTGGGGCCGGACACCACCCGCCGGATCCAGAACGCGCTCCGGGCGCGGGGGGCCGACGCCCTCGAGGCCCCGATGACCGGCTCGAAGAACGGGGCCGCCCAGGGGACGCTGCTGTTCATGACCGGGGGCGCCCGCGAGGTCCACGAGGAGCTGCAGCCCGTCCTCATGGCCATGGGGACGAAGGCGATCTGGTGCGGGGAGATGGGCCAGGGCGCCGTGACCAAGCTCATCGGCAACTCGATCATCTCCTTCATGCTGGAGGGGCTGTGCGAGGGGCTGGTGGCCGGGCGCAAGGCGGGGCTCTCCGCGGAGACGATCGTCGAGGTGATCCAGGCCTCGGGCTACTCCTCCCCCTACTACGCGTTCAAGGGGGCGGCGATCGCCCGGCGGGACTTCGACCAGCACTTCTCCATCGACCTGCTCGTCAAGGACCAGTCGCTGATGCTCGCGGAGGCGGCCGCCCGCAAGGCGCCCATGCCGGGTCTGGCCGCGATCCGCGAGGTCTTCCAGTCGGCGCGGGCCCAGGGCCTGGGCCAGGAGGACATCGGCGCGGTCGTGAAGGCCCTCGAACGCGCCGCCGGTTTATAGGTCTGTCTGCCCAAGGCGCGAAGTCCCCCAAGTCACCCCCCGGGATGTCACCCCCGGGCGCGATGACGGGCACGCGCCCGGGGGAAAGCCGGACCTCGCCCGGCACCCCGCCGTGGCAGTCTTTCCGCGGTGGACACTCTTCTCCCTGTCTCGCTCGCCCTCATCGGAGCCATGGCGGTGGTCGCCCTCCTCCTCAGAGCCGTCGTCCGCTCCCTTCCCGCGAACGAGGACTCGGCGCGCTCCCTTGAGCAGGTCCAGGCAGAGCTCGCGCGCCTCGCCCGCCTTCAGGACGACCTGCGCCGCGACGTCCTCGGCGGCCGGGAAGCCTCCCTCCGCGAGCTCGCCCACGCCACCCAGGGCATCCGGGGCGAGCTCGCGGTGGCCCAGCGCGCCCTCGCCGAGGTGAAGGCGATCGAGCAGGGCCGGGCCCGTCAGATGGACCGGGCCGCCGACAGCCTGCGCCGGCTGGAGGCGGTGGTGGCCGGCTCGAGCGCCCGGGGAGCGGCCGGCGAGAACATCCTCGCCCGCGCCCTCGGCCAGCTCCCCCCGGACCTCCTCGACCGGAACGTCTCGTTCGGGGGCCGGGTGGTGGAGTACGCGCTGCGCCTGCCCGGGGGCCGTCTGCTCCCGGTGGACAGCAAGTGGACGAGCGCGGCCAGCCTCGAGCGGCTGGACGGGACCGAGGACCCGCTCGAGCGCCGCCGGCTGGAGGAGCAGGTGACCCGCGAGCTGCGCGGCCGGGTGCGGGAGGTCGCGCGCTACCTCGACCCCGAGCGGACCCTGGCCATGGCCGTGCTCGCGGTCCCCGACGCGGTCTACGCGGCGTCGCCCGAGGGCCACGGGGAGGCCCACCGCGACGGGGTGCTGGTGGTGCCGTACTCCCTCGCCCTCCCCTACGTCCTCGCCGTCTACCGCCTCGCCCTCCGGTTCGGGGCCGCCCTCGATCCCGGCTCGCTCGCGGCCCGGCTCCGCGCCCTCGAGGAGGCGCTGCGGAGGGTGGACGAGGAGGTGGAGGGCCGCCTCTCCCGGGGCCTCGTCCAGGCCGAGAACGCCCGCGACGCCGTGCGGGAGGAGCTGGGCCGGGCGCGGCGCGCGGCGGCGGGCCTCCTCGAGGCGGCCGAGGGGGAGGGCCTCAGGGCGGCGCCGGAGCGGGCGGTTTGACCCCCGCCGGGGGAGCGGATAGTCTCGATCGGAGGGCGCTTCTCATGGGGGAGCGGCGCTCGCTACCTTCATGAACGCCTTCGCCATCGTGGTGGCGGCGGGCCGCGGAGAGCGGATGGGCGCCGGCCGGCCCAAGGCCTTCCTCGGACTCGCCGGGGAGCCGCTCCTGCGGAAGGCCGCCCAGGTCTTCGAGGACGCGCCGTCGGTCGAGGCGATCGTGGTGGTGGTCCCCGCCGAGGAGACCGCCGCCGCGCGAGAGCTCCTCGCCCCCCTCCACAAGCTCCGGGCGGTCGTGGCCGGGGGAAGCCGGCGCCAGGACTCCGTGCTCGAGGGGATGAAGCAGGTGCCCGTGGGGTTCACCGGGGTGGCGCTCGTCCACGACGCGGCCCGGCCGCTGGTGGAGGTGGCGCTCGTGGAGGCGGTGGTCCGGGCGGCCTCGGAGCGGGGGGCGGCCCTTCCCGTGCTCGGCCTCGTGGACACCGTGAAGCGCGTCCGGGACGGCCTCGTGGTGGAGACGGTCGATCGCGCCGAGCTGGGAGCGGCCCAGACGCCCCAGGGCTTCCAGTTCCCCCTGCTCGTCGCGGCCTACGAGGCGGCCTTCCGCGACCGGGTGACCGTGACCGACGAGGCGATGGCGGTGGAGCGGCTGGGGGCGCCGGTGGCCGCCGTCGCCGGCTCGCCCCGCAACCGCAAGATCACCACCCCCGAGGACCTGGCCTGGGCCGAGGGCGTGCTCGCGGGCGCGCTCCGGGCATGAGCCGGCTGCGGGTGGGCCACGGCTTCGACGCGCACCGCCTCGTCTCCGGGCGACCGCTCCGCCTGGCCGGCGTCCACGTCCCCTACGACCGCGGGCTGGAGGGGCACTCGGACGGCGACTGCGCGACCCACGCGCTCTGCGACGCCCTCCTCGGGGCGGCCGCCGCCGGCGACATGGGCGAGCACTTCCCGAGCAGCGACCCCCGCTACCGGGGCGCGGACAGCCTGCTCTTCCTCGACGAGGTCGTGCGGCTGGTGGGAGAGCGCGGGTTCGTGGTCGAGAACGTCGATCTCACCGTGATCGCCCAGTCGCCCGCCCTGGCTCCCTTTCTCGCGGCGATGCGCGAGGCCCTCGGCCACCGCCTCGGCCTGGCCGCGGACGCGGTCTCGGTCAAGGCCAAGAGCCCCGACGGCCTGGGGGCCCTCGGGCGGGTCGAGGGCATCGCCGCCCAGGCCACGGCCCTCCTCCGGAGCCGCGACTGATGTCCCTCTCGCGGGGAGCCCGCGGAGCGGCGGCGCTCGCGATCCTCGCGATCGCCCTCTCGCCCGCCGCGGCCGCCGACGAGGCCGGGAAAGACGACGGCGGGCCGTCGTCGCGTCTTCCCAAGGGCCGCCGCCCGATGCTGATCGTGATGAACGAGGTCGTGGACGGCCTCTGGCCGAAGCTCAAGACCCCGGCGTCCGACCAGGCCCGGAGGGTCTCGGTGAGGGGCGGCCTCCTCGGGGTGGGCGCCTACGACCCCCCGGGCTGGGCGGACGGGGGCGTGAAGGCCCCCCCGCTCCATCTCCATCCCCGGGCCGGCGCGGGCAACAGCCTCGGCGTCGACCCGATCACCCGCCGCTCCCACTGGACCCACCTGCCATGAACCTCATCTGCGGAATCAACCCCGTCCTCGAGGCGCTGGCCTCGGGAACGCGGCACTTCGAGCGACTGCTCGTCGTCAAGGGGCTGCGCAGCCGCCGGGTCTCCGAGGCGATCAGCCGGGCGAGCCGCCTCTCCGTCCCCCTGCGCTTCGAGACCCGGGAGACCCTCGACCGCATCGCGGGAGGGGTCCCCCACCAGGGCCTGGTCGCGGTGGTCTCGGCCCGGCCGGTGGTGACCCTGGAGAGTCTCGTCGAGACCGCGCACGACCCGGCCCTCTTCGTGGTGCTGGACGGGGTCGAGGACCCGCGCAACCTCGGGGCGATCCTGCGGACGGTCGAGGCGGCGGGGGCCGACGGGGTGCTCCTTCCCGAGCGGCACTCCGCCGGGCTCTCCGAGACCGTGAACCGCGCCTCCGCGGGGGCCCTCGAGCACGTGCGGGTCGCGCGGATCGGCAACGTGGTCCAGGCCCTGGAGGCGCTCAAGGCCCGCGGGATCTGGGTCGTCGGGCTCGACGCGGGCGGCTCCGAGCGCTGGGACCGGGTGGACCTGAAGGGCCCGGTCGCCCTCGTCCTCGGGGGCGAGGGGCGGGGGATCCGCCGCCTGGTCCGCGAGCACTGCGACCACCTGGCCTCGATCCCGCTCTTCGGCCACGTGGGATCGGTGAACGTGTCGGTGGCCGCGGGGATCGCGCTCTACGAGGCGGTCCGGCAGCGGGGGGCCGTCCCCAGCCACGTGCGGCCCATCCCGGTCAGGACGGCGTCCTCCCGTCCCGACATCGTGGGACCGGGTCCGGACGACCGGGAGGCCGACCCGGGGGCGGGCCTGCCGGCGCCCGCCGAGGCCGGCGACGGCTTCGAGGGGGCGGAGCACGACGAGCCGGAGCCCATGGCCGGCGTCGTGGAGTTCCACGAGGACGTGGCCTGGGCGGGCCCGACCGTGCTCAAGGCGGCGGGCTTCGCCCGCGACTCGCGGCGCCCGCTCGAGAGGCGGCGTCGCCGCGATCATCCCCGTGGTCCGGACGTCCCCGAGGCCGGCGACCGGCCGCCGCGCGAGGGGGGCCCGGGGGGCGATCCGGGGGGAGTGAAGGGGCGTCGGCGCCGCCGCCGGCGCGGCCGCCCGGAAGGAGCGCCCGCGCCCCCCCCGCGGGGCCCCGCCGCCCCGGCCGGGCCGCGCCCGGCCCCCGAAGGGGGCGGGGAATCCGCCGGCCCCGGCCCCGCGACGCGGCCCGGGGGCCGGCGGCGGCGGCGGCGGCGCCGTTGACGAAGGGCCGTGTTCTCGCCTCATCCGGCATCCCCCTTGCACAGGGGGCCCGGGTTTGCTAGAGTTACCGTTTGTCGCTGGCGTAGCTCAGCGGTAGAGCGGCTGATTTGTAATCAGCGGGTCGGGGGTTCAATTCCCCCCGCCAGCTCCAGGCGCTCGGCCGTGGGGACCCCCGGGCGGCCGACGGGGGTCCGGGGGATGCGCCAACGCCAAAGCCGGGGGGAGGTAGCGAAGCGGTCAAACGCAACAGACTGTAAATCTGTCGGCCCTCGGCCTTCGAAGGTTCGAATCCTTCCCTCCCCACCACCGGAGCGAGCAGGGGGTCCGGGGGATGCGACGCAGCGTCCCCCAGCTGGATGAAGACGTCGCGGGTGTAGCTCAGCTGGTAGAGCTCCAGCCTTCCAAGCTGGATGTCGCGGGTTCGAATCCCGTCGCCCGCTCCACCCCGGCGCGAAGGGTGGAGGGGACGGGTCGGGAAGGCGGGAAATCGAGGCAGCGTCGGCGTCGGGACCAGGGGCGGACAGCGCCTCCTGGCGGGATGGTCGGGCCCACGTAGCTCAGTCGGCAGAGCGCGTCCTTGGTAAGGACGAGGTCACCAGTTCGATTCTGGTCGTGGGCTCCAACCCCCCGGGGAGATGGTCGACCGGGGCATCGAGAGGCGAGAGGCAGGGGAAGACCAGGATGGCGAAGGAGAAGTTCGACAGGTCGAAGCCGCACGTGAACATCGGGACGATCGGGCACGTGGACCACGGGAAGACGTCGCTGACGGCGGCGATCACGAAGTGCCTGGCGGTGGGGAACCCGAAGGTTCAGTTTCGGGCGTACGACCAGATCGACAACGCGCCGGAGGAGCGGGAGCGTGGGGTGACGATCAACGCCTCGCACGTGGAGTACGAGACTCCGAAGCGGCACTATGCGCACGTGGACTGCCCCGGGCACGCGGACTACATCAAGAACATGATCACGGGGGCGGCGCAGATGGACGGGGCGATCCTGGTGGTGTCGGCGGCGGACGGACCGATGCCGCAGACGCGGGAGCACATTCTGCTGGCGCGGCAGGTGGGGGTGCCGGCGATCGTGGTGTTCCTGAACAAGGTGGACATGGTGGACGACCCGGAGCTTCTGGACCTTGTGGAGCTGGAGGTCCGGGAGCTGCTGAAGCAGTACAAGTTTCCCGGGGACGAGATACCGGTGGTCCGGGGGTCGGCGCTGAAGGCGCTGGAGGGATCGGGGACGGACGATCCGGCGAAGCCGATCCTGGAGCTGATGGAGAAGGTGGACTCCTACATACCGCTGCCCCAGCGGGACATCGACAAGCCATTCCTGATGCCGATCGAGGACATCTTCACGATCTCGGGTCGGGGGACGGTGGCGACGGGGCGGGTGGAGCGTGGGAAGGTGAAGGTGGGGGAGGAAGTGGACCTTGTGGGTCTGCGGGCGGAGATCCAGAAGAAGGTCGTGACGGGCGTGGAGATGTTCAAGAAGCTCCTGGACGAGGGGGTTGCCGGGGACAACATCGGGGTGCTGCTGCGGGGGACGGACCGTGCGGAGGTGGAGCGTGGGATGGTGCTGGCGAAGCCGGGGAGCATCACTCCGCACACGAAGTTCAAGGGCGAGGTGTACGTTCTGACGAAGGAGGAGGGGGGCCGGCACACGCCGTTCTTCACGGGGTACCGGCCGCAGTTCTACTTCCGGACGACGGACGTGACGGGGGTGGCGACGCTGCCGGACGGGGTGGAGATGGTGATGCCGGGGGACAACACGCAGGTGACGGTGGAGCTGATCACGCCGATCGCGATGGAGAAGGGGCTCCGGTTCGCGATCCGGGAGGGTGGGCGCACCGTGGGCGCGGGGACGGTCACCGAGATCCTCGAGTAACGACGTCTCGTCCGAGGGAAGCGAGCAATGCGCGACAACATCATCCTCCAGTGCCCGGACTGCAAGCGCCGGAACTACCACACCACGAAGAACAAGAAGAAGACCACCGAGCGGCTGGAGCTGAGCAAGTACTGCCGCTTCTGCCGCAAGCACACCGCGCACAAGGAAACCAAGTGACGAGCCCGGGGCACGAGCGGAGCGCGGAGCCACGGGGGAGTCTGGGGGGCGCGACGCCTCGGACCCACAAGGCGACGGACGACGCGACGCCGCGGGATCCACTCCCGCGGAGCCACGGGGGAGTCTGGGGGGCGCGACACCTCAGACCCACAGGCGACGGACGACGCGGCGCAGCGGGATTCACTCCCGCGGAGCCGCGGGGGGGTCTGGGGGGCGCGACGCAAGCGCCCCCCAGCACAGTGAAGGCCAGTAGCTCAATTGGTGGAGCACCGGTCTCCAAAACCGGGGGTTGGGGGTTCGAGTCCCTCCTGGCCTGCCAACCGGACGCCCGCGGGGGCGGCCGGCGACGTCATCCCGGCTTGAGGTTGGAGTCGATCTAAATGGCGGTCGCAGAGGACGAGAGGGTCGAGAAGGCCGCGAAGGCCGAGAAACCCGCCAAGGGCGGCGGCGCCGCGGGCGGCCCCCCCGAGGGCGTTCGGGGAGCGCTCGACTGGCTGCCCGGGAAGATCCGGGAGCTCAAGGTCTTCCTCGCCGAGGTGCGGGGAGAGCTCAAGAAAGTGACCTGGCCGGGCCGCAAGGAGGTCCAAGCCACCACCGTGGTCGTGATGGCGACGACGGTGTTCTTCGGCTTCTACCTCTGGGGCCTCGACCTCGTCTTCAACCAGCTGCTCTCCAACGTGCTGAAGAGGTAGCGGTGACGGAAACCGTGATGTCGAAGCAGTGGTACATCGTCCACACCTACTCGGGCTTCGAGAAGAAGGTGTCGGAGAGCCTGCGCCAGCGGGCCAAGGCCTACGGGCTGGAGGACCAGATCGGGCGCATCGAGATCCCCACCGAGGAGGTCGTGGAGATGAAGGCGGGGAGGAAGGTCCAGACCGCCACCCGCTTCTTCCCCGGCTACATCCTCGTGGAGATCGAGACCGAGGAGGGGGCCGACGGGAAGAAGATCCCCGACTCGACCTGGCACCTGGTGAAGAACACCCCGAAGGTGACCGGCTTCGTCGGCTCCGGCAACCGGCCGGTGCCCCTCTCCCAGGAGGAGGCCGACCAGATCTTCAACCAGGTCAAGGAGTCGATCGAGAAGCCGAAGCCCAAGTACACCTTCGAGCGCGGGGAGGGGGTGCGGATCATCGACGGCCCCTTCTCGAACTTCCAGGGAGTGGTCGAGGAGGTGAACCTCGACCGGAACACCCTGAAGGTGATGGTCACGATCTTCGGCCGGTCCACCCCGGTCGAGCTGGACTTCCTCCAGGTCGAGAAGCTCTAGGGAACGGAGATGGGTAGCCCGAGATGAAGAAAGTCGTCGGACAGATCAAGCTCCAGATCCCGGCCGGCAAGGCTACCCCGGCTCCCCCGGTGGGGCCCGCGCTCGGCCAGGCCGGGGTCAACATCATGGACTTCTGCAAGGCTTTCAACGCCAAGACCGCGAAGGACGAGGGCCTGATCATCCCGGTGGTGATCACGGTCTACGCCGACCGGTCCTACACCTTCATCACGAAGACCCCTCCGGTGGCCGTCCTCATCAAGCGGGAGGCGGGGATCGCCAAGGGGAGCGGGGAGCCCAACAAGAACAAGGTCGGCCAGATCAGCATGAAGCAGGTCGAGGCCATCGCGAAGCTGAAGATGCCCGACCTCACCGCGGGGGACCTCAAGGCCGCGGTCGCCACCGTGATGGGCACCGCCCGGAGCATGGGGGTCGAGGTCTCTGGATAGCCGGGCGGCGATCGGCCGTACGGACCACCGGGCGCCCGGGGCGGGGCGCCAGCCGGGTGGGAGCGCCGGGATGGGCGCGAAAGGAGCGGGATGCGGCGAGTCGGGAGGAAGTTCAGGCAGGCCAGGGAGGTGGCGGCGGCGAAGCCGCAGTACGCCCTCCCCGAGGCGGTGGTGACCGTCACCAAGGCGGCCTTCGCCAAGTTCGACGAGACGGTGGAGGTGGCGATGCGCCTGGGGGTGGACCCCAAGCACGCCGACCAGATGGTGCGGGGCACCGTGATCCTCCCCCACGGCCTCGGGGGGAAGGCCAAGCGGGTCCTGGTCGTGGCCTCCGGCGAGAAGCTGAAGGAAGCCCAGGACGCGGGGGCCGACGTGGTCGGTGGGGACGACATGGTGGCGAAGATCCAGGAGGGCTGGCTGGACTTCGACGCGGTGGTGGCGACCCCGGAGATGATGAAGTCGGTGGGGAAGCTGGGGAAGATCCTGGGCCCCCGGGGGCTCATGCCGAACCCCAAGACCGGCACCGTCACCTTCGAGGTCGGCAAGGCGGTGAAGGAGATCAAGGCGGGCAAGGTCGAGTACCGGGTCGACAAGACGGCGATCATCCACGCCCCCGTCGGCAAGGTCTCCTTCGGTCCCGAGAAGCTGCTGGAGAACGCGAAGACGCTCATCGACAGCGTGATCAGGGCCAAGCCGGCCGCCGCCAAGGGCAAGTACGTGAGGTCCATCGCGCTGTCGTCCACCATGGGCCCCGGAGTGCGTGTGGACCTCGCCTCCGTCGAAGGGCACTCGTAGGGCCGGGGAGGCCAAAGTGAACCGCACCGAGAAGCAGCAGCAGGTCGAGGAGCTCCACGGGGAGTTCAAGGCCGCCCCGAACGCGGTCCTCCTCGACTTCCGCGGGCTCAGCGTCCCCGCGGTCACCGAGTTCCGCCGCAAGGTGAAGGCGGCGGGGTCGCGGTACCGGGTGGTGAAGAACTCCCTGGCCCTCCGGGCGGCCAAGGACACCCCCCTGGAGAAGCTCGTCTCCCTCTTCGAGGGGACGACGGGGGTGGCCTGCACGAGCGGCGACCCGGTGGCCCTCGCCAAGGTCCTCGTGGACTTCGCCCGGGAGCACCCCGCCCTCTCGTTCAAGGGCGCGCTCGTCTCGGGGAGCCAGGTGCTGGACGCGGAGGGCGTGAAGGCGCTGTCCACCATGCCGGGCCTGCCCGAGATGCGGGGGCGCCTCCTGGGCGTCCTCCAGGCTCCCGCGACCCGGCTCGTGCGCCTCCTCGGCACCCCGGCGACCCAGCTCGCCCGGGTGCTGAAGGCGCACCAGGAGAAGGAGGAGGGGGCGTAGGCCCCCCTCCAAACCGACAGACTTCGCAACGCAGGGTACTCTGAGAGAGGAAGAAGGAAGAGATGGCTGACATTCAGGCGATCGCGAACGACCTCAGCTCCCTCACCGTGATGCAGGTGGCCGAGCTGGTCAAGATGCTCGAGGAGAAGTGGGGCGTGTCGGCGGCGGTGGCCGCTCCGGTCATGATGGCGGCGGCGGGCCTCCCCGCGGCGGGGGCGGCGGCGGCGGCCGAGGAGCAGACGGAGTTCGCGGTCCACCTCATGGGCGCGGGCGACAAGAAGATCAACGTGATCAAGGTCGTGCGCGAGGTCACCAGCCTCGGCCTCAAGGAGGCCAAGGACCTGGTCGACGGCGCCCCCAAGGTCGTGAAGGAGGGGATCTCCAAGGACGAGGCCGCCGCGATCAAGAAGAAGTTCGAAGAGGTGGGGGCCCAGG
>Ga0268386_10002127_pt1 | contig 13947 bp, 8 predicted proteins | sample RVTome_15_FD_200260 | JGI IMG/M metagenome (GOLD analysis project Ga0268386, IMG submission 200260) | Soil microbial communities from uranium-contaminated site in the Upper Colorado River Basin, Wyoming, United States - RVT150D86... ...
GACCTTCGTCAATCCGCGCAACGCCGCCGCCGGCAGCCTGCGACAGCTCGACCCGAAGATCACGGCGAAGCGCGCGCTCGATCTCTGTTGCTACGGCCTGGGCGCCGTCGACGGCTGGCAGGTTCCCGCGCGCCAGAGCGCGATCCTCGCCGGGCTGCGCGAGTTCGGTCTGCGCACGGCCACGGAAGCCGCGGTCGTCGAGGGCGTCGAGGGCTGCCTGGCCTATCACGCGCGGATCGGGGAGCGGCGCAACGCGCTCGCCTACGACATCGACGGAGTCGTATACAAGGTCAATCGCGTCGACTGGCAGCGCGAGCTCGGCTATGTCGCTCGCGCTCCGCGCTGGGCCATTGCGCACAAGTTCCCGGCACAGGAGGAGACCACCGTGGTCCGCGCGGTCGAGTTCCAGGTCGGGCGAACCGGGGCGTTGACACCGGTCGCGCGGCTCGAGCCGGTGTTCGTCGGTGGTGTCACCGTGAGCAATGTGACGCTGCACAACATGGATGAGCTTGCGCGCAAGGACGTGCGGATCGGTGACGCGGTGGTCGTGCGACGAGCGGGCGACGTGATTCCCGAGGTGGTGCGCGTGTTGCCGGAGCGGCGCCCGCCGGACGCACGCATCGTCGAGCTGCCGAAGAAGTGTCCGGTCTGCGGCTCGCCGGTGGCGCGCGCCGAGGGTGAAGCGGTCGCGCGCTGCACCGGCGGGCTCGTCTGCGCCGCGCAGCGCCGCGAGTCGCTGCGGCATTTCGCTTCGCGCCGGGCGATGGACATCGACGGGCTCGGCGATCGCCTGATCGAGCAGCTGGTGCGCCTGGAACGGGTGCGAACACCGGCGGATCTCTATGCGCTCACCGCCGAGGAGCTGGCCGGGCTCGACCGCATGGGCGAGCGCTCGGCCGCGAATCTGATCGCCGCGCTCGAACGCAGCCGCCGCACCAGCCTCAGTCGATTCCTGTTCGCGCTCGGCATCCCCGATGTCGGAGAGGCGACGGCGCAGGCGCTCGCGGAGCATTTCGGCTCGCTCGAGTCGCTGATGGCGGCCGGGGAGGACGAGATCCGCGCGGTTCGCGATGTCGGGCCGGTGATCGCTGCGCACGTACACGCCTTCTTCGCGGAACCGCGCAACCGCGAGGTCATCGAGGCGCTGCGTCGCAGCGGCGTCAGCTGGCCGGATGCCGCGCGTGCCGCGAAGCCGGGCGGCGGCGCGTTGCGCGGCGAGACGATCGTGATCACCGGGACACTCGCCGGCATGACCCGTGACGAGGCCCGCGATGCGGCGCGTGCTGCGGGAGCGACGGTGACCGATTCGGTGTCGAAGAAGACGACGCTCCTCGTCGCCGGCGCCGAGGCGGGCTCGAAACTGCGCAAGGCACAGGAGCTCGGCGTCCGGATCGTCGACGAAGCTCAGTTCCAGGAACTGCTGTCCGGCGGGTCCGGACGGCGGGTCTGAGTCCAGGCGATGCTCGGCTACGCGATTCGACGCCTGGCGGGCGCGCTGCCGACCCTGCTCGTGATCGTCACCGCGGCCTTCTTCCTGATGCGGCTCGCACCCGGCGGGCCCTTTGACGACGAGCAGACGCTGCCACTCGAGGTGGCTGCGAATCTCGAGGCCGCGTACGGGCTCGACCAGCCGGTCCTCGTGCAGTACCGGAACTATCTCGGCGGGCTGCTCCGTGGCGATCTCGGGCCCTCGTTCCGCTACAAGGACTTCGAGGTGTCCGAGCTGATCGCGCAGGGTCTGCCGGTCACGGCAGGCCTGGGCGCAGCCGCACTCGTCCTGGCCGTGACCGCCGGGGTGCTGCTCGGCATGCTGGCCGGCCGGCACCGCAACCACACCACCGATCACGTCGTGATGGGCGCGGCGCTCGCCGGCATCGCCGTACCGAACTTCGTCGTGGCGCCGCTGCTCGCCCTCGTCTTCGGTGTCCTGCTCGGGTGGCTGCCCGTGGGAGGCTGGGAATCCGGCGAGTTGAGCTACGCCGTGCTCCCCGTCATCACGCTAGCCCTGCCATTCATCGCGTATATCGCGCGCCTGACCCGCGGCAGCCTGCTCGAAGTCCTGCAGTCGCCCCACATACGCACGGCTCGCGCGAAGGGTCTCCCCGAATCGAGGATACTCTGGCGTCATGCGTTCAAGCCCACGATCCTCCCGGTCGTGAGCTTTCTCGGCCCGGCAGCGGCTGCGCTCCTGACGGGCTCGCTCGTCGTAGAGCAGGTCTTCGGCCTGCCGGGCGTCGGCCGCTATTTCGTCCAGGGCGCGGTAAACCGCGACTACACGCTCGTGATGGGCATGGTCGTGTTCTACGCGGTGCTGATCGTGCTGCTCAACCTGCTCGTCGATCTCGTCTACGGCTGGCTCGATCCGAGGATCCGTCATGAGTGAGGCGGTGATCCGCGTCCTGCGGGCGGAACGCGGTGGCGACGGCTTATGGTCGGCCGCGTGGCGCCGGTTGCGAGGCAATCGCGCTGCGATTCTCGCCGCGGCTCTGCTCGCGGCCGTCGTCGTGGCCGCTGCGCTGGGTCCATGGGCGAGCCCGCACGACGTGGAGAGCGTCGACTGGTCGCTCTCGCCGCTCGCGAGCCCGCCTTCGCTCGCGAACGGCCACTGGTTCGGGACGGACGCAAACGGCCGCGACCTGTTCGTTCGTGTCTGGGCCGGCACCCGCGTGTCGCTCCTGGTCGCGCTGCTTGCCAGTGTCGTCGCCCTCGTGATCGGCGTCGCCTGGGGCGCGACCGCCGGCTATCTCGGCGGCCGCGTCGACGAATGGATGATGCGCTTCGTCGACGTTCTCTACGCGCTGCCCTACATGTTCTTCGTGATCGTGCTGACCGTCGTGTTCGGCCGCAGCCTGTGGCTCATATTCGTCGCGATCGGCGCGGTGGGGTGGCTGACGATGGCCCGTATCGTCCGCGGCGAGGCGCTCGCCCTGCGCAGCCGCGGATTCGTCGACGCCGCGATTGCGCTCGGGCTGCCGGCACACCGTATCATCGCGCGCCACATCGTGCCGAACCTGCTGGGCACCGTCGTCGTCTACGCCACGCTCACCGTGCCGCAGCTCATCCTCTTCGAGAGCTTCCTGAGCTTCCTCGGGTTGGGGGTACAGGAGCCGCTTACCAGCCTGGGCCGGCTGGTCGCTGAAGGCGCGCTCGGGATGGAGCGCGCGCCCTGGCAGCTCCTGTTTCCGTGCGCGGTGCTTGCCTCCATCCTGCTCGCGCTCAATTTCCTGGGCGACGGGCTCCGCGATGCACTCGATCCGCGAGTGAGCTGAGATGTCGGCAGCCGGGTCCCTGCTTGCGCTCGAGAATCTGTGCGTTGACTTCACGACGGTGCAAGGCACGCAACGCGCGGTGCACGGGGTGTCGCTCGCGGTCGCCGCGGGTGAGTGCCTCGCAGTGGTCGGTGAGTCGGGCTCGGGGAAGTCGCAGACCTTTCTCGCCTGCCTGGGGCTCCTCGCTTCGAACGGGCATGCGAGCGGCTCCGCGCGGTTCGAGGGACGCGAGCTGATCGGCGCGGAGGAGGGCGCGCTTAACGGGATCCGCGGTACGCGCATCACGACCGTTTTCCAGGACCCGATGAACGCGTTGACGCCGCACATGACCGTAGGCGCGCAACTCGTCGAGGTGCTGACCGCGCACCAGCTTGCGGGTGAGCGCGAAGCGCGGCTGCGCGCGCTCGAGGCGCTGCGGCGCGTCGGGCTGCCGGACCCGGAGCTTCGCCTCCGGCAGTACCCCCACGAACTCTCGGGCGGACAACGCCAGCGGGCAGTGATCGCGATGGCGCTGATGGCGGAGCCTGCGCTCCTGATCGCGGACGAGCCGACGACGGCGCTCGACGTCGCGTCGCAGGAGCAGGTACTGACACTGCTGGCCGGGCTGCGCGCCGGGGGTCTCGCAATCGTGCTGATCACGCACGACCTGGGGCTCGTCGCCGGCCTGGCGGCGCGGATCGCGGTGATGTACGGCGGCCGTATGGTCGAGCTGGGGCCGGCGGCGAGGTTGCTCGCGGCACCCGCCCATCCCTATACCGCAGCGCTGGCGCGCTCGGTTCCGCGCGCGGACGCGGCGTTCGGTCAGCCCCTGCTGGCGATCGACGGTCAGCCGCCTCGACCGGGGGAATCGCTGCCGGGCTGCGCGTTCGAGCCGCGCTGCCCGGTGCGCATCGCGCGCTGCAGCGTGGACCGGCCCGCGTTGCGCGCATCGGGACTGCATGCGACCGCCGCCTGTCACCTGGTGACGTCGCCATGAGCGTTCCCTTGCTCGACGTGGAGGGATTGAGCGTCGACTATCTGCGTTCGGGCCTACGGTCCGCGCGCGCGCGCCGCCACCGCGCTCTCGACGGCGTGAGCTTCGAGCTCGCGGAAGGGACGGCGCTCGGCGTCGTAGGCGAATCGGGCAGCGGCAAGTCGACGCTCGCGCGCGCGGTGCTCCGACTGGTGAGGCCGAGCGCCGGGCGGATCCTCTGGCGCGGCGAGCGGTTCGACACCGCGCGGCGTGCCCGCCTCGCTGCGATCCGGCGCGAGCTGCAGGTGGTGTTCCAGGATCCGTTCGGCAGTCTCGACCCGCGCATGACCGCCGCGCAGAGCGTCTACGAGGCGCTCGAGGCGCTGGAAGGCGTGTGCGACGCCGCCGGCGCGCGTCGCCGCGTCGATGCGGGGCTGGAAGCCGTCGGCCTCGATCCGGGGCTGGGGCGGCGCTATCCGCACGAGCTGTCCGGCGGGCAGTGCCAGCGCGTCGCCATCGCGCGCGCCACCATCGCCGCGCCGCGCCTGCTGGTTTGCGACGAGGCCACCAGCGCGCTCGACGTATCCGTGCAGGCACAGATCATCAACCTGCTGCTCGAGCTCCGCGCACGGAGCGGCATGGGACTGATGTTCATCAGCCACAACCTCACCCTGGTACGGATCCTCTGCGAGCAGGTGATCGAGTTGCGAGCGGGACGCATCGTGCCACCGGGGAGCCCGCGATGACGGATCGCCCGCTGACGGACGTGACGGTGGTCGACCTGACGAGAGTGCTCGCCGGGCCGTGGGCGACGCAGATGCTTGCCGATATGGGCGCCGAGGTGATCAAGATCGAGCGGCCGGTCGTCGGCGATGAAACGCGACACTGGGGGCCGCCGTGGATCAAGGACGCTCAAGGTCGTGAGACCACCGAGTCCGCATACTTCCTCTCGACCAATCGCGGCAAGCGCAGCGTGGCCATCGATCTCGCCACCGCCGAGGGGCAGGCGCTCGTGCGCAGGCTGGCCGCCGGTGCCGACGTGTTCGTCGAGAACTTCAAGGTCGGCGCGCTGGCACGCTACGGCCTCGACTACGGCACGCTGGCGCCCGCCAACCCGCGCCTCGTCTACGTGTCGATCTCGGCGTTCGGTCAGGACGGGCCGGAAGCCGACGGTCCCGGCTACGACGCGATGATCCAGGCGATGGGCGGCCTGATGAGCATCACCGGCGTGCCGGACGGCGAGCCCGGCGCCGGGCCGCAGAAGGTCGGCGTCGCGGTCGCCGACCTGATGTGCGGCATGTACGCAATCGCGGGGATCCTCGGTGCGCTGCAGGAGCGGCACCGGTCGGGTCGTGGGCAGTACGTGGATTTGTCGCTGCTCGACACCCAGGTCGCATGGCTCGCGAACCAGAACCTGAACTACCTCGTATCGGGCACGGTACCGCGCCGGCGCGGCACTGCGCACCCGAACATCGTGCCGTATCAGACCTTCGCAACGGCCGACGGCCACGTGATGATCGCGGTCGGCAACGATGCCCAGTTCGCGCGCTTCTGCGCGGCGACGGGGCTCGCGGCGCTGGCGGATGATCCGCGCTACGCGAGCAACGCAGGGCGCGTGGTGAACCGCGATCGGCTGTTGCCGGCGATCGGCGCGGCGCTGGTCCGGCGATCCACCCAACAGTGGCTCAGGATCCTGCGCGACGCGGACGTGCCCTGCGGCCCGATCAACGACCTCGCGCAGGTGTTCGCCGAGCCGCAGGTGCGTCACCGCGGCATGCGCATCGACCTGCCGCATCCCGCCGCAGGCAGCGTGCCGGGCGTGCGAAATCCAATTCTTTACTCGCGCACCCCGATGCGCTACGAGCGCGCTCCGCCGCTCCTGGGCGCCGACACCGACGCCGTGCTCAGCGAGCGCGCGGGACTCGACGCGGCGAGTCTGGCGGATTTGCGGCGCCGCGGGATCATCGGCTGAGGCGACTGTGCGCCGGACTCGGGCTCAGGCGATAATCGCCGCCCGAACGATCGATGGAACCGCCGATGTCGAAGAGCACGCTGCGCCCGAGCCCGATCATGGCCAACGTCCGCTACGAGATCCGCGGCAGGCTGGCCCGTCGCGCGCACGAAATGGAGCGGCTCGGCTACGACATCGTCTCGCTCAACATCGGCAATCCCGGCGCATTTGGTTTCCGCACGCCCGAAACCATGCGCCTGGCGATGATCGAGAACCTGCGTTCCGCGGAAGGGTACTGCCACCAGAAGGGGATCTTCCCCGCGCGTGAAGCCGTGGTGATGCAGCAGCAGGAGCGTGGCGTGCGCGGCGTGACGGCGGAGGAGGTCTTCATCGGTAACGGTGTCAGCGAACTGATCGACCTCGTGCTGCGCGCGCTGCTGGCGACCGACGACGAGGTTCTCGTGCCGAGTCCGGACTACCCGCTGTGGACCGCGGCCGTGAACCTGAACCGCGGCCGCGCGGTGCACTACCCGTGCCGGCCCGAGCGCGGCTTCGTGCCGGATCTCGCCGATATCGAGGCGCTGGTCACGCAACGGACGCGCGCCATCGTGGTGATCAATCCGAACAATCCGACCGGCGCGGTGTACCCGGCGGCGGTGCTCGAATCGATCGCGGCCATCGCCGAGCGGCATCAGCTCGTCGTGCTGGCAGACGAGATCTACGACCAGATGACCTATGACCAGGCCGCCTTCGTGCCGATGGCGACCCTGGTGCATCACACGCTCTGTGCCACCATGAGCGGGCTCTCAAAGGTGTACCGCGCCTGCGGTTACCGCGTGGGCTGGGCCTCGTTCTCCGGCGATCTCGAGCATTCGCGCGAGTTCCTCACGGCGCTCGAACTCCTGTCCTCGCTGCGCCTGTGCAGCAACGTGCCAGGACAATGGGCCGTGCAGACCGCACTCGGCGGCTACCAGAGCATCCGCGAGCTGGTTTCCCCGGGCGGACGGCTGCACGAGTCGCGACGGGCCATACTCGAGGCGGTCGCGCGCAGCCGGTTTCTCGAGCTCACGCCACCGATGGGCGCGCTGTATGCGTTCATCGGCGTGCGCCGCGACCGGCTGCCGACTTTCGACGACCAGCAGTTCGCGCTCGATCTGCTGGAGCACAAGCATGTGCTCGTCGCCCCCGGGTCGAGCTTCAACGTTCCCTATCGCAATCACTTCCGGATCACCAACCTTCCGGAGCCGCAGGTGCTGGCGCAGGTATTCGTGCGCATCGAGGAGCTCCTCGAGAGCTATGCCGCCGGTGCAGAGCCCACGGCCCGGCACGCGCCGGGCCTGCGCCTGGTCGACGGCGCTATTTAATAGGTCCTCGAGATATGAAGCGTAACGCATTGATATCACATTGCTAACCGGCGCGGCTTTGGATCCGGCGCAGGCCACGCCCCTCATACTGACCCCGACCCGACGACTGGCGCACCAGCTCCGCGTCAACCACGACGCGGTAAGCGATGCGCAGGGTCTCGCGGTCTGGCGGACGCTCGAGGTGCTGCCGTGGCAGACCTGGATCGAGGCCCAGACGCGGATCGGGCGTCAAGCCGGAGCGTCCTTCGGCCGGCTCCTGGCGCCGCAGGCCGCGCGGCTCATCTGGCGTCGACTGATCGAGCGCGACCAGGTCGACGCCGGAGTCTTGTCGCCGCCGGGTCTCGCGCGTGCGGCGTATCGATCGTGGCGCGCGATGCAGGCGTACCGGATCCCGGTCTCTGCGCTCGACGAGGAAGATACGCTCGAGACCCGCAGCTTCGCGCGCTGGGTTCGTGGCTATACGCGCTGGCTCGCCGAGCATGACGCCGTCGATCCGGATCTGGCGGCCGAGTCGCTGAGCGCCGGATCGGTGCAGAGACCGCTGCGGCTGGTTGGCTTCGATGAGCTGACCCCCGCTCAAACCCTGCTGCTCGAGCGCCTGCGTGCGGGCGGCATCGACGTCGCAATCGAGCCCTTGCCGATGCGTCGCGGCGATTTATCGCGGGTCGACTGCGACGACGCGGCGACCGAGCTCGACGCGGCGGCGCGCTGGGCGGCCGAACGCCTCGATCGTGAGCCTTCGTCGCGTCTCGCGATCGTCGTGCCGGACCTCGGCGCGCGGCGCGCCGAAGTGCGCCGTGCGCTCGAGCGAGTACTGCTTCCTGCCGCGGGTTACACCGGCGGCCCGCTGCCCGAGTCGCGGGTCTTCGAGATCGCCGATGCGCCGCCTCTGACGGAGCGCGCTATCGTTGTCTCGGCGCTCGATCTGCTGCGGGTCCTCACGGTCGACGCCGATCTCACCGCGTGTGGCCGCCTGCTCCGCAACCCCTACCTGCATGGGGCTGCCACCGAGGCCAGCGCTCGCGCGATGCTCGATGTGTGGCTGCGACGACATGCCGGCGGCGATGTCCTATTCGGCCAGCTCGTGCGGATTGCGACCGACAAGGGTTGTCCGCTGCTGGCCGACGTGCTCACCCGCGCCCTGCAGGTATCGCGATGGGCAGACGAGCGTGTCTTGCCGGGTGCCTGGTCGAACCGCTTCTTCGAGATGCTCGCGGCCCTCGGCTGGCCGGGGGACGCGCTTCAAAGCACGGAGCACCAGATTGCCGAGCGGCTGCGCGAGCTCATCGCCACGCTGTCATCGGCCGACGAGATAACGGGGCCGATAGACGTCTCGGCAGCCCTGCAGTTGCTACGGGAGTACGCCGAGGGAGTCGCTTTCGAGCCGCAGGAGCTCGAGGTGCCGCTGCTCGTGATCGATCCGCAGACCATCGCGGGTATGAGCTTCGACGGTCTATGGCTCACCGGCATGGAGGCGGCGCGCTGGTCGCCCGCCGCAGCGCCCGATCCTTTTCTGCCGCGGAGCTGGCAGATTCGCCGCCGAATGTCCGCTGCGAACGCCGAACTCGCGGAGGCACACGCGCAACGACTTTTTGCCCGCCTGGTGCAAAGCGCCGATGAGATCGTGGCGAGCGTCGCGCGTTTCGACGACGAGGCCGCGGTACTCGAAAGCGCGCTGCTCGCGCCGGTGCCGCCACGTTCGGCGGCCAGCTTCTGGCCATACGAGACGCTGGCCGCGCGCATCCATGCGACACGGCCACCGCTCGTCTCCTCGGTCGACGCGCACTTGCCGCCACCGTCGCTCGCCGGACCGGCGCGTGGCGGGGCGCGGCTGCTCGAGCTCCAGTCCGCGTGCCCGTTCCGCGCCGGCGCCGAGTTCCGCTTGCATGCGCGCGCCCTCGAAGAACCACGGCCAGGGCTCGCAGCGACCGAGCGTGGCGAGCTGGTCCACCACGTCCTGGCGCGGCTCTGGGGCGTGCTCGGCGACCAGGCGCGACTGCGGTCGCTGACCGATGACGCGCTCGAGCAGGTCGTGGACACCTGTATCCAGTCGGAACTTGCAAAGCTCCGGCGCGGTGCGTCGCCGTTGCGTACACGTCTGCTCGAAGTCGAATCGGCCTGGCTTCGACGGCGAATAGCCGAGCTGCTCGAATACGACCGTGCTCGGCATCCGTTCGTCGTCGTCGAGCGCGAGTCTCCGAAGACCGTGACGCTCGGTGGGCTCGCGCTCAGGGTAAAGCTTGACCGCGTGGATCGTCTGCAGGACGGCAGCCTCGCCATCATCGACTACAAGAGCGGCGGCAACACCGGGCGAGGAGCGTGGCTCGGCGATCGACCGCGGCAGCCGCAGTTGCCGCTATACGTGCAGGCGCTGGAGGGGGAGTGTGTCGCCGCGGTGGCGTACGGCAGGGTGCGCGCCGGCGAGTCTGCCTACGTGGGGATCGCGCGCGATCCGGCAGCCTTTGGCGGCATCGCGAGCTTTGGGGTCGATGCGCCGCGCGGCTACGCGTCGTGGGAAGATCTGCTCGCCAAGTGGCGCGAACGCCTGCTCCTCCTCGCCGCGGAATACGTCGGCGGCGATGCGCGTCTTGCGCCGGATCCGGGTACCGCGTGTCGCGACTGTCACCTGGCGACGTTGTGCCGGATCAACGAGTCGCCGCTGCGGTCGGAACGACCGGAGATCCCCGATGAGTGAGCGGACGCCGGTCGACCAGGCCGCGCGCGACCGGGCGCTCGACGTGTCCACGAGCTTCATCGTGCAGGCGCCAGCCGGCTCCGGAAAGACGGAGCTCCTCATCCAGCGCTGCCTTGCGCTGCTCGCGACGCTCGATGCCCCGGAATCGCTGCTCGCGATCACGTTTACGCGCAAGGCGGCCGCGGAGATGCGCGGACGGATACTGGACGCCCTGCGCGAGGCGCAGACGCCTTCCGGCGAAGCGGGCCACGCCGATACGCGCACCGGCGAGCTGGCGCGCGCCGCGCTCGCTGCCGACACCCGGCACCGCTGGCGCTTGCTCGCCAACCCGAGCCGCCTGCGGATCCAGACGATCGACGCGCTGAATCTGGGACTCGCGAGGCGGTTGCCGGTGTTGTCCGGGTTGGGTCACGGGCTCGACGTGGAGGAGCACGCCGACGACCTATATCGCCTCGCGGCCGTGCGGCTGCTCTCGCACCTGTCGGACGGCGAGCCTGCGCACGCGCGGGCGGTTGAGGTCGTGATCGGACATCTCGACAACCGCGTGCAGGCCTTTCTCGACCTGCTCGTCGAGATACTCCGCGGCCGCGAGGCATGGCTGCCCGTGCTGCCGGGCGACGACGGCGCTGCCGCACCGGATCCGCAGCTGCGCGCGCGGCTCGAAGCGGCACGAACGGCGCTGTTGCAGGGGCATCTCACCTCGTTGCAACGGGCGTTTCCGGCCGACGCCCTGCGCGATGCGGGAGCCGTTGCGCGCGCCGCCGCGCGGCAACTGCGGCTGCAGGGTTCGGCTTCGCCGATCGCGCGATGGCCGGATGCTGTGACATCGCCTGACGACGGGATCGCGAGCGTGCCTCTGTGGCGTGGCCTCGCGGAGCTCTTTCTCACCAACAAGGGCACCTGGCGGCAGCAGTTCGATCGCCGGCAGGGAGTCCCGGCCGGCCCGGGCGGGCAGCTGCTCAGACGGCAGGCACGGGCGCTCGGCGCAGAGCTCGAGCGGCATGTCGAGCTCGCGATGCTGCTCGACTCGGTGCGCCGGCTGCCCGAGCCGGGTTACGACGACGACGAATGGGACGTGCTGCGCGCCTTGTTCACGGTGCTGCGCCTCGCAGTCGCGGAACTGGAGGTCGTGTTCGCGGAGCGACGTGTCGCGGACTATCCGCGGTTCGCGGCCGCGGCGCGCGCAGCCCTCGGCGACGCGGACGCGCCCACCGATACCGCGCTTGCGCTCGACGCGCGCCTGCGACACGTGCTGGTCGACGAGTTCCAGGACACGTCCGATGCGCAGCTCCGACTGGTCGAGGCGCTGACCGCGGGCTGGGAGCAAGGCGATGGCCGCACGCTCTTCCTGGTCGGCGATCCGATGCAGTCGATCTACCGGTTCCGCAACGCAGAGGTCGGTCTGTTCCTCGATGTGCGCGACCGCGGGCTCGGTGCCGTGCGATTGGAGCGGCTGGCGCTGGGCGTCAACTTCCGCTCCACCGTACCGATCGTCGACTGGCTCGACCGGGCGTTCCCGCGGGTGCTGCCGGCGCACGACGACGTGTTTCGCGGCGCCGTGGCGTACCTGCCCGTCGCCGCAAGCCCCGATGCCGCGACGGGCGGAGGAGTGCGGATACACGCCCTTCATTCGCCGAGTCGCCTGCGCGAGGCACGTGAAGTCGCCGATATCGCCGCGGCACGGCTCGAGGAAACTTCGGCGGGCCAGGTCGCGATCCTCGTGCAGGGACGCAGCCACCTAGTGCACATCGTCGCCGAGCTCGCGCGCCGCAATCACGCATTCCGTGCGACCGACATCGACCCGCTGGGCGAACGGCCGGTGGTGCTCGATCTGCTGTCGCTGGCGCGTGCGCTTTCTCACCTCGGTGACCGCGCCGCGTGGCTCAGCGTGCTGCGTGCGCCGTGGTGCGGGCTCACGCTGGCCGAGCTGCACGCGCTCGTCGGCGATGCGCCGGACCGCGCGGTCGCGGATCTGCTGCGCGAGGGCCGATGGCGCGCCGTGCTAGAGCCCGGCGCCGGGGCGCGGCTCGAGAGGACCTGGCAGGAACTCGAACGTGCGCTGGGCGAGCTGCGGCAGCTCGGAGTGCGCGACACGGTGGAACGCCTGTGGGACACGTTGGGTGGACCGGCGACGCTCACCGAGGCGCGCAGCTTCGAGGAGGCCGAGGCCTTCTTCGAGGTGTTGACCGATGCCGAGCGCCGCGACGGACCGGCGCTCGATTTCGCGGCGTTGGCGCAGGCGCTCGAGCGTCTGTATGCACCGACGCTGCCTGACCCGCAGGTGCGTATCGAGCTCTCGACGATTCACAAGGCCAAGGGGCTGCAGTTCGATACGGTGATCGTGCCGGGCCTCGAGCGTCTGCCCCGCGACGACGAACGACGGCTGCTGCGATGGACGACGCAGATCGCGGCCGATCACGCGGGTCTCGTGGTGGCGCCGCTTGCGCAAACCGGTGGCGAGCCCAATCTGCTCTACGAGTGGCTCAAACAGCAGGAACGCGAGAGGCTGCTGCAGGAGCGTCGGCGGCTCCTGTACGTGGCGGCGACCCGCGCACGGCGCTGGCTGCATCTCATCGGAAGCTGCGGGCTGCGCGAGGCTGGCACCCGTACCGAGCTGCGGCGTCCGCCGGGGGCGAGCATGCTCGGCATGCTCTGGCCGGCGGTATGCGAGGAGTTCACCGCGCAGCTCGTGCACGGCGATGCACCGCCGGGTGATATCGACGAAGAATCTGCACGAAATCCGCCGTTGCGCTGGCTGCCGCCGCAGTGGCGACCGCCGGCACCACCGCCCGCGCCCCGCGTGGCAGTCAGGACCGCGACACGCCCGGCTGCCACGGCCACCGTAGTGTTCGACTGGGTGTCGCAGACGGCGCGCCGCGTCGGGACGGTGGTGCACAGGGAACTGCAGCGGCTCGCCGCCCGCTCGCCTCCGGCGACGTTCGATTCGGCGGCGGCGCAGCGGCGTTTCTTCGACGAGCTCGCCGAGCTCGGCGTGCCAGCGGAGCTGCGGCCCGCGGCCGTGGCGCGTGCGACTCACGCCGTGCAGTCCATGCTGGGCGACGAGCGCGGGCGTTGGCTCCTCGACGCGGCACACGCCGATTCCGCCACCGAGCTCGCGCTCTCTGGCCGTATAGGCGGGGAGCTGCTGCACGTGGTGATCGATCGCAGCTTCGTGGCGTCCGACGGCCGTCGCTGGATCGTCGACTACAAGCTGAGCCCGCACGAGGGCGGCAGCCTCGATGAGTTTCTCGACCGCGAACAGCAGCGCTACGCGACTCAGCTGCATCGCTATGCGGAGCTTGCACGCCGGCTCGGCCCGGAGCCGGTGAGCGTCGGTCTCTATTTTCCCTTGCAGCGCGCGTGGCGCGCCTGGACGCCCGGGATGACCTAAAAGGTGCCGGAAGCGCTGAACGGCCGGCGACCGCGTGCATCCGGCGGGCCGAGTGCCCGCAACAGGTTGGCAAGATCCGCGGGCGGCGTTCCTCTCGGCGCGAGACGTCCTTCCAGCTTGAAGCTGCGATCGCGACCCAGCGTGAGCTCGCCGTCGAGCAGCAAAGGACCGTCCGTCTGCGTGATCACCGCCTCGAGAATGTCGGCGGTGCCCGGCGACCCGGGAAACGTCAGCCGGTAGCCGCCGAGGCTCGTGCTGCGCGGCGGAGGCGCCGTCAGTTCGCGCACGTCGATCGTGCCCACCGCTGCGACCGGCCAGTCATCCT
>Ga0268386_10002128_pt1 | contig 13947 bp, 15 predicted proteins | sample RVTome_15_FD_200260 | JGI IMG/M metagenome (GOLD analysis project Ga0268386, IMG submission 200260) | Soil microbial communities from uranium-contaminated site in the Upper Colorado River Basin, Wyoming, United States - RVT150D86... ...
CTCCGGGTGGGCCCCGATGTCGAACCGCCCCTCGACGCTGGCGCTCTCGGTGCCCGCCCGCACGATCTCGCTCGTCGCCCGCTCACCGAGCAGCAGCGACAGGGCGCCGACCACTAGCGACTTCCCCGCACCGGTCTCGCCGGTCAGCACGGTGAGGCCCGGGCCGAACTCGAGCCGTACGTCCTCGATGACCGCGTAGTTCCTGACTCGCAACTCCCTCAGCACTCGCGCCTCACGCTTCGTCGGGCCGCACGTCGCCCCAGCGCAGCTTCTGCCGGAGCACCGTGAAGAAGTTGCCGTCGGGGAGGCGCAGCAGCCGCACGTCGTTTGGCGAACGGCGGATCGTGACCCGGTCGGCGTGGGCGAGGTCGCCGCCCGACTGTCCGTCGACCGTGACCAGGCTGCCCTTCATCCCGCTCAGGATCTCGATCGCGATGATCGAGTCGGCCCGCACGACCAGTGGCCGGATCGCCAGCGTGTGCGGACAGATCGGAGTCGCGACGAGGGCGTCGAGACCGGGGTGCAGGATCGGACCGCCGGCCGACAGGCTATAGGCCGTCGAGCCCGTGGCCGTCGAGACGATGATCCCGTCGGCGCTGTACTGCCCGACCTCGTCGCCGTCGACCCACACGCGAACGCGCAACAGGCGCGCCAGGCCACCCTTGTGGACGACGGCGTCGTTGAGCGCGTACCACGCGCGGTCGCCGCACCGCACGTCGAGCGCGAGGCGCGGCTCTTCGACGCACTCCCCCGCCCCGACCCGCTCGAGCATCTCCTCCAGCCGCTCCGCCGGGCCGGCCGTGAGGAAGCCGAGGTCGCCCAGGTTGCAGCCGATCACGGGAATGCCATTCGGGCCAGCCAGCCGAGCGCCCGCCAGCAGCGTCCCGTCGCCTCCGAGCGTGAGAACCGCATCGAGCCCCGCGGCATCCGGAACCATCGGTCGGGCTTCGGCCAGCTCGCGGATCGCCTCGTCTCCGTACAGCTCGATGCCGAGGCGACCCGCCGCGTCCGTAAGCCGGCGGCCGATGGCGGCGAGGTCGGGATGCCCCGGCCGGGCCAGCACGCCGAGCTTCAGCTTCGCCATATCAGTACCTCCGCGCGAGGATCCAGTCGGCGATCGTCCGCAGGTCGCCCGCCTCGGGCAGCCCCTCGAGCTCGCGCTCGGCGGATGCCACGAGTTGCCGGCTCAAGCGCTCCGCCTCGACCAGGCCGTGCACCGCAGGATAGGTCGCCTTGCCGAGGGCGGTATCGCGGCCGCTCTCCTTGCCGAGCTCGTCTGTCGTGCCCCGCAAGTCGAGGATGTCGTCGGTTGCCTGGAACGCGAGGCCGAGGCGCGTGCCGAAGCGTTCCAGCCGGTCGACCTGCTCGGCGGAGGCGCCGGCCGCCATGCCGCCCATCGCGGCGGACGCGGCGATCAGCCGGGCCGTCTTGCCCAGGTGGATCGTCTCGAGTTCCTCCGGCGTCACCGTTCGGCCCTCGGCCCGCAGGTCGAGAAGCTGTCCGCCCACCATCCCCTGCCCGCCGGCGGCCACGGTCAGCCGCTGGACAAGCGTGCGGGCCGCCGCATCGCCCAGCCCCAGCCGGCCGGCGCCGACCCGGATCGCCCGCACGGCGAGCGGCATCAGAGCGGCGCCCGCGAGCACGGCGGAGGGGATCCCGTAACGTACGTGCAGGGTCGGACGGCCGCGGCGCAGTACGTCGTCGTCCATGCACGGCAGGTCATCGTGCACCAGCGAGTAGGCGTGGACGAACTCGACGCTGCACGCGATCGGCGCCGCCGCGTCGGGGTCGCCGCCGGTCGCCCGGCAGGCCGCCATCAGCAACAGGGGCCGGATGCGTTTCCCCGGGCCGAGCACGGCGTAGCGAATCGGATCAGCCGCCCCATCGGGAACGTCCTCCAGCAGGCCGTCGAGCATGCGGACGAGTGCCGCCTCGATCCTCTCGCGATACCAGCGAATCGTGTCCGGGCGCACGGCCGTGGCGCTCACCCCGACCCGGCCTCGCCGTTGTCGCGGTCGGGGACCTCGAACCCGATTGCCTCGAAGTCGCCCGCCGCCGATTCGATCAGCTCCTCGACCCGCCCCTCCGCGGCGTCGAGAAGGCGTCCCGCGTCGCGCAGGCAGCCGACCCCGCGCTCGAACAGGCCGAGCGCCTCGTCGAGCTCGAGGTCGTCGCGGCCCAGCCGCTGGACGATCTCCTCCAGCTCGTCGATCAGATGCTCGAAGCTGCGCTCCGACTCGCTCACGCATCGTCTCCCGGTACGGCCGATTCCGGCGCGGGACTCCGCGACTCGGTGCGGCAGTGGATGTTCCCGTCGGTCACCCGCAGGCGGAACGCCCCACCCGGCTCGAACTCCGCGGCGCGGCGCAGCACCCGGTCGTCGGGTCCGAGCGGCACGGCGTAGCCACGGCGCAGCGTGCCGAGGGGGCTCAGCGCGTCGAGTCGGCCGGCCGCCCGGTCAAGACGCCCCCGGCGGTCGCGCAGCCGCCGCGCCGTGCGCTCGGCCAGGCCGGCCGTGGCGCGACGCGCCCGTTCGCGGCCACGCCGCGTGCGCCGGCGCAGCACTTCAACCAGAACGCCGGCCCGCCCGCGCAGCGCCTTCCGCAACGCCTCCAGCTCGGGCACCACGCTCTCGGCGGCGGCCGACGGCGTGGGGGCCCGAAAGTCGGCAACCAGGTCGGCGATCGTCACGTCGATCTCGTGGCCCACGGCCGACACGGTCGGCACGGGACAGGCGGCAATCGCCCTCGCCACCACCTCTTCGTTGAACGCCCACAGGTCCTCCACCGAGCCGCCGCCCCGGGTCAGGATGATCACGTCGCACGCCCCGTGGCGCACCAGCCGGTCGAGCGCCGCCGCGATGCTGCGGGCCGCCCCGTCGCCCTGCACCCGGCAGTCGCTGACCAGCACCCTCAGCCAGGGGGCGCGGCGCCGCGTCACGGCCACCACGTCGCGCAGGGCGGCGCCCGAGCGCGAGGTCACGACGCCGATGCAGGCCGGCACGCGCGGCAGCGGCCGTTTCCGCTCGGGGTCGAGCAGCCCCTCGTCGGCCAGCTTCGTCTTCAGCTTCTCGAACGCCAGCCTCCACAGGCCCTCGCCCTCGGCCCGGATGTCGCGCACGACGAGCTGCCAGCTTCCGCGGCCGCCATAGATCGTCGGCCGGCCGTACGCCGCGACGCGCATCCCCTCTTCGGGATGGGCGGGCAGCCGGGCGAGGTCGGAACGGAACATCACGCACGACAACTGGGCGTCATCGTCGCGCAGGCTGAAGTAGCAGTGGCCGGAACGGTGGGCGCCCCAGTTCGAGATCTCGCCACTCACCCACAGGTTGCCGAACGCGCCCTCCACCAGGCGCCGGGCCCGCTCGTTGAGCTCGGTGACCGGAATCGCCGACTCGGGCGCCGTGCCCGGGGGGGGTGACTTCGGCGCCTCGCCCCGGGGCTCAGGATCGCGCACCGGAACCGAACGTTCCGGGCCGGGCGACTCCTCCGGCGGGTCGCCGAACAGGGGGATCTGCCCGGGCATCATCGGCTGCGTCCGGTCAGCCGGTCGCGGCCATGCGCGCCGCGGCTCTCGCCGTGTTGCTGAGCAGCATGGCGATGGTCATCGGGCCGACGCCGCCCGGCACGGGCGTGATCCATGAGGCCTTCTCGCGCACGCCCGCGTAGTCGACGTCGCCGACGAGGCGATAGCCCTTCTCGGAGGACGGGTCGTCCACCCGGTTCACGCCGACGTCGATCACGACGGCGCCGTCGGCCACCATGTCGGCCGTCACCGACTCGGGGCGGCCCACGGCCACGACGAGCAGATCGGCCAGCCGCGTTACGGCGCCGAGATCGGCCGTTCGGCTGTGCGCCATCGTCACCGTGGCGTTCGCGTACGGCTCCTTCTGCGACAGAATCGTCGCCATCGGACGACCCACGATGTTCGAGCGCCCGACCACGACGGCGTGGCGCCCGGCCGGGTCCCAGCCGATGTGCTCGAGCAGCACCTGAACGCCCGCCGGCGTGCAGGGCCGGAACGCCTCGGGGTCGCCGCTCGTCATCCGGCCCACGTTCATGGGATGGAAGCCGTCGACGTCCTTCTCCGGCCGGATGCGCTCCATCACCGTGCGCTCGTCCACCTGGTCGGGCAACGGAAGCTGCACGAGGATGCCGTGCACGGCCGGATCGGCGTTCCACGCATCGACGATCTCGACGATCTCCTCCTCGGTGGCCGTGGCCGGCAGGCGCCGGTCGATCGAACGAATCCCCACCTCGTCGGCCGCCTTCTGTTTCATCCCGACGTAGACGCGCGACGCCGGGTTGTCACCCACGAGTAAGACGGCGAGACACGGCTCGATCCCGTCCTCGCCCAGCCCTTCCACTCGCTCGCGCACGGCATCCCGCACCTTCGCGGCGATCGCCTTCCCGTCGATGATCCGACCCGGCATGGTGCGCTCCCTGGTTCAGCGTGCGAAGTTCACCGAGCGCGACTCGCGCACGACCACTACCTTGATCTGGCCCGGATACTGAAGCTCCTCCTCGATCCGGCGCGCCGTCTGCTCGCTGATCTTCGACATCTCCTCGTCGCTTACCTGATCCGGCATGACCATCACCCGGATCTCACGGCCGGCCTGGATGGCGTACACCTTCTGCACGCCGCTGTGCGAGCGCGCGATCTCTTCCAGCTTCTCGAGCCGCTTCACGTAGAGCTCGAACGACTCGCGCCGCGCCCCCGGACGCGCGCCGCTGATCGCGTCGGCCGCCGTCAGAAGGAAGGTCTCGGGATAGCGGGCCGGCTCGTCGCCGTGGTGCGCCTTGATCGCGTTCAGCACGGGATCCTTTTCGCCCGCCCGCTTGCACAGCTCGTAGCCGATGTCGACATGGCTGCCCTCCTGCTCGTGGGTCAGCCCCTTGCCGATGTCGTGCAGCAGGCCCATGCGCTTGCACAGGGCGGCGTCGAGCCCGAGCTCGGCGGCCATGTTGGCGGCGAGCAGAGCGACCTCTCGCGCGTGCCGGAGCTGGTTCTGCCCGTAGCTCGTGCGGAACTTGAGCTTGCCCAGCACCTCCACGAGCTGCGACGGGAGGTCGTGGATGCCGAGCTCGTACAGCACCTCCTCGGCGGCCTCGCGCATCTCGACCTTCACGTCGTCGGCCGCCTTCTCGACCATCTCCTCGATCCGGCCCGGATGGATGCGGCCATCGGTCACGAGCCGTTCCATCGCCAGGCGGGCGATCTCGCGCCGCACCGGATCGAAGCTCGACAGGATCACAGCCTCCGGGGTGTCGTCGACCACCACGTCGACCCCGGTGGCCGCCTCGAACGAGCGGATGTTTCGCCCCTCGCGGCCGATGATCCGCCCCTTCATGTCGTCGCTCGGGAGCGGCACGACCGACACGGTGATCTCGGAGGCGTGGTCGACGGCGAGGCGCTGGACGGAGGTCGCGATGATCTTCTTCGCCTCGCGCTCGGCGTCGCGCCGCGAGCGCTCACGGATTTCGCGGACGTTCTGGGCGGCCTGGGCGCGGGCTTCGTCCTCGATCTTCCCGATCAGCGCCTCGCGCGCTTCGGCCGCCGACAGCCCGGCAAGCTTCTCGTACGCGTGGTCGAGTTCGGCGGACCGGGCGGCGAGCTGCTTCCGAAGCTCATCGAGCTCCCCGGTGCGGGCGGCGAGCGACGCGTCGCGCTCCTCGAGCCGTTCCCGGCGCTCGTCCAGCAGGGCCGCTTTTCGGTTGGCGCCCTCTTCCCGATCGCTCAGCCGAAGCTCGAGCTTCTCCACCTCGGCACGCCGTGACTCCGCATCGGCAAGCTGCTCGTCACGCAGCCGGTAGCCCTCTTCCTTCCCTTCGAGGGCGGCGGCCTTGCGGATCGTCTCCGCCTCGCGGCGGCCCGCCTCGAGGATGCCTTCGACCTCGGCCCGCGCTCCCTGGCGCCGGCCTTCGATCCGTCGGCGATCGAGCGCCCGCTCGACGACGACGCCCACGACGAGCCCTACCAGGAGAGCTCCGGCCGCCACGCTCAGCACAAACAGGTCCAACATCGAGCCGACTCCATCGAATCTATCGTTACGGAAGCGTCATGCCGCCCGCCCCGGATATGCCGGCGTCCCGCGGGTCGCGGATACGAAAAAACCGGCGGGATGGGTCACCGCCGGTGAGCATTCGCCCGATCCCGCGCACTCCGAGAGGGCCCGCAGGTATGTTCAGGTGACTGCCGATTCCACGCTCCGACTGATGACTTCCCGCCGGGCAAACTGCCGGCCGTCGTGGGACGCCGCAAGCGCGAGGGAAGGCGGACGGTGGGAGGGTCAGGCTCCGAGTTCGGCCTGTTCGGCTCCGCGATCGAGCGCCGTCTCGACCCGCCGCCGCAACGTATGCAGGCGACGGTGCACGGTACCGGCGAGTTCCTCCCGGTCGCTCCGCTCCTGAAACATCTCGTCGGCGATCTGCATGGCGGCCAGAATCGCCGCTTTGTGCGGCTCTGCGATATGGCCGGTCACGTGCACCGATTGGATCCGGTCGTCGACGTGCTCGGCGCAGGCCCGTGTGTAGTCTTCGCCCATCTCGGAGCGAAGCGCGTATTCCTCGCCGAAGATCGTAACGCGCACCGGCTTCTTGTCCTGGCCGCTCATACCGATTCGTCCTCCATCACGATGAGCCGGCTCCGCATGTGGTCCGCCTTCTCGCGCGCCCTCTCGATGACTTCGCGCAGGCGACGGTTCTCACTCGTGAGCTCGCTCAAGCGCCTTTCGAGGTCGGCCGACTCCCCCGGCCGGACGCCCGAAGCCTCGAGCGTGCGCTGCAGATCGCCGCTCCGGTCCTCGGCCGCCGCCACCCGCCGGCGCAGCGAATCGAGCTCCTCGATCAGGGCCACGACCGCCCGCTCGAGGGACTCCAGCTCCCTGGCGACGGCCGCCGCGTCAGGAGTCTCTGACTCTGACATCCAGCTCCTCCGTGAGATGCGAGACGATTCGGCCGACGTAGCCTTCGACCTCGGCGTCGGTCAGCGTACGATCGGATGCCCGAAACACCATCCGCCACGCGATGCTGCGCGGTGCGCCCTCGAGTCCGTCTCCCTCGTAGACGTCGAACGGACGGACGGCGACCAGCTCGTCGGGTCCCGCCCGCCGGAGCGCCGCCTCGATCCGGGCGGCCGTAAGGCCGTCCGGCACGAGCAGCGCGAGGTCGCGCGTGGCGGCCGGATACGCCGGCCGCGGCTCGTAGCGCGGACCTCCGGACACTCGCACGGCGTCGAGGCGGAACTCAGCGGCGAACACGTCGGCCGCCCAGGGAGGTGCGTCGAGAGCGCCGGGCCGCACCCGACCCGCCAGTCCGACCAGCCTGTCCTCGACGAACATGGCGAAACCCTCGTCGCCCAGCCAGCCGTCGGGACCGAACCCCGGAAGGCCGAGCTCGCCGGCCGGCGGTCCCGCGGAACCAAGTGGCCGCAGATCCGCACCCATCAGGCGCTCGCAGAGCTCCTCGGCCAACCCACGGAGATCCCAGACGTCGTAGTCGGCGCCAGCGGAGCTCCAGTGATCGGGCGCGCGGCTGCCAGTCACGACGAGTCCGACGCGAAGCTCCTCGAGGAACTGCTCGCGCCCGGGCGCACCGCGTCCCGCCGGATCGGAGGCGAATACCGTGCCCAGCTCGAACAGACGCACGTCGCGCCGGCCCCGGTCGAAATTGAGCTCGATCCGGTCCAGCAGCGGTGGCAGGAGATCGGAGCGCAGCACGGACTCGGTGGCCGACAGCGGGTTACGCAGTTCGACCCGATCGTCGCGCGTTCGCCCCGCGGGCACCATCGGGAGGCCGCGGGTCTCGTAGAGCCCGCGGGTCTCGAGCAGGCGCCGCACCGCCGACCTTCGCGCCCAGGTCGGCGAGGCGGCGACGCTCGAAGGCCGGATGGCCCGTGGTTCCTGCGGGAACCGCTCGTAGCCGTAGCGGCGCGCGACTTCCTCGATCACGTCGACTTCGCGTGTCACGTCGGAGCGCCAGGTCGGCACGGTGACCAGAAGCGCCGGCTCGCCGGCCGGTTTCTGTTCGACGACGGTCTCGAAACCCAGCGGCGCCAAGAGATCGGCCACTTGCCCGGGCGACAATCGCAGTCCCAGCAGCTTGCGCACGCGCGACGGCCGGACCCGCACGGTAGCGGGCGGCGGCGGCGTGCGGCCGACCCGGATCGCGGCGGGCTCGGCGGCCCCTCCGGCCACGGCTACGATCAGCTCGACGCAGTGCGCCAGCGCCGCCTCGAGACCGTGCTCGTCGATCCCCCGCTCGAATCGGTAGGAAGCGTCCGTCGACAGTCCCGTCGCGGCGCCCGTCCGCCGGGTGGCGCGCGAGTCGAACGCCGCGCACTCGAGGAGCAGGTCGGTCGTCCGCTCCGTGACCTCGCTCTCCTCTCCTCCCATCACGCCGGCCAGGGCGACCGGACGCTTCGCGTCGGCGATCACGGTTGCCGCCTCGTCCAGCTCGTGCGCGCGGCCGTCCAGCGTGGTCAGGGTCTCGCCGGCGGCGGCGGCCCGGACCCGGATCTCGCCACCGTCCACCTTCGCGAGATCGAACGCGTGCAGCGGCTGGTTCATCTCGAGCAGGACGTAGTTCGTGGCGTCGACCACGTTGTTGACCGGCCGGGCGCCGGCGGCGCGCAGGCGAGCCCGCAACCAGTCCGGGGACGGCCCGATCGTCACGCCCCGCACGACGGCGGCGAGATAGCGGAAGCAGCGCCCGTCGTCCTCGATCGTCACCCGCACCCCACCCGTCCCGGCCGACGTGTCCCCATCCATCCACTCCGGCGTCCAGCTCGTGCTAAACGAGGGAAGCTCGATATCGTTCACACCGCCCGGCGCGAGCTCGCGCGCCACGCCGACGTGTGAGGCCAGGTCGACCCGATTGGGCGTCACGTCGAGTACGAACCGTGTGTCGGGCAGCCCGAGGACTCCGGACAGCGGCGTCCCGGGTTCGAGCCCGTCGGACAGGCGAAGGATCCCGGCGGCGTCGCGGCCGAGCCCGAGCTCCTGTTCGGAACACAGCATTCCGTGACTGAGCACGCCGCGGATCCTCCGCGTCTCGATCTTCATGCCGCCCGGAAGCATGCCGCCGGGAGGGACGAACGGATACGAGGCGCCGGAGACGACGTTGGGCGCCCCGCACACTACCTCGAGCGGCTGCCCGCCACCCGCTTCCACGCGGCACACGGTGAGCCGGTCGGCATCGGGATGCGGGGCGGCCGACAACACGCGGCCGACGACGACGTCGTCGAGCCCCTCGCCCAGCGGCTCGACGAGGTCGACGGCCACGGCCTGCAGGCTCAGGCGGCGGGCGAGCTCGGCGGGCGGATCCTCGATCGACGGCGCCACGGTGCGCAACCAGCGATACGAGATGTTCATCGGGCGAACTGCTCGAGGAAGCCGACGTCTCCCTCGTACAGCAGGCGGATGTCCGGGATTCGATAGCGCAGCATCGCGATGCGCGCGGCTCCCATGCCGAACGCATACCCCGTGTAGCGTTCCGGGTCGAGCCCGCATTCCTCGAACACGACCGGATCGACCATCCCACTGCCCATGATCTCGATCCAGCCCGACCGCTTGCAGGCCGAACAGCCCGACCCGTCGCACAGGAAGCAGCTGACGTCGACCTCGGCGGAAGGCTCGGTGAACGGGAAGTAGGAAGCCCGAAACCGGCTGCGAACGCTCGGTCCGAAGAAGCGTCGGACGAAAAAGTCGATCGCGGCACGGAACTCGACGAAGTCAACGCCCTCGTCCACCGCCAGGCCCTCGATCTGCTCGAAGGCGGGGGCGTGCGAGACGTCGAACGGATCGCGACGGTAACAAAGCCCCGGCGCCACAACACGAATCGGCGGCTCGTTCGCCTGCATGACGCGCGCCTGCACGGGCGAGGTGTGGGTGCGCAGGACGACGTGGTCGTCGAGCCAGAACGTATCGTGCTCGTCGGCCGCCGGATGATCGAGGGGAATCCCGAGCGCGGTGAAGTTGTGCCAGTCCGTCTCGATCTCGGGGCCCGCGGCGCGCACGAATCCGAGCTCACCGAAGATCTCGCAGATTTCGTCGATCACCTGCGTGACCGGGTGCGCGCCGCCCGCCCAGCCACGTCGTCCGGGCAGGCTGAGATCCGGCCCCGACGGCTCCGCCGAACCGGAGCTCGACAACTCGGCCGCGCGCTCCTCGTACGCCGTCTCGAGGAGGTACTTCACCTCGTTGGCGAGCCGCCCCGTGGCCGGCCGGTCGGCCGGCTGGAGGTCGCGCATGCCCGACATGGCGTCTGACAACGCACCGCTGCGGCCGAGCCAGCGCGCCCGCGCCGTCTCGAGCTGCTGCGCGTCGCCAGCCTGCGCGATCGCGACCAGTGCCGCGTCACGGATCTCCCTCAGGCGGTCCGCCAGGGCCACCCCGCCAGACGCCATCCGGGCGCCCGCTAGCCGGCGTGTTCTTTGGCGACCCGCGCCAGCTCGGCGAACGCCTCCGGCTCGCGAACCGCGAGGTCCGCGAGCGCCTTCCGGTTCACCTCGACACCGGCGACCTTCAGGCCGTGCATGAAGCGCGAGTAAGAGATGTCGTGCTGCCGAGTGGCCGCGTTGATGCGCGCGATCCACAGCCTGCGAAAGTCCCGCTTCTTCCTTCGCCGGTCCCGGTAGGCGTCCGACCAGCCGCGCTCCACGGCGTTCTTCGCGGTACGATAGAGCTTCGACCGGGCGCCGAACTGTCCCCGGGCGGCCTTCAGTATCTTCTTCTTGCGCTTGTTGCGCGCCACACTGCTCGTCACTCGTGCCATGATCCGCTTCTCCTCCGGTCAGCCGCCGAGCAGACGCTTCACCCGCTTCTCGTCCGCGCTGGACACGAGTGTGGGCTTGCGCAGCTTACGCTTCCGCTTGGGGCTCTTCTTCGTCAGGATGTGGCTGGTGAACGCCTTCCGACGCTTGATCTTTCCGCTGCCGGTCTTCTTGAACCGCTTCGCGGCCGACCGGTTCGTCTTTTGCTTCGGCATGTCTTTGTCTCCCTGCTCCTGATCTACGTCGTCCGGGGCGAAACGAGCATCGTCATCGTCCGTCCCTCCCTCCGGATGTCCGATTCGACGACGATTGCCTCGCCGAGCTCGTCCTTGATCTTCTCCAGCACCCGCTCGCCCAGTTCCGGGTGCGTCATCTCGCGTCCCCGAAACCGAAGCGTGAACTTCACCTTGTCGCCTTCGTCGAGGAAACGCCGAGCGTGGCGCATCTTGAACCCGTAGTCGTGCTCCTCGATCTTCGGGCGCAGCTTGATCTCTTTTACGGTGACCGTGTGCTGTTTCTTCTTCGCTTCTTTGGCCTTGCGAGCCTGCTCGTACTTGTATTTTCCGTAATCCATGATCCGACAGACCGGCGGGCGCGAATTCGGAGCCACCTCGACGAGATCGAGCCCGGCCTCGGCAGCGATGTCCCGCGCCTCGTCCGTCGCCACGATCCCGACCTGTTCCCCGTGCTGATCGATCAGGCGCACCGGGCTGATTCGAATCCTGTCGTTTACGCGCAGGTCTTCCTGGCTCACAACCCCTCTTTCCGAAGTGGTTCCTCCGTCCGGCGTCCGATTCGCGAACCGAACCCGCCGGCCGGATATGACGAAGCCCGGTGCGGCAGGTGCCGACCGGGCGATAGCACGAAACACCGCAACCCGAGGGTCCGGTGTTCGCGACGACCCGGCGGCTATGCCCGCGGCACGCGCGGCACGCCGAAAGGTGGGAGCAGTCCGCTCCACTTTCCGAAGATGTCCGGACGCGAACATAGGTTCACGACGGCCGGCGTGTCAACGCCGCCGTTGCAAGCGGTGCGCACCTCACCTATGTATCGCGTTTCGTAGCCCTGTGACGACCGCCACATACCCTTGAAGGAGGAATGCACGTGCCTCGTTGGATAACGTTCGCTCTGACCGTTGCCGTGCTCGGGGCCTGCGCCGACGGGTCCGATCGCGGCGCCGACGAGGCCCGGTCGGCAGTAGACGAGGAGGAGTTACGAACCCTCGAGGCGGAACTCATCGAGGCGGATCGGCAGTTCGCGGACGCCGTCCGGCGCAACGGCCTCGCCGGATGGATCACGAGCTTCGCACCCACCGGACGGATGATCAGCGAGGGCCGCTCGCATATCGGGCCCGAAGGCATCCGCCGCGTCATGCTTCCCGTATTCGCCGACAGCACCTTCTCGTTGACCTGGGACCCGAACTACGCAGAAGTTTCCGCCTCGGGCGACATGGGCTATACGGTGGGTCGCTACGCAGCGCGGTCGAGCCCGGACGGCGACACGCTGGTGGACTCGGGTACCTACCTGACGGTGTGGCGCCGGCAGGATGATGGGACGTGGAAGGTCAAGGCCGACATCGGCAACGCGGATCCGACGGACTGACACCGCCAGGCTCAACCGGCCGGAACACCGTTGCCGCCTCTCCCGAACCGCGCCCGAGCGGCCGCCAGTCGCTCGGGCGTTCCGATCTCGAACCAGTCGGCATCTCCCACGTCGCACCCGGCGATGCGTTCCCCTTCACCGGCGAGCCGCAGATAGACGTCGACGATCGAGAACGCCCCCGTTTCCTCCATCAGATCGAACACGCGAGGCTCCACCACGTGCACCCCGCTGAACGCCAGCCTGCGCAGTGGGCCCCGCTGGGGCCGCCGTTCCTCGCGCTCGCCGCTACGCACGTCGAGCCTCCCCAACAGTCCCCCCTCGTCGAACAACAGATACCGGGAAGCCGCCCGTTCCTGCACGGCCAGCGTCGCGAGCGCCCCCGCGTCGCGGTGGCGACGAACGAGGTTCGGCAGATCGATCGCGGTGATCACGTCGACGTTGTGGACCACGATCGGCCGATCGCCGTGGAACGACTCCCTCGCATGTTTGAGGCCGCCCCCGGTCTCGAGCGGCCGCGACTCCTCGCGAGAGATCCTGATCCGCGCCGGTCCCTCGCGGCCCGCGAGAGCCGCCTCGATCTGCCCGGCATGGTGATGAACGTTGACGACGACATGGTCGGCGCCCGCCGACTCGAGCGCCCGCAGGGTCCTCTCGAGCTGCGAAACTCCACCCACCTCCACCAGCGCCTTGGGAATCTGGTCGGTGAGCGGCCCCAGCCGTCGGCCGAATCCCGCCGCGAGCACCATCGCGTCGACGGTCATCGCGCCGGCCACGTGTGCCGCTCCCGATGCTCGAGGCGTACCCGGACGCCGGGATACTCCTCGCGCAGCCGCGTGGCCAGGCGGTCCGCGAAATAGACCGATCTGTGCTGTCCGCCGGTGCATCCGAATGCGATCGAGAACTGGTCGAAACCCCGTCGAACGTACTCCTCGATCTGGGTCCGGCTCAGCGCGCACGCGTGCTCGAGGAACCCCTCGGCCTCCGGGATGCGTTCGAGATACTCGCGAACCGGCCCGTCGAGACCGGTCAGCGCGCGGAACTCCGGATCACGTCCCGGGTTCGGGATCGCCCGGCAATCGAACACGTGGCCCCCGCCGTGTCCCGACCGATCCTCCGGGTAGCCGCGTCGGTAGCTGAAGCTGCGAACCTGCACGGTAAGGCTCGCGACTTCCTCGGAATCGTTGGCGTCCCCACCCCACGTATCGACGATGCGCGAGACGACTGCCTCGATCTCCGGCAGGTCGAGCGGGAGCCCGTCCCGCAACAGCTGCTGCAAGTTGCGGGCGGCATACGGTACGCTACGCAGAAATCGCGGCTTCCGCTCGAAGAAGCCCCGGTAACCGTAGGCGCCGAGCGCCTGGAGGATGCGTACGAGCACGAAGCCGCGATACAGCTCGATGAACCGGGGCCGATCGACCGGACGGTGATCCTCGAGCGCCTCGAGGTATCGGTCGAGCAGCCGGACCCGGACCGGCTCCGGAAGGTCCGCCTTCGCGTCGTACAGCAACGAGGCGATATCGTAGTGGACGGCGCCGCGCCGCCCTCCCTGGTAGTCGATGAACTTCAGCCCCGCCG
>Ga0268386_10002130_pt1 | contig 13939 bp, 8 predicted proteins | sample RVTome_15_FD_200260 | JGI IMG/M metagenome (GOLD analysis project Ga0268386, IMG submission 200260) | Soil microbial communities from uranium-contaminated site in the Upper Colorado River Basin, Wyoming, United States - RVT150D86... ...
GCCGGCGGGTAGTCGCGGCTGTCGCGGGCTCGATGGTTTCCGCCCTCGAGCGGCTGCTGGCGGCCGGACCGCTCGCCTACGGCGAGCTGATCGCCGCGCTGAGCGCCGAGCCGGACGGGCCCGCGCCGCGGGACGCCGGCGACCTCGGGCGGAGGATCGACGAGCTGATCGATCTCGGCCTGCTCGACCTGCGCCTGCCGTGGCCGACCCACGAGCCGCACTTCGAGCGCCGTTTCGCCGACCTGCTCGCCGGCCTCGCCGACGAGGATCCCGCGCTGGCTCGGGCGGCGGCCGCGGCGGCGCGCGTGGCCGATCTCGAGGGCGGCTACGCCGACGCGCCGGCGCCCGAGGACGCCGTCGCCGATCTCCGCCGGGCGGTCGCCGAGCTGGTCGGGAGTCTCGAGGCGCTGGCGCCCGAGGCTCCGGGGTTGCGGCCCCGCGTGGTGCTCTACGAGGAGGTGATGGCGGTCGCTGGCGGCGCCGGCGCGCCGGCCGAGGGCGAGTGGCTCCAGCTCTCGCGGCGGGCGGCGCGGGAGATCCTCGAGCCGGCCGAGCTGATCTCCCGCTTCGCCGCACTCTACAACCACCGTCACGACTTCCTGCACGCCCTGGCGGCGACCTGGCGCGAGCGCTGGCCGGGACGTCGCGAGATCGGCTTCCTCGAGCTGTTCAACGACACGCTCGAGCTGTGGAAGAGCTACCAGCGCTTCGACTTCTCGCATCGCCACCACCACAGCTCGTTCGATCCCCTCGGCCTCGAGGCGACGGCGCGGCTCGACGCCCTCCGTCTCGAGCTGTACGACCAGGCGATGGCGCGGCTGGAGCAGGACGCCGACGGCAAGCGGCTGTCGTGCCGGGCGCTCGGCGAGCTGCTCGAGGGCGTTCCCGAGCGCTATGGCCCGGTACTCGGCTGTTCGGTCTTCGTCCAGCCCGCCGATCCGCGGGGCGAGCTGTGGGTGCTCAACCGGCTCTTCGAAGGCACCGGCCGCTACCTGAGCCGCTACGCGACGGTGATGGAGGAGCCGATGAAGAGCCGCTTCGTCGACCACTTCACCGCCCGCTCGGCGGTCGAGGTCGAGGGCGAGGAGGCGCACCTGCTCGACCTGCTGTTCACCCACGGCAACATGACCAACGTCCGGCAGCCGCAGGCGCTACGGGTGCTCGAACCGCCCGGCGAGCGGGTCGAGGTCCGCCACGGGCGGGTGGTGCGCCTGCGCGAGCTGACGGTCTCGTTGGACCTCGAGCGCGACCGCTTCCGTCTCCTCGACGGCGAGGGACGGCGGCTGCTGCCGGTGCACCTGAGCAGCTCGAACAACATGTTCCTGCCGACCGTGCTGCGCTTCCTCTCGATGTTCGGACCCTACGAGGTGCGCCAGGTCTTCCCACGCCCGCCGGCCGAGCCGTCGGGCGACGGCGAGCACTTCCAGCGGCTGACCTGCCGGCGGCTGGTGATCCAGCGTCGGCGCTGGGTGGTGCCGTGCGCGGCCGCCGCGTGCCTGCTCGAGGAGCGCGGCGCCGGCGCCTTCCGGCGGGTCCAGCGCTGGCGGCAGGAGCGGGGGATCCCGCGGCGGGTGTTCCTCTACGAGCAGATGCACCGCGGCGAGGGGTCGGTGCGCAGCTTCAAGCCGCAGTACCTCGACCTCGGCTCGCCGCTGCTGCTCCAGCCGTTCCTCGCCATCGTCGCCAACAACGCCGACGACCTGATCTTCGAAGAGCCGCTGCCGGCCTTCACCGAGTTCCCGCTCGACTCCGCCTCGCAGCCGCGCGCGATCGAGCTGCAGCTCGACGGCCTGGCGCTCACGGAACCGGTTTCGTCGCGCCGTGAGGCCCGTGGCCTCGCGGCTCCTACCCACCTGGGGGAGCCGTGCTCCCCCGAACACGACGCCGAAGGAGGTGAAGTGAATGTCGGATAAACCCAAGAAGCCTGAGGAGGTCGAGGTCGAGGCTCTCTCGGACGAGGACCTCGAGTCCGTGGCCGGTGGGGCCGTTGAGGCCGAGGGCGACAGCAACGCGGGCACCGCGTGCTGCGACTTCGACTCGAACACGGTCAACGCCTGCTGTCCGATCGTCAAGTAGACGACGCGGCCCCGCAGTGCACCGACCGGCCCGCGCCGGGGCCCCGAGGCGCCCGGCGCGGGCCGGTCCTCTCGCTCTCCCGCTCGGCGGGGGAGCGGACAGAGGCTATCTCATGCCGGTGGGCCACAGCCCGAGGAGACATCGATGAACGCAACGTTCAGCTCGTTCGAAGACCTGATCGCTCCCGTGGACCCGGAGGAGTTCCTCGAGCGGTACTGGGAGAAGGACTTCCTCCACCTGTCACGGAACCGGCCCGGCCACTTCGACGGGCTGTTCTCGCTCGAGGACGTCGATCGCTGGCTGGCCTCGGTCCGCGGCGGCGCGGCCAACACCGTCGCCCTCACCGATCCGGCCGGCTCGACCGAGGGACGCCGCGACTGCCGGCCCGAGGACATCCCGATCGAGCAGATCTACGAGGCGTTCGCGGGCGGACACTCGGTGATCCTCAACCACGTCGCCGACTGGCCGCCGCTCGCCGGCCTGGTCGAGGCCCTCGCCCGGCGGTTCTGCGCCGAGATCGGGGTCAACCTCTACCTCACGCCCAAGGGTTCGCGCACCTTCCCGGTGCACACCGACGACCACGACGTCTTCGTGCTCCAAGTCTACGGCGAGAAGGCCTGGCGGCTCTACGAGCAGCGCCTGGTGCCGGTCAACCGGTCGCACCTGCGCTTCCGGCAGGAGCTGGCCTTCACCCCGGAGTGGGGCAAGGCGCGTCTCGAAGGAGAGCTGCTCGCCGAGCCGACCCTCAAGCCGGGAGACGTCCTCTACATCCCGCGGGGGATGCCGCACTGCGCGGTGGCCAAGGAGACCACTTCGCTGCACATCACGGTCGGGGTGACGCCGATGTTCTGGCTCGACTTCCTGCAGGCGGCGGTCGAGCAGGCCCACGTCTACGCCCCCGAGCTGCGGCGGACGCTGCCGCCGGGAATGATCGACGATCTCGACGCGGTCGAGACCATGCGCCGCGATTTCGAGGCCGCGCTCAAGGCGTTCAACGAGCACTGCTCGTTCGACGAGGCGCTGCGGGTGGTGCGCTGGAACCGGGTGCGCGCGCAAGGCTTCCCGGCCGACGGCCACATCCTCCAGATCGACAAGCTGCGCGACCTCGACGTCGAGTCGGAGGTCGAGCGGCGGAGCGGCGTGCTGTTGACGCTCGACTTCTGGGAGGACAAGTTCACCAACATCCGCTTCGGCCGCAAGCACATCCGGGCGCCCTTCAAGCTGCGCCGCGCGGCGGAGTTCATTCGCGACCACCGGCGCTTCCGGGTCGCCCAGATCCCGGGGCTCGACGACAAGAGCCGGCTGGTGCTGGTCCGCCGCCTGATCCGCGAGGGCTTGCTCCGCTTCGCCGACGGCCGGCCGCAGATCGCGGAGGTGCCTGCGGCGCAGCGGCGCAGCGCCTGAGCCGGCCTACTCGAGGAGGGCGACGCAGGGGAGGCGGCCGGGGGCGGCGAGCCGGAGCAGCGTGTAGCCGACGCCGGCGGCGCCGGTGAACAGCGTCGGGTCGAAGTGCCCCGGCGGAGGGGCGGCGCGCCAGCGGAGGCGGCCGGTGGCGGCGCGGCGGAGGATCCCGCCGGCCAGCTCGCGCGCCGCCGCCCGCGCCCGGGCGTGGCCGCGCTCGCCGGCGCGGCAGAGCGCCTCCAGGCGGCCGGCGCCGCCGCAGCAGAGGTGATCGACCTCGGCCGGGGGCGAGGCGAGCAGGGCGTCGAGGGCGCGCCGGGCGTGGCCTCCGGCCTCCGCGACGAGGTCGCCGGCGCCCTCCCAGGCCATCCAGATCCCGGCGCTGCCCGTGCACCAGGTCGCCGGCAGCCGCGGCCGGGCGGCGGACCCGGCGGGACGGCACAGGGCGGCCTCGAAAGCGAGACCCTCGCGTGCGGCGGCGGGCAGCCGCCGATCGCCGCTCACCCGGTACAGCCGCAGCAGTGCGGAGCCGACGCCGGCCGCGCCGTGCGAGAAGCCCGCCATCGGCGGCCGCCCCGGGAGGCTGTGCCAGCCGCCCCGCGAGCCGCCCGAGCGCTCCTGCAGCTCGAGCAGCCGCTCCGCGCATCCGGTCGCGATCGCCGCCGGGCTCCGGCCGCCGCTTCGCGGGCCGGGTCCGGGAACCTCGGAGCCGAGGGCGAGCAGCGCGAGGATCGCGCCGGCGTTGCCGTAGAGGACGTCGCAGGCGCGGTCGCCGGCGATCCGTTCGCGGTCGAACAGGGCGGTCAGCGCCCACGCCTCCCCGCGCAGCGCCGGTTCCAAGAGCAGGTCGCCCAGGCGGGCGAACGCGTAGAGCAGCGAGCCGACGCCGGCGATGCCCCCGACCGCCAGCCGAAGCGTCGCCGCCCGCTCCGGCCGGGCGAGCACCCCGGCGAACCGGCGGCGCACCGGCTCGATGACCTCGAGGGCGCGGTCGCGGAACCACTCCGGGCCGCCGGCACGGGCGAGGGCGGCGAAGAACAACGCGATGCCGGCGGTGCCGTCGTAGAGGTAGGGGTCGAGCCGCGAGCGGCGGTCGGGTGCCTCGCCGCGGGTCGGCGAGCCGGGGCGCAGCCAGGTCACGCTGCCGTCGGCGGCGCGCACCCGGCGCCGCCAGATCTCCTCGGCCAGCGTCGCCGCCGCCGCCAGGCACTCCGCCGCCGGCACCGGCGGCCCGGGCGCGGAGCCGGCCACCGCTTCAGCCGGTCCCGGGCTCGTCGGCGGCGTCGCGGCAGGTCGCCAGCGCGCGCCGGGTCAACTCGGCAAGGCTCGGCGCGCCGGCCGGCGGTTCGGGGCGGCGCAGCGGCCCGTCGGCGAGCGCGTCGGCGCACGCGCGCCCGAGCAGCCGGCCGAGGTAGACCTCTTCGGGGTTGATCAGACCGAGCCGGTTGGCGGTCATGTGGAGCTGGCTGACGCCGACCTGCCTGCGGATCGCGGGGTCGTCGCCGTCGAGGGCGTCGGCGAGGCGCCGCGCCGCCGGCCCGAGCAGGGCGGCGGCCTCGCCGGCGCCGAACGGCGGTGCGGCCGCGATCTCCTCGCGGACCAGGTCGAGGAAGCTCTCGCGGGCGCCCTCGTAGACCCGGTCGCCCTTGGCGACCACCGCCGGCCGCCGCTCCCCCCACGCCGCGATCGCGTAGCCAAGCAGGGAGACCAGCTCGTCGCGGTCGCCGGCGAAACCGGCCGCCTGGCGCAGCAGCAGGCGGCCGGCGGGCGCCAGCCACCGGCCGCGCGGTTCGCCCTGCCGGCGGTCGACGAACTCGAGCGCGGCGGCGGTCGAGGCGGCGAAGAAGTCGAGCGAGTGGGGGAGCAGCGCCGCGCCGCCGTAGCGGTCGGTCTCGGGCTGGAACGGGAAGGCCAGGAAGGTGTTGTCGGGGTAGACGGTGTCGTCGTTCTCGAACGGGTCGGAGTCGACCAGGGCGCGGGTCTCCCGGCGCACGGCCTCCTCCGCCAGCGGCTCGGTCGACGGATGGCGGCGGAGGAACCCCCGGGCGGCCTCCTCGACCGCCGCGGCGCACCGCGCCGCGCGGCCGCCCGGGACGCGCAGGCGAAGGCGGAGGTGGGGACCGCCGAGCCGGTAGCGGACGAAGAAGAGGCGGTCGATCGATCCGGCGGCGAGCAGTCGCGCGGCCAGCGGACGGACGAACCCGACCACCGCCCGGTCGAGGTCCTGGTGGTAGTAGACGTGGTAGGCCGTCCAGGCCGGTGGGGATTTCACGGTCGCCGGCTCGCGCGGATCACTCCGTTGATCTCATCCGCAAAACGAGTATAAAATAAAATCGGTGGCATCATGGAAGTCAAGAACTTCAGAGTTATGCGCAGGGATCTCGACGCCGATCCGGCGCTCGCCGACGAGCTGCGCCGCGTTGGTCCGGACCCCGCCGCTCGCAACCGCTGGGCCGCCGACCGCGGCTACTCGGTGACCGCCGAGGAGCTCCACGAGCTCGCCGAGGGCGAGCTGTCGGACGAGGAGCTCGAGCAGGTCGCGGGCGGCTGGGACGGCACCGGCGGCGACGACGGCACCGGCGGCGGGGGCACGGGCGGCGGAGGCACGGGCGGCGGCGGCTGAATCGACGGTGGCGACCGGGGCCGACTGGCTGGACGTCGCCGGCCCGCACCTGCCGCCGTCGCTGATCGGTGCGCCCGCGCTCCGCCGGCTGCGCGACCTCGCGCGGCGGCTTCCGGGGACCTCGTTGCTGGCGCTCGAGGCCCGGCTGGCACCGGAGCGCTCCGCCGGGAGTCCGGTCGATCTGTCGGTCCGCCTGCAGCGGCCGGCGGAAGCGCTGGCGGTCGCCCGCGCCCTCGACGGCTCTCAGCCGCTCCACCTCCGGGGGCTGCTCGAGTCTTGGGCGCGAGCGCGCTGGCGCCCGGCGCGGGTGCCGGAGCTGTGGCTGGAGTTCGATCTCGACGGCGAGCCTCCGGCGTCGAGCCTGCCGGTGCCGATCGTCTGCGCGCGGCTCGCCGCCGGCGCCGGTCCTGCGTTCCTGCTCGATTCGCTGTTGCCGCGGATGCTCGGCCGGAGCCCGCCGGAGGGCCAGCGCCGCCTCCTGGCGCGCTGCCTGGAGGCGATCCGGCCGCCGGCGCTGCCGCTCTACCTCTTCGCCCTGCTGTCGCGGCGGCGCGACGAGGTGCGGCTCGAGATCGCCGGCCTCGACCTGGCGGCGGCAGGCGCCTGCCTCGAGGCCGTCGGGGTGCCCGGCCGGCGGCGGCTGGACGACCTCGAGCCGCTGTTCGGCGGCGTCGAGCGCCTGCTGCTGAGCGTCGACGTCGGGCCGCGGGCGGTGGCGCCGCGGTTCGGCCTCGGCGGTTCCTACCGGCGGCTGCCCGCCCGCGAGCCGCGCTGGGCGGCGCTGCTCGACCGGCTGGTCGCCGCCGGTCTCGGCTGCCGGCGCAAGTCCCGGGCGGTCCTGGCCTGGACCGGCTACGACACCCCCGCCACCGCCGGCGACCGCTGGCCGTGGCGGCGAAGCCCCGGCCGGGAGTTCGTGGCCCGGGCGCTCTCCCACCTCAAGGTCGTGGTGCGCCCGTCGGCGCCGTTCGAGGCCAAGGTCTACCTGTTCGTGCAGCACCTGCACCGGCGACCGCGCCGGGGCGCAGAGCCCGGCGGCCCGCGCACTCAGGCCGCGGGCGCGCCGAGCCCCAGCTCCCGTTCCAGGGCGTCGACGCGCTCGAGGTAGTGGGGGAGACCGAGCTCGCCGAACGCGGCGCGCGCCTCGGCGAGACGGCCGCGGGCCGCAGCGGCGTCGCCGCGGGCGGCCTCGAGACGGGCGAGGTCGAGGTCGGTGCGGGCGGCTTCCAGCGGCACCCCGAACTCCCCGAACAGCTCCAGCGCCTCGCGCAGGCGCGCCGCCGCCTCCTCGACCTCGGCGCGCGCCAGCGCCAGCCGCCCCAGAGCGCGGTGCGAGAGGCCGGCGCCGAAGCGGAACCGCGCCCGGAGGCTGACCTCGAGGCCGCGGCCGGCCGCCGCCGCCGCCTCCTCCAGCCGGCCGGCGTCGAGGTACGCCTCCCCGAGGTAGGTCGAGAACCAACCGAGGAGCTGCTGCATGCCCGCCTGGTCGAGGCGCCGGACCGAGTCCTCGAGGACCTCGATCGCCGGCGCCGTCTCGCCCTTCTCGAGCAGCGCGAAGCCGAGGAAGCCGAGGGCGGCGGCGGTGTTGAGCGGATCGCGCGAGCGTTCGAGACCCGACCGGCACAGCTCGATCCCGGTCTCCCAGCGGCCGAGCGAGGCGTGGACGTAGCCGGCGCTCCAGGAGGTGTCGAGCCGGGGATCTTCGAGCGCCTCGCCGATCGCCCCCGCCCGCTCGAAGGCCTCGAGCGCCTCGGCGGCCCGTCCTTGCGCGAACTGGTTGAAGCCGGCCACCCAGTAGGCCTGGCCCTGCCACCACGGCTCGCCGCTGCGCTCGAGCAGCACCACCGCCTCGACGCTCGACTCCAACCCCTGGTCGAACCGCCCGGCCCAGAAGCCGTTGCGGCCGATCACGTAGCTCGCCTTGCCCGCGGTCGCCTCGTCGCCGGCCTCGCGGGCGGCGCCGATCGCCCGGCGTGCCGTCTCGTCCGACTCCTCGAGGTGGCCGAGGTAGCTGTGCGTGTGGGCGAGCCAGAAGAGCAGCCGGGCGGTGAGCGCCGGGTCGCCGATCCGGGTCATCCGCTCGCGCTGCGCCTCGAGCAGCTCGAGCGTTTCGGGGATCCGCGCCAGCGGCAGCAGCGACTCGGCGAGGCGCAGGGCGAGGTCGAGGGTCCGCCGCTCGCGGTCGCCACCGGGCAGGCGCTGCGCCTGGTCGATCGCCTCGTACAGCGCCCGTGCCGCCTCGGCGTGGGCGTAGCCGCGGGCGGCGCGGGCCGCGAACAGCCTCAGGTAGTGGACCGTCTTCTCGACGTCGCCGGCCCGGGGGTAGTGGTAAGTGAGCTGGTCGTAGGCCTCCTCCAGCCGCCCCGCGTAGAGGGTCTCGAGCGCCGCGGCGGCGGCCTTGTGGAGCTCCCGGCGCCGGCCCGACAGCATGCCGCCGTAGGCCACCTCCCGGGTCAGGACGTGCTTGAAGGCGATCGGCCGGCCGACGCTCGGCGCCTCGTAGAGGAACTCCCACCGCTCGAGGTCCTCGAGCAACGGCTCCGGCGGCGCGTCGCGCTCCCAGATCGCCTTGAGCAGCTCGACGTCGAACTCGCGCCCGAGGATCGCCGCGGTCTGGAGCAGCCGCTTGTGGCGGGCCGGCAGGCGGTCGATGCGCGCTCCGAGCAGGTCGGTGATGGTGTCGGGTACCCCATCTCCGTCTTCCCGGCCCCACTCGACCAGCGAGCGGGCCAGCTCCTCGAGGAAGAACGGGTTGCCGTCCCCCTTCTCGATCACCGACGACGCCAGCTCGTCGGCCAGCCCGGCGCGGCGCAGGATCGTCGTCACCACCCGCCGGCTGTCGTCGGGCGACAGCCGGCGCAGCGCGATCTGGGTGGCGTAGGAGCGGTCCATCCAGGTCGGGCGGTAGCCGGAGCGGTAGGTCAGCAGCACCAGCGCCCGGGCCGCGCCCACCGCCTCGACCAGCGAGCCGAGCAGCGCCTCGGAGGTCTCGTCGATCCACTGGAGGTCCTCGATCTCGACCACCACCAGCCCGCGCCTGCTGGCGTCGAGCACCAGCCGCCGGAGCGCCGCGAAGGTGCGCGCCTGGATCGCCTGCGGCCCGAGGTCGGCGAGCGTCCCGGACTCCGCCCGGCTGCCGACCAGGCGCAGCAGGTAGGGGAAGTCCTCGTGGTCGCCGCCGAGCGCACCGAGGGCGTCGCGCAGACGGGAGGCGAGCGCCTCCGGGGCGTCGGTCTCGCCGACCCCGGCCGCCTGGCGGAGCATGGCGACGAACGGCGAGTAGGGCACCCCGGTGGTGTAGGAGAGGCAGTCGCCGGACAGCCGGACGGCCCGTCCGCGGTCGCCGAGCGATCGCCACAGCTCGTGGAGCAGGCGCGACTTGCCGGCGCCGGCCTCGCCGGTGATGCCGACCACCTGACCGGCGCCCGCCTCCGCCTGCCGCCACAGCTCACGCAGCACCGCCAGCTCGCGCCGCCGGCCGACGAACGGCGAGGCAGCGGCGGCCGCCGCGGGCGACGCAGGGGGTGCGGCGTCGGCGAGGCGGACGGCGTAGAAGCCCGGTCCGGCGGCGGCCGCCGCCGCGGCGAGCGGGTCGCGATCGCCGAGCAGCCGGGTGGTCGATTCGGCCACCAGCAGCTCGCCGGCGGTCGCCCGCGACGCCAGCTCGGCGGCGATCTTCGGCGCCTCGCCCACCGGCAGGTCGCCGAAGCCGCCGACCACCACCGGTCCGCTGGCGGCGCCCATGCTCACCGCGAACGCCGGCTGGTCGGGGGGCCCGGCCGCGTCGTCGGCCAGGCCGAGCCGCCGGGCCAGGCCCTGGGCCGCCAGCAGCGCCCGGCGGGCGTGGTCCTCGTGCGCCACCGGCGACCCGAACACGACGACGAAGCCGCGATCGAGGAAGCGGTTGACCGAGCCGCCGTAGCGCTGCGCCTCGTCGCGCGCGAGCGCGAAGATGCGGCCGAGCAGGGCGTGCAGCTCCTCGGCGCCGAGACGCTCGGAGAGCAGCTCGGCGGCGGCCAGCTCGCAGTGCAGGACCGTCACCTGCTTGCGCTCGCCGTCGGCGGCGGGCGCCGGCGGCAGACCGGCCGGCGGCGCCTGCGGCCAGGCTGCCGCGTCCTCGCCGGCCTCGGCCGCCGCGGCCCGGCCGCCGGCGACCGCGGAGAGGTCGATCGCCTCCTCTGCGGGAGGCGCCGCCGGGGCGTCGAGCGGAGCGCCGCACTCGCCGCAGAAGCGGAACCCGGGCGCGGCGACGGCGCCGCAGCGCGGACAGACGGGCCGAAGCGGCTTGCCGCAACGGCCGCAAAACTTCACCCCTTTGGGATTGTCGAATTGACAGCTATCGCATTCCATCATCAGCCGTTTGCAGTCTATCAGGCGCCTGACGCTCGACCAGGCGGGTGAACAGGCCGCCGCGGGCGACCAGCTCGTCGAAGCCGCCGCTCTCGACGACCCGTCCGCCGTCGAGGACGTAGATGCGGTCCGCGCGGTGGATCGTCGACAGCCGGTGCGCGATGACGATGCGGGTCGCCTTGAGCCGTTCGAGGCTCCGGCGGACGGTCTCCTGTGTGCGGTTGTCGAGCGCGCTCGTCGCCTCGTCGAAGAGCACGATCCGGGGCCGATGGACGACCGCCCGGGCGATCAGCAGCCGCTGCCTTTGGCCGCCGGAGAACGTCGTTCCACCCTCGGCGACGATGGTGTTCATGCCCATCGGCATCGCGCGGACGTCGTCGGCCAGCCCGGCCATCTCGGCGGCGTGCCAGGCGTCTTCGAGGCCGAGGTCCGAGCTGCCGACGATGTTGTGGAAGACGTCGCCGGCGAGCGGCTGGCCGCCCTGGAGCACCACCCCGATCTGCCGCCGCACCGACCGCAGGTCGAGCGACGACAGGTCGGTGCCGTCGAAGTAAATCGAGCCCGATTGCGGCTGCTCGAAGCCCAGCAGCAGCCGCAGGCAGGTCGACTTGCCGGCGCCCGACGGCCCGACCAGGGCGATGAACTCCCCCGGCGCGGCGCGGAAGGAGACGTCCTGGAGGATCGACGGGCCGTCCCGGTGGTAGCGGAACGAGATGTGGCTGAACTCGACGTCGCCGGCCAGCTCGCCGGCCTCGGCGCGGCTCTCGTCGACCTCCGGCGGGGTGGTCAGGATCGGGCGCAGGCGCTCCCACAGCGGCACCATGGTCAGCAGTCCGGAGATCGCCTCGATCGACGACAGCATCGCCCCCTGGAACTGGCCGTAGGCGGCGCTGAAGCCTAGGAACTCCGCGAGCGGCAGCTCCTCGCGCAGGGCGAGGGCGGCGGCGGCGAACAGGGCGAGCGTCGCGGCGACGCCGTAGACGGCGTTGAAGGTGGTCTGCAGGTTGGCGGTGCCGCGGGCCCGCATCGCCACTTCGCGCTGGCGCGCGAAGGTCTCGGCCCACAGCGCGAACGCGCGGCGCTCGCCGCCGGACGCCCGCAGTTTGGCGACGCCGTGGAAGAACCCGAAGAGCATGCTCGCGATCTTCCCCTGCAGCTCGAGCAGGGTGCGCTGGTAGCGGAGCTGCAGCCAGACGACGAGCACCGTCACCGCGATCAGGATCGCCACCAGCGCGGTGGCGAGGAGAGCCAGGCGCCAGGAGAAGTAGAACAGCAGCGCGAAGCTGAAGACGGAGAAGACCGCCGACAGCAGGGACATCGCGACGCTGCCGGAGAGCAGCTCGCGCATCCGATCGAGCCCCATCGACCGGCTGGCGAGATCGCCGACCGTGAAGCGCCGGAAGAACGACGCCGGCAGCCGCAGCAGCCGGTCCCACAGCGCCGCCTGGGCCGAGCCGTCGATCTTGCCGCCGAGTCGCAGCACCGCGATTCCGCGGGTGAACTGGAACGCCGCCGCCGCCACCGCCGCGGCGACCAGGGCGAGGGTGAGCTGCACGAGCTGCGAGCGGTCGGCGCTCGGGATCACCCGGCCGACGACCTGGGCGGTGACCATCGGCACCACCAGTGCGAGCAGGCCTCCGGCGGCCCCGACCAGGGCCAGCGTGCCGAGCTCGCGGCCGCGGTTGCGGAAGGCCAGCCCGGCGACGTCGCGGATGCGCGCCACGCGGTCGGGCAGCGCCGGGTAGAGCATGAACGCGATGCCGTGGATCCCTTCGGCGGCCGCCGCGTCGATCGGCGTGCGGGTGCCGGCGGCCGGATCGACCAGCTCGTAGCGGGTCGGGGTCAGCGGCAGCAGGGCCACCGGCGTCCCGAGCATCCGCGGGTCGTCGACCCGGCGGAAGGCGATCAGCGGCCCGTTGTCGCGTCGCCACCAGTCGTCGCGCAGGATCACCCGCCGGTGGCGGATGCGCGAGGCGGCGCCGAGGCGGGCCAGCCGCCGGAACGGCGGCAGGTCGCCGGTCTCCGCCGGCTTGCGGATGGTCACGCCCAGCCCCCGCGCCACCACCCGGCAGACCGCGAGCAGCGGGTCCTCGCGATCCCCGGCGTCCACCGGGCCACGGGCGGTCGCGCCGAGGACCGAGGCGAGCCGGGCCGAGGCCCCGGCCAGCACGTCGCGGTCGAGCTCCAGCCGGCTGCGCACCCTGGTCCGGTCGGCCTCGGCGGCGCGCTCCAGGGTCAGCCCGACCAGGCCCAGGAACAGCTCGTGGAAGCGTTCGAGCCCCTCCCACAGCCCGCCGCTGCGCAGCAGCAGCGGGGTCGGGACGCACGACAGCCGGGTGCCGGCGTCGCAGACCAGCCAGCCCGCCCGCGCCACCGGCAGCAGGTAGTCGGCGGGCTCGACGGCGAGCGACTCCTCGCCGAGCAGGCGCGAGCGGCCGGTGACGTGCCGCACCCAGACCGGGCCGGCGACCGGCCGCGCCACCGTCTCCGCGCGCTCGATCAGCAGCTCCGAGCCGGCGGCGAGCGCCTCGAAGGCCTTGGGCGGCGTGCCGGTGGGGAGGCGCTCGAACAGGTGGTCGAGCCAGGCGTCGATCAGCTCGCCGGCCGCGGCCGCGCCCTCCTCCTCGCGCGCGGCGGCGCGCAGCTCCGCGAGCGGGATCCGCGCCAGCCGGGTGCCCCAGGAGCCGACGGCGATCGGCTCGAGGTCGCGGCCGCCCGACGGCGAGCGCCCGCCGCCCGCGCCGCGGCGCTCGCCGAAGCCGAGCATCAGGTCGCCGCCGGCGAGCGAGGCGAGGTGGGTGCGGCGGCCGTCGGGCCGGGTCACCGCGAACAGCTCGACCTGGCCGGCGAGCACCAGCCAGGCGTGGTCGCGGCCCTCGAGGGCGACCGGCTGGTTGGCGCGTGCCGTCAGCTCGCAGCCGGCCGCCGTGAGCCGCTGCACGAGGCGCCTGCGAGCGTCCCCGGTCATCGGCGCGGTCATTCCATGGCGATCAGCTCGGCGTAGGCGCCGCCGGAGGCGATCAGGGCGTCGTGGGTGCCCCGCTGCACGACCTTGCCCCGCTCGAGGACGACGATCTCGTCGGCGTCGCGGATGGTCGAGAGCCGGTGGGCGATCAGCAGGCAGGCGCAGCCGCGCCGGCGGAGGTTGCGGTCGATCGCCAGCTCGGTCGTCGGGTCGAGCGCGCTGGTCGCCTCGTCGAGCACCAGCAGGCTCGGCCGGCCGGCGAGCGCGCGGCCGATCTCGAGGCGCTGCTGCTGGCCGCCGCTCCAGTTGGCGCCGCCCTCGGCCACCGCGCTCTCGTAGCCGGCCGAGCGGGCGGCGACGTCGTCGTGGACCGCGGCGTCGCGGGCCGCCGCCACCACCTCCGACAGCGGCAGGGTGGCGTCCCACAGGGTCAGGTTCTCGCGCACCGTGCCCTCGAACAGGTGGATGCGCTGATCGACCACCGCGAGCGAGCCGTTGAGCACGCTGCGGGGGATCTCGCGGCG
>Ga0268386_10002131_pt1 | contig 13938 bp, 12 predicted proteins | sample RVTome_15_FD_200260 | JGI IMG/M metagenome (GOLD analysis project Ga0268386, IMG submission 200260) | Soil microbial communities from uranium-contaminated site in the Upper Colorado River Basin, Wyoming, United States - RVT150D86... ...
GGTCGCTTGGCCGTGTTGCACTTAATATGCGAATTCGCGGAGGCGGGCTAACTATTCGCTCAAGCGAACCGCTGCGATGTCGTGCGGTACTATCATGCGGTACGCGGCAGCGGCCGCTGAGCTTGGTCGTTGAGGCTGTAGAAAAACCCCGACCGAACTTATAATTCAAGGCATCTAATTCGATAAAAGACTTGCAGGCCGCTTAACCGAACAGGGGGAGCAGATGGCTCGTTACAAGCACTACTGCTACGAGCAAAGCAAGATGATTCCGGTGTCGTTTCGGGAACAGATTCTGCCCGGGACCTTTGAGTACACCCTGAGCTATCTGATCGACCATGAGCTTGATCTTTCAGCATTCGATGAGCGTTATAGCAATGATGACAGCGGCCGTCCGGCCTACGATCCGGCGCTGCTGTTGAAGATTGTGCTGTATGCCTACGCACGCGGCATTGTCTCAAGCCGCCAGGTCGAACGCTGCTGCCGTGAGAACGTGATCTTCATGGCATTGTCGGCCGACACCCAGCCGCACTTCACGACGATAGCGGACTTTATCAGTCGGATGGAGGGCGAGATCGTCAGGTTGTTCCGCAATGTACTGATGATCTGCGACGCGCAGGGCCTGATCGGACGGGAGATGTTTGCCATCGATGGCTGCAAGATGCCGAGCAATGCCAGCAAGGAGTGGAGCGGCACCAAGGCGGAGCTGACGGCGAAGAAAGCAAAGCTCGAGCGAGCCATCCGACGCATGCTTAAGGCGCACCGCGAGCGGGACAGCCGGGAGATCAACGCCGAGGTGGTTGAGCAGGAACAACAGTATGTTGCCACGCTGAAGCGTCAAGTGAAGAAGCTCAAGGCCTGGTTGGACGACAACGACGACAAGCCGGGCAAAAGCGGCAAGCCGCGCAAGAGCAATGTGACCGACAACGAAAGTGCCAAGATGAAGACCAGCCACGGTGTGATTCAAGGCTACGACGGCGTGGCTGCAGTCGACGATCGGCACCAGGTCGTGGTTCACGCCGAGGCTTTCGGCGAGGCGCAAGAACACGAGCTGCTGCAGCCGATGCTGCAAGCCACGGGGGAACACTTCGCCGCGCTCGGCGACGGCGCCGTCTATGGGAAGGCCAAGGTCACCGCTGACAGTGGTTTTCACACCGAGCGCAACGTGGAGTATTTGTATACGAACGGCATTGACGGCTATCTCGCTGACAACCGGATGCGCCAAAGGGACCCGCGCTTCCAGGATGTGGAGAAGTACAAGGCGCGCAGCCGCGAAGAGAAGCGCCAGCGCGAAGGACGCGCTGGGCGATTCACCAACAAGGACTTTCGCTACGACCCGGTCAAGGGCACTTGCATCTGCCCGGCGGGTAAATCACTTTACAGCAACGGCAGCAATGTATTCTTCAACGATTATGCAGCGGTGAAGTTCAGGGCACCGAAGTCAGCCTGCCGGGACTGTGAGCTACGCAGCCGTTGCCTGAAGTTTCCCGACCGGACGCCGAGCCGACAAGTGGCGTTCTTCAGTGGCAAGACCCGCAACCCCGAGACGTTCACGCAGGTGATGAAACGGAAGATCGATTCCGTGACGGGCAAGGCCATCTATAACCGACGCATGGGGGCGGTGGAGCCGGTGTTCGGCAACTTGAGCAACATCGGCCTGACTCGCTTCACGCTCCGGGGCCGGAAGAAGGTTGATGCGCAATGGAAGCTGTACTGTATCGTGCACAACCTGCTTAAGATTCACCGATACGGCACAGAATTCGGATGACGCACTGTGGGCAACAGAGCCATGTCCTCGAGAACGTAGACTACCAGCAGCACGAATCAGCTTAAGAACCGGGTTGGAATCATGATGCATACCGTGATCCAGAAAGGAACCATGCGTCATCAGCGGGTTTTTCTACAGGCTCGTTAGGCGACACGTCTAACATCGAAGGACGACATGAAAGCTAGTCTTCAAGGCATTCATCCAGTCCTGGCGTCGAACGACATAGAGGCGTCAGTGCAGTTCTATCGTCGCCTTGGATTCTCTTTGTCGTTCCAAGACGACCCGACTCATTCAAGATACGCGGTCGTGCATCGTGATGACGTCGAGTTGCATATTCAATGGGCCGATCCGGATCAATGGGCGTACCCAACAGATCGCCCAGCCTACCGTTTCATCGTCAGTGACGTTGATGCGATCTACGAAGAGTATGTCAGCAGCGGTGGTGTCAATGCCGAGGCGAGTCAGGGTAGTCCATGGGCGGCTCCAGCAGACACGCCATGGGGCACTCGTGAGTTCCATCTTCGCGACCCCGGTCAAAACAGCCTCCAGTTTTATCGCCCGCTATGAGGATTGGTGCCTGTATGCCGCATAACAAGACGCTGCCGACGGACAAATGAAAACTGCCTTTGCCGCTGAGCTTGGTCGTTCGGCGACATCCACGCCTGCTGCGGAGTGACTCGTGCATCTTCATCACGCTATCGACTACATTGAGTTCACCGTCCGGGATCTGGACGCGGCTAAGCGGTTCTATGCCGACGCGTTCGGATGGAAGTTCAATGACTACGGTCCCGCTTACGCCGGGATCCAGGGTGGGGATCGTGAAGTCGCTGGCCTGCATCAGACAAACGAGCTTCGGACTGGTGGTCCGCTGGTGATTCTCTATTCACGCGACCTGAATGAGAGCCTTGTCGCTGTGCGGGCAGCGGGTGGAAAGATTGTTAGGGAGCCGTTTTCTTTTCCGGGAGGTCGGCGATTTCATTTCGCTGATCCAAGTGGCAATGAGCTTGCGGTTTGGTCTGATGCCTGATGCTTTGGCGTTGTGCCAATCGCCGAACAAGCGGTTGCAGCGGACCGTGATCGGTCATCGCAGGCGCGCAGCAATCACGTCAGCTCAGACGTTTAGACCGCAGGCTTAAGGCTCGTGCGAATGCCAACTGACGCGGCGGCCAAAGACGACCTTTCGAACGGTTACGAGGCGATCGCCTCGGAGTTCATGAGGCGACGCGGGGAGTCGAACATTGGCGTTCCTACAGTTCGCAGGTGGTGTCGCGCACTCCCGTCCGGCGCCACGATCCTCGACCTTGGCTGTGGCCACGGCGTCCCGCTCGCGATGGCGCTGATTGAGGATGGATTCAACGTTTATGGGATTGACGCCTCGCCAACTCTGATTGCGGCGTTTCGCAGCCGTTTCCCACACGCGCATGTCACCTGCTGCACGGTCGAGAGCTCCGATTTCTTCGCCCGAACCTTCGACGGTGTGCTCGCAATCGGCCTGATATTTCTCTTGGACGCCGATGCGCAACGGGATCTGATCCGTAAGGTAGCACAGGCGTTAACCGCCGGCGGTCGCTTTCTCTTTACTGCCCCGAGAGACGCGTGCGACTGGACGGATGTTTTGACCGGCCGTCGGTCACTGTCGCTCGGGGTCAAAGGTTACGAAGCCATTTTGGCGGGCGTCGGCCTGGCTGTGCTGGACGAGTACCTCGATGAAGGGGACAATCACTATTTTGATGCTTCAAACGAACAACACAAAGCATCGACAGCAAGTGCAACTGCGGTCTAACAAGGCGCTGCTGACGGACAAGCTTGATAGTTGGTTGGCTCTCGGCGATGTACCGCTTTCTGGTGTATGCGGCTATGACGTATAACAATGCGCCACAGACGGACAAGCTTCAACGTCAGGCGCTACAGCGATGCAACCGCAGGAATTCCGGGCAGAGGCACGGCGACGGCGAAACCACTTCTTCCTTACGTGGATCGGTTGGCTTGTCGTTGGGTTTCCGCTTTGGGGCATCTACTCCCTGATTCTGCCGTCGGATGATCCGATGGTTCCAGGTACAGCCGCGCTGTTTACTTGGGGCGCGTTCTGGTGGTGGGTGATGTCCAGGGTGAAGAAGCTAAGGTGCTTTCGCTGCGGTCGGCCCGCTTTCCCGCGCCCTTTCTTCTTTATGCGGCACGCCAAGTGCGAGTTGCGGAGTGTCCTACGCGCAGTTGGAGTAGTAGTAACGTAACGGAAGGTCAACGGACGTTCCCCAGCGGCAGCGTTGGGAACTGACGTGGCTTTGAGCGGACCTCGGTCGCTCTACAGATCCCGGCTCATCATCTGTTCTCTTATGTATTCGGCTTGCCGCATCGCGAGCGCCACGATCGTCAGCGTGGGGTTGGCGTTTCCGCTCGACGGAAACTGACTGCCATCCGAAAGAAAGAGGTTGGACACATCGTATGAACGGCCCCAGGGGTCACAGACACCGTCGTCGATGTTCGACGCCATCCTGCAGGTTCCCATATTATGGGTCGCTGGTGGCGGTGAGCTGAGGAATACCTCTTCACTGCCGAGCGATTCGTACAGGTCGCGCGCCGTCTGCACGGCGAAGTCGCGCATGCGTCTGGAATTCTCATGGTCGACATAGTGCACCACGGGGACAGGCATGCCGTACTCGTCCTTTTCCGCAGGATGCAGGGTTACGGAATTCGACTGCTGCGACGGATCCTCTCCCATCACCAGCAGTGCGGCATAATGGTCATACTTCTTTAGTTGTGCCGCATACTCCTTCCCCCAGGCGCCGGGGCGTGACAGGACGGCGAGCGCCGCAGGATCAAAAGATACCTGCTCGAACTTGAAGCCGCCCGCAAAGCCTCGCGACGAATCGTGACATACGAAGTCGCTCACGCCGCCGAGCAGCTGCGTGCCCCGGTGAAAATTCACCGGATGCGGCAGGATGGCCGTCAGAATTGCAAAGACATGCTTGATGTAATGCCTGCCCACATGGCCGGATTTGTTGGCCAGGCCGTTCGGAAAGGCAGACGACTTCGAGTTGAGCAGTATCCTGGGTGTGTCGATTGCATTGGCCGCGAGGCAAACCACCCTGGCCTTCTGCCGTTGCAGGACACCATTCGGGTCGACGTACACGACCGATGTCGCCTGTCCTTTGCCATCGTGCTCGACGCGCAGGACGAACGATCGGTCCCGGATTTCGAAATGATCCGTTTGCAATGCCTGTGCGATCGGAGTGTTGGCTGCGGTCCATTTGGCGTTCACGGCGCAACCGCTGCTACAGAAGCCGAGCTGGATGCACGCCGGCCGGCCCCCCTGCGCCACCGAATTAATCGCCATGTTGCTTCGTTCGGCTTGCTTCAGGCCGATCCGCTCCGCGCCGGCCTTCAGTACGCGATAGTGATTGCTCTCCGGCAGCTTCGGCCAGCCGTGGGTTCCGGAAACGCCCATGCTGCGCTCGGCCGCGGAATAGTAACGGGTCATTTCCTCGAAAGGCACCGGCCAATCGAGAATCGTGCAGTCATCGAGTGCGCCGAAATAGCGGCTGGGCTCGAAGTGCTCTGCCTCCATGCGCGGTGCGTGCGCCGTCCAGTGAAGCGTCGTACCGCCGACGCCCTTGCCGCTCCACACCGGAAAAGTGGCCGGCAGGTTGCCGGATCCGATCCTCCGGTCCAGCCACGTCAGTGACGGGAACATCGCTGCCACGTCGGTGACGATTTTGTCTACCGGCGAGCCGGCTTCGATGCAGACGACGTCAATACCGGCCATTGCCAGTTCTCGCGACACTGTAGCTCCGCCGGCGCCCGAGCCGACGACGACGACAACGTTGTCGTCATTTTTGCCAAACGAAATTGCCATGATCGTCCACGCGTATTGTTAGTTGTTGCCCAGCCAATCGATATCATTCAATCCGCGATTGACATAGCCGCCGAACTCCAGCGACGAGCCTTCATATCCGATATGCGCCCAGACGACGGGATTGTTGAACAGGTCATCCCGGGTCTTCTGCAACATGTATGCAAAGAACGGCGTTGCTTCGATCTGCGCGAGGGCTTCGATCTGGGACGATTCGTCGAGGAACAGAAAGTCGGTGCCTCGCCCGAGCCTCTCCACGCCGTTGCCGATCATCAGCCGCAAATCCGCATCGCTCTGTGCGGCTGACGAAACACCATTGACGATCCGGTTGTAAGGCGCCGCACCCAGCTCAGGATAGGGAAAGAGCAGGAAGCAGACTCGGCGCAGTGTTTCGATCTCGTGCGGCGTGAGAGACCGTGGTGCGTCCGCGGCCGAAGCCTTCAGGCCCCACAGCGCGGATCGTGCCACCGCAACCGCCGCTGATACCTTCAACAGGGCGCCGATGAAACGGCGCCGGTGCCAGAGTAACTTCATGCGCGTGCTCTCGAAGACTGCTGACCCGCCAGGCGAAGGGCGCCCGCATCACATGACGTGCGGGAGGAAATGGTAATTCAGGCCGCGCTTCGCGCCAAACCCTTCTTCATTGATGTCTTCAAGAGTCGAGTTGTCGTTCACGCATTGTCGAAAATGGTCGTCTGCTTTCAGTATTGCGAGGCGCATCTGACTGCGTCGATGAACTCACGCTGTACGTTCGTCGGCTGCCAGTCTCTGCGATACGTCAGGCCAATCGTTCTTTCCGTGCCCGGCAATGGATCGGACAATGTCGCGAGCTGTCCCGAATCGACGTCAAGCCTGGCCTGCCGTACGGACAACAGCGCCGCGCGATCGCTCTGCAGCAACAATCCCCGGGTCGTGACGAGAGAGCTGCATTCGATGAGTCGCGTCGGTGGCGCGACACGGTGCTCGGCGAAGAATGCAGTGAAATGGTCGCGCGCCGGCGTGCCTTCGCGGGGCACGATCCAGTCGAGTCCGGCGAGTTCCGAAACCTCGGGCAGATCACGCGCGAGCAGCGGATGACCGCGGCGCACCACGATCGACAACGGGTCGTCGAACAGCGCCTCCTGGACGATCTGGTTCGTCGGACGCGGCAGCCTGAGCGCGCCGATGACGAGGTCGATTCGGCCGTGCATCAGTGCATGCAGGAGTTCATCGTATGGCCCGTCCACCACTTTCATTCTGGCTGACGGATGCTTCGCGAGAAACCGCGTGATCGACGTCGGCAACAAAGACGTCCGGGCGAGCGGCAGACAGCCGACCTTAACGCTCCCTTGCATCCGCCCGTGCAGCTCGTCGATTTCCTCGAATCCCTGGTGAATCTCCGCGAAAGCGAGACTCGCACACCGCGCCATCAGCCTGGCAATTGCCGTGGGTTCGACCGTATTGCCGGTCCGCCGAAACAGCTCGCGACCGCACAGTCGTTCGAGATCCTTGGCCGAGCGGTACACGCTCGGTTGCGATCGGCCGAGTTCGCGCGCCGCCAGACTGAAGCCCCCGTTCTCCACGACCGCAATGAGCGCGCGCAGCTGGGTGGACGTGGTTCGACGGTAAAGCGGTTCCGATGAGCCGCCGGGATCGATTTCGTTCTGCCAGGCCTTGAGTCTCTGGAACGCACGCTCGATCCGTGCCACAAAGTACCGGCCAGCCTCGGTCGGAAAGATGCCGGACTTCGTACGATCGAACAGTCGCTCGCCCGCCGTTTTCTCGAGCCTCGCAATACCCTGGGTTACGGCCGATTGCGAGAGGTGGACGTTGTCTGCGGCACGGCTGATGCTGCCCTGGCGAGCCGCCTCGGCAGCGGCATACAGGTGCCGCAGATTGGGTATCGATCCGGTCACTATAGGAAAAACTTATAGCATGGAACGGCATTCGAGCTGAAGCGGACAGAGGCGCGGGTGGATAATCGGGACAAGGGATAATCGACAAGTGCCGGTCATTCCGGCGACATCGACGTAATCGTGAAAAAGGAGCATTGGCATGGCAGTCGTCGTGACAGGCATACCGCGGGTGCCTTCCGCGGTGGTGGAGGCGTTCCGGCAGATCGGCGTCGCGACGATCCACGAGGCCAGCGGACGCCGGGGATTGCTGGCCTCGTACATGCGGCCCATATACCGGCCGGTGCATGCGGCAGGTACGGCCGTCACCTGCCGGGTCGCGCCCGGCGACAACTGGATGATTCACGTGGCGGTCGAACAGTGCCAGATGGGTGACATCCTGGTGGTCGCACCCACCAGTCCCTGTGACGACGGTTACTTCGGCGACCTGCTGGCAACCTCATTGATGGCGAGAGGCGTCCGCGGCCTCGTCATCGACGCGGGTGTGCGTGACGTCGCCGCATTGACAGAAGCCGGGTTCCCGGTCTGGTCCAGATCCATCTGCGCCCAGGGAACGGTGAAGGCAACGCTGTGCGACGTGAACCGGCCGCTGGTCTGTGCAGGCACGCTCGTGCGGCCCGGCGACCTGATCGTCGCTGACGACGACGGCGTCGTGGTCGTCGAACGGACAGAGGCCGAATCCGTGCTCGAAAAGGCCCGTCAGCGCGAAGCGAACGAGACAGAGAAACGCCGTCGCTTCGAGAACGGCGAACTCGGCCTGGATATCTACGACATGCGTGAGCAGCTCAAACAGAAGGGACTCAGGTACGTCGACGCGCACAGCGAGGAATGAATGACGCAACGAGCGATACCATGCGTCGTCATGCGTGGAGGCACCTCGAAAGGGCTTTATTTTCTTGCCAGGGACCTGCCGCAGGACCGCAAGACCCGCGACGCCGTCCTGCTTGCGGCAATGGGCTCGCCGGACGAACGGCAGATTGACGGCATGGGCGGCGCCCACCCCCTGACGAGCAAGGTCGCGGTCGTGAGCAGTGCCACCCGTAACGATGCAGACGTCGACTACCTGTTTTTGCAGGTGGTCGTCGATGCTGCGGACGTTCGGGACAATCAGAATTGCGGCAACCTGCTTGCGGGGGTCGGACCGTTCGCGATCGAGCAGGGCCTCGTGCCGGCGTCCGAAGGCGATACTTTGGTGCGAATCCATATGGTCAATTCCGGCAGTATCGCCGTTGCGCGGATCAGGACGCCCGGCGGCATCGTTGCCGACGAGGGCGATGCACACATTGACGGCGTGCCCGGCACCGCCGCGCCGGTAACGCTGGATTTTATCGACGTGGCGGGTTCCGTCTGCGGCGCATTGCTGCCGACCGGGAAGGCATCCGACATGATCGACGGCATCGAAGTGACGTGCATCGACAACGGCATGCCGGTCGTGATCCTGCGCGCCGCCGATTTCGGCAAGACCGGCGCCGAGACCCCGGAGCGACTCGAATCGGATCGTCAATTGAAGCAGCGCATCGAGGCCATCCGCCTTGCCGTCGGCTCGCGCATGAACTTAGGCGACGTCACCGACAAGACCGTGCCGAAAATGTGCCTGGTCGCGCCGCCGACCGGCGGCGGCGTGATCGCGACGCGCACGTTCATCCCGCACCGCGTCCACGATTCGATCGGTGTGCTGGGCGCGGCAACCGTCGCCGCCGCCTGCCTGCTGCCCGGTTCCGTGGCGCAGCAGATTGCAGGCCTTGCAGCGACGTCCGGAACCGGGCGCCTGGACATCGAGCACCCGACCGGTTTCCTGACCGTGGAGCTGGAGGTCGAAGTTCAGGGTGGCGACGTGCGCCTCGTGCGAACAGCCCTGCTACGCACCGCCCGCAAGCTCATGGAGGGGCTGGTGTACGTACCGGACGCCGCGTGGAGCCAGTCATGAAGAAAAGCGTGACGGTCGGATTGCTCGGCTTCGGCGAAGTGGGCCAGGTACTGGCCGATGACCTGTCGGCGGTCAGCGGGGTTGCACTGCGCGTTTACGACACGCAGTTCGGCCGCGACAGCGTGCCTCATCGTGCGTTGCACTCCCGGAAGCAGATCGAACCCGCCGCGTCCGCAAGCGATCTCCCGCGAGGCTGCGACGTCGTCATCTCTGCGGTTACTGCCGCGGAGGACCTTGCAGCAACCCGCTCGATCTGTGACGGGCTCGCCGCCGGCACTTACGTGCTGGACCTGAATTCGGTCGCGCCAGGCACCAAGCGCGCGTGCGCCGCGATCGTCGACGATGCGGGCGGACGCTATGTCGAAGCGGCGGTGATGGCGCCGATCGCACCCCGGCGCAGCCGCTCGCCGATACTTCTCGGCGGGCCGCATGCCGCCGCTTTCCAGCCGCGGGCGCGAGCTCTCGGTTTCAGCGACGCCCGCCTGTTCTCCAGTGAGATCGGACCGGCGTCTGCGACCAAGATGTGCCGGAGCGTCATCGTCAAGGGCATCGAGGCGCTCGTTACCGAGAGTCTCCTGGCGGCTCGCCACTACGCCGTGGACGAAGCGGTGCTCGAGTCGCTCGGCGACCTGATGGCGGAGCGGGACTGGCGTGCCTATGCACATTACCTGATCGGGCGAAGCATCGAGCACGGCGCACGGCGCGCCGAGGAGATGTACCAGGTCGCATCGACCGTGTCGGCCGCGGGCATCGAGCCGCTGATGAGCACGGCTTGTGCAACACGGCAGGCGTGGGCGGCACGGTTTCCGCTCGCGTTGGAACAGGGCGAGGTCGGACCGATGCTGGATGCGATTCGTGACGAGCTCAAGAGAAACCTGGCATGCTGATCATCGATTGTCACGGCCATTACACGACTGCGCCGGAGCCACACCAGGCGTTCCGCAAAGCCCAGCTCAAGCATTTCGACGATCCCTCACTGCCGGTTCCGGCACCTGCCAGGATCAGCGACGATCAGATCCGCGAGAGCATCGAGCAAAACCAGCTGCGCCTGCAGAAAGAACGCGGCGCGGACATGACCCTGTTCTCGCCGCGCGCGTCCGCCATGGCTCACCATCAGGGCGACGGCCGGATATCGAAAGCGTGGTCGCGTGCCTGCAACGACCTCATCAAGCGGGTCGTCGACCTGTATCCTGAAAACTTCGTCGGCGCCTGCCAGCTGCCGCAGTCGCCGGGGGTCCCCATCGCGGAGTCGATCGACGAACTGGAGCGCTGTACCAACGAGCTCGGCTTCGTCGGCTGCAATCTGAACCCGGACCCCTCCGGCGGTCACTGGACGTCGCCGCCTTTGACGGATCGCGCCTGGTATCCGTTGTTCGAGAAGCTGGTCGAACTCGACGTGCCTGCGATGATCCATGTATCCAGCACGTGCAACCCGAATTTTCATTCGACGGGCGCGCACTACATCAATGCCGACACGACGGCCTTCATGCAGTTCATCCAGGGCGACCTGTTTCGCGATTTTCCCGGCTTGCGCTTCGTCATCCCGCATGGTGGGGGCGCCGTGCCCTATCACTGGGGTCGATACCGCGGGCTGGCGGACATGCTCAAGCGTCCGCCGCCGGCGGAACACGTGATGCGGAATGTGTTTTTCGATACCTGCGTATATCACCAGCCGGGCATCGATCTGCTGTTCGAAGTGATCGGTATCGAGAATATTCTGTTCGGCTCGGAAATGGTCGGCGCGGTGCGCGGCATCGACCCGGAGACCGGTCATTACTTCGACGATACGAAGCGGTACGTGGAGCGGCTGGATCTGGACAGGGCGGACTACGAGAAGGTTTTCTCCGGCAACATCCGCCGCGTCTATCCGCGGCTCGATGCAATACTCAAGGCCCAAGGACGATGACGGAGTTGACGATGACTGAGTTCGTGATGGACGCCGACTGGTTGTGCTTTGCAGAGAATCCTGCGCGGCCGACGTTCCGTGTTCCTGCGGACGCCGTAGACGCGCATTGCCATGTTTTCGGTCCTGCCGACAGGTTTCCGTATGCAGCGGAACGCAAGTACACTCCCTGCGACGCCCCGAAGGAGAAGCTCTGGGCGCTGCGCGACTTTCTGGGTTTCGAACGCAACGTCATCGTGCAGGCGACCTGTCATGGCCACGACAACCGCGCGCTTTGCGATGCGCTCGAGAGCTCCGAAGGCCGCGCCAGAGGCGTGGCAAGCGTGCCGCCCGATGTGTCCGACGAAGACCTCGAGGCGCTGCACCGCGCCGGTGTGCGCGGCGCCCGGTTCAATTTCGTCAAGCGGCTGGCGGATGCGCGGCCCGAGCACCAATACGTTGGCCTGGCCAGGCGCCTCGCAAGTGTCGGCTGGCATGTCGTCGTGTACTTCGAAGCCGCGGACCTGCCGGAACGCTATGAATTTTTCGCGACGTTACCGGCACCTGTCGTCGTCGACCACATGGGCCGGCCGGATGTCTCGAAGGATCCGGACGGCGCGGAATTCGCACGGTTCCTCGAGCTGATGCGGGAACACGGCGATATCTGGTGCAAAGTGAGTTGTCCGGAACGGCTGTCGCGAACCGGCCCGCCGGGCTATGCCGACGTGATTCCGTTCGCGCGGCGCGTCGTAGAGGAATTCCCGGAGCGGGTCCTGTGGGGCACCGACTGGCCGCACCCGAACATGAAATCACACATGCCCGATGATGGTCTGCTGGTCGACTTCATCCCGAACATAGCGACGACGGAGGAGCTGCAGCGGAAGCTGCTCGTCGACAACCCGATGCGGCTGTACTGGCCGGAGGAGATGGACTGATGTCGCTCAACAAACCGTACCTCGACGTGCCCGGCACGACGATTTTCGATGCCGACCTTGCCCGTCAGGGCTACCACCTGAACCAGTTCTGCATGTCGCTGATGAAGGCCGCCAATCGCGAACGCTTCAAGGCGGACCAGCGCGCCTATCTGGACGAATGTCCGATGAGCGAGGCGCAGAAACAAGCGGTACTCGATCGCGACTACAATCGGATGATTGCGTTGGGCGGCAACATCTATTTTCTCGCCAAGCTCTTCTCCACGGACGGACAATCCTTCGAGCATGCAGCCGCTTCGATGACGGGCCTGTCGCGGGAGGACTACCGGCAGATGATGCTGGAGGGCGGTCGATCGATCGAAGGCAACCGTTACAAGGGAGAGAAGACGGATGGCTAGAATTACGGCTGGCGTGACGACCTCGCACGTGCCGGCGATCGGTGCCGCCATCGATCTCGGCAACACCGAAACGGACTACTGGAAACCCCTGTTCAAGGGTTACGAGTTTTCGAAGAAGTGGATTAGCAAAGCAAAGCCGGACGTCATCATTCTCGTGTACAACGATCATGCCTGTGCGTTCGGGCTCGACATGATCCCCACGTTCGCGATCGGCTGCGGCGACGCGTTCGAACCGGCCGACGAGGGCTGGGGACCGCGGCCGGTGCCGGTCGTCAAGGGCTGCCCGGAGCTGGGCTGGCACATGATGCAGTCGGTGATCCAGGACGATTTCGACCTGACGGTCATCAACGAGATGACGGTCGACCACGGCCTGACCGTGCCGTTGTCGCTGATGTTCGGGCAGCCGGAAGAATGGCCCTGCCGCGTCATCCCGTTTCCGGTCAACGTCGTCGTCTACCCGCCGCCTTCGGGCCAGCGTTGCTACAACCTCGGAAAGGCCATTCGCCGCGCCGTCGAATCCTTTGATCAGGACCTCAACGTCCAAATCTGGGGAACCGGCGGCATGAGCCACCAGCTCCAGGGTACGCGTGCCGGCCTGATCAATCCGCAGTTCGACAAAGCGTTCCTCGACAGACTCGTCGATGACGCGGAAAGCCTGGCGAAGATCCCGCATATCGAATATGTCCGCGAGGCCGGTGCGGAAGGTATCGAACTGGTCATGTGGCTGATCATGCGCGGCGCATTGAACGAGCACGTGAAGCTCACGCATCGTTTCTATCATGTGCCCGCTTCCAACACCGCTGTCGGGCACGTCATTCTCGAAAACCTCGGGTGATGGGCCCGACAGGAGTCACCGAATGAATTTGATTATTGCCGGTGCCGGTGCATTCGGCACGAAGCATCTGGATGCATTGAAGATCATCGACGGCGCAGACGTCGTCGCACTCGTCGGCCGCAGACTCGAGCCGACAAGCGAAACGGCCAGGAAGTACGGCGTCGAGCATGCCTTTACGGATCTGGAAGAAGCGCTGGCGCTGGAGGACGTCGACGCGGTGATTCTTTGCACGCCCACGCAGATGCATGCGGCCCAGGCCATACTGTGCATGCAGGCCGGAAAGCACGTCGAAGTAGAGATTCCGCTCGCCGACTCCCTGGCGGACGCCGAGGATGTGAACCGTGTACAGAAGGAGTCGGGTCGCATCTGCATGGTCGGGCACACGCGGCGTTTCAATCCGTCGCACCAGTATCTCCACAAAAAGATCAAAGCCGGCGAGCTCGGCATTCAGCAGATG
>Ga0268386_10002132_pt1 | contig 13935 bp, 11 predicted proteins | sample RVTome_15_FD_200260 | JGI IMG/M metagenome (GOLD analysis project Ga0268386, IMG submission 200260) | Soil microbial communities from uranium-contaminated site in the Upper Colorado River Basin, Wyoming, United States - RVT150D86... ...
CCGCGCACGTTCTCGTCCTGGAGCAGGTTCGTCCGCAGTGCCTCGACGTGGAGCCAGAAGTCGTCCTCGTGTCGCATCCGAAACTCCGTGAGCCCGGGTATCGCCTCGGTCTCGCGACCACCGGTCGTCAGGAACTGGAGGACGTGCGCGCGGTCGTCGGGATGGATCAGCGCCGTGAGCTTGGTGCCCTCGAGCTCGTTCGGCTCGTGGCCGAGCACCCGCTCGACCGAGGGGCTCATGTACCGGATCGTGGAGTCCGCGTCGACCACCATGACGACGTCGGAGGAGTTCTGGACCAGCGAGGAGAAGCGCGCCTCGCTCTGGCGTCGCACGAGGTCCTCGGTCAGCACCGCGCTCTCGAGCGCGAGGGCGACCTGCGAGGACAGCGCCTCCAGCGAGTCGCGGGTCGCGCGAGTGATTGTCGCCGGCCCCGCGAGCACCAACAGTCCCCGGAGCTCCTCCTTCATGAACAGCGGAGCGTTGAGGACGAACGAGGCGTTCCCCCGCATCCCCAGTGCGACGGCGAGCTCCGCCTCGGCGGCCGGGACCTCGTAGGAGCGATGCGACTGGAGGCGGTCGCGTTTCCACTGCGGGAGGATCGACAGCGACAACGTCGTGTTCTTGACGTCGGCGTCCCCACCCGCCGCGGCCACGACCTGGAACACGTCGGGATCCTCATCGGTGGCGACGAGCAAGCGGAGGCCGGCCTCCTCGCCGACCAGGGATCGGGCAGCCTGCAGCGTGGCCGTGTAGATGCTCTCGCGGTTCGTCGCGGTCACGAGGGCTGCACCGGCGTTCCGCAGCGCCTTCTCTCGCAGCGCGGACTGCTCCTGCCGACGCACGAGCCCCGACATCCGCGCGACCACCAGGACGAACAGCGCGACTGAGGCGCTGATCAGCACCGGGCGGTCGAGGGCGTCCTCGCGACCGAGCTGGATCAGCATGACGCCCGGCGCGATCAGGGAGGCGCTCGCCAGGACCAGCAATCGGAGCTTGGTCATGCGAGCTTCGGCCTCGGGACCCTTGTCCGACACGCTGCGCATCGACGGGTGGAGCGCCGCAGCACCCCACAACAGGTAGAACATGCCCCAGCCCGCCTCGAGGAACCCGGACTGGTTGTACACGGCGCCCGTGACCGAGATGTACGTGTACAGCGTGTCCGTGAGGAACAGGGAGATGGCCGCCGCGCCCATCAGGTACATGGACGGGGCCCGCTTGCCCGCTCCCATCGCGAGCCGCACGACCGCCGTCAGGAGGATGAGGTCCATGAACGGGTACGCCATCGCGACGAGCTTCTGGAACACGGTCGACGCGGAGTCGTGGGCGACGGGCGACATCAGGAACACCCACGAGATGACGCCCACTCCGATCGCGACGATCAACGAGTCGATGAGGCTCTCGCGGTCCCGCCCCGGGTTCCGCTGGCGGATCAGCATCAGAAGTCCGGCGATCAGGCAGGGGTAGACGCTCAGGTAGGCGAGGTCACCGATCGATGGGAAGGGCAGCTCGGTGCCGAAGAACGTGTCGTAGTTGTACGTGATCACGTCGCCGATCACGAAGAAGCTCTGCCCGAGCGCGAACAGGAACCACGGCAGGCGGACCTCCGGCTGCCACATTCGGACGGCGACCACGATCGCGACGGGCGAGGAGAGCGCGATCAGGTTGAAGAACCAACCCTGACGCATGTCGGGCATGAACAGGAACGCGAGAAGCGCGGCGATGCCGCCGCACAGGTACAGGAGCCAGGCTCGCCGCTTCATCGCGTCCGTCCCTCTGGGCGCCGTCGTTCGACCCGGCCGACGTGCTGTCTCAGCCATCGGACGCGGGGGAGCGGACCTTAGGACCGATGCCGAACCCGAGGCGTGCGTAAGAGGGCTCTGACCTGGGGAAACGGGGGTCATCGGCCCTTCGAGGACGCCCAGGCCCGCGTCGGCCGGCGACGCCTCCCCGGGCCCGCCCGCGAGGCCTGCCCGCTCGACGTCGCGCATCCCCGGCAGGAACAGGAAGGCGAGGGTCAGCGCGCCGCCGAGCAGCCCGGCGGCCACGAGCGTCTGCTTGGCCCCCAGGGCCTCGGCGACCGGGCCCGTGAACGCGTACGAGAGGGGGACGAGCGCGATCGAGATGAACCAGTCGAAGCTCGAGACGCGCCCGAGCAGCCGGCCCGGGACGAGGCGCCCCTTCGTCGTCGCCCACACGATCATGCCTCCGCCCTCGAACGCGTTGAACGCGAAGCACGCGACCATCGCCTGCCACGGGAAGCGCGCGAGGCCGTAGCCGGCGACCGCGAGCGTCGAGATCGTCCACACGGCGTACATGAACGTGATGTGCCTGCGCGGCATCGGCCGGTTGCCCATCACGACCGCGGCGAACATGGCGCCGACGCCGCCGGCGGCCAGGATCATCCCGAGGTCCGCCGCAGAACCGTTCATGTCGTTCTTCACGACGAACGGCAGCAGGACCTCCGACGGCCCCCAGAAGATCAGGTAGCCGAGCGTCGCGGCGAGGAACGTCCCCCAGAGCCATACCCGCGACCGCACGTAGCGGAAGCCCTCGCCGATGTCCGACACCATCGACGTGCGTTCGCCGTCGTGGTCGGCGCGCGGGCGTCGGCGCATCAGGAGGACGCACGCGATCGAGATCGCGAACGTGACCGCGTCGACGAGGAACGCCGCACCCGCGCTGCCCCCGACCGCCACGATCCACCCGCCGAGCGCCGGGCCGAGCATCCGGAGCGCCGCCGGCCGGACGAGCTGGTCCAGCGAGTTCGCCTGGTTCAGCTGCTCGTCGGGGACGAGGCTCGGCACGATCGCGTCGAACGCGGGCCCGAAGAACGCCGTCCCCGCGCCGAACACGCCCGAGAGGACGAGCATGTGCCACAGCTCGAGCCGTCCCGAGACCGCGAGCAGGCCCATCACGCCCACGGCCATCGCTCGCAGGGCGTCGGCGGCGATCATCACCCGCCTGCGGTCGAAGCGATCGGAGGCCACGCCGCCCACCAAGAGGAAGACGAGGTGCGGGACGGTCATCGCGACGCCGATCGTGGAGAGCGCGCTCGGGGCGTTCGACAGCGTGTAGGCCTGCCACGCGAGCGCGACGTAGAAGATCCCGTCGCCGATCAGCGAGATCGTCATGCCGGACCAAAGCAACCGGAATTCGCGGTGCCGCAGGGGTACCAGGATCAGGACGCGTCGTTCGATGAAGGTCCGGTGGCCGTTCGAAGCGCTCATCGGCTCATCAGGCCCGGTCTGCGACGTCGAGGGTCGAACGCAGCAGGTCCCGGGCGGCGATCGCCTCCCGGGTGCCGGCGAGGGCGGGACGCTCGGCGAGCGACTCCTCCAGGTCGTCGAGCGCGACCCTCAGGCAGCCCCCGAGGCGTTCGACGCCCCCGTTCACCGCCTGGTGCACGCCGCGCGAATACTCGAGGAACGAGCGTGCCCGGTCGCCCGCGCAGAGCAGCGCGAGCGCCAGGTCGAAGCGGACGGCGATCCACCGGCCGTCGCGCCGGAGCGCCTCGCCAAGCGTCGTGACGGCGTCGTCGTAGCGGCCGAGCCGGAGCTCGCACCAGCCGACGAGCTCCCACAGATCCTCCTCGCGCTCGTAGCGCTTCCGCCCCTCCTCGATCACCTCGAGGGACAGCCGGTCGGCTTCGCGCCGCTTGCCCATCCGTCGGAGCACGTTCGACAGGCCCTCCTTGGCCCACATCGCCGAGGGATCCAGCTCCAGCGCCGTCTCGTACGCGGCCCCGGCCTCCTCCAGTCGTTCGGCTCCGAGGTTCTCGAGCGCCCATCCGCGAGCGGTGTGGACCGCCGCGTTCCCGGGGTCGGCGAGGACGGAGGACTCGAGCTCATCCAGGGCGGCGGCGTACTCGCCGGCCTCCGAGAGCGCCTCGGCGCGCCCGAGCCCCTCGGCGACCGGACCCTTGGCCATGGTTACGCCCGCTCTTCCTCTCGTGCCCGCAGGAGCGGCTCGCGGAGGTGCTCGTGCCGGAGCTCGAAGCGGTCGTTCATCTCGCCGAGGACCTCACACAGGAGGTCGATCTGCTCGTCGGAGTTCGCGGCCGTGACCTGGATCCGGAAGCCGACCTCGTCCTTGGGGACGAGTGGGTTGGCCGCCATCGTCACGTAGACGCCACGGTCGAACAGGTACCGGCCGACGACATCGATGTCGTGGTGGTCGGCGAGCGGGATCTCGATCAGCGGGTACCCCGACCGGTTCGGCGTGTAGATGTCGAGGTCGCGGAGCCGCTCGATCACGCGGCGGGTCTTGCGGTACATCTCGTAGCGGTATCGGTCGCCGCGGTCCTCGTTCACGTGGAGGCCGGTGAGCGCCGTGGCGAGCGACGCGATCGGCGACGGGCCCGAGTACAGGTAGGGAGGCGCGGCGACCTTCAACACGTCCTTCAGACGCGATGGCAGCGCGAGGAACGAGAGCAGCGAGCTGTACGCCTTGCTGAACCCGGCGACGAAGATCACGTCCTCGTAGGACTGTCCCTGGTGCCGTACGACTCCGTTGCCCCGCATGCCCCACCCGCACAGCTCCGCCGGCGAGCGCTCGCCGATCACGCCGAACCCGTGCGCATCGTCCACGTACAGGAGGGCGTCGTAGGTTCGCGCCAGGCGGGTGAACTCGCGGAGATCCGGCGCGTTGCCCGTCATGGAGTTCACGCCGTCGATCGCGATCACGCGTGGCGTGAGCGTCGAGCCCTTCAGCATCTGTTCGAGGTGCTCGAAGTCGTTGTGGCGGAAGCGCTGCAGTGTTGCGCCGTGTCCGCGGGCGATCGAGGCGCCATCGTAGATGGTCTTGTGCGCACGGCCGTCGACGAAGATCACGCCGTTCCCCACGAGCACCGGGATCACCGACGTGTGGATGTGCGTGATCGTCGGGAGGAGGAGGACGTCTTCGGAACCGAGCAGTGCGGTCGTGAGCGCCTCGATCTCCTCGTACAGGACCGGACTGCCCAGCAGGCGCGACCACGACGGGTGCGTCCCCCATCGGGCCAGGTACTCGGGAACGACGTCGATGATCTCCTCCTCGAGGTCGAACCCCAGGTAGTTGCACGAGGCGAAGTCCGCGAGCCAGTGGTCGCCGATCCGGATCCGGCGCCCCTCCTGCTCGTCGATCACCGCATCGAGCATTGGGTGCGACGCCTTCAGGCGCGCGAGATCCTCGACGGAGGCCATCCACCGGTCGAGCCAGCTGTCGTCCTCACGCCGGAGCGCTCTGCGGGTGAGGGGTCTCGGGGGCTGGACATCGCTCTCGCGTCGGCGCGGTCGATCGGGACGGCGGCCGGAACGGGCCCCGCCGAGAGGCTCGGGCGTGGACATGGTTCCTTTGCATCGGTCCTCCGTGGGGCGCCCTTGAGCCTCCGCGGATGGAGACTTAGGCCGGACGGGTGTCCGCCATCGAGGGGAGCCGGGCCGACCGGTCTCGCTCGAACGCCTCGATCCGCTCGGCGTGAGCGAGGGTGAGGGCGATGTCGTCCAGCCCCTCGAGCAGGCGGCGTCTCGTGTACGCGTCGATCTCGAAGCGCTCGTCGACCGCGGGCGCGCTCACGCGCATCTCCCGCAGGTCGATCGTGATCTCGGTGGCCGGGTCATCGAGCACCGCGTCCATCAGGGCGCGGACCGACTCCCCCGCCAACTCGACCGGCAGCAAACCGATCTTGGCGCAGTTGGTGCGGAAGATGTCCGCGAAGCGTTCGGAGATGAGCGCGCGGAAGCCCGCGTCCTCGAGCGCCCAGACCGCGTGCTCCCGGCTGGAGCCGCTCCCGAAGTTCGGGCCGGCGATCAGCACCGAGGCGCCCGCGTAGCGGGGGTCGTTGAGGACGAACGCCGGATCCTTGCGCCACTCCCCGAACAGGAACGGCCCGAAGCCGGTGCGTTCGATCCGCTTCAGGTGCTGCGCCGGGATGATCTGGTCGGTGTCGACGTCGCCGCGATCGAGCGGCAGCGCGCGTCCGGTGTGGGTGGTGAACGGCTTCATGCGTCGAGGTCACCCGGCGTCGCGAAGTGGCCGGCCACGGCGGTCGCCGCCGCGACGGCCGGGCTCACGAGGTGCGTCCGGCCACCCCGACCCTGGCGGCCCTCGAAGTTGCGGTTGCTCGTCGAGGCGCAGCGTTCTCCGGGGCTGAGCTGATCCGGGTTCATCCCGAGGCACATCGAGCAGCCGGCGTCACGCCATTCGAACCCCGCCCGCGTGAAGATCGCGTCGAGACCCTCCTGCTCGGCCTGCCGCTTCACGAGCATCGATCCCGGGACGACCATCGCGCGAAGGCCGGCGCGGACGGTCCGGCCCTCGAGGATCCCGGCCGCCTCTCGGAGGTCCTCGATCCGCGAGTTCGTGCAGGAGCCGATGAACACGGTGTCCGGACGGATCTCGCGGATCGGCGTCCCCGGTCGCAGGTCCATGTACGAGAGCGCGCGTTCGGCCGCCTCGTCCGCGGGGTCGGGCACGACGTCGTCGATCGTGACGGTCTGCCCGGGGTTCGTCCCCCAGGAGACGTGCGGCCTGAGCTCGGCGGCGTCGATCGTCACCTCGCGATCGAACGCGGCGCCCCCGTCCGTCTGGAGCGACCGCCAGTCGTCGAGCGCCTCCTCCCAGTCCTTCCCCGTCGGTGCGTGCGGGCGTCCCTCGAGGTACGCGAAGGTCGTGTCGTCGGGTCCCACCATGCCGGCCCGCGCGCCCGCTTCGATCGACATGTTGCAGATCGTCATCCGCCCCTCCATCGAGAGGGAGCGGATCGCCCCGCCCCGGTACTCGATCACATGACCGACGCCGCCGCGCGTGCCGATCCGCGCGATGATCCCGAGGATCACGTCCTTCGCCGAGACGCCGGGCGGAAGCTCGCCGTCCACCGTGATCGCCATCGTTCCCGGCCTGGGCTGGGGTAGCGTCTGGGTCGCCAGCACGTGCTCGACCTCGCTGGTCCCGATCCCGAACGCGAGCGCGCCGAACGCGCCGTGCGTGCTCGTGTGCGAGTCGCCGCAAACCATCACCAGCCCCGGTTGCGTGAGCCCCATCTGCGGCCCGATCACGTGAACGATCCCCTGGCCGAGGTCGCCGGTGGGATAGAGCCTGATCCCGAACTCGGCGCAGTTGCTCCGGAGTGCGGCCATCTGCTGGACGCTGATCGGGTCCTCGGGGCCGGGCGCCGTCGGGACGTTGTGATCCATCGTCGCGACCGTGAGATCGGGCCGCCGCACCGTCCGGCCGCCCAGGCGGAGCCCGTCGAACGCCTGCGGGCTCGTGACCTCGTGGACGAGGTGGAGGTCGACGTAGAGCAGGTCGGGCTCGCCGTCGGTCCGGTGCACGACGTGGCGCTCCCAGACCTTCTCGGCGAGCGTGGTCGGCGTCGTCATGTCGCTCAGGATGGTGGCAGGGAGGGGGCGGTTCGTCCATGCGAGCCCCCGGGCTCGTCGGCGGGTCCGGGGTCTCCGCCGAGGCTCAGCCGAGTCGACGCTCGAGCACGCGGACGATCCGGTCCTCGATGTCCGTGGCGGTCGATTTCGACATGCCGAACGACAGGATCGAGAATTCCACCCACGTGTCGGTGCCCCGCGTGAACACCCACCCCGACAGGGCCGACACATCCTCGAGCGTGCCGGTCTTCGCGCGGACGCGCACGCCGTGGAGCCGGTGCACGAGCGTTCCCTGTCCACCGGTCGGCAGCGCCCGGCGGAGGCTCGGGCCCCAGGCCTCGTCCTCTGCGACCCAGAGGAGCCGGACGATCCCCTCGGCCGTGACCCGGTTCGCGTACGAGAGCCCCGAGTTGTCGTTCAGCGTGAACCCGGTCCCGATGGCGTCCGTCCACGCTCGGATCGAGGCCGCGCCCTTGGCGATCGAGCCCGGCACGCCGCGGACCTCGGCGCCGAGGCCCTTCCCGAGCATCTCGGCGAGGAAGTTGTCGGACGGACGCAGGGTCTTGGTGAGCAGGTGCTGGAGCGGGACCGACTCCACGGAGGCGAGCGCCTGCAGGTCGGGCGGCGGGGAGCCCGCGCCCGGATTGCCCCGCACGCGGATCCCGAGCTCCTCGAGCTCGTCCGTGAGCACCTCGGCGGCGCGGCGCTCGGGGTCGCGACCGGCGTTGCGTTGGAACGTGAGGGCGGTGGGCCGGTTCACGTAGTCGCGGGCGACGTCGTTCCACCCCGGCGCATCCCAGTCGCGCCGGAAGTACGAGGTGCTCCCCAACACCCGGCCCGTGACGCGGGTGAGCCCAGCATCCTCCAGCTCGCGGGCGAGGGCCGCGAGCTTCCCGCGGCCGACCAGCGGATCGCCGCGCCCGAGGATCCAGAGGTGTGTGACGACGCCGGCATGGGAGATGCCCGGCGCCGCGGCGATCGTCGGGATCCTGAAGCCCGCACCGAACGTGTCGAACATGACCATCGAGAGCAGCAGCTTCTCGTTCGAGGCGGGGATTCTCGGCACGTCGGCCCCGCGCCGGTACAGGTACGCGTCCTCCTCGCCCACCGCGACGGACACGGCCCGGCCGTCGATCGCCTCGTCGATCGCGAGCATCCACTCCGACCTCGTGACCTCGAACGCCAGGACCGGCGACGAGCTCGTTTCGTTCAGCGTGTCCTGCGCGGTCCAGCGCACCCGCAGCCGGACCACCCCGGCGTCGTCGGAGCCGAAGCAGGGTTCGACCTGGGCCTCCGACTCGGCGTCGAGCGTCGGCCGGGCGATGGCGATCCATCCCTGGTTCGTCCGCTGCTGCAGCTCCACGATCTGGCCGGGCCGCGAGGGGTCGACCCAGGCGGTGACGAGCACGCAGTCGCCCACCTCGGTGGAGGCGGCCACGAGCGCCGCGTCGACGAGCGCCCGGACGCGGACGAGCGCCTCGTCCGACGTCGCCGCCGGACAGCCGGCCGTCGCCGCGATCGTCGCGCGGTACCGGCCGGTGTGGGGCTGGGACTGCCGGAACGAGAAGGTGCCGTCGGTCCCGCTCGTGCCGTTCGCGACGGTGGCGAACCCCGACGAGTCGGCCGCCCCCCACTCCAGCGTCACGGCGCGGCCGGACGAGCATCCCGCATCGCCGTTCACCGACCCGGACACGACCACCTCCTCCCCGAAGTCCACGAGCGGGGCGGAGACGTCGAGCGTGGTGGCGGCGGTCTCGGCGATCGCCTCGGGGACGAGCAGCGCGCACAGGAGCGCCAGCTCGACCAGCGCGGCCGTCCGGAGGCGGTGTCGGAAGGAGCTGCGGGCGTTGATGCGGTCCCCCTGCAGAGCGGGGCAGGATTCTAGCCCGGCCGGTCGATCGGACGGGGAGGCGGCGGACCTCTTCCTTGGGGGGTGACAGCCCCCGGAACGGGCGGCAGACTGTTCCGGTGAGCCACGTCGCCTACCGGACGCGACCCGAGCTGTCGCGCCCCGTCATGATCTGCGCGTTCTCCGGCTGGAACGACGGCGGCGAGGCCGCGACCACCGCCGCTCGAACGCTCCGCTCGCAGTGGGGGGCGCGCCGGTTCGCGGAGATCGATCCAGAGGAGTTCTACGACTTCCAGGTGCATCGCCCCACGGTGCGCCTCGAGGGCGAGTCGCGCCGGATCGACTGGCCGGCGAACCGCTTCTTCTCGGCGAGGATCAACGAACGCGACGTGGTCGTGTTCCTCGGCGTCGAACCGAACGTGCGCTGGCGTGCGTACGGCGAATCGATCCTGCAGGTGTGTTCGGAGCTCGACGTGTCGTTGCTCGTGACGCTCGGCGCGTTCCTCGCGGACGTCCCGCACACGCGCCCCGCGCCGGTGAACGCGGCGAGCGAGGATCCGCGGTGGCTCGCGAAGCCGGGGGTCGTCCTCGCCCGCTACGAGGGACCCACCGGCATCGTCGGCGTGGTGAACGCCGCGGCGGCGAAGAGCGACCTGCCGGCGCTCTCGCTCTGGGCGGCCGCGCCCCACTACCTCCCTCAATCGCGGAACCCCAAGGTGGCACTCGCGCTGCTGGAGGCGCTCCGCGACCTCACGGGCCTCGAGGTGGACACCGGCGAGATCGAGCTCGCGGCTCGCGTGTTCGAACGCGAGGTGTCCGAGGCGATCGAGGAGGACGGGAACCTCGCCGGCTACGTGCAGCGGCTCGAGGAGGCCGCCGAGGCGATGGGGGACGTGAGCCTGCTCGAGGCCACGAGCGGCGACGACATCGCGGCGGAGCTCGAGCGGTTCCTTCGCGAACACGGCCGTTCGGACGACTAGTCGCTTGGAGGTCCGCCCGTTCGGATCGACCGGCCTGCGGGTGCCGGCGATCGGTCTGGGGACCTGGAGCGTGTTCGACGTCTCGAACGCGGACGAGGACGGGGCTCGGTCGGTCGTCCGGGTGATGTTCGAGGGCGGGACGCGGCTCGTCGACTCCTCGCCGATGTACGGGCGGGCCGAGGCCGTGCTGGGGCGAGCGCTCGAGGGGATCCGCGACGAGGTCGTCGTCGCGACGAAGATCTGGAGCCGGTCCGTGCGAGAGGGGCGCGAACAGTTCGAGGCGCAGCTCCGCTTCTACGGCGGGCGGGTCGATGTCGAGCAGGTCCACAACCTCGTCGCGTGGCAGGACCATCTCGGGTGGCTCGAGGCGGAACGTGAGGCCGGCAGGATCCGCCTCCTGGGTGCGACGCACTGGAACGAGGCGTCGTTCGACGAGCTGGCGACCGTGATGCGGAGCGGGCGGATCGACTGCGTGCAGATCCCGTACAACCCACTCGAGCGGAGCTGCGAAGGGCTCGTACTGCCGCTCGCCGGGGAGCTCGGGTTGGGCGTGATCGCGATGCGCCCCTTCGCCGAGGGTGCGCTCGTTCGACGGGCGCCGTCGGACCCGGGCGTCCTCCGGGCGCTCGGCGTGGAGACGTGGACGCAGGCCCTGTTGAAGTGGACGCTGTCGGACCCGCGGGTGCACATCGCGATCCCGGCCACGTCGGCCGTCGAGCACGCCGTCTCCAACGTCGCGGCCGGCGAGCCGCCCTGGTTCGACGCCGAGCAGCGTGAGCTGGTGGCGCGCGCGGCGGAGGCATGACGATGCGGGCGCTGGTGCTCGATGCTCCGGGGCGGCCGCTGGATCTGCGAGGGGTTCCCGATCCGTGGCCGGGACCCGGGCAGGTGCTCGTCGACGTGCTCGCGTGCGCCGTTTGCCGGACCGACCTCCACGTCATCGACGGCGAGCTCCGGCCTCCGAGGCTGCCGCTCGTTCCCGGCCATCAGGTGGTCGGGCGGGTCGCGTCGGTCGGCGAGGGTGTCCAGGACCGCCGGCCGGGTGACCCGGTCGGCGTCGCGTGGCTCGGATGGGCCGACGGGACGTGCGCGTTCTGCGCGTCCGGCCGGGAAAACCTGTGCCCGGAGGCGCGCTTCACCGGCCTCGACCTCGACGGCGGGTACGCCGAGCGGATCGTCGCCGACGCCCGGTTCTGTCTACCGCTGCCGGAGGGGTCCGAGCCGGCGGCCGTCGCGCCGCTCCTGTGCGCCGGAGCGATCGGCTACCGGGCGCTCCGGCTCACAGGGGGCGCCGAGCGGCTCGGCCTGTATGGGTTCGGCAACGCCGCGCGACTGGTCATCCAGGTGGCCCTGCACGAGCGCAGGCGCGTGTTCGCGTTCACGCGCCCGGGCGACGCGGAGACCCAACGCCTGGCGCTCGATCGCGGATGCGCGTGGGCGGGCGACTCCACGCGGCCGCCGCCCGAGCCGCTCGACGCCGCGATCTTGTTCGCCGCGGCGGGCGAGCTCGTCCCGCTCGCGCTCGCCGCCGTAGCTCCAGGCGGCTCGGTCGTCTGCGCCGAGATCCACATGTCGGACGTCCCGTCGTTCCCTTACGCGCTCCTGTGGCGCGAGCGCGTCCTCCGATCCGTCGCGAACCTCACGCGCCGCGACGGCGAGGAGCTCCTCGCGCTGGCTGCGGAGATCCCGATCCGGACCGACGTCCGGACGTTCGCCCTCGATGCGGCCGATGCGGCGATCGCCGCGGCGCGCTCGGGCGAGCCCGCGACGCCCGTGCTGCTCCCCTGACGGGGCGTGAGGGGTTGACCCGCGGGCTACCATGACGGCTCGCGGCGAGGAGGGGCGATGCTCCAGGCGTTCGTGCTGATCCAGACGGCGGCGGGGACCGGCACGAAGGTCCGGAGCGAGGTCGGATCGGTGCCGGGCGTCCGGCTCGCGCAGAGCGTGACCGGTCCCTACGACCTGATCGTGCGCGCCGAGGGAGCCGACATGGACGAACTCGGCAGGGTCCTGAGCGACATCCAGATGGTGCCGGGTCTGACGCGGACGTTGACCTGCATCGTCAAGGGGATGGCGCACAGGATCTGATCTCCGCCGCCCTCGGCTCAGCGCTTGCGGCGGATCGCCTCGATCAGCTCCCACCTGCCCATGCGGGACCGGCCGGGGATGTCCATCTTCCTCGCGGTCTCGTAGAGCTGCTGGCGGTTCCGGTCCTCGAGCGCTCGGCCGGCCCTGCCCGAACGCGACCTCCCACGAGCCGCCTGCCTGCCGAGCTCGCGCCGCGTGGACTTCGGCAGCTTCGCGATCGTGCGATTCGATCGGGCCGCCCGCTGAGCGGCTCGGATGTTCCGTCTCGACGCCTGCGTCTGCTTGCGCGTCGCCATCTCTCTCACCTCCCCGGAGGTCTGCTCTCCTCGATCGTTCCCGCTAGGTGCCGAGCGGGAACGACCGAGTTGCGTCGTTCGCCGTCGCCGCGCCACTATCCGCGCGAGGCAGCGATCGAGAGGAGCGCGGGGATGGGGCACGGCGGCACGTATCTCTACTTCCGGCCGTGGTACAAGCGGTCGCCGTACTTCGAGGCGACGCAGCGGGCGGGCGTCAAGTCCTACGAGCTGTACAACCACATGTACCTGCCCGGGTACTACTCCGACTTCGAGGACGAGTACTGGCACCTCGTGAACCACGTCGCGCTGTGGGACGTGGCCGTCGAGCGGTGCACCGAGATCACGGGGCCGGATGCCCACCGGTTCACGAACCTGCTCACCTGCCGCGACCTCGACCGATGCCAGGTGAACCAGGCGAAGTACGCGATCATCACGGCCGACGACGGCGGCATCGTGAACGACCCCGTCCTGATCCGGCTCGCCGAGGATCACTACTGGCTCGCGGCCGCCGACAGCGACCTGCTGCTCTGGACCCGGGGGGTCGCGACCTTCGCGAACCTCGACGTCGAGGTCCGGGAGGCCGACTCGTGGCCGATGCAGATCCAGGGGCCGAAGTCGCGGGACGTGATGCGCGCACTCTTCGGCGACGAGATCCTCGACGTGAAGTACTACTGGTGCTGGCAGGGCGACCTCGACGGGGTCCCGGTCGTCGTCTCGCGCACAGGATGGACGGCCGAGCTCGGGTACGAGATCTACCTTCGCGAGTTCGCGGCCGGCGAGGCCCTGTGGACGAAGGTGCTGGAGGCCGGCGAGCCGTTCGACATCCGGCCGACCGGGCCCTCCGACATCCGGCGCATGGAGGCCGGCATCTTCAACTGGGGCCCCGACATGAACCTGGCGCACAACCCGTTCGAGGTAACGGGGATGGAGCGGCTCATCGAGGAGCAGGAGGGCGACTACGTCGGCAAGGCCGCGCTCGAACGGATCCGGGCCCAGGGCGTGGAGCGCAAGCTCGTCGGGATCGAGATCGCGGGCGAGCGGATGCCGGAGGAGCAGGAGGAGTTCTGGCCGGTGCGCTCGGGGGACCGGGAGGTGGGCTATGTGACGAACACCGTCTGGTCACCGCGGCTGGAGAAGCACATCGCCTACGCGTGGGTGCCCGTCGAGCTCGCCGGGGTGGGGACGGAGCTCGAGGTGGCCTGGCCGTTCGGCGACCCGGCGACGGCGCGCGTGGCCCAGCTCCCGTTCCTGGATCCGAGGAAGGACATCCCGAAGGGTTGAGCGGGCTGAGCGCCGCTCAGCCCGGGCCGGCGACCGGCTCGGGGAGCCCCTCGATGATCGAACCCGCGTCGAAGCGTCGCCGC
>Ga0268386_10002133_pt1 | contig 13931 bp, 14 predicted proteins | sample RVTome_15_FD_200260 | JGI IMG/M metagenome (GOLD analysis project Ga0268386, IMG submission 200260) | Soil microbial communities from uranium-contaminated site in the Upper Colorado River Basin, Wyoming, United States - RVT150D86... ...
CAGCACGGCGAGGGTGCCGGCGCCCCCCTCGTTCGCGAGCGCCTCGACCTGGCGGATCGCGTTGGCGAGCGGAGGCTTGGTCTCGGGCACCGGCCTCGCGCCGCGGCGGGCCGCGATCTCGAGCGCGACCTCGTCCGGGGAGACGACCCAGGTCTCCCACCCCGGCACCCCCAGAGACGCGTCGAGGACGTCCTCGAGCATCGCGAGCGTGAGCGCCCCGCGCTCGAGATCGGAAAGGGCGGGCGACAGCCGCGACTTGGCGCGGGAGAGCGACTTCACGGGGACTGCGAGGATCCGCACGACTCCAGGCTAGACCGCGCGCGGCGCAACGCGACCGTCGATCGACGTCCGCACGCCTCGCGCGTGCGGACCGGATAGCATCCGTGCGCCGCGAGGAGGCGGATCCTGGAACCCTGGTACCGAACGCTCGAGCTCGGTCTTCGCCCCCCGTTCCAGCTGTGGTTCAACTGGCGCCTGGAGGGGCTCGAGAGGATCCCGGCGACGGGTCCGCTCATCGTCGCGGGGAACCACCTCTCCTACCTCGATCCGTTCGCGCACGCATACTTCGTGATCAAGGCGGGGCGCCGGCCGAGGTTCCTCGCCAAGCAGGAGCTGTTCGATATCACGCTGGTCGGGTCCGCGCTCCGAGGGGCCGGACAGATCCCCGTCCGCCGGGGGACCGGCGACCAGTCGCCGCTCGAGGACGCGCGGCGGGCGCTCGACGCCGGCGAGGTGGTCGTGATCTACCCCGAGGGGACGACGGTCACGTCCGCCCCCGACCACTCGCCCGGCCGTGGACGCACCGGGATCGTCCGGCTCTCCCGGATGACGGGCGTTCCCGTCCTGCCGGTTGCGACCTGGGGCGGTCAGTACGTCTGGCGGCAGACCGGCCGGCAGAGCCTGGCGTTCGGCCGGCCCATCTGGCTCCTCGCCGGCGAGCCGATGGATCTCGGGGCCGGCGAGGCCGACGGAGCCGCCGTTCGGGGGCAGACCGACGACCTGATGGCCGAGCTCTCCCGCCTGGTCGATCGCCTCCGGACCGGGTACCCGGCTCGTTGGGCGCGGCGATAGGCTGACTCGATGGACGGCGATACCGAGCGCGGCTTCGCGACCCGCGCGATCCACGGCCAGGAACTTCCGCCCGTCGAGCAGGATGCGCCGAGCGTACCGATCTACCAGGCCGCCACGTTCCGGTTCGACACGTCCGAGGCCTTCGCCGAGACGATCAACTTCCGGCGCCACGGCTACACCTACACGCGCGGATACGGGAACCCCACCCTGCTCGCGTTCGAACGGGTGATGGCGGAGCTGGAGGGGACGGAGTCGGCGATCTCGTTCGCATCCGGCATGGCGGCGATCCATACGGTCGCGACGACGCTCGCAGCGAGCGGCGACGTGATCGTGGCGAGCACGGAGCTGTACGGCGGGACGTACGCGCTGTTCGGCAGCGTGCTGCCTCGGTACGGGATCGAGGTCCGCTTCGTGAGCCCTCACGACCACGACGGGGTCCGTGCGGCGCTCGACGGCGCGGCGCTCCTGTACGTCGAGACGATCGCGAACCCGAACGTCACCGTCGCCGACCTCGAGGCGCTCGGGCCGATCGCGAACGCCGCCGGGGTGCCGAGCGCCGTCGACAACACGTTCGCGTCGCCGTACCTGTGCAACCCGGCTCGCTACGGGTTCGACTACGTGCTCCATTCGGCTACGAAGTTCGTCGGCGGCCACAGCGACCTCATCGGCGGCGTCGTGTGCACGACCGATGAGCGGATGGCCGGCCTGCGCTCGACCGTGATCGAGACCGGCGGGACGATGGCGCCGCTCGAGGCGTGGCTGTCGATGCGCGGGCTGATGACGCTGGAGGTGCGGATGGAACGACACTCGCGCACCGCGCTCGAGCTCACCACCTGGCTCGAGGGACATCCGAAGGTCGAGCGGGTGCACTACCCGGGGCTCGCGTCCCACCCCCAGCACGAGGTCGCCCGGCGCCTCCTATCCCAGGGGTTCGGCGGGATGGCTGCGTTCGAGGTCGTGGGCGGCGTCGACGCCGGCCAGCGATTCTGCGACGCGCTCGAGCTCGTCTGGGTCGCGGCGAGCCTCGGCGGCATCCAGACGCTCGTGTGCCACCCGGCCTCGACCACCCATCGCCAGCTCGATCGAGCGGCGAGGGAGACGGCGGGCATCGGCGACGGGCTGATCCGCCTGAGCGTCGGGCTCGAGGATCCGGACGACCTGAAGGCCGATCTCGAGCGGGCGCTGGAGAAGGTGTGAGGCGGCGCGTCGCGGTCTTGTTCGGCGGGCGTTCGGCCGAGCACGAGATCAGCGTGCTTTCGGCGCGCTCGGTGATGGACGCGCTGGATCCCGAACGCTACGACGCGGTCGCGATCGGGGTGACGAGGGACGGTCGGTGGCTGCTGATGCCGGCTGTGCCGCCCGCGCTGCCGGCCGGCGAGCACGCCGAGCTCCCGGGGGTGACGCCCGACTCCGGCGCGGAGGTGGCGCTCCACCGGGAGCCCGGCTCGCAGGCACTCGTGGCGGCCGACGGCGCGCGCACCTCGATCGACGTGGTGTTCCCCGTGATGCACGGGCCCTACGGGGAGGACGGGTCGATCCAGGGCCTGCTCGAGATGGCGGGGATGCCCTACGTGGGCTCGGGTGTGCTCGGGTCGGCCATCGGGATGGACAAGGCGGTGCAGAAGGTCCTGTTCGAGGCGGCCGGCATCCCGGTGGTTCCCCACGAGGTCGTGCACGAGCGGGAGTGGGAGGAGGATCCCGAGGCGGTCGAGGCCCGCGCTCAGCATCTCGGATACCCGATGTTCGCGAAGCCGGCGGCGCTCGGCTCCTCGATCGGGATCCGCAAGGTCGGCGGCCCGGGCGAGCTGCGCGGGGCGCTCGAGGAAGCGTTCCGGTACGGGAGGAAGGCGGTCCTGGAGCGTTCGATGGAGCGTGCCAGGGAGCTCGAGGTGTCGGTGCTCGGCAACGACGACCCCGTCGCCTCCGTCGCGGGAGAGATCGTGCCGCGGGGTCACGACTTCTACGACTACGAGGCGAAGTACCTCGACGAGCACGGCGCCGAGCTCGTGATCCCGGCCGACCTGCCGGAGGATGTGCTCGAGGAGCTCCAGCGGATGGCGATCGCCGCGTTCCGCGCGATCGACGCGTGCGGGATGGCCCGGATCGACTTCTTCCTCGCGGCCGATGACCGTCTGTTCCTGAACGAGGTGAACACGATCCCGGGGTTCACGAGCATCTCGATGTACCCGCGCCTCTGGGAGGCATCGGGTCTGCCGTACCCCCAGCTCGTCGACCGGTTGATCGAGCTCGCGATCGAACGCCGCGAGACCGAACGCAAGAAGGGCACCGGAAGCTGATCGGGCCGACCGGCGACGGTCGGTTCGCGGGCTTACAGGTGGACGACGGGACAGGTCAGGGTGCGGGTGATGCCCTCGACGCCCTGGATCTTGGCGACCACGAGCCGGCCGAGCTCGTCGACGTTCTTCGCCTCGGCGCGCACGATCACGTCGTAGGGCCCGGTGACGTCCTCCGCCTCCGCGACACCCTCGATGTCGCGGACCTCCTTCGCCACCTGCGCCGCCTTGCCGACCTCGGTCTGGATCAGGATGTAGGCCTGAACCACGCTGACCTCCTCGTTCGCGGACGGCCATGCTATGCAGCGGCTCCGGGGGGCGACAAGCGACGCGCGTCCGGCGCCGGCGCGATCAACCGCGCGGCGTGGGATGATCGACGCGTGGCTTCCCGCAAGAAGAAGCGCTCGCGGGAGGAGGATCCGCTCGCCACGTACCGCCGCATCCGCAAGCCGATGCCCCCTCCCGAGAAGGTCATCCGCGACCGCCGGCGTGAGCTCGAGGAGGAGCAGGCGCGCCGGGAGATCCGCGACGATGCGGAACGGTGATCGGAGACGGTCGTGATCTTCGCCGACCGCGTGGACGCCGGAGAACGACTCGGTGGGGTGCTCGCCGAACGGGCCGGCCCCGAGGCGGTGGTCCTGGCGATCCCGCGCGGCGGGGTCATCGTCGGCGAGGCCGTCGCTCGAGCGATCGGTGCACCGCTCGACGTCGTCGTCCCGCGCAAGATCGGCGCGCCCGGGAATCCGGAGCTCGGGTTGGGCGCGGTCGCCCCGGGCGTCCGGGTCCTGGATCCCCGGATGGTCGCGGGCCTCGGGGTGAGCGACGAGTACCTGGAGCGGGAGATCGCCGCGCAGGAATCGGAGATCGAACGCCGGCAGCACGCGTACCGCGAGGGGCGACCCGCCGTCCCGATCCGCGGACGGGTCGCTGTGGTGGTCGACGACGGCGTCGCGACCGGCGGGACCGCGGTCGCGGCCCTCCGCTGGGCGCGGGCGCAGGGAGCGACGCGAGTGATCCTCGCCGTCCCGGTCGCGCCCCGGCAGGCGCTCGAGCGCCTGGCCGCCGAGGCCGACGAGGTCGTCGTGCTCGAGACGCCCGAGCCGTTCTTCGCCGTGGGCGAGTGGTACCGGGACTTCGATCAGACCAGCGACCGGGAGGTCGTGTCGGCGCTCGCGCGTTCGGCAGGGTCGCGCGCGTGAGGACGGTCGAGCTCGCCATCGCCTGCGTGTTCGTCGCGGGCGGCCTGCGCTCGATCTGGTACTGGGGGCGGCGACGGTTCGAGGGGGCGGACGTGGTCGACCACCTGCTCTACGCGGCGTACCTCACCGGCCGGATCGGGCTGTGGTTCGCGATCGCCGGGTTCTTCCTGATCTACGCCACGATCGACGTGCAGGGACGCGCCGCGCTCGACGAGCTCGAGCAGTACCGCTGGTATTCCATGCTGCCGCTGGTGCTCGCGCTGCTGCAGCTCGGGGCCGGCTGGTTCCTGGGGCGGCGCGGCCCCGTCGATCAGGCGCCGCCTAGCCGGCGGCCTTGACGATCCGGGGGGAGAGCTCGGGGAACTCCTCAAGCCGGGCGACGCGGTCGGCCTTGAGGTGCTCGACGATCCCGGCGTACTCGAGCAGGCGACCCTCGCGCTCGTAGAGCCGGCGCGGCTGCAGCAGCTCCGCGTCGTCGAACCCCGGGACGGCGTCGGCCACGAGATACCCGAAATCGTCGTCGCGGACCCAGGAGATCGACTGCTCGGCGATCCCCTCCACGCACGCCGAGGTGTGCGGGATCTTCACCTTCTTCGAGCGGTCGTCGACCTCCTTGCCGCCCACGCGGCCCGTGTTCAGGAGATAGGTCTCGATCGGATGGGTGGCGAGCAGCTCGAGCATGCGGTTGCCCTGCAGGTCGTGGGGGAGCGGGAAGAACGGATTCGTGCCGGGGACGCGCAGGAACTTCCCGGCCTCCGACGCCCCGCCGGCCGACGTGCCGGTCGTCTCACCCAGCATGAAGTACGCGGCGGCCTGCTCCTGATCGAGCTTCGCGACCGCCGGGATGATGTTCTCGTTGCGGTTGAGGATCAGCAGGTAGTCGACGGTTCCGACGTCGGTCGCATCCCGGTACCGAGCGAGGTCGTCCATGCGGAACACCGCGCGCCCGTTCTGCGTGTAGCTCTGCTCGAAGAAATTCACCGCGCCGTCGTCGTCCTGATAGACGTTCTCGAGATACGTGGTGGGTTTGACGACCGCGTTGTAGATGTTCGGCTCGAAGTCGGGGTCGAGGCTGAACGTCTTCGCGAAGCAGCCGTTCTCGGTGCCGTGCGCGTGCCCGCCCGGCATCAGCGCGACGAAATCGTCCTGCACGGGGAGAGAATCGTTCTGCGTCGTGAACGTCGTGGTCGTCTTCCCGGTCCCCGACAGGCCGATGATCATGAACACCTTCTCGCCGCCGGGCGTCGGGACGACCTTCAGGCCGGCATGGAGGGCGAGGCCGCCGAGGTCGTACACCTTCTTGTTCCACATCCGAAGGCCGCCCTTCTTCGACTCGCCGAAGTAGTCGGAGCCCAGGACGCGCGTGACGCCGTGGTCGAGGTCGACGGCGATCAGCCGATCGTCGGGGTAGCCGGGCGCCTCGAGGTTCGGGGTGTAGATCACCTGCACCTCGGACTCCTCGCCGTCGTCGCGCGGGAAGTAGAGCTTCTGCTGCATCCCGGCGATGTTCGCGTTGGCCTTCTCGATCGTCAGGCGTGCGCGCGTTCGGAAGGAGGGGTCGTTGCCGATGAAGCCGTCGATCACGACCACGTCGCGTTCGCGCAGGTACTCGTCCTGCATCGCGGCGATCCGGACGTACTCCTCGCGGGTCATCGTCTTACCGCTCGACCGCTCGCCGACGACGAAGGTGCTCCCGGCGCTCCTCGAGGTGACGCGCGTCTGGACGTTCACGTTGGCGAACCCCGTGACGCGGCACTGCGGCATGGCTTCCGTGAAGCGGCGGAGATCCTCCGCGGATGGATTCTCGTGCGTCGCTCGCGCCTCGACCTTCACCGGTTCTCCTTCGTCGGGTGACTCACGGAGCCGAGGGCCGGCTCGGAGCAGTCTCTATCCTACCCAACGGATGCAGGCCCCCCGGCGCCGGCCGGTCGTGCCTGCCATGGAGGCGCCAGATCGAGCTCTCCGAGGACGAACTCGTCGAGGCGATCGCACGCGTGCTCTCCGGCCCGGAGCCGGGGGTCGTGGTGGGGATCGGCGACGACGCGGCGGTGCTCGAGCAGGGGGGCGGCCAGCTCGTGTTCACGACCGACCTCATGGTCGAGGGCGTCCACTTCGAGCGTGGATCGAGCGCCGCGAGGGACCTCGGCGCGAAGGCGGTGACCGTCAACGTCTCCGACATCGCGGCCATGGGCGCGAGCCCGCGGTACGCGATCGCGGCCGTCGCGGTGCCGCGGGACGTGGAGGCCGCCTGGGTGATCGAGCTCACCGGCGGCATGCGGGAGGCGTGCGGGGAGTACGCGCTCGCGTTGGTCGGAGGGGACACGAACCGCGCCGAGATGATCGTGCTGTCGGTCGCGGTGGTCGGCGAGGTCGCGCCGGGCCGAGCCGTCACCCGCTCGGGCGCCCGGCCGGGGGACCGGATCGTCGTCACGGGGTCGCTCGGCGGAGCGGCGGGGGGCCTCGCGATCTCGAAGGCTCCGCCCGACGAGGCGGCGGCGGCGCTCTCCGAGCCGTGGGGGCGCGACCTGTCGGAGGCCCTCGCCCGGCCGGTCGCGCGAGTCGGCGAGGCGCAGATCCTGGCCCGGGCGGGGGCCACCGCGATGATGGACGTCTCCGACGGCCTCGCGATCGATCTCGCCCGCCTGTGCCGCGCGAGCGGGGTGGGCGCGCGCGTCGCGATCGCGGACGTCCCGGTGGCCGATGCGCTCCGGCGAGGGGCGGCCGCGCTCGGGATCGACGCGCTCGAGCTCGCGCTGTCGGGCGGCGAGGACTACGAGCTCGTGGCGACGATTCCGCAGGACGCGGTCGAGGCCGCACGAGCCGATCTGTTCGAGGCGTTCGGAACGAAGCTCTCGGAGATCGGGGCGGTCGTCGATGGCTCGGGACTGGTGGCAGAGCGCGAGGACGGTTCCGCGTCGCCGCTCCGGCCTGCGGGTTGGGACCACTTCGGCCACGGGTAGCCTGGTCGCATGGACGTGCGTGGCGCACCCCGTCCTCGCGCCCTCTCGGTCGCCGGTTCGGACTCGGGGGGCGGTGCGGGCATCCAGGCGGACCTCAAGACCTTCAGCGCGCTCGGCGTCTACGGCATGACCGCCATCACCGCGGTCACCGTGCAGAACACGAAGGGCGTGAGCGGCTACGAGCCGTTGTCACCCACGACCGTTGCCGACCAGATCCGCGCGGTCGTCTCGGACATCGGCGTGGACGCGGCCAAGACGGGGATGCTCGCGTCCGCCGCGATCGTCGAGGCCGCCGCCGAGGCGCTCGGCGGGACGGGGGTACCGAACCTCGTCGTCGACCCGGTGTTCGTGTCCAAGCACGGCCACGCGCTCCTCGAGGAGGATGCGGTTCGCGCCCTGCGTGACCGGATCCTGCCGCTCGCGGCGCTGGTCACACCGAACCTCCCCGAGGCGACCGGGCTCGCCGGGTTCGAGGTCTCGACGCGCGATCTGATGGAGGACGCCGCCGAGGCGATCCTGGCGATGGGTCCGAACGCCGTGCTCGTCAAGGGCGGTCACCTCGAGGGGGCCGCGGGCGCGGACGATCTGTTCTTCGACGGCCACCGGATGCAGTGGATCGCGGGCGAGCGCATCGACACGCCGCACACCCACGGCACGGGGTGCACGCTCTCCTCGGCGATCGCCGCTCACCTCGCCCGCGGCGCCGAGCTCTCGGACGCGGTCCGCGCCGGCAAGGCGTTCGTCACCGAGGCGATCCGGCACGCGCTGGAGCTCGGGGGCGGGATCGGGCCGGTGGATCAGCTCTGGTCGGTGCCGCGGCCCTAGCGGCTCGACGGCGAGCCCACGCGCTGGACCTTGCCGGCCTTCAGGCAGCTCGTGCAGACGTGAAGGCGCTTGGGCGTCCCGTTCACGAGGGCGCGAACGCGCTGCACGTTGGGGTTCCACCGCTTGGGGGTGCGGTGGTGCGAGTGGGAGACCTGCATGCCGAAGAACGGCTTCTTCCCGCAGATGTCGCAGACGGCTGCCATAGCGCTCGGCATGGTAGCAGGGCTTGCCAGCACGTCCGCATCCCTTCAGAGTTGAAGGGCCGGCACGCTGCGAGGGAGGCCCATATGCCGGAATACGGAGGCGTACACACGTTCCACTTCATCCCTTGGGAGGACGATCCGGCGACGTTGATCCGGGGAATCCTGGACCGGTATGGCTCACCGAACCCCGATGGTCCGTTGCACTTCGCGGCGGTGATGGAAGACGGAAGCGATTTCGGGGGGTTCGCGCACTTCTCCAAGGACACAACGTCCGAGGCCGGTGATCTGATCGGCATCGAGCTCTGGGAACTGGGCCTCCGGTCGGACGTCGAGACCGAGGGGAAGGTGTACAAAGATGGCACGAATCGCGCCAGGGGCGTGAAGCGCCGGAGCCCTCGGTACGTCGCGATCTGCCGCATCAGGGTGCAGGGCCGGAAGGCGCTCGACGTGATCGAGGAGGTCGGGGATCGCTACGACGGCGATCTGCCATTCGGCGGCGGATCCCAGCTCCTTCGCAGGAACCAGGCGCTCATCGAGCTCGTGTCAGAGGAACGAGCCGAGCTCGATGAAGCCGTAGCCGAGCTGCGGGCCCAGGACTACGGGCCCATGAAGATCGGCATTGCCGACACCGGGGCGACGTCGGCCTGAGCCGGCGTCGGGGTCGGACACGGTGACGACCCACCCAAGCCAGCGATCCCCGCACCCGGGCGAGCGCAAGCTCGTCACGCTGCTGTTCGCCGACCTCACGGGTTACACGGCGCTCGCGGCCTCGCTGGACCCGGAGGAGGTCTACGGCTTCATCAGGCCGGCGATGCTCAGCCTGCAGCGGATCGTCGAGGGGTTCGGCGGCACCGTTCCGCAGATCATGGGTGACGGCTTCATGGCGGTGTTCGGCGTCCCGTCCGCGCACGAGGACGACGACGAGCGCGCGGTGCGGGCCGCGCTCGCTGTCCGGGACCACGTGGACGAGCTGAATGCAGGCCACGAGGGGATTCCGTTCCCGCGGGTCCACGCGGGCGTGAACTCCGGAGAGGTGATGGTTGCGCCGAGCGACGAGGCCTCGGGCTTCGCGCTGATCGGGGACGTGGTGAACACGGCCTCTCGCCTCGCGGACCTCGCGGTCGAGGGCTCGATCCTCGTCGACGCCCTCACCCGCGAGCGCACGGCGCACGCGATCGGCTACGGACCCGCGCGCAAGCTGCGGGCCAAGGGGAAGTCCGAGCCCCTGACCGCGTTCGAGGCGCTCGGTGCGCGCACGGCCCAGGTCGCGGGGCGACGGGGGTCGTCCACGGTCTTCGTCGATCGCACCGACGCGATCGATCGCGTCCGCGCCGAACTCGAACAGGCGGATCGCGCGTCACGGTCACGCGTCCTGGTCGTGACCGGGGAGCCTGGGACGGGCAAGAGCCGGATGGCGGCGGAGCTCAGGCGCCGCCGGATCGGGAAGGTGCTCGTCGGTCGGTGCCCGTCCTTCGGCCAGCAGCTCCCGCTCCATGCCCTCGCCGAGGCCGTCGGGACGGGTTTGGGTGTCGACCCGGGCGCGACGGCGACCGCGGTCGATCGACGGTCCCGTCGGCTCGGTGCGGACCTTCCGCTCAGCGAGCGCCGGGCGTTCGAGCGGGACCTCAGGTTGCTGCTCGGCGCCGAGCGGCTCCCGGCCGGCCAGGCACGGGGGTCCGTGAACGACGCCAGACGCGCCGGACGGCTCGCCATCGAGCTGTTCGCGCGCGAGCGCCCGGCAGTCGTCGTGATCGACGACCTGCACTGGGCCGATGCCGACCTGATCGAGTTCCTGCGGGATGCGCACCGAGATCCGTGGCACGCGCCCGTCCTGTTCCTCGCCCTCTCGCGTCCGGGTCCGGCGCTTCGCGGACTCCCGGGGCTCGACCTCCCGAGCCTCGGCACGCAGGACATGCGCGCGATCGCCGAGCACGTCCTCGGGAGCGAGGTCCCGGACGAGGCGGTCGAGGAGACCCTCGATCGCGCCGGCGGCAACCCGCTGTTCCTCGAGGAGACGCTCGGCATGCTCGTGGAGGCCGGGGCGCTTCGCCGGCGGGGAGACACCTGGGAGGTCGCCGATCGCGGTTCCCTGCGCGGCGTTCCCTCGACGCTTCGTCGGCTGATCGCGGCACGGCTCGACGGCCTTCCGCCGGTCGAGAAGACCGTGCTACAGGACGCGGCGGTCTCGGGAGAGGCGACCTGGGACCGACTCCTCGAGCGCTTGTCCGCCGGGCGCGCGGTCGAGCGGGCCGTGGACGCGCTCCTCGAACGTGGCCTCCTCGTGCGCCGCGAGCCGGCCCTGTTGCCCGGCGCGGTGGAGCTCGAGGTCAAGCACGTGCTGATCCGCGAGGTGGCCTACGGCTCGATACCGCGCGCCGAGCGATCGGCCAAGCATCGGGCGATCGCCGCGTGGCTCGAGCACGAGACGTCCGCCCTGCCCGAGGAGCCCGTCGCGTTGATCGCCCATCACTACGAACGGGCATGGGAGCTCGGGCGCTCACGGGTCGGCCCGGGGCCGCCGGCCGAGACGGCGGCCCTCGCCGTCCGCTCCCTGCGCAGGTGGGCGGACCGGACCTTCGCGTACCGGGTGGGGCTCGCGGAGTCGATCTACGACCGCGCCCTCGCGGTCGCGCGTGCGGCGCCGGGGGCGATCGAGCCGTCCGAGATGACCGACCTGTTGATCGGGAGAGCGGAGAGCCTGATCGAGATGGGCCGCCATCGCGACGCGCTCGCCGACGCGTCGGAGGCCAGGACGATCGCCGAGCAGATCGGTGACCGGAAGCGGCGGGCCCGGGCGCTCCTGTGCCTCGGCCGGACCGAGTCCGACCTGGGACGGTCGACGAAGGCGCGGGCGCTCGTCCAGGACGCGCGCCGCCTGTTCCACGCCGAGGGCGATGTCCGCGGCGAGGCGTGGGCGCTGCACCGGCGGTCGGAGACGTGGGGCCGGAGCGATCCGACCCGTGAGCTCGAGGACCTCGAGGAGTCGTACCGACTGTTCTCGCGCTCGCGCGATCGCTGGGGGATGTCCGTCGCGGCGCAGGATCTGGCGTTCGTCCAGACCCTGGCCGGGGGTCGCGGGTTCCGACGATGGTTCGGCAGGGCCGAGCAGCTCGCCGGGGACGAGGGTGACCTCCGCTCTCGAGCGGCGCTCGCGCGGACGGAGGGGGCGGCGGCGTTCTACCGCGGCGAGTATCGAGCGGCGATCGACCACATGGAGGAGGCCCGGCCGCTCGCAGAGCGATCGGGACTCCGCTATGCGGAGGCGGACGCGGTCGCGGTGCACGCGATGGCGGAGACCTTCGTCGGATCGCCGGCACGAGCCCTCGAGCTCGGCCGCGAAGTCCAGCGGCTCGGGCGCGAGCTGGATTCGATCCGCCTGCGTGTCGAGGGCCTGCTCGCCGAGGCTCGAGCCGCGCTGCGGCTGGGTCGGCCTGCCGCGGCCGCTCGACGGCTCGAGGCCGCTCGACGGCTGATGGGAGGCGGTCACCTCTCCACCCGGGCGGACGTGTACTTCGCCGATGCGCTGATACGTCTGGATCGTGGGGTGTTCGCCAGCATGGGAGCGGTCGCGTCCCGGGCGTCGAGGTTGGCGCGTCAACAGGGCTGGGCGCTGTGGGAACCGCTGGGGCCCCTCGTGCAGGGGAGGGCCTCCCTCGCGGCCGGTCGCGCAGACCGAGCCGAACGCGAGCTCGGGGAGGCGGCGGCGCTGGCTCGTGCGGCCGGCGGGTCCGGAACGGAACGACTCGCCCGGTTGGCCGCCGCGCAGGTCGTGATCTTCCGCGGACGCAAGCCTCCCGCGCGGAGGGATCGAGAGCCTACGCCCGACGACCCAGAGGCTCGCGCGACCTGGCTCGAGAACCGGGGGTTCCTCGCGCTGAGGGGCGGCGATCCCGAGGAGGCGCAACGCTCCTTCGAAGCGGCGGCGGAGTTATGGGAGCCGCTGGGGACGACGGTCTGGTCGGCCCGGGCCCTGCGGCTCGCCTCCACGTCGGCGGCGATCGCCGGCCGCTCCCGGGCCGCGAACGACCTGGCGCGTGGATCGCAGCGCGTCTTCTCGAGGCTCAAGACGCCGGCGAGGGTTCGCACCGCGATCGAACGAGCGGTCGCTCGGGCGATCGAGCCGGGCTGAGTGAGATGCCGGTCAGTGCGAGGCGATCGACGTCAGCGTCTCGGTGAGGACCTCTTCAGTGACCGGACCGGACCACGTCAGCACGAGCTCGCCCGACGCATCGTAGAACAGCGTCGCCGGCTGGCCGAGGATCCCGAGCCCGTCACGGATCGCCCCCGGTCCGTCGAACACGCTCGGGTACGTCCAGCCGTACTCGCGCATGAACTCGCGCGCCGAACCGCGTTCGTCCAGGATGTCCACGCCGAGGAACTGCACGCGGTCGCCGAACTCGGCGTGGGCCGATGCCAGGTGGGGCGCCTCGTCGCGGCACGGTCCGCACCACGACGCCCAGATGTTCACGAGCACCGGCGTCCCCGCGAGCTCTGCGAGGAGGCGCTCGTACGTTGCGAGGTCGAACGCCGGCAGCTCCTCGGGGTCGGTCGGCAGCAGCGGGCCTTCGCGGACATCGCCGGGGCCGTTCGAGCAGCCGGTGGCGATGAGCGCGCACACAGCCACGGCGACGAGCAGACGGGGGCGCACGACCCGCATGGTAGAACCCACGTGATGGGATACGTCTCGCAAGGAACTCCGGTTCGTCCGTGACGCTGACGCTGGAGTCGCCGATCCCGGCGATCGACCGGCGGCTGTCCGAGCGCCGGGTCGGCGTGCGGACGCAGGGTCCGCCGGCGAAAGACGTGCTCACCGACATGGGCATCACCACCGTGCGCGACCTGCTCCACCACTATCCGCGCCGGCACATCGATCGCTCGCGCGTCTCACGGATCCGCGACCTCGAGCTCGGGGCGTACGCGACGGTGATCGCGACGGTCCGGCGCGTCCACAAGCGTCAGACCCGCAGGCGTCAGGCGATGGTGACCGTGACGCTGTACGACGGGTCGGGGAACCTCGACCTCACGTTCTTCAACCAGCCGTGGATCGCCTCCCAATACAAGGAGGGGTACGAGGTCGCGGCGTCGGGCGTCGTTCAGCTGTACGGGGGGAAGCGCCAGTTCGCCAGGCAGGAGGTGGAACTGCTCCGTGGTGACGAACAGGATCTGGTGCACACGGGCCGGATCACGCCGATCCACCGGGCCTCCGAGGGCATCACGCCGAGGACCATCCGCGAGCTCGTGTGGCGCGCGCTCGAACGGCTCCCGGAGATCCCGGACCCGGTCCCCGCGGACGTCGTGCGCGCCGAAGGGCTCCTCGATCTCGAAACGGCGATCCGGCGGATCCATTTCCCGGAGGACCAGCGCGAGCTCGCCGCGGCC
>Ga0268386_10002134_pt1 | contig 13929 bp, 13 predicted proteins | sample RVTome_15_FD_200260 | JGI IMG/M metagenome (GOLD analysis project Ga0268386, IMG submission 200260) | Soil microbial communities from uranium-contaminated site in the Upper Colorado River Basin, Wyoming, United States - RVT150D86... ...
AACGCCGGCACACGCGCAGGATCAGCCCGGAGCTGGCTCTGGAGCTCCGAGCGTTCGGCCAGCGCGCGGATGGCGTTCCCGATCAAGGCGGTGGTTGTCTCGGCGCCGGCGCCGAGCAGGATCATCAGGTTGAACGCGGCGTCATCTCGCGCCAGCACTCCGTCGCGGACGCCGGCGGCGGTCGCGCTGAGCACATCGCCCCCGCTCGGAGCGGAGAGCGCCTCGTCGAGCTGGTCGCTCACCCACGGGAACAAGCCCGCGGCGTCGGCGCCGACCGTGGCCATCTCGTCGAGACGGAGCAGCCCGCCCGCGAACCGTGACCCGGCGAAGACCCAGCCCTGGGTCTGGGCCACGTCCACGTCCCGAAAACCGATCACGCGCTCGGCCATCACCTGTACCGGCAGCGGGTTCGCGAGCTGCGCGGCCGCGTCGGCATGCGAGTCGCTCAGCAGCGCGTCGAGCACGTCGTCGGCGAGATCAGCCACGTAGCCCTCCAACTGCTGCATCTTCTTCTGCACCAGCTCGGGGAAGAACAAGCGCCGGTGCTCCGTGTGGACCGGTGGGTCGGCGCCCGCGAACACGTCGGGCCCAGCCTGCGACGCCATCACGCCCAGCGAGCCGTCGTCCTTCGAGTAGAGCGTGTGGCGGAAGTGGTTCGAGAAGTCCTCGACCCGCGACACGGCCTCAGCCACGAGACCCCAGGTGCTCACGAAGAACGCCTCGGTCCCAGGCGCCTGCCACACCGGTGCCTCGTTGCGCAGCCTGGCGTAGAACGGGTACGGGTCGTCGACGAGCATTGCGCCGAGTAGTTGATCCGTGATGACCGCCATCGACGGAACCCTATGCGGACGGACCTGCTTCAGTATCGGGATCATGCCCCGCCCTTCGAAGCCTTCGCGACGCGCTCGGCCCGACGAGCTCACTGGTCTCGCGTTCGCGCTCGGACCCGACCTCACCGGGCGCGTGCACCTCGCGTACCGGCGGCGGGCGGACCGGCGGTGGTGGCGACGGCGGCATCCGGGATGGACGATCCCCGACTGGGACTACTTCTCGCTGTGTGGCCGACGCGGGCTCGTCGAAGCCGAAGGCTGGCGTCGGTTCGACTGCCGGTCGTGCGAGCGCATCCTCGGCAACCGCCGGTACCGGCTCGCGACCGAGGCGGGGGCTGCCACCTAAGTTGCCTCCATGAGCATCGACGAGCTGATCGCGGCGCTGCCCAAGGCGGAGCTGCACCTGCACATCGAGGGAACGCTCGAGCCGGAACTGATGTTCGAGCTCGCCGCGCGCAACCGCGTAGAGCTCCCGTATCCCAACGTCGAGGCCGTGCGACGGGCGTACGTGTTCGACGACCTCCAGTCGTTCCTCGACATCTACTACGCCGGCTGCCGCGTGCTCATCGAAGCGCAGGACTTCCATGACCTGACGGCGGCCTATCTGCGCCGCGCCGCGGCCGACGGCGTCCGGCACGCGGAGATCTTCTTCGATCCGCAGACCCATACGGACCGGGGTGTGCCGTACGCGACCGTCATCGACGGGATTCAGCACGCGCTCGCCGACGGCCAGCGTGAGCACGGGATCTCGTCGTTCGTCATCCTGTGCTTTCTCCGCGATCAGAGCGCGTCCGCCGCGATGGCCACGCTGGAAGCGGCGCTCGCGCACGGAGCCGCCATCACCGCGGTCGGGCTCGACTCGGCGGAAGTCGGGCACCCGCCAGAGAAGTTCCGCGCCGTGTTCGACCGCGCCCGAGCCGAAGGGCTGCGGGCCGTGGCCCATGCGGGCGAGGAGGGACCGCCGGAGTACATGTGGCAGGCGCTCGAGCTGCTGCACGTCGAGCGCATCGACCACGGCGTGCGCTGCGTGGAGGACGAGCGCCTCGTCGAGCGACTGGTGGCGGAACAGATCCCGCTCACCGTGTGCCCGCTCTCGAACGTCAAGCTCCGCGTGTTCTCCACCATCGAGCAGCACAACCTTGCGACGCTGCTGCGCCGAGGCTTGCGGGTGACCGTGAACTCTGATGATCCCGCGTACTTCGGTGGCTACCTCGGCGAGAACTACGTCGCCTCGGCGCACGCGTTGGGCCTCGACGAGCAGGAGGTGTGTGCATTGGCCCGCAACTCGTTCCTGGCCTCGTTCCTCGACGATCCCGACCGGCAGCGGTTCGTTTCGGAGATCGACGACTTGGCGGACGCTCGCTGATCGTCGGCGTTGGGTTGACGATGCGCGCGGGTACGCGCACGTCATGGCCAAGCCGTCTGAGCCCCGCGCAACGCGCGCTAGTCGGAGCGGCGAGCCGATCGTTCCGCACGCTTGGCGTTCTTCACCGCGCGCTTCTCTTTGAGGCTCTTGCCCTGCTTCTTGTCTTTGCCGGATCGAGGGGATTTGTCTCGCATGAGGCCAAGACTACGACGCCGCCAGGCGCGATCGGTGCTCTCTCGACGTCGTGGTCGTGAGCCCGTGAAGGTGCAGTACCGTCATCTCCAAGGGGCAACGAGGGCACCAAGAAAGCGGGATGTGCTTCTCCGCGGAAGCTGACTTCGTCGGTGCGGCTGTCGCCGGCGCGATCGGCGTCGCCACCTTGAGAGAGCCCCACGAGACCCGCGAGCTGCCGCTGGCATTGCTCCCGCTGGGCTTCGCGCTCCATCAGCTGGCCGAGGGTGTCGTCTGGCTCGATCTGGAGGGCGGCGCGCCCAAAGACGTCGGGAATGTGGCTCTCTACGCATACCTGATCTACGCCTGGGCGCTGCTGCCGCTCCTGATTCCCCTGAGCGTGCTCCTAGTGGAGCCGTTGATGGCCCGACGACGATGGATCGGGTGGCTCCTCGCGTTGGGAACCATCGCCGGCGGCTACCTGACGTGGTCGCTGATGACCCAACAGGTCACGGCGCGCATCGTGGGTCACGTGATTGAGTACGGCGGGGCCGGCAGCAACGCAGACGCGGTGACGGTCCTCTACGTCGTCGCAACGTGTGGGGCCTTCTTGCTCTCGAGCCATCGAAAGATCGTGATCTTCGGCGTGTTCAACCTTGCCGCGGTGCTCGTGCTCGTGTGGGTGCAGGCCGAGGCGTTGACGTCGTTGTGGTGTGCGTGGGCCGCGATCCTCAGTCTCTTGATCTATCTGCACTTCGCCGATCGCCGCCGGATCACCGAGGCGCGGGACGGAGCTTTCATGGTCAAGGGTCGTAGGGCGGGTCTGCTACCGTGAAGGTGTCAGCAAATCGGTTGTAAAGCCGCGACACGCACCATTTCACCGGTTCGGCCTCTCTTGTCGCTGTTCCTCGTGAGACCAGCCGCGTCGTGCACCTTCGCTACCGAGTCCCGCACGCAGCCCCGAGTCGGCTTGCTGGCATGCAACGGGGCAGAGAAGAACATGGGAGCACGACGAAATGGCAACACAAGGCACCGTGAAGTGGTTCAACGCCGAGAAGGGCTACGGCTTCATCTCGCGTGAGGGCGGCGACGACGTCTTCGTCCACTTCTCTTCAATCCAAGGCGACGGCTACCGCACGCTCGACGAAGGACAGACCGTCGAGTTCGACGTGGCCCCGGGCCGGAAGGGCGAGGAAGCCCAGAACGTCCGCGTCGTCTGACATCACACGCGTCGCCGGGAGCCGCTTGGTTCCCGGCGGTTGCGCGTTCAACCCCCCGACCGAGGAGATCATCGTGGGCAGTCGCAACAAGCAACGACCCACCTTCGAGAAGCGCCAGCGCGAGATCGCGCGGCAGGAACGCCAGGCCGAGAAGCGGGCTCGGCGGCGGGCGCGCGCGGAAGGGCTCGACCTCGAGCAGCCCGCGCCGGATTCCGACGCGCCGGTCTACCCAAGCGAGGCCGGGGTCTACCCGGACGAGCTCGGGACCTACGAGGGCGAGACTGCGCCGCCGGCCACCGACGAGTCGGTGACGCCAGGCGCCTGAAGCGGCCGCGCCGACGCCATGCCCGCGTCGACTCCATTGCATAGCGTGGGGGTGTGACACGGTCCGACTCAGTTTTCTCTCGCGGCCCCAACGTCCCGAGCACGACCACGCAGCGCCTCGAGGCGTTCAGCGACGGCGTGATCGCGATCGCGATCACGCTGTTGGTCCTCACGCTCGAAGTCCCGAAGGCCAAGAGCGGCGGCTTGTTCGACGCCCTGGTCGACGACTGGACCTCGTTCGCCGCGTTCATCCTCTCCTTCGTGGTCATCGGGATCATGTGGGTGAGCCACCACTCGATGTTCGAGCGCATCGCGACGGTCGATCGGCCGTTGATGTTCCTGAACCTGCTGTTGCTGCTCGGAATCGCCTTCTTACCGTTCCCGACATCGCTGCTCGCTGCCTATGTGCGACACGAGAGCACGAACTCGCACATCGCGGCGGCGATCTACAGCACGGCCATGCTCGGGATCGGGCTCGCTTTCCTCGGCATGTGGATCCGCCTCGAGCGGCGCCCGGAGCTGCTCGTCGCGGGCATCCCTCCAGAACGGATCCGACTGGCGGTTCGACGATCGTTCGTGGGTCCGATCGTCTATGGCGCCACGATCGGGCTCGCGTTCATCAGCGCGGCAGCCTGCTTCGTGGTCTACGGGTTGGTCGCGGTGTACTTCGCGATGGGTCCGTCGTCGCGGGTGGCATCGCCGGCCGAGGAGGCCGCGCGAGCCGCAGCCGTCGTCGAGGTGGCGCCACCGGAGAACGAGGCCGACTCCGAGAAGAAGAAGCGGAAGTGACCGGCTCGAGGGTGGGCTAGAAGCCGATCCAGCCGTGCTCGCGAGCGAGGGAGCGCACGGCGGCCGCGGTGCGAGGCCCGTACGCAGCTGGCCGCGGGGGGAGCGCCACGCGCGCGGCGGCGATGTCGGCAACGTCGAACTCGCAGGTCGTCGAGACCGGTTCGACGCCGTAAAGGCGAGCGGCGTTGGTGCCGAGGATCTTCTGCTTCACCTCGTCCGTGAGCGCGGGGTAGCTGTACCTCTCCTGGTACTCGGGCGTGATCTCGAAGGCGCGGAACGCGTCGATCTGCGATTGGGGGGAGCCGTACCAGATGGAGTCGGTGCCCCAGAGGATGTTGTCCGGTCCCACCGCGGTGAGCAGCTTGCCCAGCGCGTGGGCGGCCGCGTCGAGATCCCGCATGAGTAGGTACCAGGTTGACCCGAGCTCCGCGTACACGTTGGTGCCGGGCTGGACGCCGGCGTCGCGCAGGGAGCGGACGAAGCGATCGATGCCGCGGCCGTCGGGGTCGTACGGACCCTCGCGGTACGAGGCCTCGTAGCCCGAGTGGTACACGACGATGGAGATGTCGGGATGGGCGATGGCCGCGGGCCCGATGTCGACCGGTGAGGCGAAGCGACTTCCACCGGCCAGCCCCTTGTGCACGTTGACGATCGACGGTCCGGCCTCGCGCACCTTGTCGAGGAACGCGTTGCCAACCTGGGGGAGCCCGGCTTCGTGGTCGTCGAAGTACCAGCCGCGTCCGGGGGCGTGTGTGTACACCTTCCACGCGGCGATCCGGTGCTCGGCTACGAGCGTGTCCATCGCGGCGAGCTGCGCGTCGAGCGGACCGTAGGTGGGGAGGGCCTGACCGTGCACGAGGATCCGCTCCTCCTCGCAGAGGCGCTCGGCGATGCGCCTGGCGCGCTGCATGTCGTCGATGGTGAGCGCGTTCGTCTCCGGCGGGATGGGGATCGCCGACACGACCGCGATGTCGGTGTCGCTGCGCAGGAACAGCTCTTCCAGGTAGTGGTCGATCGAGAAGCAGAGCCGGCTGTCGGCGTCGCCACAGGCGGACTGCGGGAAGCTGCTGCCGAAGTCGAGCGCGTCCGGGTGCTCGATGAAGTCGAGGAAGTGCGTCTGGGCGTCCATGACGAAGTCGGTGAGGGGAGGGGACGGCTCGGTGGTCGTGGTCTTGGGGACGTTGAGCCGGCCACCCGTGGGCTTGCCCCGGCTGGCACGCTCTTCGCTGGTGCAGGCGTCGAGCGTCAAGAGCATCACGGCCGATGCCATGCTCGTGCGCAGGAACGAGCGGCGCGACATGCCCAGGCGGCGGGCTCGCTCGTCGATGACCTCGCGTGTCCGGCGGGTGGTCTCCGCGCCAACCGCCGACATCGGCACCGGGTCGTACTCGCCGTTGGAGACCGGACCGAGCTCGATCGGGAGGAAGTCCTCGCCGTCGTCATCGCGCACTTCCGCGATGCTCGCGCGCCAGGCGCCGCCGTTCCGGTCAACGCTCGCTAGTCTCCGGGCGGGCTGGGTCGCTGGGAAGGGTGTGCGGCGATGAGTCGAGTGGACGATGAGCTGCGAGCGATCGCAGACGCTGACCGCGGTCAACCTCGCAAGAACGTCACGATCATTGGCGCCGGCATGGCCGGGCTCACCGCGGCGCTCGAGTTGGAGGCCCTCGGCCACACGGTACGAGTGCTCGAAGCGAGCGGGGAGACCCGTGGGCGGGCGTGGACGCACCACTTCGCCGACGGTACCTACGGCGAGTTCGGCCCCATGCGCATCCCGGAGCACCACGACTACACGCATCACTACCTCTCGCGTTGCGCCCTCGGGCTGCGCCGCTTCGTGACTTCGCACGAGAACCTCTCGTGCTTCTACGACATCCGGGGTGTGCGCACCCGAATGCGTGACGCGCGCGAGAACCTCTATCCGCATTTCAACCTGTCACCGCAGCAGCGCGAGGACCAGATCCCGCCGAAGATGCTGGCGCGCGCCGTGAGCGACACCATGGAAGGGCTCACCGATGAGGAACGGGCGAGCCTGCGAACCGGCAACCTCGCCAGCCATCGGCTGCGAGAGGTCGATCGCATGACGATCGGGGAGTACCTGCGCAACCGGTGTGGTGATGACGCAACAGAGCTCATCGGCGCGGCTACCGGGCTCGAGACGATGTACGACCGCACCGCGACGATGCTCCTGCGGGACGCCCTCACCGCCACGGGGAACCGCTTCGACGAGGTCGTCGGCGGCATCGACCTGTTGCCCAAGACGCTCGCGCGGCAGTTCAAGGGCGAGCTGGTGCTCCGAGCGCCGGTGCGTGGCATCCGCCAGCGCGCCGACGGGAAGGTCGACCTCGTGGTCGAGCGCGACGGCACCACAACGACCGAGACCGCCGACGTGGTCTTGTGCGCGATCCCGTTTGCGGTGCTCCACCATCTCGAGGTCGATCCGCCGTTCAATCCGTTGAAGTCGTTCGCAGTCCGGAATCTCGGGTACGAGTCGAGCACCAAGGTGCTGTTGCACTGCCGCACACGGTTCTGGGAGACGCAGTACGGGATCGCGGGTGGCGCGTCCCAGAGTGACCTGCTATTTCGCGCGTTGTATTACCCGTCGGACAATGCCGTGGCCGTGAACGAACCGGAGCCGACTCGAGCGCGGTTCAACACCATGTACGGCGGCTACGAGAACGGGGAGTTCGCACCGCAGGACCCCGCGGTGAGCCAGGGGCCGGGCGTGCTGCTGGCCTCGTACACCTGGGGCCAGGACGCTCGGCGCCTCGGCCAGCTGGCCCCCGAAGAGCGCGCCCGGGTCGTCACGCGCCAGATTGCCCGGATCCACCCCGAGATCGCCGAGCCGGGGATGGTGGGCGATTTCGCCACGATGTTCTGGGACTCCTATCCCTGGACCAACGCGTCCTTCGCCGAGCTGCTCCCAGGTCAACAGTCGTCGATCCACGACGACACGATCGCGCCCGAGGGCTCGGTGCACTTCGCCGGCGAGCACACCTCGCTCGACACGGGGTGGATCCAAGGCGCGATCTCGTCGGCGTTGCGCGCCGTGCGGGAGATCGTCACCCGACCAGCCTGACTCGGCACCCGCCGGTCAGGCGTCGCACCCGTCGCAGATGCAGAACTCGTTGCCGTCCGGATCGGCCATCTTGATCCAGGTGCTCCCGTGCTCGGTTGACGGTGCCGACTCCAATCGCTGCGCGCCCATCGCCACCAGGCGGTCGGCTTCGGCTTCGATGTCGTCGACGTGCAGGTCGAGGTGCATCCGGTTCTTGCCCGACTTCGCCTCGGGCACACGCTGGAGCAACAGGTTGGGACCGTCGCGGCCGTCGGGCGCCAGCAGCGTGTAGTTGTCGACGGATCCCACGGCCGCGTATCCAAGCGCACTGGCCCAGAACGGCGCGAGCGCCTTGGGATCGCGGCAGTCGAGCACGAAGCCGAGTGCCGGCACGGGCGCGGGCGTGGCGTCGGGCATGGTCAGTCCGCTCCCAAGCCGGGGACCAGCGGGCCGGTCAGATACCCGCCGTCGATGATGAACTCCGAGCCGGTGGAGAACGAGCTGTCCTCGGACGCCAGGAACACCATCATCCGCGCGACCTCGTCGGGCCTGCCGATGCGCCCGATGGGCTGGCCGATGTAGGCGGAGCTCTGATCGAGGTGCGCGAACTCCGGTTGGTCGAGCATCTCGGTGTCGACGCCGCCGGGGTGAACGGAGTTCACCCGGATCCCGAAGCTCCCGAGCTCCATTGCGGCGACCTTGGTCATGCCCCGGACCGCGAACTTGCTCGCCGTGTACGCCACGAGCCCGAGCGTGCCCACGAACCCGGAGGTCGAAGACGTGTTGATGATCGAGCCACTGCGCTGCTTCTTCATCTGTTCGACGACGGCCCGCATCCCGAGGAAGCAGCCGACCTGGTTGATGTTGATGACTTCCATGTAGTCGTCGAGCGTGTGCCCGTCGATCATCCGCACGCGCAGGATGCCGGCGTTGTTCACGAGGACGTCGATCTGGCCGAAGCGGTCGATGGTGGAGGCCACGATCGCGTCCCAGTCGGCTTCCTTCGTCACGTCGAGGTGGTGGTACTCCGCGGCGTCGCCCACGTCGGCCGCGACCTTCTCGCCCCGGTCGTCGAGCACGTCGCCGAACACGACGCACGCGCCCTCCTCCACGAACATCCGAACCTCGGCCTCGCCTTGACCGCGGGCACCCCCCGAGACGATCGCGACCTTGGCGTCCAGCTTGCCCATGTGTCCTCCTCGGTCCAGCCAGCAGATTAGGGGCCAGGCGATCTGGGCATCCTCGATCCGAGGACCGGCCGTGTGGCCCAACCGTCCTCGGTGCGAGAGGAGTTCGAGCATGCACGTGGTTCTGGGAGCATTCGGCCCGACGGACGCGTCGACCGCGGTCATCTACATCGCGGCCTTCGCGTGCTTCATCATCGCAGCGTTCTTCGGCACGGTGGCCGGACGGTTGGGATCGGGTGGCGTCGGCCTGGTCGCCCTTGGCCTTGCCCTCTGGCTCTTCCCGCTCATGTGGAACACCGTCGACGTCGCGCTCTGATCAGCTGAAGGCGCGGCGGTGCCCGCCTCCGCGCCTGCTCTACAGTCGTCGAGTGCGGCTCCACTACGACGCGGACACCGAGCGCTTTCGCGCCGAGCTCGACGAGTGGCTCGACGAGCACGTTCCTTCGGCCGAGGCGCGCCTCGAACGGCCACAGTCGAGCGCGCACCTCCCCGAGTGGGCGCGCCGTTGGCAGCGCGCGCTGTTCGACGCCGGCTGGCTGGTCCCTGGTTGGCCACCGGAGCTCGGCGGGCGCAACGCCACACCGGTGCAGCAGATGGTGTACTTCGAGGAGCTCGCGCGCCGCGAGATCTGGCGGTCCTACAACCCACAAGGGATCTCGATCTTCGCCCCCTCGGTGATCGACTTCGGCACCGAGGAGCAGAAGCAGCAGTGGGCGCTCCCGGTCCTGCGGGCCGAGCGCACCACGTGCCTCGGCATGAGCGAGCCCGGGGCGGGGAGCGACCTCGCGGGCTTGTCCACCCGCGCCGATCTCCGTGGGGACAGCTTCGTGATCAACGGCCAGAAGGTGTGGACCTCCGGGGCCCACCACGCCGACTTCTGCATCTGCTTCGTGCGCACCGACCCCGACGCGCCGAAGCACAAGGGCATCAGCGTCGTGTTGCTTGAGATGAGCACCCCCGGCATCACGGTCCGGCCGCTCCCGAGCCTCGTGGATCGCACGTCGTGGGTGGACTTCAACGAGGTCTTCTTCGACGACGTCGTGGTTCCCCGGCCGAACCTGCTCGGGGAGCTGAACGACGGCTGGCGCGTCGCCAATGCCTCACTCGGGCACGAGCGGGGCATGCTCTGGGTGTTCGAGACGGCCCGGATCGACCACGCGCTCGAGCTCGCGATCGACCAGGCGCGTCGGACCGGTCGGGTGGGGGACGCGGCGGCAATGCGCGACGCGCTCGCGAGCGCGTACGTAGATGCACTCGCGTTGCGGTCACTCGGCTATCGGGGCTTCGCGAAGTTCGCGCGCGGTCGACCATCACCCGAGCACATGCTCTTGAAGCTGTTCGGATCCGAGATCAACCAGAAGCTCTTTCTCAGCCTCACCGACGGCCTCGGCGCCGACGCGCTCGATGTCGAGCTTCCGGAGAACACCACGAGGGCGGACGAGAACTGGCCGTGGGTGTACCGGTACCTCGGGTCGTTCGGCACGACGATCTCGGGCGGGACGTCGGAGATCCAGCGCAACATCATCGCCGAGCGCATCCTCGGTCTCCCGCGCTAGCGCACGCTCGTGGCCCAGGCTCGCCAAGACCTCGACCAGTTCTTCCACCCCGAAGGCGTCGCCATCTTGGGTCGCGTCGACCGCGACGGTGATGCCGACGCGCTGCTGGACGAGTACCGGGTTCGGTACGGCACCGACCGTGTGTACCTGGTGAACCCGAAGGGCGGATCGATCGGTGACACGCCGGTGTACGAGAGCGTCGTCGACATCCCCGATCCCGTCGGTCTCGCCATCATCAACGTGGGCCCGCGCTTCTGCATCGACGCCTTGCACGAGTGCGGCGCGAAGGGCATCCCCTACGCGCTGATCTTCACCGCGGGCTTCAGTGAGGTCGGGCCCGAGGGGGCAGAGCTCGAGGACCGCCTCGCTGCGGTCGCGCGCGAGCACGGCATCCGCGTGTTCGGGCCGAACACCAACACGAACGCGTTCGAGCGCATGCCCGATGTGCCGGGGCTGCGGGGCGGCAAGATCGGCCTGCTCACCCAGAGCGGGCACAACGGTCGCCCGGTCGTCCAAGGCGCGCTCTTCGGCGTCGGGTTCTCCCGGTGGGTGCCGACCGGCAACGAGGTCGACCTCGAAGCCGCCGACTTCCTCGAGTACTTCGCGTACGACGACGAGACCGCGGTCGTCGCGGGCTATTTCGAGGGGTTCAAGGACCCGGCCACGCTCCGGCGCGCGCTCGAGGCCGCCAACGCGAACGCCAAGCCCGTCATCGCTTTGAAGATCGGCACGACCGCGGCCGGCAGTCGCATGGCGAGCTCGCACACCGGCCATCTCACCGGCGAGGATGGCGTCGTCGACGGGCTGTTCGCACAGCATGGCGTGACGCGCGTGCGGGATCTCGACGAGCTGCTCGAGACGGCGGCCTTGTTCGCCAAGCTGCCCGCCGGCACCGGACCGAACGTGTGCCTGTACTCGATCTCGGGTGGCTCCGGCACGCTCATGGCCGAGATCGGCGAGACCGCGGGTGTGCCCGCGCCGCCGCTCTCCGCCGAGACCCAGGCGCGGCTCCACGAGCTCATCCCCGAGTACCTGACCGTGGCCAACCCAGTGGACAACGGCGGTCAGTTCCTCGGCGCACCGAAGGAGCAGCGCTTGCGCGCGCTCGAGCTGATCGCGGCGGATCCGGTGGTGGACGTGATCGTCGTCGGCATCACCGGTGCGCTTGCGACCATGACCGATAACTTCGGTGCTGACCTTCTCGAGTTCGTGCCGGTCTCGGCGAAGCCGGTGGTGGTCACCTGGAACTCGCTCAAGACCGACGAGCAGGGGTTCCACGACGTCGTCGCGTCGGGCGTCCCGCTGTTCCGGTCGTTCCGCAACTGCTTCGCCGCGTTGCGAGCGTACGCCGACTACCAGCAGCGCGCGGCCACGTTCCGGGTGCGGACACCGAACACGCCGACCGACGACGAGCGTGCCACGGCCGCCGCCACGCTCGTAACGGACGGTCTGCTGGACGCGACCGCGTCGCGCGCGCTGCTCGAGGCCTTCGGCCTCCCGCTTGTTCGCGAGGAGCTGGTGACGGCTGCGCCCGATGCCGCCATTGCGGGCGCGCGGGTCGGCTGGCCGGTCGTGATGAAGCTGGCGTCGCCGGACTTCCCGCACAAGTCCGACGTGGGCCTCGTGCGCTTGGACGTGACGACGGCCGATGAAGCCACTGGTGCCTACGAGGAGCTCGTCGAGCGCGCCCGCAGCGTGAACGCTTCGGCACGGGTCGACGGGGTCGTCGTGCAGCAGCAGGTGACCGATGGCGTCGAGATCATCGTCGGCGCCACCCACGATCTGGTCCTCGGGCCGGCCGTGCTCGTGGGGACGGGCGGGATCTTCACCGAGGTCCTCGACGACGTCGCGATTCGCCCGCTCCCACTCGATGTGGACGACGCCCGGGAGATGGTGCGCTCCTTGCGCGGCCATGCGCTGCTGGCGGGGGTGCGGGGTCGCCCAGCCGCCGACGAGGACGCGTTGGTGCGCGTGGTCGGGCAGGTGGCACAGCTGTGTGCCGCGGCCGGCGGTCGGCTGGCCGAGCTCGACCTCAACCCGGTGCTCGTGGGTGCGGATGGTGCCACCGTGGTCGATTGGCTGGTGATCGCCGGTGATGGCGCCCGTCGGACGCATCCGTAGCATGGCGCCGATGGCTGGGACACCGACGACCGACCTGAAGATCGACGAGATCGACTTCGGCAACATGGAGCTCTGGGGCCGGACCGACTGGGACGGTATGTACGCCAAGCTCCGGCACGAGCGCCCGGTCTCGTGGCACACCGAGCCCGAGATCGAGGGACTCGGGGCGCCGGGCCCCGGCTTCTGGTCGTTGACGCGCTACGACCACATCCAGCACGCCAGCCGGCATCCCGACGTGTTCATCTCAGGCAAGGGCACGAACATCCCCGACTTTCCGCCCGAGGTCTACGAGTTCCTCGGCTCGATGATCAACATGGACCCGCCGCGCCACACGCGCTTCCGGCTCCTCGTGAACCGCGGCTTCACGCCGCATCAAGTGGCGTCGCTCGAACAGAGCGTGCACGACCGTGCCCGGGCGATCGTCGATTCGGTGTGCGAGAAGGGGGAGTGCGACTTCGTCGAGGAGATCGCGTCGGCGCTGCCGCTCCAGATCATCTGCGACATGATGGGGATCCCCGCGTCGGAGTACCGCTCGGTCTTCGACAAGACCAACGTGGTGCTCGGCGCGAGCGATCCCGAGTACGGCGGCCTGATCACCGATGCGTTCACCGCCGCGCACGATCTCTGGACCTACGCGCAGGAGCTGCGCGCCGATCGCGTGAAGGACCCGCGCGATGACATCACCACGAAGATCGCGTTGGCCGAGGTGGACGGCGAAGGCCTCACGCCCGAGGAGTTCGGCTCGTTCTTCGTGCTCCTCGTCGTGGCCGGCAACGAGACGACCCGCAATGCGATCAGCCACGCCATGTTGGCGCTCACGGACTACCCGGAGCAGCGCCGCATCTGGCTCGATGACTTCGAGGGCGTCGCCGACACCGCAGTCGAGGAGATCATCCGCTGGTCCACCCCGGTGATCCACTTCCGCCGTACGTGCGCGGCCACCGACACCGAGATCGGCGGTCAGGTGATCAAGGAAGGCGAGAAGGTCGTCCTCTGGTACAACTCGGCGAACCGCGACGAGTCGGTCTTCGATGACCCGTACGCCTTCGCCGTGCGCCGCGACCCGAACGAGCACCTCGGCTTCGGTGGCGGTGGTCCGCACTTCTGCCTCGGCGCCCACCTCGCCCGCCGCGAGATCCGGGTGATGTTCGACGAGCTGCTCCACCGCCTCCCCGACATCGAGGTGAGCGGCGAGCCCGCGATGCTCTATTCGAACTTCATCCACGGCATCAAGCGGATGCCCGTGACGTTCACCGCGACGAAGGCCTAGGACTCAGCCGATCTCGACCGGGATGGCGTCGTAGGCGCAG
>Ga0268386_10002135_pt1 | contig 13928 bp, 12 predicted proteins | sample RVTome_15_FD_200260 | JGI IMG/M metagenome (GOLD analysis project Ga0268386, IMG submission 200260) | Soil microbial communities from uranium-contaminated site in the Upper Colorado River Basin, Wyoming, United States - RVT150D86... ...
TGTCCATGGGTTCAGCATATGAAAGCGCTGGAGCGGGCGACAGGGCGTCGCCCGGGGGGTGAACCGGAGCTTGACCACAACATATGGCATGGTTAGAATGGCTTGGCCCCAGATCTTGTGGATTCGGGATTTCTGCGGGATCTGGGCCGGGCGGCCGTTATCGGTGGCCGGCGCCCGGCGGGAAGCACGGGAAGACGCACGTCGCACCTCCCCGCCCGTCGATTGCGCTCCGCCTTCGGGCGGTGGCGCCGCGCCACCGGGTCGCCCCGACTGCCCGATACCCGGACCAGGAGCGCGACATGGCGGATGGGCTCGACATCAATCGAGACGGTTTCTTCGAGGTAGAGGGCAAGTCCTACCGGATCCCCTCTGATTTCTCCCCACGCGAGGTGTTCAGCTACCGGCGTCTGCTCGAACCGATTCCGGACATTCCGGGCGGCACCGAGCTCAGCGTCGAACAGCGTTCGGCGCAGCGGGCCTACCTGTTTCGGCGCGCGGCCGCCTGCGTGATCCCGGGCCTCGAGGCCGGCGCGATCGACGACCTGACGCCCGGCATGCTGACCACGATCCACCGCTGGATCGCCGCGCACCGGCCGGAACTCACGGCCGACGTGCGCATGACGGCTTGACGGCGCGCCAGGGGTTCCGCCGGGCCCGGTGACGCGGGCCGGCGGGCGCCGGTCGGGTGCCTGCTTCCCGTCGCGCCACCTCCCGGCGCGTGCTAATCTGTGCCCCGAAGAATCCACCGCGAATCACTCTGCGGAACCGCTGAAATAGATGACTGACCCGAGGCCGTTTCGACGCGCCCGTATCCTCTGCACCATCGGTCCGGCCAGCCGCGATCCTGCGAAACTCGAGCGCATGATCGCGGCCGGCATGGACGGGGTGCGCATCAACTTCTCCCACAGCTCGCACCAGGAGGCCGAAGACGCAGTCCGGATGACGCGCGAGGCGGCCGAGAAGGCGGGCCGCCCGATCGCCGTGCTGGCCGACCTCCAGGGTCCGAAGCTTCGGATCGGCGACCTGCCCGACGATCTGCCGATCGTCGAAGGCGGCGAGTACCTGCTGGTCGCCGATAGCGAGGCGGCCGCCGCGAAGGCGGCCGGGCCAGGCGTGCCCGTCGTCCCCACGAACTGGGAATCGATCGGCGAGGACCTGTCGGTCGGGGCCCCGGTGCTGCTCGACGACGGAGCGCTCGCGTTCGAAGTGGTCGAGATCCGCGACGGGCGCGTACGGCTGAAGGCCTCGAACGACGGCATCCTGAAGGCGAACAAGGGGATCAACTTGCCGGGCACCGATCTCGCGGCGCCGAGCCTGACCGACAAGGACCGCGAAGACCTCGAAAAGGCGCTCGAGCTGGGGGTCGACTACGTGGCGCTCAGCTTCGTGCGTCGGGCCCGCGACATGACCGTCCTGCGCGAGCTGGTCGACGGGCGCGCCCTGCTGATCGCGAAGCTCGAGAAGGAGCAGGCCCTCGACCACCTGGGCGAGATCCTGCGGATCGCCGACGGCGTGATGGTGGCCCGCGGCGACCTCGGCGTCGAGATGGCGTTCGAAGAGGTTCCGATCGTCCAGAAGCGCGTGCTGCGGCTGACGCGCGAGATGGCGAAGCTCGGGATCACGGCCACCCAGATGCTCGAGTCGATGATCAATTCGCCGCGTCCCACGCGCGCCGAGGTGTCGGACGTGGCCAACGCGCTGGTCGACGGGACCGACGTAGTCATGCTGTCGGCCGAGACGGCGGCCGGAGCTTACCCGGTCGAGGCGGTGCGGACGATGGACCGGATCGTCCGGCGGATCGAGCGCGAGCGCCAGCTCGGCGATCCGAGCATGGACCCGCACCGGGGCGTGCTGTCGCAGGTCCACCACACGGTCGCCGGGGCGATCGCCGGCGCGGCGGCCGAGGCGACGGCCCGGCTGGGGGCCCCGTTCGTCGTCACCCTCACCAACAGCGGCTTCACGGCCTGGGTCGTGTCGGCGCAGCGGCTTCGCGTCCCGATCCTCGCGGTCACCGACCAGCCGCGAACCCGGAACCAGCTCGCCCTCGCCTGGGGGGTGATTCCGATCCTGTGCGAGTCGGGACTCGAATACGAAGACATGGTCGCCGCCGCTTCCCGCTACGCGCTGTCGGTCGACCTCGGGAGGCCCGCTGACACGTTCGTCGTCACGGCGGGCGTCCCGTTCCACGTGCCGGGCACGACGAACTTCATGCGGGTCGAGACGATCGCCGAGGCGCCGGCGTGAAGCTGACGTTCCTCGGGACGGGCACGTCGTTCGGCGTGCCGATGATCGGTTGCGCCTGCGACGTCTGCACGTCGGACGACCCGCGGAACCGGCGGACCCGGCACGGGCTGCTGCTCGAGGACGAGTCCGGGACGCTGCTGGTCGACACGCCCCCGGAGCTCCGCCTTCAGCTCGTCGCCGCCCGCACCTCCCGGGTGGACGCCGTGTTCCTCACCCACCCGCACGCCGACCACGTCCACGGGATCGATGATCTGCGCGGGTTCGCCGTGCACGGCCGCTCGACTCTTCCGGTCCACGTGGCGGCGCGCTACGAGGCGGAGCTGCGCCGCCGGTTCGACTATTTCCTCGGCCCCGACGCGTCGAGCCAGCCAGGCACGTCGATCCCCGGCATCGAGCTGGTCCTGTTCGACGACCGCGACGAGATCGAGGCGGCCGGCCTTCGGCTGCGCACGATCGCGTTTCCGCACGGGCAGTTCGAGAGCTTCGGGTTCCGGACGGGCGATCTCGCCGTCGTCGTCGACGCGAAGCGGGTGCCGGAGGACGCCTGGGGTCTGCTCGAGGGCGTGCGGGCCCTGGTGATCAACGCGCTGTGGTTCGGGAGAAAGCACCCGACCCACTTCACCGTCGAGGACGCCGTCGAGGTGGCCGCGCGGGTCGGCGCCGAGCGCACGTGGCTGACCCACCTCACCCACGAGGTCGAGCACTCCGACGCCGAGCGGCGACTGCCGGCCGGCGTGCGGCCGGCGTACGACGGCCTGACGGTCGAGGTCTGACGACGCCATGCACATGTCGCACATCCGGAACTTCTCGATCATCGCGCACATCGACCACGGCAAGTCGACCCTCGCCGACCGCCTGCTCGAGCACACCGGCGCCGTCGAGCGGCGGAAGATGAAGGAGCAGATGCTCGACTCGATGGAGCTCGAGCGCGAGCGCGGCATCACGATCAAGCTGAACGCGATCCGCCTGCCGTACCGGGCCCGGGACGGCGCCGAATACGAGCTCAACCTGATCGACACGCCCGGCCACGTCGACTTCACCTACGAAGTCAGCCGGAGCCTCGAGGCGTGCGAGGGCGCCCTGCTGGTGGTGGACGCGAGCCAGGGCGTGCAGGCGCAGACGATCTCGAACCTGTTTCTGGCGCTCGACGCCGGCCTCGACATCGTGCCGTTGATCAACAAGATCGACCTGCCGGCCGCCGAGCCGGAGCGCCGCCGCGAGGAGCTGTGCGAGCTGATCGGCATCGAGCCCGACGACGTCCTGCTCGTCTCGGCCAAGACGGGCGAAGGGATCGAAGCGGTGCTCGAGGCCGTGGTGCGCCGCGTGCCGCCGCCGTCGGGCGACCCCGACGCGCCGCTGAGGGCCCTGATCTTCGACTCGATGTACGACAAGTACCGCGGCGCCGTTCCGTTCGTCCGGGTGGTCGACGGCGTGCTGCGCGAGGGGATGCGGATCGGGTTCGGCGCCAGCGATGCCGAGTACGAGGTGGACGAGGTCGGCTACCTGCGGCTCGGCTACCAGCCGACGGGCAGGCTCGAGACGGGCGAGGTCGGCTACCTGACGGCGCAGATCAAGAAGATCAGCGACACGAAGGTGGGCGACACTCTGTTCGACGCCGACGATCGGGCGGGCGAGCTGCTGCCCGGCTACGTCGAGGCGCAGCCGGTCGTGTTCGCCGGGCTCTACCCGTCGGACTCCGACGATTTCGAGGAGCTGCGCGACGCGCTCGAACGCCTCCAGCTCAACGACGCGAGCCTGCACTACGAGCCGGAGACCTCGCAGGCGCTCGGGTTCGGGTTCCGCTGCGGCTTCCTCGGGCTGCTGCACATGGAGATCGTCCAGGAACGGCTCGAGCGCGAGTTCGACCTCGACCTCGTGACCACGATCCCCAACGTCGAGTACCACGTGAAGCTGACGAGCGGGGAGACCGTGAAGGTCGAGAACCCGAGCAAGATGCCCGATCGTGGCCGGATCGAGTCGATCGCGGAGCCATACGTACACGTGCACATCGTCACGCCGGCCGAATACATCGGCGGAATCCAGGCGATCTGTCACGACCGCCGCGGCGAGTACGACACGCTCCAGTACATCGACGCGAACCGGGTCGAGATGCGCTACGACATGCCGCTGGCCGAGATCGTGCTCGACTTCTACGACCGCCTGAAATCGGTGTCGCGCGGCTACGCGGCGCTCGACTACGAGATGGGCGGCTACCGCAACAGCGACCTCGTGAAGCTCGACATCCTGCTGAACGGCGACCCGGTGGACGCGCTCAGCATGATCGTGCACCGCGACGAGGCCTACGAGTACGGGCGCAAGGTGGCGAGCAAGCTGAAGGAGCTGATTCCGCGCCAGATGTTCGAGGTCGCGATCCAGGCGGCGATCGGGAAGGACGTGATCGCCCGCACGACGGTCAAGGCGCTGCGGAAGAACGTGACGGCGAAGTGCTACGGTGGCGACATCACCCGCAAGCGCAAGCTGCTCGAGAAGCAGAAGGAAGGGAAGCGCCGGATGAAGCAGGTGGGCTCGGTCGAGATCCCGCAGGAAGCCTTTCTGGCCGTGCTCCAGGTGGGGGACTGACCCGCGTTGGCCGGCGGGGTCGGATCGTGCGATCTTGCGGACACAGGACGATGCCGTGGAAGCTGAGCGAGGAGCCGGCGTGACGGACGCAACGTACATCGCGGGGGTGGACCTCGGAGGAACGACGATCAACACGGGCGTCGTTTCGGCCGACGGCACACGAGTGCTCGGGATGCACACGGCCCCGACCAACGCGGAGAAGGGCCCGAAGTACGTGGTCGACAAGATCATCGGAATGGTGCGCGAATCGATGCGCATCGCCGCGGCCGAGGGCGGGTTCGACGAGAGCGCGATCGTCGGAATCGGGATCGGCTCGCCGGGCCCGCTCGACCGGGCGACCGGCACCGTGATCGAGACGCCGAACCTCGGCTGGCGGAACTTCCCGCTCCGCGACCTGGTGGCGAACGCGATCGGCCTGCCGGCCGAGCTCGACAACGACGCGAACGCGGCGACGATCGGCGAGTGGTGGGTGGGTGCCGGCAAGAACGTCGAGACGATGGTGGGCGTGACGCTCGGAACCGGCATCGGCGGCGGCATCGTGCTCGGCGGCAAGGTGTACCACGGGGCCAGCGACGTGGCCGGCGAGATCGGGCACATGTCGATCGACTCCACGGGCCGCAAGTGCAAGTGCGGCAACTACGGCTGCCTCGAGGCGTACGCATCGGGCCCGGCCATCGCGGCGCGCGCGATCGAGGGGCTGCAGTCGGGCGAGCAGAGCGTGATGCCCGACCTGGTCGACGGCGATCTCTCGCGCCTCACGGCGGAGACCGTGTACGAGGGAATCGTCGCGGGCGACGCCTACGCCCGCGAGGTGATGCGCGACACGGCGAAGTTCCTCGGCTCCGGCCTCGCCAACCTGATCAACGTCCTCAATCCCGAGATGATCGTGATCTCCGGCGGCGTGACCCGTGCCGGGGAGCACCTGCTCGAGCCCCTGCGCAACGAGGTCAAGCGCCGCGCCTTCCGCAACGCGTTCGAGGCCTGCCGGATCGTGACCAGCGAGCTCGGATCGATGGCGGGAGTGATCGGCGCGGCCTACGTGTTCCTCTCCGCCCGGGCGGAGCGGGACGCCGCGTCTTCGGGGGACGCCTAGTGCCCCGCCTCGGGATCGTCGGAACGCTGGTGCTCGACCGGATTCATTCGCCGCCGGACGTCCCCGGCGCCCGCGAGCCCACCGAGGACTGGGGCGGGCTGGTGTATTCGCTCGAGGCGTTCGAAGCGGCGCGCGACAGCGACTGGACGTTCCTGCCGATCGCGAAAGTCGGCGCCGACGTGTACGCCGAAGCGGTCGGCCGGATCGAAACCCTGTCGGGCGTGGCCGGGCTCGAGGGCCTTCGCCGGGTTCCCGGGCCGAACAACCGCGTCGACCTGCACTACCACGACGCGGGCGACCGCTGCGAGCGGCTCACCGGGGGCGTGCCGGGTTGGGTCTGGCCGGAGCTCGAGCCGCTGGTGGCAGGGTGCGACGCCCTGTACGTGAACTTCATCGCCGGCTGGGAGCTCGACCTGCCCGCCGCGCGGGCGTTGCGCCGCGGGTTCGGAGGCCCGATCCACGCCGACATCCATTCGCTGCTGCTCGGCGTCGACTCCTCCGGCGTGCGGGTGCGAAGGGGCCTGCCCGACTCCGACGAGTGGATGGCCTGCTTCGACCACGTGCAGGGCAACGAGGCGGAGATCGCCGTCGTGTCCGGCGAGGCCGATCCACGGTCCGCCGTGGCCCGGCTGGTCGAGCGGGGTGCCGCCGCTGCGTTCTGCACCCTCGGCCGGGAGGGCGCCGCCTGGGCGGTAGCCGACGGGGGGAGCGGGGTCGAGGCGCTGGAGGACGACGGCGCAGCCGGCCCCGCGGCGGCCGTCGACCCGACGGGGTGCGGCGACGCGTGGGGCGCCGCCTGCGTCGCCACGCTGCTCGCCGGCCGGAGCGTGCGGACCGCCGTCCGGCGCGCCAACCGGTTCGGCGTCGTGACCGCGGCTCATCGGGGAACCACCGGCCTGGCGCGCGCGCTCGGCCGCCTCGAACCTACGGGTGGGGCGGTCAGGTGAGCCGCGTAGTTGACGTCCCGGAGGAGATGGACCACCGCGGATTCGAGGAACTCCTGGCCGAGCTCGACCGCGCGTTCGAGGACGAGCCGGCCCGCATGCTGCTGAACGCACGCCACGTGCGCTGGGTGTCGCCGTACGGCCTGATCGGCCTGCTCGCCGTGGGCCGGGTGATCCGCGACCGGACAGGCCACCCGCCCGCCATCGAGGCGCCGGACAACCGGGAGGTCCGTTCGTATGCCGAGTTCATGGGCTTCTGGCAGGCGGCGACGGGCATCTTCGACATCCCGCCCGCCGACCCGCGCACGCATGGTCCGCACGACGCTCTGCTCGAGATCACCCCGATCCGCTCTCACCGCGACGTGCACACGGTGGTCGAGCGGGTGCGCGAGCGGGCGGCGGCGATCCTCGAGAAGAAGCTCCACTATCCGAAACCGGCCGTGATCCAGTTCAGCGTGATGCTGTCGGAGGTGTGCCAGAACATCATCGAGCACAGCGACGCCGACGGCTGGGTATGCGCCCAGACCTACGATTACAAGCGCCGGCTCGGGCGCGAAGTGCTGATGCTGGCGGTGATGGACGTCGGCGTGGGCTTCCACGGCTCCCTCGCCTCCGAGCACGCCCGGCGCTACGGCGAGTCGTGGTCGCCGGCGACAGCGCTCGAGGCGGCCCTGCTTCAGGGCGAGTCGCGGTTCCGCGATCCGGGTCGCGGCCAGGGGCTCCAGGCGATTCGTCGACAGGTGGTCAAATGGGACGGCGAGCTGGCGATCCGCAGCGGCGACGCCCAGATCGCGATCGTGCCGGAATGGGACGACCTGCCGCCGCTGCAGCGCGGACTGCCGCCGTTCCCCGGCGCCCAGATCCTCATCGTCATGCCGGCGCGCGAACAGGGGGAAGGGACGTGAACCCGTTCCCGCCCGTCCGGCCCTCGGTGGCCGTCGCCAGCCTTTACCAGACGTATCTCGTCACCCGGCACACGGGGCGTGCGGTCCGTCTGACGATCGAGCGCATGGTGGACGAGCGTCCCGGCCCGTCGCTGACCGTGATCGATTTTCGCGAAGTCGCGGTGATCGACTTCAGCTGCGCCGACGAGGTCGTCGCCCGCCTGCTCTACGACGCGCTGTCGCGCTCCGACGCGGCCGCACCGCACTACTTCCTGCTCGACGGCCTCGAGGAGGAACACATGGACCCATTGGCGAGCGCGCTGGCCCGCCGCGGGCTCGCGATGGCCGCCCGCACCTCGATGCTTCGACCCGTGCTGCTCGGCGCGGCCGAACCGGAGGCCCGTCGCGTGTGGGAGGCGCTCGCCCATCGCGGCAGGGCCCGGCCCAGCGAGCTTTCGGGCTGCGTCGACGGCAATGCGGAAACCTGCCGGAAGTGGCTGGCGCGGCTCGATTCGCGGCGCCTCGTCCGCGACGCGGGCGATCAGTTCGAATCGCTGTTCGCGATTCTGGGCGACGGCGGCCTCGGAGCGGGAGAAGCACCGGCGTGAGGCACACGCGGTCCCGCCGCGCGGCCTTCTTCGGGCTGCTGGGCGTACTGTGGGTGGCGGGGCTCGTGGTGACCTTCGCCTGGTTCCGGCTCGGCGCCGCCGCCGGGCGTCCCGACACTCCCGTGACCGTAGCCGGCCTCGCCGACTCGGTGGCGGTCGAGTTCGATTCGCTCGGCATCCCAACCGTCCGGGCCGCCAACGAGCTGGACGCGTGGGCGGCGCTGGGCTGGCTGCACGCGACCGATCGCCTGTGGCAGCTCGAGTTCCTGCGGCGGATCGGGAGCGGCCGCCTGTCCGAGGTGTTCGGCGAGCGGGCCTACGCGACCGACCGCTTCGTTCGCACCCTGGGGCTGCCGCGGATCGCCCGCGACGCGGCGGCCTCGCTGCCCGACGACGAGCGGGCGGTGCTCGAAGCGTACGCGGCGGGGGTCAACGCGCGGATCGAAGCGGGCGGGCCGCTGCCGCCCGAGTTCCGGATCCTCCGCCTCGAGCCCGAACCGTGGACCGTCGAGGCGAGTCTTGCGATCGGACTCATGATGAACCTCGACCTGTCCCACTGGCGCCGCGAGCTGGCCCGCCACTGGGCGGCCGAGCACCTGCCGGCCGACAAGTTCGGGTGGCTGAATTCGCGCTACCCCGCCTGGGGGCCCCGGACGCTCGACGGGTCCGCGACCGTACCCGACGGCGTGGTCACGGGGTTCGAGGCGGACACGGCGGCGGGGACGGCGGAGGACACCGCGGCGGGGACGGCGGTGTCGACCCGGGCGTCGATCCCGGCGTCGATCCCGGCGTCGATCCCGGCGGGCCACCTCGCCGGTCGATCGGACCGCCCGGCGGCCGGCGGCTGGGATCCGTTCGACGTGCTGTCCGCCGCCTCGGTGCGCGCGGCTTCGAACGCGTGGGTCGTCGGCTCAGAGCACACGGCGGCCGGGAATCCGATCCTCGCCAACGACATGCACCTTTCTCTGCGCGCGCCGTCCATCTGGTATCTGGCCGTGGTTCACGCCGAGGCCGACGGCCTCCACGTCGCCGGGTTCACGCTGCCGGGCGTCCCGGGCGTGGTGGTCGGGTTCAACCGACACGTGGCGTGGGGCGCGACGAACGCGATGGTCGACGACCTGGACTTCGCCGTCGAGACGCTCGACGCCGGGGGAGGCCGCTACAGGAACGGCGACGCGTGGCTCGCGTTCGAAGCCCGACCCGACACGATCGAGGTCCGGGGCGGCGAGGCGAGGATCGACACCGTGCGCTCCACCGTCCGGGGACCGGTGCTGAGCGACGCCCTCGGCTACGTCGAGGCCACACTGTCAGCCCTGTTCGTTCCCGACCGCGTCCCGCTCCGCCTCGGCGGCCTGTTCGCGATGAACCGGGCCCGCTCGATCGAGGCGTTCCATGCCGCTACGGAGGGGTTCGTCGGACCGCACCTCAACCTGGTCGTCGCGGGCGTCGACGGACGGATCGGCTACCGCCTGGCCGGCAGCATCCCGCGGCGGAGCTGGGACGGTTCCCGCCCGGCGCCCGCCGAGGTCGTCGGCCCCGGCTGGGCGGGAATGTGGCCCGACAGCCTGCACCCGGCCGTCGTCGAACCCGACCGACCGTACGTGGTCACGGCGAACAACCTGCAGGCCGACGGCCTCGACGGCGCGCTCGGGGCCGACTGGCCGACTCCGTTCCGCGCCCTGCGCATCACGCAGGCGCTGACCGTTCGCCGCGACTGGACGCCGAGCTCGACGGCCGAGCTCCAGCACGATGTACGCAGTCTGCTGGCCGACCGCGCGATCGGCCGCGCCATCGAGGCGGCCCGCCGGATCGGCGAACCCGAGGCGGCCGACACGCTGGCCGGCTGGAACCGGATGGTCGAGCTCGACTCGCGGGCGGCCCCGCTGTTCTACGACTGGTTCTACGGGCTGCGCGCCCTGGTGGCGGGTGACGAGTGGGCCCCGGCTCCCGGGCCGGTGCTGTTCCCGACGCTCGCGATGCTCCGGGTGCTCGAGGAGGGCGACGCGAGCCCATGGGTCGACGTCGTCAGCACGCCGGAGCGCCGCGAAACCCTGGCAGAGCTCGAGGAACGCGCCATGGCCGAGGCGATCGAGGAGGTCGGGGGGCTCCGCTGGGGCGAGCTTCACGAAGAGCTGCACGCGCACCCGCTGGGAATGAACGCCTGGCTCGATCGGATCTTCGGGTTCCACGTCGGGCCCGATCCGTCGCCGGGCGGGCCGAACACGGTCCGTCCGGACGCGTACCAGGCGTGGCACCGCCTGGCGCCGGGCGGGCCGGAGCCGCCGTGGACGAGCGAGTACGGCCCGTCGCAGCGCATGGTGGTCGAGCTGACGCCGTCCGGCCCGCGCGGCCGCCTGCTTCTCCCGACCGGGCAGAGCGGCGACCCGTTCAGCCCGCATTACCGCGACATGTACGAGCCGTGGCGGGCCGGCCGCCTCGCCGGCGTGTCGCTGGACGGCGAAGATCCGGCCGGCGCGGGTCGGGCCGTCGTCGCGGCGATCGTCCTCCGGCCGGAGTCGGAATGACGCGAACGACCGAAATCCCGCTGCTCGTCGTCGGCGCCGGTCCATGCGGCCTCGCCGTGGGGGCGGCGGCCCGCCGGAACGGCATCCCATGCGTGCTCGTCGACCGCGGACCGGTCGTCCACGCCCTCGAGCGCTTCCCGCTGAACATGACCTGGTTCAGCACGCCCGAGCTGCTGGAGATCGGGGGGGTGCCGTTCATCACCGCAGGCGACAAGCCGGGCCGGTCCGAGGCGCTGAAGTACTATCGCCGCGTGGCGACGCACTTCGAGCTCGACATCCGCCAGTACGAACAGGTGCTGCGTGTCGAGCGCCTGCCCGACGGGGCGGGCTTCGACGTGAGGGCCCGGCACGAGTCCGGTGAATCGCGCCGTTATGCCGCCGACTTCGTGGTGATTGCCACGGGCACGTTCGACCATCCGAACCTGCTCGAGGTCGAGGGCGAAGAGCTGCAGAAAGTCAGCCACTACTTTCGCGAGCCGCACCGGACGTTCGACCAGGATGTGCTGGTCGTCGGGGGCAGCAACTCGGCCGTCGAGGCGGCGCTCGCCTGCTACCGGGCCGGCGCACGCGTGTCGGTGGCGCATCGCCGGGCGGAGTTCGGGCGCGGGGTGAAGCCGTGGATCCTTCCCGATATCCAGAACCGGATCTCGGCCGGAGAGATCGACGTCCTGTGGGAGCACGATGTGGCCCGCATCGAGCCGGGGCGCGTGCTGCTGCGCTCGCGGATCGACGGCGACACGGTCTGGCTTCCGAACGACCTCGTGCTCGCGATGACGGGCTATCGGCCCGATCCGGAGCTGACCCTCGCTTTCGGGGTGTCGGTCGATCCGGAGACCGGGGTTCCCCGCCATGACCCGGAGACCATGGAGACGAGCGTGCCGGGCCTGTTCGTGGCCGGCGTCATCGCCGCCGGTCGCGACGGCAACCGGATCTTCATCGAGAACGGCCGCGAGCACGGCGGCCGGATCGTCCGCCGGCTGCGCCGAATGAAACCCGCGGTCGTTGACGGTGTCTGACGCCCCGGGTAGCTTTCGATTTTCGGCTTCGGCCGCGTCGCACGGGTGCCGGAAGGCCCGCGCGGGCCAACGGTAGACTTGATGAACGAAACCAGCGCAGCGACTCGACCCGCCCCCGTCGAGGACCGGATCCAGGAGGTTCTCGCCTCGATCCGGCCCGCGATCCGCGTGGACGGGGGGGACATAGAGCTCGTCGACTACGACGAGGTGTCCGGGTGCGTCCGCATCCGTATGGTAGGGGCCTGTCACGCCTGTCCGATGTCGATGCTGACGCTGAAGGCAGGTATCGAGCAGCGCCTCCGGATGATCGTTCCCGAGGTCAAGACCGTCGAATCCGTCGAAGCTGCCTGACGCCGTCTCGATTTTTGTCACGCAAGCGTTTTCGACCGAACCCGCGTCCGGCCCGACCGCCCCGGACGCATCCGACGGAACTCCGATGACCGAATCAACAGTTCAGCAGCGACTTCTCTCCGCACTCGGCCGTGTGAGGACGAGCGCTACCGGCTCCGACGTGCTTACGGCCGGCATCATCCGGTCCGTGGCCGTGCAGGATGACGGCACGGCCGTGCTCGAACTCGCTCCGCGCTCCGAAGATCCGCCGCAGCTCATCGAGTCGATCCGACTGGTGGCGAGCGGCGTGAGCGGAGTCAGCGACGTGAAGTTCTCGCTCGCCGATCCCGAGGATCTCCGTCGCGCCCGAGCCGAGAAGGCGTCGACGCCGACCGGGCAGGGCGCGCCGCGTGTCCCGTCGCCGCGCACCACCGGAAGGCGGCCGCTGCCGGTCGTCGAGCCCGCCGCCGCGGACGCGGCGCCACCGCCGACCCGGCGCCCGGGCCAGGTCAGCCGCGAGGAGGCCTCTCGCCATCCGCGCGACGCGGAGCCGCTGGACGGCGTGAAGCACGTGATCGCGGTGAGCTCGGGAAAGGGCGGCGTCGGCAAGTCGACGATCGCCACGAACCTGGCCGCCGCGTGGGCGAAGTCCGGGAAGCGGGTCGGGCTGCTCGACGCCGACATCTACGGTCCCGACATCCCCACGATGTTCGGGGCGTTCGGCAAGCCGCGGATGCGGGACGACAAGGTGATTCCGATGGAGGCGCACGGCGTGAAGCTGATGAGCCTCGGTTTCCTCGTCGGCGAAGACACGCCTGCGGTGTGGCGAGGCCCGATCGTCATGGGGATCGTGCGCCAGTTCATCCACCAGGTGGAGTGGGGCGAGCTCGACTACCTGGTCGTCGATCTGCCGCCCGGCACCGGCGACGCGCAGCTTTCCCTGGTCCAGCTGGTGAAGGTCTCGGGAGCCGTGATGGTGGCCACCCCGCAGGACGTGGCGGTGACTGGGGCGCTCAAGGGGATCCGGATGTTCGAGAGCGTCGAGGTGCCGGTCCTCGGTATCGTCGAGAACATGCGCGGCTTCGCCTGCCCCGACTGCGATTCCGTCCACGAGATCTTCGGCTCCGGCGGGGCGGAGAAGCTGGCCGCCTCGATCGAGATCCCGTTCCTCGGCGCCGTTCCTATGGGCCTCGCCGTGCGCGAGGAGGGCGACCGCGGGGAGCCGACCGTGATCGGACGCCCGGGATCGGCCGAGGGTCGGGCGCTGGCCGCCGTGGCCGAGCGCACGGCACAGCGGATTGCCGAGCTCGAGCCGAGCCCCGCGAACCTCTGAGGGAACGATATGCGAATCATCACCCTGCTGACGGATTTCGGAACCGCCGACGGGTTCGTCGGCGAGGTGAAGGGGGAACTGCTCAGCCTGGCGCCAGAGGCGCTGCCGGTCGACGTGGGCCACGACATCGCTCCCGGCGACATTACGGCCGCTTCGTGGGCGCTCGAGCGGATCTGGAGCCGGTTTCCCGAAGGAACGGTGCACCTGGCGGTCGTCGATCCGGGGGGCGGCGGCTCGCGGCGTGGCGTGATCGCCGACATCGCCGGGCGCTGGTACGTCGGCCCGGACAACGGGACGCTCACCCGGGTGCTCGGCCACCACGAAGCCGACGAGGCGAGGGAGCTCGCGGTCGCGGCCGATCCCGTCCCGGC
>Ga0268386_10002136_pt1 | contig 13923 bp, 8 predicted proteins | sample RVTome_15_FD_200260 | JGI IMG/M metagenome (GOLD analysis project Ga0268386, IMG submission 200260) | Soil microbial communities from uranium-contaminated site in the Upper Colorado River Basin, Wyoming, United States - RVT150D86... ...
AGCGATCGTTCATCTTCACTGATGCGCTCGAAGAGTGAGCGCACATTGTCGGAACGAAACACGTATGCGTTTTCGACAGTGAAAGGACGAAACATGTCGAAGGCTTCGGTGGTTTCCCGCGTTAGTTCTTCAACACGCTCGACACTGTTCTTCACTAGATCGATCACTTCACCGACGCGGCCACCACCCCATCTCGGTCGCACACGCTCGAGCAGCGACGACGCTTTTTTGGCGGTCGTGTTGAACATCGGCACAGAGGTCTTCTCGTAGTGTGAAGTCGTAACCGGTTTGGGTTCCATGCGCGCAGCTATCTGGTTCAGAAACTTAACGCCGGTATCCTTCTCCTCGAAGTGTTTGCGCTTGTCGAGGCCAACGAGACCGATGATCCGTTCCATATTGTTCGGGTTGGAATCGCCGGTTGCCGCCTGGAAAACGAGACGCGGTTCTTCCACGCAAGCCTGAGCCGCGACCGCGAGCATCACCGAAGCCACCTGATCGACCGGAGTGATATCAAGAATCAACTTCTCGTTCGCAGGGATCTTCGTTTGACCTTTGCGAATGAGAAAAATGATTGGAGCGGTGGTAGTGAAACCCTCATTCCAACCAGGAAAAGGGTAGGACAGTGCCGACTCGACGATGCTTGGACGCACAATGCTGCGCACCATTCCAGTTTCGGCAGCCACGAGCTGCTCGCCGAGTGACTTGGTATAGGTGTAGATGTTGGGCCAACCCCAATAGGCGGCACGCTCGACGCCGAGATCCGTCAAACGTGTGCGAGTCCAAACTTTTCGCTCGCGCGCCACCGCGAGTCCAAGGGCGTCGGGATCGTCGATGTCACGGCCTTCCTCGTTGAGCCGTTTGCGTGCAAGTTCGCGAAAACGCGCGGTCATCATCGCGTCCCGAGCTTCGTCTCTGACGCGTTCTGCGAGCTTGGCACAGTCAGCAATTTCCTGGTCCACTGAAAACTGGACACCTTCCAACTCGCGCTGACGCGGGAAATAACCTGGAACCGGCTCACTCTCCCAGACTGCACCCGAGCGATTCCCTGCAACGAAGCACGTCGAAACGTGGACCAGCGCGGGACGTTTCATCCTTCGCGCAAACGCGATGACGTTTTGAGTGCCGACGACATTGGTGCGCAAGCCGCTCTCGAGTGTGGGGTTGAAAGTTACGTTGCCCGCGGAGTTGATGACGATGTCGATGTCGTCGGCGATGGCCTGCGCTTTTTCATCGGTGTAACCAAAGTTGGGTTCTGCGATGTCGCCGCCTCTGACAACTACTTTGTCGTTAACGAAACCTTCGAGTGCGCTGCCGTAACGTTCGCGCAGTGGATCGAAAGGAGGTGAGGTAACGATGTTGTTCCAAAAGCGGATTTCAGATTCTTCCTGCGAACGAGCACGCACTGTGAGATAGATCTTGCCGACATTCGGGAAACGATGAAGCAGCATGCTCAACGTGACCTTGCCGAGGAAGCCCGTGCTTCCGATGAGGAAGATCTTGCGGTCTTTATATATCTCTGTTGGGGATAATCTCATCTGATCAAATTCATGATATATGACCAATAAGTTCTTCCCTTCCTATTCCATATCAGCAATCCCAACCATTGGCTGGTGCAGCATCGTGATCTCGGCGGAATTGCCCATGTAGCTGCGAGCCATGGCAATGGCTTCAGTCAAATTATCTGCTCGTTCCCAGCCGAGAATCGCGGGAACATGCGCGTTCTCGGCGCCCGCTGCGATTACTTTTCCGACGTGCTGACGGCCGTTTTCTCCCCAGTACCACATGAAAAACGGATGTGCGCCGTGATACGCATTACCACGCCGATACATCTCGATGTAGCTCGGATTGTTAGCAAATTCGCGCTCATATTTCTCACGCAAAGTAAAAGCGTCTCTCGTTTCCGGCAGCAAACGATTAAAGAACTCGATATAGCTTGGATGAAACTGATGATCAAAATCGTCGTAGCAGGGATGATGCAAGATCATCACTCCGCCCTTTTTCAGGAGCGGCTTGTTGCGATAGAAGTTGAAGTGGTACCCAAGCGCCATCACCTGGACCAGCAGCGGATTAAGAATCGAATAAACGTTGTAAGGTGAGATGTCAGGAATCCCTGTGATCAAAATGTCGCACTGGCCTCGTATCGGAATTGCATACTGCTCGAAACCCTTCGCGACGATCTTCTCGTGCACCAGCTCGGTCTTGCCCGCGTGGCACGCAATCATCTCGTATTGCGCCGGCCGTGAATGCAGAAGCTTGCGCCGCGCAGGTCGCGGCAGTTTGCTCATCGTGTAGCGCATGGCTTCAAACTTCATGCGATCGAAAGCGCTGAAATCGTCTTCGTTGCGCAGAAGAAAATCCATGTCTGCGCCATACATCCGGTTGTTGATGGCCGTTTCGATGTGGAAGACGTTCAATTGTTCGTCGACGACCTTTCCGAGCCTTATGACCTTGCGATTCAGCTCCGAGCGGGCAGGGTCCATGTAACTGTCTGAATCGCGAATCGTTTGCGGATCGTGATGAGCTCGCAGCGACTCGTAGTCACATAGTCCGACCGCAACAGACTTATGGCCGCCATCCATCGGCACGAAATTGATGTTGACGTAGATCAGCAGATCGCTTTCGGCGCATCGTCGATTCAGAACCAAAGGCTCCTTATGCCTGGTCTCGCCGATCTTGATTAGACCATCGGCCCATTCAGCGTCGTGGTTGTAATAACGATCGGGGTAGTAGTCGGAAAATATTCGCGGCCCGACCATTCGTTTCATTTCCCACTCGGTCATCTTGCGGTGCAAAGAGTTGGCGATGACGATATGCACGTCGTCCACTCCATGCCCTGCGAGCATATCCAGGACGATTTCCAGAATGGTTTGGCGAATATCGGGAGTTGCCATCGGCGGCAACGGCAGGCTGATATCGTCAACAGCGACCGTGACACGCATTCCTGGCTCGAGTTGCGCAAAGAGCGGATCGCAACCATGCGGGTGATTGAGAGCGTAACGTACAGCAGCCTCGCGATTGGGCAGACCTTTGATCGACGGATTTGGGTAGAGAACGCGCGTTCCGATCGGCAAGTCTTCGAGGATGAAGTCTTCACCGGAGGGCATGATGCGCGGGGCGCTATCACGATCGATGTAGATTACGGACTCGTGCGTTTTTCGTCGGAGTTGGAGTGCCATCTTTTATAGATATTTAATCTCATTTTAGATTCAAAATTGGCCAATCGTGATGAAGGGCTGTTAGTCGTAAACGCATGTCGGGGTTAATCACCGCCGGATGACCCACTATCGACAACATCGGTAGATCACTCATGCTGTCCGTGTAAGCGTAAGAGTCGCTCAGGCTGATACCTTCCCGTTCGGTGTAGGTTCGGATCCATGAAGCCTTCGTGGCGGCAGCCATCACCGGCGGTAACAAACGGCCCGTAGCCATACCGTTCACAAACTCGAGCCGGTTCGTCGCGTACTCAGTAATTCCCAGATGTTCCATGAGGGGCTTGACTGACAAGTCCAAAGCCCCTGTTATCACGACCTGCCGCAACCCTAACCTTCTCGACTTCTCGATAAGCTCGTATGTGCCCGGGAACACGGCGGGCTTGATCACGTCCTCAAATAACTCCTCAGCGAAATAGCGCAGCCGATCCTCGGATTGCCCCTTATACTTCTTGAAGTAGAGGTCATTAAAAACTTTTCGGCTATACTGGTCCGTCACCGCGAAAACCGGAAGGCTTAGAAGAGTGGTCGCGCTTTTCCTGAAACTCTCCATCAAGCCTTGTTGGCGACGCGCGTAAAAAGACAGCGTATGCACAAGATTGGTGCTTACTAAAGTACCCTCGAGATCGTAGAATGCTGCCCCCGCCAAAGCTCTCCTCCAGCCATATTTTGCGGTTTCCAGGCCGCGTCGGAGTTCCAAAAAGCTGTGACTCCGCCCGAATGGGAAGCCAATATACCGTATTCGACGGTATTTAGATAACCTGAAGCAAAAGTATTACACACTGTATAGTAATACTAGACAATCAAAGGTCAGTTGATGATAAAGCTGAGGAAAAACGGGGAAAAGGCAGTTTTGGTAATAGTCACGTTCGCAGCATTTTCGGTGGCCTTAACCGTAGTGGGGTGTGATCAGGGCGGGCCGGAGAGCGGTCCCATGGTCGACCGCGGTGACGCAAAAATGGCTGCCGAAAGAATCGCGGAAGCGGAGGCGTTATACGAGGGCAGGGAAGACCTTAACAAGGCTCGGGTTGCTGTTGCGTCCTTGCGTCAGGCCCGAACAGCCGATTATGGGAACTATGAGGCTGCCTGGAAGCTGGCACGTGCGAGTTTTTACGTGGGCGATCGGACGGACATTAAGTCGGAACGAGACGATCTATTTCGCGAAGGCACTGAGGCGGGAAAAGCCGCAGTCCAACTACAGCCCGACAAGCCGGACGGCCATTTTTGGCTGGGAGCAAACTACGGCGGCGCCGCCGAACACAGCACAATCGCAAACCTTTCGAGTTTTCAGGACATTAAGCGTGAGATGGAAGCGGTTTTGAAGCTGGACGAGAGTTATCACGGCTACAGCGCATATCTCGGCTTAGGTCGCCTTTATCTTCAAGCGCCCAGATTGCTTGGCGGCGACAGTCAGAAGGCAACTGATTATCTGGAAAAGGGAATAAAACTAAATCCAAACCATAGCCTTATGAGGTTTCATCTCGCTGAGGCCTATCAGGAAAACAACCGCGACGCCGAGGCAAAAAAGCAGATTGAAGCGTTGGTGGCATTAACGCCGGATCCGAAGCACATCGCGGAGCATAAAGATGCAATTGAGAAAGCGAAAAAATTGTTGGAGAAGATTGAGACGCACAGACGCTAACTTGGCTGAATGCGGACTGTTTTGTAGGGGCGGCACTCCGTGGCCGCCCCCTCTTAACAACAAAGACCTTTTGCCCTCCCTCGCGTAACCAACGGGCGGCCACGGAGGGCCGCCCCTACAAACGGCTTCACGGTCTCGTTAACTTCCTAATCTCTTCTAACGTGCGTTTATGTTGATCGAGCTTCTGCCCCGCCTCACCCAGTTTCCCTTGTGACGTCAATCGCTGGTAATCCTCAAACTCCTGGATTGCTTTGTTAACCAACTGTTGCAGATCTTGAGCGGGCGTCGGAGACGGCACCGGCCTTGGAGCGCCTCCCTCAGTCGCTTCCGGAGGAGTGAGACCTGGTTCAGCAGCAACTGCCGTTGCCGCCTCACCGAACAGGTTGTTCATTGCTTCTCCAAACGTTTGCCCGTACGCCAGTTTTTCCTGAGTAGCGAGCACAACAAGTCGAAGCTCTGGCATCGGACTCCGCTCAGCCTGAAGATAGACAGGCATCACAAACATTAGCGAACGTCCTATCGGTATCACCAAAAGATGCCCGCGTATGACACGAGAGGACTGTTGGTTCCAGAGCGTAAACTGGCCCGAGAGCTCTGCATTCTGATCGATACGAGCCTCGATCTGAACTGGGCCATCGATGAGTCGCGATTTCGGGAAATTGTAGACCAGCAGTTTCCCGTAGTTCTCTCCATCGCTTCGTCCCGCCATCCATCCAATCATGTTGTTTCTATTGGCGGGCGTGAAAGGAAGAATCAGAACAAACTCATTTCTCTGTGCCTCTCCAGGCAACTGCATCAACACGAAGTAAGGATCGATCGGCGCACTTTGCTTCTTGCCCTGACTGTCGAGCGTTACCTGTTGTGCAACGCTCCAAACATCCTCGCGCTGGAAAAAGACCTTTGGATTCTGTGTGTGGTAGAGGCCGTAGACTTCACCCTGAGCCCGCACCATCGTCTCTGGATAACGAAGGTGCGCACGCAGATCGGCAGGCATTTGGGACGCGTCCAGGAAAAGGTTCGGAAAGATGCGCCGGTAAGCGGCGATAATCGGATCCTGGCTGTCAAACACGTAGAAACGAGCCGTCCCGTTATACGCATCGATCACAACCTTGACGCTATTGCGAATGTAGTTGATTGAATTGTCCGCAACGGCGTGGTGACTCGAATAAGGAAAGTAAGCCGACTCGGTAAAGGCGTCGATCATCCAGAACAATCGACCTTCATTGTCAACCACGATGTATGGGTCTCTATCGTAAGTCAGGAATGGCGCGACCCCGTTGACGATCTCACGAATGTTCCGATGAATAAGTACACGGCTTTCACTCGTCACATCGTCAGAGAACGGCAACTTTGAAAGATCGCCAATGCTCCAGGCGAGCAACATACGTCGCAGCGAGTTGCCGATTTTTATTCCGCCTGTTCCCTGGTAGGTTGTGTAGGTGTTGGTGTCGCCCTGTGGATAGTCAAACTCATTCTGTTTCGTATTCACATAAACGTAACGATCAGTAAGCTCGCCATAGTAGATCTCGGGGCGAGTTACTTTGATCTCACCCGCAGTCGATTCCACCGGCATGTTTGACAACACAAATTGCGGCATTCCTTCCGGCGTGAACCCGTTGGCACTATTCATCGTCACGCCATATCCATGCGTGTAGATCAGCCGCTCGTTGATCCAATTACGGGACTGTGAGGGAAGCTTCGAATCATTGATCTCGCGAGGCGCAATCATCATCTGACGCGTCTGCCCGTTGATTACATAGCGGTCCACGTCAACATCCGGGAAATCGTAATAAGTGCGGATGGCCTGAATTTGCCGCAAGGTGTCCTGGAGCGCGCGCCAGTCCCAGAGACGAATGTTTTCAAGGCTGTCGCGGTTGTTGGGCAGGTCGAGAGCGGCACTTGAGGTTTCAGCTTCAAACTCGTGGAATTCGATTTGATCGAGTCCGAATCCCTTTCGGGTCCATTCAATGTTGTATTCAATGTAAGGGGTCTCACGGTCGATTTCGTTAGGCTTAACTATGAAGCCCTGGATGTACGACGGTATGAGCACAACTCCGATGATGTAGGTCGAGACCGGAAGAGCCAAAGCGATGAGTAACAAACTAAAGCGACGGAACGCGAAGGCATTAACCAGCAAAACAATTGCGGCAATGACCAGCACAACGCAAACGACGAGGAGGGCAGGGAGCGTGTAGTGGGCCTCAGTGTAAGTCACCCCTGAAAAAATCGGATGATCTTGCCAGAGAAAAGGAAAGCGCGAGAGATACGTGCGCCAGCTCAGCACCAGTAGAAAAAGTGCGAGAGCGCAACAGACAGCTCGAAACGCGGCGCCTGACGACCAGCGCACGCTTGGCTTGAGCACCGTTTGTGGCAAGCCCAGCAGGGAATACGCGAGTGCAGCGCAGAGTATGATGAACGTTACTCCGAGCAGCCAGGAATTAAGCAAGTCGTAAAGCGGCAGCGAGAAGAGATAGAACCCGAGCGACTTTCCGAATATCGGATCGTGAGCGGCTGTGGACGGCTGGTTCCAAAAGAGAGCAAATTGGCGCCAGTGCTCTTTTAGGTTCAAGCCGTAGATCAGGCCAAACAGCGCTGAGATCACCCAGCCAAGTGGTCTAATAAATTTCGCAGGGGAAAACTGAAATGGCTGATTGTTGAGAATAATGGTGCGGTTTTCAAAAGTGTAAGCGCCAAATAGTCGTTGAAACAACAGGAAGGTGGCGCTCAGCAACACAGCAGTTACTATTGCGGAACCGGCAAAGAGTGCGACTTTAGCCTTCAAGACGTACCAGTAGACAGATGAATAACCGAGCGATTCAAACCAGAGAGCTGAAAGGTAGACCGAAATGATCCGGGAGAACGAAATCACCAGGAGAAAGCCAGCTAACAGCAGCCAAAGCTTCAGACGTCGCCGCTTGCGTGGTCCTACATCGATCACATCCGCGTCCCGCGCCTTGTTGTTCATGCGCGTAGCATACCGCTTTACGAGCCCGCAAAGAAGCAAAAAGCGCACAAACGATCGGCAAGGCTTAAAGCGGTACGTCAATAGTAGTGTCCAACATCTGAAAATGTTCTCTGCGTAATCTCTGCGTTCTCTGCGTCTCGGTGGTGGATTGGCAAACGCAGAGCTGAGATTAGGACACTACTCAAATCAATGCTTCTGTGCTTTTTGTGCCCCTTTGCGGCTATAATCGCCGGAATGCTGACCGCAGATACAGTTTTACAAGGCCGTTATCGCATCGTTCGCGAGCTTGGACAGGGCGGCATGGGCGCCGTCTACGAAGCGATCGATCAGCGTCTCGACACAACGGTCGCCCTGAAGGAAACGTTGTTTGCCGATGAACGTCTGCGTAAGCAGTTCGAACGCGAGGCACGGCTTCTTGCTCGTTTGCATCATCCCGCGCTGCCTCGTGTGAGCGACCATTTTTCTGAAGGCGACGGCCAGTTTCTCGTGATGCAGTTTATTCCCGGCGACGATCTGTCGGAGATGATGACTCGTAAGCGAGGACCATTCCCTGCCGATCAGGTTTTGACGTGGGCCGATCAACTGCTCGACGCCCTGGACTACCTTCACACGCAGGAGCCGCAGATAGTCCATCGCGACATCAAACCACAAAATCTCAAACTGACGTCGCGCGGTCAGATCATCCTCCTGGATTTCGGATTGGCAAAAGGCCAGGCGGGAGAAATCTCGCGAGTGACAACGTCGGCAAGCATCTTCGGCTACACGCCGAACTATGCACCGTTGGAACAGATTCAGGGTTTGGGAACTGATTCGCGTAGTGATCTTTATTCTCTTGGGGCGACGCTCTACCACCTGATGACCGCGGTGAAGCCGCCTGACGCATTGACTCGAGCGGCTGCTCTCGTTAATGGCCAACCCGATCCGCTCACGTTGGCGAGCAAAGCGAATCCGGAGATCGCGCCGGAAGTGGACCAGGTGCTTGGAAAGGCTATGGCCCAGAGTCGCGAGCAAAGGTATGCGAGTGCGGCAGAGATGCGCAAAGCTCTTCACAGCACCGAGCAGGCTTCAACGATAGTGAACCGTGGCGAAGCTAAAACGGTGTTGTTTCCACCGGCCGCTACCACTGTTGTTGTTCCCACTCAAACAGAAGTCAGGCATGAGACCGTAGCAGCAGGTGAAACAACGGTGGTCCGGCGTGGTCAGCGAAGGAAAGTTTTTCCAATCGCTTTGTCTGCGGCAGTACTACTGCTCGTAGCGTGCGGTACCTTTGGATTTTACTTACTGCAAAAGCGCAACAATACTAATGCGCAATTGTCGGCAACTGCTCCGAGCCCTGTCGAAAACCCTTCGACAGTCGCGCCTTCACCAACTCCGGAAAACAATGACGCCGATCCATCCCCGGAGGTGAATGAAGACGAAGCTGACGAGCCGACGCCGGCTCCCACGAGACAGGATCGGCGTAACGAGCAGGCTCGCAGAGCGGCAACTCCGAAACCGGAACAGACTCGTGTTGAGACTGTGGTCGTAGGACCTGACGAGGAGCCGCGAGTAGTTCCGGACGTACCAACTCCACCGGAATTTGAGGTACCAGGCAGGCAGCCAAGGGTGAGAACCAAAGTCCTGCCGGGTGGCACCGTTATTCGCACTTTTCCTGACGGCAGTCAAATTATAACGATGAGCGACGGAATGCGAGTTCTGGTTACAAAGGACGGGAAGAAACAAATTCTCAGTCCGGCGCGGCCCAATCGTCGTAGACCTGCGCCGGCACCATCACCATCGCTATAACTGATAGTGGGCCAGTTGTGGATTTCTCTGTGCGATCTCTGTGTCTCTGTGGTTATTTTTACGGGATAGAGCACACAGAGAAACAGAGAACACAGAGGTTGCGCAGAGAAGAGTCAGATTAGGCCATATGAGGAGAGGTAAATGAGAGAGTCGAAAATCACACGTGTAGCTTTTGCACTGCTCGTTCTAAGCGCGTCCTTGGCAATGCTCAGCCCGGCAGGCATCTCCGTTAGGGCGAAGGCCGAAAGACCAGTCGCTCCCAATATTAGAATCACACCAGCAGCGCCTGTGTTTGATGATAAGGAGCGAGTCGCCGAGTTGATGCAGCGGCGGGAACGTGTGGCCCAAAGCATTGGCTCGCAATCGCTCCTGATTCTTCTCAGTACCGAACCGCGCATTTACTCAAACTCCGTTAACTATCCATATCGTCAGGAGAATAATCTCTACTATCTCACCAATCTGAAGCAAAAAGGCGCGACTCTGGTTTTGCTTCCGGGGAATTCAAAGCTTCGCGAGATTCTCTTTTTGCCGCGCCGCAATCCTTTAACCGAGACCTGGGACGGCCGTATGTATAGCCCCGAAGAGGCCCACCAGTTGTCAGGGATCCGAGAAATCTGGCAAGCCAGCGAGTTTGATCCGTTCATCAAAGCCCTGCGCAACCGCCAGCCCTATCGACCCAAACCCGAAAACGTCTTCATGTCAGATCTCCCTGCGACGACGACTTTGACGAACGATCATGGCTTCAACACTCTGTTTGATGCCGCGGCAAAAGGGGAGGCGGGATTGTTCATGCTCGTTCCGGGCGACGGCGAAAGCCGTGAATACAAGTACGAGCAACGCTTTGCTTCCGAATGGGCCAAAACTGCATCTGGCTACAGTGTCAAGAATGCCTGGCCCATCTTCACTCAGATGCGTTTGGTGAAGTCGCCGATGGAATTGCGCATCCTGCAGCACGCGATAGATATCAGCATCGAGGCCCACCAGCGCTCATGGGCTGCCGCAGGCAATGCGAAATGGGAATACGAGGTCGATGCGGAGGTCGCATACACGTTTAAGCTCAGGAATGCCGATAACTGGGGCTATCCTGACATAGTTGGTTGTGGTCCAAATGCGACTACGCTTCATTACATCGAATCGCAGGGTCCTGTGAAACAGGGCGACCTTCTGTTGATGGACGTCGGCGCAGAGTATGGTCACTACACGGCAGATATAACGCGCACGTTTCCAGTCAATGGAAAATTCACCCCGATCCAGGCCGCGGCCTATCAAATTGTTTACGACGCACAGGAAGCAGTTGCGAAAGCGTCGAGGCCAGGCGCGACCTTGTCGGACGTAAACCGAGCGGGAACCGAAGCGATCAAGGATGGACTTCTCAAGCTTGGGTTGATTACGGATCGAAATTCAAGCCAGCACCGGCTTTGGTTCATGCACGGAACTTCGCACTGGCTGGGTATGAACGTCCATGACGTTGGCGGGGGATCAAAGTTTGTTCCGGGAGTCGTGTTCACTAATGAACCTGGAATTTATGTTCGCCTTGACGCGTTGGACCAGATGCCATTTGGCTGGAAACAGGACGACTGGGAGAAATTCAAGACTGCAGTTCGTCCGGCGTTTGAGAAGTACAAAGGCATCGGTGTGAGGATTGAAGACGACATGCTGATCACGGCGGATGGCGTGCGTTGGTTGAGTGATGCGCTACCGCGGAAGATGAATGAGATTGAGGACTTTATTGCGAAGGCAAGGCGCCAGTCGGAATAAAGAAAAGACTATTTGTCATATATCATTTTCCTTTTCTCATTTGTTTTGGCTGCGTCGAACTTTGATCAAAATGACAAACGAGAAATGGAAAATGACATATGACAAATGATTTTGCTTTGCTTTAGCGCTTTCTAAAGATTCTTCGTAGCCACCCTGAGAACCACCTCAGGGCAGTTCGAAAAAAGCCGTGCTGCGGAGGTATCTGGCCCACCCCCGTCTTCGCTTCAGCACCCAAAGACGTGAAAAACTGCGCGGCCATCATCTTGGCAGTGCCCTGAATCATTCGTTGGCCCACACTGGCAATTGTTCCACCTACCTGTAGATCGCCCGAGTAATTTACGTTCGTAATGTTCTCTTCCTGTTCGAGGTTGAGGTCGCCAAAACCCTTCAAAAAACCCGGTGCGCCTTTGCCTTCGACCACAATCCGGAAGTGTTCAGGCTCTCTCAGATCTTCGAGTCGAACGTTGCCATCAAATACACCTTTGATCGAGCCGACGCCGGCCCTGATAGTTGCAGCGAAAGAGTTTTCGCCAGTTCGTTCCAACCGCTCGCAACCCGGAATACAGCGCTGCAAGACCTCCGGATCAACCAGGGCTTGATATACACGTTCCCGAGGCGCCTCGATTTGGTGGGTGCCTTCCAGTTTCACTGGACGCGAGCCTTCGCAGCCTGAAGTGCTCTGCGAGTATGCACCTCCGCGAGGTGACACCTGTAGTCGCTCGAGGCGTAGAGGTCAACATTTGGATCTATGCCATCGCAAACATGTTTGACGGCCGCTGCTATTGCGCTATCGTCCAGGTTCGTTCCTGCAAGCGCGGCTTCAACAGCTGGCGCCCGATAGGCTTTACTGCCAACGCCCGTTACTCCAATAGCGGCTGACTTGCACGAGTTATCGTCGTTCAACACAAGATGAACTGCGATGCCGACTACTGCGAAACCAGAGGCAGGATGAGGAACCTTCTGATATGCCTCTCCAAATCGTCCTTCCGGCTTTTGAATGCGAACTTCTCGCAAGATTTCCCCGGGTTGAAGATCGGTCGTGAGTAGGTCCAGAAAAAAATCGGCTGCTTTCACTGTTCGTTCACCGTTCGGACCGACTAAAACAAGATCAGCTCCCAGCGCGAGGATCGCGGCCGGCCAATCACCAGCCGGATCGGAGTGCGCGAGACTTCCGCCAATGGTTCCTTTGTTACGCACCTGCACATCGCCAATGCTTTTGGCACACTCAGACAGCAGTGGGCAGATACGCTTCAAAAGGTCCGACGATTCCAATTGGTAGTGAGTGGTAGTTGCGCCGATCAGAATCCTGTCGCCCTCTTCACGGATGTAAGCGAGCGACTTGATACGCGCGATGTCCACGAGCAGTTGCGGTTGCGCAAGGCGCAGTTTCATAGCCGGGATGAGGCTGTGTCCACCGGCCAGAATCTTGGCGCCGTCAAGATCGCTTGCCAGCAATGAAACAGCCTCTTCGAGAGTCGCTGGCGCCTGGTAATCGAATTGTGCGGGAATCATTCTTCACTCCTCTTCTGATTCGTGTTCATCCGTGTAAATCTGTGGCTCTAGTGCCCATCAATAATCCGCCATACATTTTCCGGTTTGATCGGCATATCTAAATGCCGCACTCCAAATGGCGCGAGTGCGTCGACTATTGCGTTGACTATCGCGGGCGTCGCCCCGATCGTTCCCGCTTCGCCTACGCCTTTGACGCCAAGCGGGTTCACCGGAGACGGAGTCACTGTTCGATCCAATTCAAAATCCGGGATGTGTGACGCGCGCGGAAGCGCGTAATCCATTAAAGTGCCTGTCAATAACTGTCCTTGCTCGTCGTAGACCACTTCTTCATACATCGCCTGTCCGATTGATTGGACGATGCCCCCGTGAACTTGTCCGTCAACCAGCATCGGATTGATCACTCTGCCGCAGTCATCGACCGCGACGTAGCGCAAAAACTTGATGTCACCAGTTTCGCGATCCACTTCCACAACAGCGATGTGCGTTCCGAACGGAAACGTAAAGTTTTTTGGTTCGAAAAAGTAAGTTGCCGAAAGGCCTGGTTCGGTGTCCGGAGGTAGTTCTTTGGCAAGATGTGCAGCAAGCGCAATCTCCTGAATCGACAAACTCGACTTGCCCTCGGTCTGTGGTTCCGGCAGCACTCCTGCGGGCGCCTCGCCGACAGGCACGACAGGCTCGGATGTTCCCGTGGCTGTTGCCGCTGCGGCTGCTTGAAGCGAATACTTTCCACCTTCGAAAGAAACGCGCGTCGGATCGGCCTGGAGTATGTGACACGCAATCTTGTGCGCTTTCTCTTTTAGTTTTTGGATCGCAACATAAACCGCAGTGCCGCCGACTGCAGTCGCCCGACTGCCAAACGTGCCGATACCGTACTGGACGACGCCAGTGTCTCCGTGAATGACTGTGACGTCGTTGATGCCGACGCCTAATTCATCCGCGGCGATCTGTGCAAATGATGTTTCCTGTCCCTGGCCGTGGGGCGATGCGCCGGTTAAGACGGTCACTTTTCCAGTCGGCTCGATACGGACTGTTGCACTTTCCCAACCGCCGGC
>Ga0268386_10002137_pt1 | contig 13921 bp, 13 predicted proteins | sample RVTome_15_FD_200260 | JGI IMG/M metagenome (GOLD analysis project Ga0268386, IMG submission 200260) | Soil microbial communities from uranium-contaminated site in the Upper Colorado River Basin, Wyoming, United States - RVT150D86... ...
TTTTAACTTCCAGAGCCGTTCTTTTCTGATCATAGTCGAACAGTTCGGCAGCGAAATCCAGTGGTACAAAAAGATACTGTTCATCATACTGTTTTTCAATGGCGAATATTCCTCCTGGTAAAATTGATTTCTGAGTGTACATATTGCTCAGGTTGGTACTGGATCCTTTTATAATTTTAGGATAGTAAACCTGCAATGATGAAAACTCATTTTGTGGGGATATGGATAACTTGTGTGAAACACCCAGCCCAAGTATGGCATAGTTAATTGTTTCTCTCTTTAATTTAGGTTCACCGTGAACGATGACTTTATCCAGGCGTTTCTGGTCCAGGAAATTATCACTAACCCCTTTAATCCTGGCCACCATCTGGGCATCCTGGTAGCGGATAAGGGCATTGTCTTCAATAACCTCACTGACTACCTCCACCCCGGGAACCTGGCTTACAATTTCTAGCAGATCATCACTTCTTATAAACCATTTTCCTTCAGCAGCTTCAATCTTTAACTCAGGGTCGAACGAACTGTACAGCGATCTTATCAGGTCTTCCAGTCCATTGAATACCGATAGTACTATGACCAGCGAAGCCGTACCAAAGGCCACTCCCAGCATAGAAATGAGAGAGATTACATGAATAAAGTTCCGCTTTTTCCTGGAAAGGAAATATCTTTTGGCCAGAAAGAATGATGTATTCAAGATTTAATCGGATTGTGGCGGGATATGCAGTCTGGACAGTATTTCGTCAATATTGGAGGCATATTCTGATCCGTGGTCTTCAATGATGATCAATTCAGGAACTTTCCTGACCTGCTTTCCAATACGATTACCCAGTGCCCCCCTCAATTCACTTTTGTGATCATTTATTTGATCTACCAAGTTCTGATTCCGGTCTGGCCCAAATGCGCTGATAAATATTTTCGCCACGCTAAGATCGGGACTTACCTCAACCCTGGTAATGGTCAGCAGCGTATTCTTAAAAATATGCCCCAGCTTCAATCTGAAAATCTCACTAAGGTCCTTTTGAAGTTGCTTGCTGATCTTTAGCTGTCTCTTGCTATTACCCATGCGCTACAAATATTGTATTAATTTTGTATTTTCTTCTTTATTATTCAAATTTAAAGATTCTCTCCGAAGGACAGAACTAACCTTGAATGATCCTTGCTGGCATTTTTTAGAATCAACGATCCCTATCGATTAATAGGTATTTTTCTGCTCATTATATTAGTCAGGCTGCCGTTCTTTTTCAGTGACATGCCACTAATTGTTCCGGAACTGGAGTGGATGCTGGTTGGAGAGTCTATTTCTTTCAGCAGGATACTATACCTCGATGTCTGGGATGATATAGCACCATTATCGGCATTGGTTTATTCACTGATAGATTCCATCGCGGGCCGCACCCAGTGGGGATATCAGATCATGGCCATTTTGGTGTTGCTGTTACATTGCTACCTTTTTAATCAGTTGCTTATATCCAACAAAGCCTATAAGGAGAATACCTACGTGCCTGCCCTGATCTATGTCGTTCTCATGAGTGCATTTTTCGACTTCTTCACCCTGAGCCCGGCGCTGATGAGCGGAGTGTTTCAACTTTACGTTATAAACGGAATTTTTCATCATGTGGCAGTTAAATCGAGGGACGAACAATTCCTGAATATGGGCCTGGCGCTGGGCCTCTCTGCCTTGCTGTACCTGCCCGCTTTGGTCTATCTGCCGGTTACCTTATTGGCATTGGGATTGTACAGTTCCATGACCTTTAAAAAATATATCCTGCTGATCTTCGGTTTTTCTTTCCCGGTAGTATTGGTGGGCATCTTCTTTTTCTGGCACGGTGCCCTGGTTGATTTTTTTGAAAGTTATTTCCTGTCCTGGACCCTAGGCCCGTTCCGTGAATTTATAGGTCTTAGGTCGCTGTGGTTTATTTCTGTAACGGCCTTGTTGCTGTTGGTGCTATCCTGGGTAAAAATCTATTCCGCCGGCAGGTACAATAACCATCAGACCAATTATATGTTGGTAATGCTGCTTTTCCTGGCAGCAGCGTTTGTGATGATCTTCCTGAACAGGGAACGCGTGCCCCATCAATTGATGGTATTTACCACGCCTGTGGCCTTTTTTATTAGTCATTATTTCCTGTTGATCAGGAGGAAACTGCTGGCAGAACTGGTTTTCATTGGATTTGTGGCCATTTACCTGATCATAAACAATGGAGTGCTGTACCGGTTCATGGTACCTCCGGACCTTCTGGACATACAGGCGCTGGTGGTGCAGCCCACCCGCTGGGACCAGCTGGTAGAAGGTAGAAGGATACTTATTGTGGGTGAGGACCCTGCGGCTTACCTTCATGCCTATCCTGCGACACCCTATTTAAACTGGAACCTTTCCCGTAAGCACCTGGCCAGGGCCAATGCATTTGACAATCTTTCCATGATCTATAACAATCTAAGCAGCGATACTCCTGAGGTAATCATTGACCAGCAAAACATGGTTCCGGCGTTATTTAAGCAAATGCCTACTATTGCCTCGCGTTACATCAGGCAGGATGACACCTACATGCTGAAACCTAACAACTGATCTTATTGACCCTGTCGGCATGGCGACCGCCATCAAAGGTCTCTGAAAGGAATACCCGGATCATTGAACTGGCCAGTTGTGGCGATACGAATCGGGCCGGTATACATAGAATATTGGCGTCATTGTGCTGTCGCGACAGTTTAGCAAGTTCTTCATTCCAGCATAGCGCCGCCCTTACACCTGAATGTTTATTGGCCACCATAGCCACCCCGTTGCCGCTGCCACAGACCAGGATCCCTTTACTGCCGGGGTTTGATTCCACGTAGGAAGCGACCGGATGAGCAAAGTCAGGATAGTCCGAGGAACCTGCCTCGTAAGTGCCGAAATCCTCAGGCTCATAACCCTCACTGGTTAATTCCTGAAATATCCTTTGCTTGTAATCAAACCCTGCATGATCTCCTCCAATGGCTATTTTCATTTCAATTTTTCTCCTTAGTCAGTGCTTCAGATCTTTCTTGATTCCTGAGCACCATCTTACTGATAAAGATACTTAATTGATAAAGGAATATCAAAGGTATGGCAATCATGATCTGGCTGATAACATCGGGCGGCGTAATGATCGCTGCCACCACCAATATCACAATAATAGCATGTCTTCTGTACTTCCTCATCAAGTCAGGGGTGACCAGGCCTGCTTTTGACAGGAAGAACACCACGATTGGCAATTGAAACATCAATCCGCATGCCAGTACCAGTGTGGCCACCGTGGTTACATAGGAAACTATATCAAATTCGTTCAGAATACTGTCTGCCACCTGGTAATTCCCCAGGAAATTTACCGCCAGCGGGGTCACAATAAAATATCCGAACAAAACTCCGGACAGGAATAACAGGCTTACAAAAAATACAGCCCCCCTGGACAGGCTCTGTTCCTTCTCATAAAGACCTGGCTTGACAAAACGCCACATCTCCCAGAATGTGTAGGGAAAAGCACATAACAAGCCGATAACTACGGATGAAAGAATGTGCATGGTGAACTGACCGGTCATTTGCCGGCTTTGTATGATGAAAGGAAGTTCATCGATACAAAATACCTCCGATCCGACCTTCTTGCTTAGCTCGCAAATGGCCCTGTAGGTCCAGAAGTCGGGCTTGGACGGACCCAGGATAATGGAGTCCCATATCAGGTTCTTGGATAAAAAAGCCACCACCGCGAACACCATAATAGAGGCAATAGATCTTATGAGATGCCAGCGAAGCTCCTCCAGGTGATCCAAAAAGGACATTTCTTTTTCCACTGATCAACTCTGGTAAAGTGGGAATTTGGACATCCAGTCATTTACTTCCTCTTTCACGGAAGTGATTGCCGCCTCATCAGAATGATTTGTGAGCACGCGGTCAATCAGCTGAACAATGCGCGTCATATCTGCTTCTTTCATTCCCCTGGTGGTCACGGCGGGCGTTCCCAGGCGCATTCCGGATGTTACGAACGGCGATTTGTCATCGAATGGGACCATGTTCTTATTTATGGTAATATCCGCTTTGATCAGGGTCTCTTCCGCCAGTTTCCCGGTGAGATCCTTTGAACGTAAGTCAATAAGAATTAAGTGATTATCCGTACCATCAGAGATAATTTTATAGCCTAGTCTCATGAACTCAGCTGCCATCTCTGATGCATTATTTTTCACCTGGATCACGTACTCCAGGTACTCGTCGCTTAAAGCTTCTTTAAATGCCACGGCTTTCGAGGCGATAACGTGTTCCAAAGGCCCTCCCTGCGTTCCCGGAAACACCCCGGAATCCAGAACACCGGACATTTTTCGGATAGTTCCTTTTGGCGTTTTCAGGCCAAACGGATTGTCAAAGTCCTGGCCCATCATGATCATGCCGCCACGCGGGCCTCTCAGGGTTTTATGAGTGGTAGTGGTTACCACATGACAATGTTCCAGGGGATCGTCCAGTAAACCCCTGGCGATCAAACCCGCCGGATGGGCAATATCGGCCATCAGGATGCCCCCAACTTTGTCAGCGGCTTCACGCATCCTTTGGTAATTCCATTCCCTGCTGTAAGCGGATGCTCCCCCGATGATCAGCTTTGGTCTTTCTCTTAGTGCAGTCCGTTCAAGTTCATCCCAGTCTATAGTACCGGTTTGCCGGTCCACACCGTAGAAAGATGGCTGGTACAGCTTTCCCGAAAAGTTGACCTGGGAGCCGTGAGTAAGATGACCACCGTGAGACAGGTCAAATCCCAGAATTTTATCACCGGGATTCAATACGGCCAGCATTACTGCTGCATTTGCCTGGGCCCCCGAATGAGGCTGTACATTCACCCAGGAAGCACCGAAAAGCTCTTTAGCCCGGTCAATGGCCAATTGCTCAATTTCATCCACCACCTCACATCCTCCATAATATCGCTTCCCGGGGAGGCCTTCGGCATATTTGTTGGTCAGTACGGTACCCATGGCTTCCATGACCTGGGGCGAAGCAAAGTTTTCAGAGGCTATAAGTTCAATCCCGTATTGCTGTCTCCGCTGTTCTTTCTTAATCAAATCAAAAACCAGCTGATCTCTTTGCATAGGTATGTGTTTAAAAGTTGGCCAAAAATAAAAGATGGTACAGAATTAATCAAAGAACAGGAATATTTCATGTTAATTTTCTGTAACTTATCTATACACAAGTAAACCTCCAATAAAATGAAATATTCCCTGTTATTATGTCTGTTCTTCCTGATAATGGCCAGTTGTGATCTGATCAACTACCGGAAGGGAAATGGAGATATCATATCCGAAAAACGCCTGCCCGAAAATTTTACGGAAATACACTTTACCGGCAACTATGAGATCGGACTTAAGAAAGGTCTAAAAGAACAACTGGTGATCGTAACCGACGGCAACCTGATGGATTACATCGAGACTGAAGTGCAAAACGGGGTATTAACAGTGGATGCCAGTAAGAGAATATATAGCCATCACGGTATCAAGATTTTCGTTACATACCAGGAACTGAGTAAAGTCACATCTGTAGGTGCTTCCATTATTAACACGGACGGCCCTTTAGTTTCTTCCCGGTTTGAATTGGAAGTGCCGGGAGCCAGCCTGATAGACATGGAGGTGGAAGTAATAGAACTGGATGTAATGCTGGCAGGAGCAGGATCGGTGAAACTCAGGGGACAGGCAAAAAATCAGGTTATATCACTGAACGGGGTTGGCAAGCTGGAAGCGTTTAACCTGGAAAGTGAGTCATGTGAGGTAACGGTTAGCGGAATGGGAGGAGTTGAGGTAAATGTAAAAGAAAACCTAAATGCGCGCGTTAATGGTGTAGGCAGTATCAGATATAAAGGTAATCCTACTCATGTAGATGACCGGGTTTCAGGGCTTGGTACTATACAAATGGCAGAAACCGGTTAATGATTGAGACTCAAATTCAGCATAACATTACATTAGCAATGAATATTCTATTATCATTATGCTGATTAAAAAAATTAAGCTCATTTTGTATTATTAGAAAAGTACCATATTTTTTGTATTATTATCATGCATTTAAGGGAATTCTTTTATTTCAATAAAACCAGCGACTATGTATAAGATTGTTGTTCCTACTGATTTCTCCAAGTTGTCTGAGTACGCCTTGGACGTGGCCCTGGATATAGCAAGAAAGGCAAATGGCGCAGTGTTCCTGCTCAATGTTATTGCTTCTTTCAAAAATTACTCTTTCAGTTCCATGGGTGGCGGGATCACCGATGAGTATGTTTCTGAAGAAGATCGTTATATTCTTGAACTGCATCGCACTAATGAGAAACGGTTGAAAAACCTTATTGCCAAACATCAGCACGGTGATGTGCCGGTTTATCCTTTCATTGAGATAGACGACCTGGATGAAGGAGTCAACCATTTCGCGGACCGACTGCACTGTGATCTGGTAGTAATGGGAACCAGTGGTGAAAACACCCTTACCGAATACTTTGAAGGAAACCATACGGAGCGGGTAATCAGGATCACCCATATTCCGGTATTAACCATCCGTGAACCCGTTAAAAATTTAAGTGTTAAAAATATTGTATTCGCTACAGACCTCAAGACGGTGGCCAAGGAAGGGGTTGACCAAATAGAAAAATTCGCCACGTTCTACGGAGCCACAGTTCATATGGTACATGTGAGCAATGACGATCCTGAAAAAGTGCGCAAAAGAATGGAGGCATTTGCGGAAGAGCATGAAACCTCCCATCAGGTCCCGGAACTTACGATCAACCCCATAAGCGGGGCCAAAGTGGAGGAAGCTATACTGGAATTTAGCCAGCAGAAAAACGCCGATATCATTGCTTCAGTGAATCATGGAAGGAGGGGACTTATGCATCTCTTTGTGGGTGGGCTGTCAGAGCGTCTGGTGCGCGATTCCCAGATACCGGTACTGACCGTGCATATGGATCCGCATTAGGGAAGGACTGAAGGACTAAAGACTGCTGACTGAAATTTATCCCTTAAGGATCCTTCTTATTTTATTGGCTTCTTCAATAAACTTATTTAGTGCTTCGGCATCGTGTTGCTCAATGGCTGCCCGGAACAGTTTCAATTCCGAAATATAGGTGTCCAACACATTTAATACGTTTTCGGCATTCTGAGTAAATATCGGGGTCCACATGGCCGCGGAACTTTTGGCCAGTCTGACCGTGGAGTCGAACCCACCGCTTGCCAGGTTAAAAATATTTTCGGTGTCCTTTTCCTTTTTCAGCACGGTCAATGCCAGGGCGAAAGAACTGATATGTGAAATATGCGAAACATAAGCCGCATGCAGGTCGTGCTCACGGCTGTTCATTTCGATAATGGGCATTTTCAGGCATTTATAAAGAGCTGTGGCTGTGTTCACTGCCTTACTACTGCTCAATGCCACATCGCAAAAGATAGTGACTTTGCCCTTAAATAGTTCCGGGATGGCTGCCCCCGGACCTGAAAACTCGGTTCCCGCCATAGGATGGGTCGCTACATAGTAGGGCCTGTTGGGGTGGTTTTTCACACTATCAGCAGCCATTTGTTTGGTGGAACCTACATCGATAACAGTCTGGTCGGTTACCTGGTCCAGGATTGAGGGAAGCATCTTTATTATATAGTGGACCGGCACCGCCAGGATCATGATATCACAGTGCAGCAGCGCCTGATCCAGAGACATGATCTCATCAACTAACTGTCTTCTGACTGCCTCCTGACAGTGCTGCTGGTTTATATCTACTCCAATAACCTCTGAAGCAAACCCACCTGCTTTCAGGTCCAACGCCATGGAGCCGCCAATAAGACCCAGGCCAACTATTGAAATCCGCATAGTTTTTTGGAGCCAAATATAGGGTCTTTTTTCAGTTATGGGTTATGGGTTGTGGGTTATAAATTGGGGTGAAGGCAGAGGGCAGAGGACAAAGGGCAGAGATCCTAGATCGTGCTATTCAGTTAAATTTTGTTGATATGAAGGCACTCCCCCCTGTATGCTGTTGCTGTATGCTGTTGCTGTATGCTGTTGCTGATTAGGAGCTGGTTTTCAGTTTGTCCTTAAAAGCCTTTTTGAATTTCTCCACCTTAGGTTTGGCAATGGCCTGTATATAGGGATGATCGGGATGGTTCTGGTAATAGTCCTGATGGTAATCTTCCGCAGGATAAAATATCGTAAATGGCTCTACTTCAGTAACGATGGGATCGTCATAGGCCTTCTGGCTGGTTAACTCTTCAATATGATCCAGGGTGATCTGCTTTTGTGTATCGTCATGGTAAAAAACTGCCGATCTGTATTGTTTACCGATATCAGGCCCCTGACGGTTTAAAGTAGTCGGATCATGGGTGGCAAAGAATATTTCCACCAGTTCATGGTAACTGATCTCAGCAGGGTCAAATTGAATTTGCACGCATTCGGCATGGTCGGTTTTTCCGTAGCTAACCTGTTTATAGGTTGGATTCTTCTGTGAACCTCCTGTATAACCCGATATCACATCTGATACACCGCTGACGCATTCGAATACTGCTTCGGTGCACCAGAAACACCCTCCTGCAAAAGTAGCCAGTTCCTGGGCGCGGCCATCAGTCAAACTGACTTTACTGATATTTACATCGAGAGATTCGTTCTTTTTGGCACACGAAACCAGCGCCATCAATAAAATAAGAAAGGTAGCCTGCCTCACGTAGTTTTTCATCCAGTTGATATCTAAATAAACGGTTGTAAAACACATAAGGTTCGAATAATGGAGCTCTGGGATATCGACAAGGACATAAAAAAAGGAATCCTTACCTAAGAATAGATAAGGATTACCTGTTTAACACCCTTAAAAATTAAACTATGAAATAAGCTATGCTTGTGATACAATATTATACTCATTCAGGTTAGTCCACAATCGAGGAAACTGCTTTTAATTACCGAAGTAATATTTGGCGATTAATTTGCTATCTTTGAGCCATATAGACCTTTTAAATATGGGAGTTGTAGGATCGTTGTTTTTTCTGGTGCTGCTGGTGGTAAGCGCACTGATTGGAATCTGGCTGGAAAAAGCGGAAAAGAACCGGTAGTGGTTATTTCTGATGCCTGGTCCAGTTATCTCTCAGGGTTACCGTCCTGTTGAAAACCAAAGCATGCGGCTTTGAATCCGGGTCGATATTAAAATATCCCTGCCGCTCAAATTGAAAGAAGTCCAGCGGTTTAACACCCTCAAAATTACTTTCCACTTTTCCATTTGCAATTTCCAGGGAGTTTGGGTTTAAAAATTCCATGAACTCTTTGTCCGGGTGGCCATCGGGATCCTCATCCAAGAATAACCGGTCGTATAACCTTATCTCAGCATCCAGTGCATGGTCCGCGGAAACCCAGCCCAGGGTTCCCTTGACTTTCTTGCCGCTGGTATCGGATCCGCTTTTTGTTTCCGGATCGTAGGTGCAGAATAAAGTGCTTACCTCTCCCGTTTCAGGGTCTTTATGGTGGTCCTCGCACTTTATGATATATCCATACTTAAGGCGGACTTCGCGTCCGGGGCCCAGTCTGAAGAACTTACCAGGTGGATCTTCCATAAAATCAGTGCGTTCAATGTACAACTCCCTGGTAAAGGGGACTTTCCGGGTCCCTGCAGCTGGATCTTCGGGGTTATTTACGGCCTGAAGCCATTCTACCTGGTTTTCAGGGTAATTGACAATTTCGATCTTCAGGGGATCCAGTATACCAAACCGGCGGGGAGCACGCAGGTTAAGATCTTCTCTTACACTGAACTCCAATAAAGCCACGTCGATAACACCATCGCGCCGGGCCACCCCTACCCTGTCACAAAAATTACGGATGGATTCAGGGCTATAACCCCTTCTGCGTAAACCGCTGAGTGTAGGCATTCTGGGATCATCCCATCCGGAAACTACCGCTTCCTGCACCAATCGCAATAGTTTTCGTTTGCTCATTATGGTGTATCCAAGATTTAGCCTGGCAAATTCATACTGTCTGGACGGATATAAGTCAAGCTGTTCGATGAACCATTGGTAAAGAGGCCGGTGGACCTCAAATTCCAGGGTACAAATACTATGGGTGATCCCTTCCAGGGCATCGGATTGTCCATGTGCCCAGTCGTAAGTGGGGTATATACACCATTGATCTCCCGTCCGGTGGTGTGGGGTATGCTTTATCCTGTACATAATAGGATCGCGAAGATGCATATTGGGAGAAGCCATATCGATCTTTGCCCTTAGTACTTTGGTTCCTTCCCTGAATTCACCGGCTTTCATCCTTTCAAACAATTGCAGGTTTTCCTCCACCGGGCGGCTGCGGAAAGGGCTTTCTGTTCCGGGTCTGGTAGGAATTCCCCGGTCCTGGCTGATCTTTTCCGCCGACTGGTCATCTACATAGGCCAGGCCATTTTTGATCAGCTTTACCGCCAATTCATACAGATTGGGAAAATAATCCGAGGCATAATAAAGCCGGTCTTTCCAGTCGAATCCCAGCCATCGAATATCTTCCATTATGGATTCTACATATTCCACATCCTCTTTTTCCGGGTTGGTGTCATCGAACCTTAAATTGCACAGACCACGGTACTTTTCAGCAAGTCCGAAATTCAGGCATATGGATTTGGCATGACCTATATGCAGATAGCCATTTGGTTCAGGAGGAAACCGGGTATGTACCCGTCCCTGGTGCTTATTTCTTTCCAGGTCCTGGTTTATGATCTCCTCAATGAAGTTCGATCGCTCCTTTTGAATCTCTGTTGACATGGCTTGCAAAGAAACACATTTGCAAGTGCAAGTTCAATAGCAAGCGCAAGTTCAAGTGCAAGCGCAAGATCAATCTCGATTGCAAGCAGCTGAGATTGCAATTGCTATTGCTTAAGGAACTTTCTCAGGTCACGCACGGTTCTTTCCGGTATTTCCTCCATGGGAATGTGGCCTACGCCTTCATACAGGATCAACCTGGAATCCGGTATACAAACCTGAAACCAGTATCCGTTTTCAAAGGGTAACCAGGCGTCCTCTTCTCCCCACATTATTAAAGTAGGAGCTTTTATATTTTTCAGTTTGTTGGTGCGGCTTTGGTACCTGCCGTTGGCCAGGGCATAAAACGCTTCCGGATTGCCCTCCCTGGTGATCAAATCATAGTATCTGTCCACCAGCTCTTCGGTAACCTTTTTCTGATCAACGAATACCTGGTTCAGAAATTTCCTCAGCAGATTTTTCTTGATGGCATATTTCATAACCTTTCCTAAAACCGGGGTACGGGCAACCTTGAAGGGAAGTGGTATGCTCATTTCTTCCATAAATCCCGCTGAAGCGATCAATACCAGTTTATTGACCCGGTGTGCCTGTCTTAAAGCCATTTCCCAGGCCAGCCATCCTCCCATCGAGCTTCCGGCAAAATCACATTTATCGATGCCTATCTGGTCCAGAAATTTAGTAAGAAATCTTACCAAAGCCTTTATGCTGTAATCGTGTCCCGTCATGGAATCGGAAAGCCCGAATCCCGGAAGATCCAGCCGGATCACCTGATGGTCTCTGATTAACAGGGAAGTCCAGCCGTCGAAAGTGTGTAAACTGGAAAATGCCCCGTGTATAAGAAGCAATGGTTTGCCTGCTCCTTCTATCCTGTAATGAACCAGGGACCCGTCAATTACCAGAAAACGAGAGTCTTCATTAGTATATTTCTGCAGAAAATTCAATCAATTCACCTTTTTCCATTATAGTAAGATAACCATTAAAACCAGGGAAGAGAAGGCATAAATGGCAGTTTTTTCCCTGAGGTGATAAAAATTTAAAAAATGCAACTAGCAGTTTGTATTATTTTAACATATAATTTACCTTTATCATGACTTCCAGAAATCACTTGAAAAGCTTTGAACTAACGGACCAATTGGGGAATGTCTTTGCCATTGTGAAAAAAGAGGATGACAAACCCTGGATTTATGTCCAATTCTTTGGGACTCTTAACGTAGAGGATTTAAAACGTGTAATGATGGGCTATGTAAATTTCCTTAGCGAAACCAAATGCCCATTGGTATTGAGCGACCGGCGTAAATCCCTGGGAAACCTGTTTGAACTGGGCAGGTTCATCGAGAATAAATGGGCTCCAATCGCTGTGGACGCAGGACTCCGTTGCATTGCCAATGTGAACGGCCCGGATTCTACTACTGCTTTTACCATTAATGACCTGCAATCCAGAATCCTGGGTTTTGAGTTCAGGTCTTTTGATCTGATAGAAGAAGCTGAGGAGTGGCTGATGGAAAAGGCAGCGCATGTCCAGCATTAAGCTGGTACCAGATCACAGGCTTCCCCTTCATATTCTATTTCAGTGGTCACATGGTTGATACCGTGACTTTGGGCTGTCGAAGACACCAGTCCCTTGACCTGGATAATCTCCTGTTTTGAACTATTGGCAGGGACAACTACATGTAAGGTCATGACAATTTGTTGGCCATCCATGGTCCAGATCCTTAGATCGTGACTGGAAATTATATTGGGAATAGTCTGGATATCATTTACCAGTTTATCTATATCCATGTTCTCCGGTCTTCCCTGAAGGAATATTTTTAAAGTCTTTCTCAATACTTTCAGGACATTATAAAGAATGAACAGGGTAAAGGCTACTGAAAATACACTGTCCAGGATGGGTGCATGGAAAAATCGCATCACTACAGCTATAATTAAAACCCCTACCCATCCCAAAACATCCTCCCATAAATGCCAGCTGACCATTTTCTGGTTAAGGGATCCTACCCCGCGCAATTTCAATGCAGCTGTTCCGTTGAATGCCACACCTAAAATGGCCAATAGTATCATGCCTGCGGTTTTGGGCTGCACCGGGTCAAGCATTCTGGGAATTGCCTCCAGCAGTATAAAAACCGATCCCGCGATTAAAACCATGGCGTTGATCAAAGCGGATAACAGAGAGAACCTGGCGTATCCATAAGTGTACTGTGCGTCCCTTTTTTTTATGGAAAATTTCTCCAGGTACCAGGAAAGTCCCAGGGCCATGCTGTCCCCCAGATCATGTAGGGCGTCTGATAAGATAGCCATGCTATTGGTAAAGAATCCGCCAGCCACTTCGATAACGGTAAAGCACAGGTTCAGGAAAAATGCCGTACGGATATTTTCAACGGTTTTGTGGTGGTGATGATGAGACCCCATAAATTAAATATAGCCAAATATGACGGAAAAGACCTCAGTACGTTCCCGGATCACCGGCAAGAAAAATTCGTTAATATTATATCTCTTACCCGGGTAGTCCGTTTATATTTAATGGACAGTGCATTGGCTATATGACAAAAAAATACTTCTTCGGCATTCTAGGTGCAGCCCTTCTCCTTGGTGTTTTTCAAGAGGCAAGACCCCAGGCCATTGGGTTTGATATCATGAATGGTAAAGACCGGATATCGATCCCCTTCGATAGTTACAACAATTTGATCGTGATCCCGGTGGTGCTGAATCATCGTATGCCACTGCGGTTCGTACTGGATACAGGAGTACGTACCTCAATCCTGACCGACCGTACCTTTACAGATATATTGAATATCAGCTATAACAGGAAAATACCTTTGGTGGGAGCCGACGGAGACCGGCAAATCGTAGCATATGTGGCCAATGGCATATCCTTGAAATTGCCCGGTGTAGTGGGTCAGGGTCAGGCGCTGCTGGTGCTGGAGGAAGATTATCTGCAATTAAAAAATTACCTGGGTACAGAGGTACATGGCATTCTGGGCTATGAATTATTCAGCAGGTTTATCGTGGAGATAAACTACCAGGAAGAAACCCTGACCCTGCATGAACCATTTTCTTTCAAAGGAAAAAAAACGGGCAATGTTATGCCGCTGGAAATTCAGGACACCAAACCCTATATACAATCCAATTTTAGGCTGCAGGACGGCACTGCCATCAAGGCCAAATTCATGATCGACACCGGGGCCAGTCATTCTTTGCTGCT
>Ga0268386_10002138_pt1 | contig 13917 bp, 13 predicted proteins | sample RVTome_15_FD_200260 | JGI IMG/M metagenome (GOLD analysis project Ga0268386, IMG submission 200260) | Soil microbial communities from uranium-contaminated site in the Upper Colorado River Basin, Wyoming, United States - RVT150D86... ...
CCTGGAGGTGCGAAGACCCCCGACTGTGCAGTTTCAAAGTCGTTTTTGCTTTCGCACCCGATGGTTCGTGATTTTCATGATGGCCCATCAAAGCATGCTTATTGACGTCCCCTCAGAAGCACCCATGGGCTTCTCTACGGAAGGCTTGTGTCTCGCACTTCGCGTCAATGGCAACTGCGGAATCCGGATTCGACAGCGGCGCGTAGGCGAGGCTAATGGGCCCGCCGAGCAGCGAACCGCCGGAGCAAGCGAGAAACCGCCACCGGCACGACAATCAGAACAAAGCCCAGCAGCGCAAGGCTCGTCAGACCCGGTCTACGCAGCGCGTGTTCGAGCTGAACGCCGAACAGCGTCAGGGTCAAAATGCCAGGCAGCCGGCCCACCGCGCTCGCGAGCAAAAAGTCCCGAAATCGAATACCGGAAGCGCCGATGAACAGATTGACCAAAGTGAACGGCCCGACCGGCACGACGCGTACCGCCAGCACCGTCCAAAAGCCGTGGCGCTCGGCCCGGTCGATGAGCCGGCTGAGTTTATCGCCAGCGAGCTTGTGGAGCCGATCCTTGCCGACGAGGCGGCCGATCAAATAGCCCTCGGATGCGCTCAAAAGCCAACCGGCGAACGCATAAATATTGCCCCACACCGGCCCAAACGCAAACACCGTCGCCAGATTCAATATGGTAATGGGAAAGAAAAAGAGGCTGCCGACAAGAAATGCCGCGACGACAAAAAGCAGCGCGGCGGGATGGGTCCTTATCGAACTTTGCCACTGGATAATTGTCTCAAGATTGATCCAGTCGTGAAGCGGCGTCCAGCGCCACCCCAATGGTAAAGCCAGTAGCAGCAAGAATAAAATAACTATTTGCGATCTGCTGATGCCGCCGGCCCGGTCGTTATTCCTAGTCGCCTGAGCCGGGTTGCCTGCCGAACCCTGCATTCATAAAGCGTAAACGGTGAGAAACTCGATCGCAACATTCGCTAACCTAAACTTAGATCGCGCTCGCCGAGAACACGGAGCGACTGACATCGATGCAGGGCCTTCGGCAACGAGACCAGGGAGGAACCGGACTGCGGCAATAAGCCGAAGTGAAGCATAACCGTCGAGCGCCGTGGCTTTCTCCGGTTCGGATTCAGACCGAAAGACGGATGTTGCCGGCGAGCCGTCGTGCGCCATGACCAAGGCGAAGCCGCGAGGGTCATCACGGCTATCAGACCAAACGTCGCTGCGGGTTTCTTGACTTGTCGAATATGCATGGAAGCGCGCGTTTACGTTAACAACTGCGAAAGCGGAAGGCAGTGTCGGCTCTCCTGCGGCGTCGAACTTATGCCGCTGCGCCACCCGGCGCCGGCACACGCACGCGCCTGAAGCCGCAGCGTTCCAAGCTGCCAAAGTCTTAAAATCCAAAAACTCGCCGGTTGAAAGCCTAGGTCAAGGTGGTAAAGTACAGCCGCATGCCGCTAGCCACGATTGAAGAAGCGATCGACGAGATTCGCCGCGGTCGTATGGTTATCCTGATGGATGACAAGGATCGCGAAAACGAGGGCGACCTGTGCATGGCCGCGGAAAAGGTCACTCCGGACGCGATCAATTTCATGGCTACCCACGGGCGCGGCTTGATCTGCCTGCCGCTGACCGAGGAGAGGGTCCGGCAGCTAGGTCTGACGATGATGGTGTCGGAGAATACCTCGCCGTTCGGCACCGCATTTACCGTCTCGGTCGATGCCGCCAGCGGCATCACCACCGGGATTTCCGCCGCCGATCGCGCAAAGACGATTATTGACGCGATCGTCGACGAGGCCAAGCCCCAGGATCTAGTGATCCCCGGGCATATTTTTCCTCTGCGGGCGCGCAACGGCGGCGTCCTGGTTCGCGCCGGGCAAACCGAGGGTTCCGTCGATTTGGCCAGGTTGGCTGGCCTCAAGCCCGCCGGCGTTATCTGCGAAATCATGAAGGATGACGGCACCATGGCGCGCCAGCCCGACCTGATGCGCTTCGCCAAGAAACATAAACTCAAAGTGGTGACGGTTGCCGACCTCATCCAGTACCGCTTAAACTACGACTCGTTGGTTTATCGCGCCGCGGCAGCGCCGCTGCCGACGCGAGTCGGCGGTATGTTTCAGGCCGTTGTCTATAACACTCATGTCGACCAGAGCGAACATCTCGCGCTCATCAAGGGCACCATTTCTCCCAAGGAAGAGACGCTGGTGCGCGTCCATACCAAATATGTTCCCGGCGATGTCTTCGGTTTCGAACTGCTCAATACCAACGCGGTGATTCAACGCTCAATGGAAATCATCGCCAAGGCCGGAAAGGGTGTCATTTTATATCTACGGCCGGAGCTCAGGGGCCTGCGCCCGGCCATGATCGCCTACCCCAGACTTGAGGGAAAACAGCAGAAGGAGACGAATCGCTCTTTTGTCTATCAGGCCGACTTCAAGGAATACGGCATCGGCGCGCAAATCCTGCGCGACATCGGCGTCGGCAAGATGCGCCTTTTGACCAACAACAAAAAGCATCTGGTGGGACTGCGCGGCTACGGCCTGGAGGTCACCGCGCTGGAACCGATTCCGCGCGACAATCCGTTGCGCGAGGCGGTCAAACAAAAAAGGGCCAAGCGAGCCTGACGAAACTTTTTAGTTCTGAGAGGGACTTCCCCGGAGAGAGCGGGAACCATGCCGATCTTCGAATACAGCTGCCGCAAGTGTAACCACCGTTTTGAGACCATCGTTCTCTCAACGCGGGAAAAAATTGCCTGCCCGAAATGCCGGAGCAGCGCGCTCGAAAAACAGCTTTCGGTTTTCAGCTCGCCGGCTTACGGCCCAGAAGCGTCGGCCTCAGCCGGCGGCTGCGGCTGCATGCCGCAAACCTGCGGTTGTCGTTAAGATTCTTTCGGTGAAACTAAGTAGCGTGGCAGCTCGGGACGAATGCGCTTGAGCGCTTCGCCGACGTTGGAATAGACCCGCTCTTCGATCAATTGGCCACGGACCCAGTAATCCAGTGAAGGCGCGTCGGTGAAGTTGATATCGACGTAACGCTCGCCCACGGGCTCACCGCTGAGGATCGCACGGACAGAATAACCGGCGTCGATAATGATGCCGCGAGCGCCGGCTGGCAGGGGCAAGCCGTTTTTGATTTTAGCCAACTTGTCCGGCGGGTAGTTGCCCACCTCCAGAGAATAGTAGCCCCATTCGCCGGACTCCACCGATAGACCGCCGAGAAGTTTGGCGTTGATGTCGACCAGATTCTTCGCCGCCTGATCTTGATTGTAGTTCTTGAGCAGCTCGTAGGCCCACTTCTCGATGATCCCTTTGACCGGCTCGGCGCTCTTTTCCCGCTCCTTGACCGGGCCGCGATCGACCCACCATTTGGTTTCTTCGAATGCCGTTGTTTTTTCTTCCGCCATAAATTCGCCCGCCGGGAATTCTAAATTTTAGTCCTTCAGGTAACTACCCCGGCCACACTAAATCCGGAAGACGCTAAATTTTAAATTCCTCCAGCGTGCTCCTGGCGAAAAGCGAATCGACGTCAAGTCGCTTGCTGATCAAACCCTGCTCGTAGGTGTACTGCACCAAAGTCTCCAGCACGCGGCGATTGGCGTCCAACCCGTAGGCCCAGGCATCCGGTCCCAAGATTTCGCGCTCTTTTTCTATTTCATCGATCGACCAGGCGAGCATATATTTGAGCGCCGAGAACTCGTACATCGCATCCTGGCAAAGCCGCTTTGATTCTTCGAATGCCTTGAAAAGACTTTGGGCAATCCAGGGATGCTGTTCGTAAACCTCTTCCCGTATGACCATCGTATGCATGATCGGGAAAATCCTGGTGCGCTTGAAATAGTCCTGCTCCACCTCGCGGAAGTCGGGGATCAAGCGCCGCACCTTCGGATGGCGGCGCACGAACGGCGACGGCATGTGCGCCGAGATCATGGCGTCGATGTCGCCGAGCTCGAGCATGCCGGAAAGCGTCTTGTCCGCCGGGATCGGCTGGATATCGATGTTCGGCGGCAAGCTGTGCTTGACCTTGTCCCGGCGCCCCGGATGTTCCTCTCCGCCCGTGAGCCATTTCATTTTTTCCGGCGCCACGCCGTACTCGTGCTGCAAGATGCCGCGCACCCAGGTCGCCATGGTGATTTGATATTCGGGAACGCCGACGCGCTTGCCCGCCATATCGGCGGGTTTTTTGATCCCTGAATCCGTGTTGATGTAGATGCATGAGTGGCGAAACGTTTTCGACGGAAATACCGGAATGCCGATCAATCGCGGCGCGCCTTTGTCGCGCGCCATGAGAAAAGAACCGGTGGACATTTCGGCGACGTCGAACTCGCCGTAGCGCAGCATGCGCCAAAACGTCTCCTCAACCCGCAGCGGCAAATAGGTGAGATCGACCCCCTCCACTTCGACTCGGCCGTCCTGCAGCGCGCGCGTGCGGTCGTAGTCCCAGCAAGCCAATGTCAAACGGATCTTGCCCATGATTCACTCCTTAACTCAGCTTGTTGGTTTCGTTTGCACCCCGGCGAGAAACTGCTTGGCGCCGACCACGAACTGGTCGCGCTCGCCCTGCAACACCACGGCCGCCTCGCCCGATGCCAGCGTAGTGCGGCGTTGAATGACGTACGGCTTGCCTCGAAACACCACTCGCTCACCCGGGCAAAACACTTGCAGCCGCTCGTGGTCTTCTTGCGGGTCGATCTTTTCCATTGTTTTGGTTTCATACCATATCGTCGCAAAAAGCTTAAACCGCCGCCAAATTGACATGACCGGCACCCGAGAATAAAGTCACGGCCATGCAGATCGCAGTCATGGGCAGCGGCGCCGTCGGCGGTTATTTCGGAGCAAAACTCGCGGCCGCCGGCCACGAGCTTGTTTTTGTCGCTCGCGGGCCTCACCTCACGGCCCTGCGCCGGGGCGGATTGCGGATCGACAGCCCGAACGGAAGTTTGCGCATTCAGCATGCCGTTTTCAGCGATCGCACGGACGAAGCCGGCGCCGTCGACCTTGTGCTCTTCTGCGTCAAGTCTTACGACACGGAGACCGCGGCAAAGGCTCTCGCACCGCTCCTGGGCGAAGGTACCATGATCCTCTCTTTGCAGAACGGCGTCGATAACGCGGAGAAGTTGGCAAGCGTTTGGGGCGCGGAGCGCACTTTTGCCGGCGTCGTTTACATCGGGGCGCAGCTCGATTCGCCGGGCGTGATTCGCCACTCTAACGGCGGCAAAATCATTTTTGGCCGACCCGACGGCGCTGTCGACGAGGCGGCTGGGCGGATTGAGCAAGCTCTGTCCGCCGCGGGCATCACCTGCGCGGTCAGCGCCAATATTCATACGGTTCAATGGGCCAAGCTGTTATGGAACGCGACGTTCTGCGCCATCAGCTGTTTGACCCGCGCGAGTGCGAAACAAATCGTCGAGTCCGAAGCGTTGACTCGGCTCGCTATCGACTGCATGGTGGAAGTTCAAGCGGCGGCGCGCACGCGCGGTGTCGACTTGGCGCGCAGTTTGTTCGACGACACGATCGCTTTCTCGCGCGGCCTCGGCGCTTTCAAACCATCCATGCTGCAGGATCTGGAAGCGCGAAAACCGCTCGAGTACGAAGCTTTTAACGGCGTCGTGGTTAAGCTATTGCGGCAAGCCGGCGAAACGGCGCCGGTCAATCAAACCTTTTGCGCGCTGCTTCAGCAGCTTGATAAAAGGAATCGCGAGGAGGCCTGAGGCCAGGCATGATAGTCTTCCATCGATTTCGTTCACTGACGCTTTGGCTGGTCTCTGGTCTGGCAGCGCACGCGCTTTTTCCCGGCCTCGGGCGCGCTCAAGCGCAAAGTAAAGAACTCGTGGCCAAGGGTCAGTATATCTTCGCCGTCGCCGGCGGTTGCGCCTGCCACACTGTGCCGAATGAGACGGCGCAAGCCGGTGCGAGGCCCTTTCCGATTCCATTCGGAACGGTCTACAGCACCAATATCACGCAGGACAAAGAAACCGGCCTGGGCGCCTGGACGGATCAACAAATTCTCGATGCCATGATCAAAGGCATCCGGCGCGACGGCAGCCGCGCGTTGCCGGTCATGCCCTATGAAAGCTATTCCGGCATGGCTCAAGAGGATTTAAGAGCGCTCATCGTGTTTCTGAGAACGCTCAAGCCCGTGAAAAAGCCGACGCCGGAACTCAAAACCCGGGTGCCCTTCATGCGCAGCGCGGGAACTTTTGCCTATCTCAAGCTGTTCGGCCGCTTCAGCGCTTCGCCGCCGCAGGCACCGAAATCAGGCGTCGAGCGCGGACGCTACCTGGTCGACCATGTTTCGCTTTGCGGCGACTGCCACACGCCGCGAAATTCGCTGGGCGTGCCGAAGCAATCGCTTTATATGGCGGGCGCGAGCCAAGAGATCGGCCCGCTGGGCGAAGCCGTGCCGAACATCACGCCCGATCCGGAAACCGGCATCGGCGATTGGAAGCGCGAGGACATCGCCGCGCTGCTCCGCACCGGCACGAAACCGGACTTCGACAACGTGCAAGGCCTCATGGACGAAGTCGTCCGGGGCACCACGCACGGCTACAAGGATATGACGGAAGAGGACGCGCTGGCGATTGCCGATTATTTAAAAACGATTGCGCCGATCAAGAACAAGATCCAATGAGTTTGCAAAAGGATTCCGCGCGAGAAAACGACTGAACCCTAATCCGACATTATTTCGATGTCGCTCGGGCGATGGGCCCTACGGCCGTGGGCAATGGATACTGCCTTGATGGCCACCCCGCAATCCCGTCGACGGTGATGCTTCGTGAGGTCGGGGCCTCGGGGCAATCTGTGCGCTCGGGTGCCCACGGCTTCCGGTCTCACCGCCTTCGCTCACTGGTTCACGGTGCGCAAGCTTTGCCGGATTAAGCTAATTGCGCGGCACCTGCTTGACGATTTCACCGATCACTTGATCCGTCGTGATGTTTTCGGCTTCGGCTTGGAAGTTCAGAATGATGCGGTGGCGCAGCGCGGAAAATATAATCCGCTCGACGTCTTCATAGCTCACGTGGACACGGTTTTCGGCGAGGGCATGGCCCTTGGCGCCGAGAATGACCGCCTGCGCGCCACGCGGGCTGGAGCCGAAGCGGATGTACTGCTTGACCGAACTCTTCAACGGGCCGCCGTTGGCCGTGTCGGGCTGTGTTGCGTGCACCAAGCGGACGACGAAGTCCTCGATCGGCGGCGCGATCATGACCTGGCGCAGCAGCTGTTGCATGTCGTTGACCAGCTTGCCGCTGTCCGCGGGCAGGACCTTCGAAACCTCGGCAGTTACGGCTCCGGTCGTGCGTCTGAGAATTTCCTTGAGTTCGGCCGGCGACGGCGAAGTCACCAGCAACTTGAAAAAGAACCTGTCGAGTTGCGCTTCCGGCAGCGGGTACGTGCCTTCCAGCTCGATCGGATTTTGCGTTGCCAGGACGATGAAGGGCGACTCGAGAATATGGGAGTCGCCGAAAACCGTGACTTGCTTCTCTTCCATCGCTTCGAGCACCGCCGATTGTGTCTTCGGCGTCGCGCGATTGATTTCGTCCGCCAGCACGACGTGTGCGAAGATCGGGCCGCGCTTGAATTGAAATTCCCGCCGCCCGCTGGTTTCGGTCAGCACTTCGGTGCCGACGATGTCCGAGGGCATCAGATCCGGCGTGAACTGAATTCGCTTGAACGACAAACCGAGCGCCTGGCTCAAAGATTTGACGAGCAGAGTCTTGCCCAATCCCGGAACCCCTTCAAGCAACACGTGGCCGCCGGCAAAAAAAGCTATCAGGACTCTTCGAATGAGGTCATCGTGGCCGACGATGACCTTTCCCACTTCCGCTTCGAGATGTTTGAAAGTTTGCTGAAATTGTTCCGGATTCATCACACCCCTTCTCGGCTCAACGAATAATGCCGCGATATTCGATGGGCACCGGTTGCTTCTCCATCGGAGCGTTCGGTACATGAGCGGGCAGCGGTACATTGCTTACCGGAACTTGCGTCCGGGTCCGACTGTTTTTTGCGTCCTTTGTGGCGCGACTCTCGCCTTTGGCATCGGCCACGACTTCCTCCGGCAGTTGCACGGTTACATAGCCGGCGCCTTTCAGGCCCTTTTTGCCTTCGCCCGGCTTATAGAAGCGTTCGGCAGGAGACCCGCCTTGGGGCGGCGGTTCGGCGGATGCTTGTTGCTTGCCGCCGCCTTCTTTTAATCCTCCTTGAGTTTTGCCGGGACTTTCTTTGTCGCGGTCAGGCTGGTTCGGATCCCGTTGGCTTTGGTTATCTTTGGCCTCGCCCGAAGGGTTCTTGTCTTGACCCGGTCCTTTGGGATTCGTTTGGGAGGACTTCCCCTGGTCCATGCCTTGACTCAAGTGGGCGTTCGATTCATCTTTGCCGTCCCCGCTGCCGCCCTGACTCTGCTTGTTCTCGCCCTGGCCGTCCTGCGGCGCGTTGGTTTGAATTCCGCCGGCGCCTTTTTGTTGCTCCTTTTGTTGTTGTCCGCTCGCCCCTTGTTGCTGTTCCTGGCCGCTGAGGGCGCTCGCCGCTTGGGCGAGCAGGTCCCGATTGTCCCTTTGCTCCTCTTTTTTTTGCTGTTCCTGGATTTTCTGTTCCATCTGTTGCGCCAGCGCTTGTTTTTCTGCGGCGGAAACTTTCGGATCGTCGAGCCGCGCGGCGAGCGCCTCGAGTTCTTTGGCGAGCGCCCGAAGGTCGGGAGTGACGGTCAGCTGTTTTGCCAGCTCGCGCAAGCGCTCGGGCACAGCCGCCGCGTCGCGCCCGGGCAAACCCAGCGGCAACCACAAGTGAATCAATAGAGCCGCGACGAGCGAACCAGCGAAAGACCAGTAAGCCGGGTGTTTGAGCCGATAGGGAAAATCGCGCTTGAGCTCGACTCGGTCGAGAAAGGAATCGGTTTGCCCGCGCAACCGCGCCACCAACGCCTCCGGCTGCTTGGCCGGATCAACCGTGGCCAAGGTCAAGAAATGATCCTTCGCGCCCGAACGCTGATCCATGAGGCGCGCGGCCGACGGCACGCTTGGAACGAGCGGCCGCCGCCGCAAGGCAACCGCCAGAGCGCCGAGCGCAACAATAAAAATCGCCGCCAACACCGCGGCATTTTGGCTCAACCACGCCCCCTGAAAAAGGAGGAGGAGCACATAGATTAACGCGGCCGCGGGCGGGACAAAAAGCAGCAGCGAATCCCACAGCGCCTGGCGCCGCAGACGAGCCACTAAACGCTGGACCAGACTTTCAGGTCGTTGACGATGGATTGAGCGGGAGGAGGCTTGCATTGGCGAAAACTATAACACGTTGCCATGAGCCGCTTAAGCTTGCCTATGGCTAGCGCCGTGCCGCGGGCTTGCCACGGCGTGGCGACGGCTCGCGGACGGGCTGGTAGGTTCTGACCGCTTGATTATGTTCCTCGATCGTCTCGGAGAACAGATGCGTGCCGTCGTTCTTTGACACGAAGTAAAGGTAAGAAACCTGCGCCGGTTGAAGCGCGGCACGGATCGACGAAAGGCTCGGGTTACAGATCGGCCCCGGAGGCAGCGCCGCAATTCTATAGGTATTGTAAGGAGTCGGATCGTTCAAATGTTTTCGCGTCAGGTTGCCGTCGAAATTCTTGAGCCCGTAAATGACTGTGGGATCGCTTTGCAGCGGCATCTGGCGCTTCAATCGATTGTGAAATACCGCCGACACCAACGGCCGCTCGGCGTCGAGCCCGGTTTCCTTTTCAATGATCGAGGCGAGCGTGAGAATTTCATGGGGAGTCAATGGATTGCCGTCATCGCGGTGGTTCAATAACGGCAGCGACAGCTTGCGAAACTGATCCGCCATCGTCACAATGATGTCCTTTTCGGGCGTAGACGGCGTGAAATGGTAGGTGCTCGGAAATAAGTAGCCCTCGAGGCCCTTTTCCTGCAAGCCCAGGGTTGACAGCAGCGACGGATTGGCCGCTTCGGCAAGAAATTTTTCTTTGTCGGCGATTTGCATCGTATCGAGCAAGGCGGCGATCTCCTTGACCGTCAGGCCCTCGGGAATGGTCACGGTCTGGAACATTCCCCTGCCGGTGACCAGCCGCTTTAGAATTTCACGCGGCGGTGCGCCGGTCTCGAAGCGATAGAGCCCTTGATGGATCCTCTTCTCAGCGCCGCTTAATCGCGCCCACGCCGAGAACAAGAAGCCGTTCGAAATAAGTTTTTGCTCGCGCAACTTGCGCGCCACGACCGCCAAAGAATCACCTTGCTCCACGCGGATCTCCGTCGGATAAACGCCACCGGCCGGTATCGCAACGAGAATATGGTAAAGAAGGATACCCGCCGGCACGGCGGCGCAGATGACTGCGGCGATCAGCAAGATACGTAAAGTTCTCACGATCGGGGGTCGAAATGAAAAGGCAGGCGCGAAGAGTTTTGAAAGACCGGCGACAAGCTAATTTTCCGTAATGTTCACTTTCATCCAGCCTTCGATCTGCCGTACGAAACCGGCGAAGGGATCTTCGCCGGGAGCGGCGGCGAAATAAGCCTTGCGCGTATAATCGAGAGCGCCGGAATAATATTCGAACTTTTTCGAAAGCTCCTGGTAAAGGAAATAACCGGTTCGATAGAGCGCCAGATCGAGCTCCGAAACTGTCCAGTACGAGCGGCTGCCTTCGTGAAGGTAATAATCGAGCGCGCCGCTTCCTTCTACATGCTTACGAAAGATTCCGCTCATGAACAACGCGTAATCGCCCGCGTACTTGCGCCGGGAGCGCTCTCGGAGAACGTCGCTTTCGTCCGCTCCGCCCGAGGATCGCTGCGCCAAGACTTCCGCCATGCTATCGACGCTGCGCCCTCCGCGGCCGCGAAATTTATACAAATTATCGGCCCGGGCAAAGTCCGCCAGCACCTCGGCGACATAGCCCGCAACGGTGGCGTCGTAAATTCCCAGTTGCCAAAAACTCTGGCGCACCATCTTGAGGAAGAATCTTTGTAAGGGGCTGTCCGATGAATTATTTTCCATCATCGCTTATCAATGATACCAGAGTTGGGAAGCTGTGAAAAGATTTCAAAGTCGTTTGGCGTGTCTTGTCGGGAATTTGATGTCCTGGCGATTATTGATATCACGGCTATAATACCATGAAACTGGTTTTTTTCGATTCGGGCAGTCTCAAACGCGGGGGAAAACCATGACTCAAGAGCTTAAGGAAATCTTTTTTCGGCTCGAAGGCGCATGGGCGTCCTTTGAGCTCATGTCGATTCGCAAACGGGACGACTATCTAAAGCCATTCCGTGTGCTGCGTTGCAAAATCGACGATCAGGTCGACTTTGAAGCCGGTTCATCCGGCCGGATGGCAACGGAGGCCACGGTTTTGATTGAAATTTTCGGCGAACAGGATCTCGTTGCGGCCGGCGGCCGCGGGCCGGTTCATGCGGTGGACAATGCCATGAGAAAAATCCTTGAACGCCACTACCCGCAACTCTCGGAGGTGCGGCTCGAAGAATTCGACGTGCGTCTGCTGCAGGGCGCGACGCCGGATGACGATGAGAAAGGCGCCGCAGCTTTGGTTCGCGTTTTAGCGATTTTTGGCGACGGCAGGGAGCGATGGGGAACCGTCGGCGTGGCCGCCGACATTCTCCAGGCGAGCGTCGAATGTATCATCGACGGACTCGAGTGGAAGCTTCGCGGCGAACACAAACACTGACAAGAATGATCTTGAACGGGCGCCCCAGGCCGGGTTTTAAACATAGCCCGCGCCATTTATCTTTGCGGTGCGAATGTTAGCCGCGACGCTTCATCCTTTATGCGCGCTAGTCTTTTTTATGGCTTTGTTCACTCTTCTCACGGCCTGCGGCATCGAAGAGCGATTGATTTTTCATCCGAGCGCCGCGATGGCGCGCACGCCTCGCCAAGTCGGCCTCGAATTCGAAGATGTTTTCTTCACCGCCGGCGACGGCGTTCGTCTTCACGGTTGGTTCGTTCCGCATCGCGGCGCGCGTTCCACGCTCGTTTGGTTTCACGGCAACGCCGGGAATATCAGCCATCGCGTCGACAACATCAAGCTGCTCCACGACAAAGTAAAAGTGAACGTGTTCATCTTCGACTACCGAGGCTACGGTCGTAGCGAAGGGCGCCCTTCGGAAACTGGAACGTATAGGGACGGCGAAGCGGCGCTCGACCTGCTCCGCACTAAAGTTGGCGCCCATGCCGGCAAAATCATTCTGTTCGGCCGTTCTTTGGGCGCCGCCGTCGCCGTGGAGATGGCAACCCGATTCGATAGCCAGGGGTTGATTCTGGAGAGCCCTTTCATCTCAGTGGCCGAAATGGCCCGGGTCGTACTGCCGTACTTGCCGGTCGGAGCATTGCTGCGAAGCCGCTACGATGTCGGCAGCAAGATTAAAAATATCAAAGTGCCGCTGCTCGTGCTGCATGGCGACCGCGACGAAATTGTGCCGTTAAGCCACGGCAGAGCCGTCTTCGATGCGGCGCCGGAGCCAAAGAAGTTTTTCATTATTGCCGGTGCCGGCCACAACGATACCTATATCGTTGGCAGCGACAGTTATTTTGGGCAGTTGAGAGATTTTATCGACCAGGCGGCGGACACGGGGCTAGCCGGTCCGTGACCCAGTTCAGTTCGTTATTCAGTCCAACGCAGGCATGGATTTCGTACCGGCAGGCGCATAAGCATTTCTTACGTACTGCCACACCATGCGCTGGGTATTGAAAAAAGATCCGTTGAGCGCAATCGTCGAACGCATGACTTGAGCGTATTTGTCCGGTTCTTTGTAATAGAGCGGCAGAATCAGATGCTCCAGTTTTTCGTAAAGCGAGGCGGCTTCCGCGCTCGAATCGTTCTCCGTGTCTCTAACGTCGCTGACCGCCCACCCGGTCACGCCTTCGACATGGCCTTCAATCCACCACCCGTCAAGAATGCTGAAGCTGGGCACACCGTTGAGCGCCGCCTTCATCCCGCTGGTGCCGGATGCTTCTTGCGGTCGTAGAGGCGTGTTGAGCCAAACATCGACGCCGGAACAAAGCAATTTTCCCAGCGCCATGTCGTAGTTTTCCAGGTATACGACTCGCACGTCTTTGGCCAGAGCCGCCGCCGCTTCGAAGATGCGCCGGATAATCTCCTTGCCGCCTTCATCGCGCGGATGCGCCTTGCCGGCGTAAATGAGCTGGATCGGCCCCGCCTGTTGCGCGATTTGCTTCAGCCGGTGGAGATCTGTAAAAAACAAATCTCCGCGCTTGTAGCCGGTCGCGCGCCGGGCAAAACCGATGGTAAAAATCTTTTCGTCGAGCTGACTGCCGGTAAGCCAGCGCACCTGATCGAGCAACTCCTTTTTCGCTTGCCCATGCGCCTGGCGAATTTCCGCGTGGGGAATACCGACAGCATAGCGCAGATAATAGTTATCGTTTCGCCAGGCGGGAAAATAGCGGTCGTAGAGCGCGGCAATAGGAGCGACGGTCCAAGTCCCGGCGTGCACGCCGTTGGTAATCGCGGCGATGCCGTGATTGGGAAACATGCTGCGCGACACCTCGGCGTGACGCATTGAGACGCCGTTAACGAAACCGGAAAGGCGCAATGCCAACTCGGTCATGTTGAGAGAACCGTTGAGAAGTTGCAATTGAGCGAGTATCGCGGCGCGCCGCTCGCCGAGGACTGGGTAGACCAGATCGGCGGGGAACCGATCGTGTCCGGCCGGTACCGGAGTATGAGTCGTAAATACGCAGCGCCGACGCACCGCCTCGACTTCGGCCTCGGAAAAGCGCCGTTCAGGAAGCCTTCCGGCAAGCTCTTCCAGAAGCGCCAGCGTGACTAACGCCGAATGACCCTCGTTCATGTGAAAAATTTGAACATCGGAATAGCCGAGCGCGCGCAGCATGGCGACTCCGCCCAATCCCAGGATCGCTTCTTGGCACAATCGGTAACGTTGATCGCCGCCGTAAAGAAAATCGGTAAG
>Ga0268386_10002139_pt1 | contig 13910 bp, 13 predicted proteins | sample RVTome_15_FD_200260 | JGI IMG/M metagenome (GOLD analysis project Ga0268386, IMG submission 200260) | Soil microbial communities from uranium-contaminated site in the Upper Colorado River Basin, Wyoming, United States - RVT150D86... ...
CGGGAACCGGGGGCTAGCGCCCGCCGGCTGATGCGCGCTCCCTACGAACCCCGTGAATCCGGCGGTGCACCGTGCGTCAACGTGCCGGCGCTTCCGGGAAAGGTCGCCTGTGAGACGACCAGCGCGAAGGCGGAGAGCATCACCGCGGCGGCGATCAGCGTGGCGATGAGTGCGTTCCGCAGCGGTTGCATGTCCGCCGTCCCTGACCGGCCGCGCGAGACTCCCCCGAAACTCGTATCGGCCCGCCGGCGGCGGAACATCCGTCAAAATCGACGCGATCGCCGCAATTCCACGAAAACGGGGACAGGTCCATTTTTCGGAAGGGGAAGGGGTCGGGTGTCCAGAATTCAATTTTCCGCGAGCGTTTTCGGGCTGTCAGAGCGCTTCAACCGGAAAACTGAATTCTGGACACCCGACCCCAACCACCGCGCAGCGCCGAAAAATGGACCAGTCCCCTTGCCGCGCAAGAAAATCGGCACGGCAGGGTCCCCTCTTGCTCCCAGCTTCACCTGCCGTGCCGTCGACTCTTATGACCCGGCCAAAGGCCGGGCAGAGCGCCGCACCGCGAATCCGTCGCCCCGTGCGGTTGCAGAAAGGTTAGGTCAGATTGCCGCCGTGTCAAACGGAGTTTTCCGTTGGCGGCCAGTTGGTGTACCGACTTTAGTCGGCCCGACGTGCGTCGTGTGGGCATCGTTCGCGTAATGGGCCGACTAAAGTCGGTACACCAACGCGCGACCGCGGTGATTCGATTCAGGGTTTGAATCGTCGCGGGTTGAACTTGGGGGCGGCCCTGATTTCGAGCAGTTCGAGTTCGAAGATCAGGACGGCGTGGGGACCGATGTTCCCCTTGCCGGTCTCCTTGTAGGCCAGCTCGGCGGGGATGAACAGCTTCCACTTGGCCCCTGTTTTCATCAGTTGCAGAGCTTCCTGCCAGCCCTGAATGACGCCGCCGACGCGGAACGACGCCGGCTGCTTGGGGTCGGAACTGTCGAACTCGGTTCCGTCGATGAGGGTGCCGCGATAATTCGTCACGACGAAATCGGTCGCCTTGGGGCTGTTTCCCTTGCCTTCCTTGAGCACCTTGTACTGCAGGCCGCTCTTGGTGGTCTTGACCCCTTCCTTCTTCTTGTTCGCTTCCAGAAACGCCTTACCCTTCGTCTTGTTCGCTTCGCCCTGTTTCTTCCGCGCATCGACGATCTGCTTTTGCGCGCCGTCGAAGACTTCCTTCAATTGAGTCTCGTCGAGGCGGGCCTTCGCGCCGGTCAGCGCGTCGTTGAATCCCTCCTTCAGCCGCTTTTCATCGATTTCCAGGCCGCGCTTCTTCAGGTTCTTCGTGAGGTCGGCGTTCAACGCCAACGCCGAGGCGAGTTTCCTGCGGTCGACGTCGACCGGGCTGCGTCCGAGCGGCTGCATCACCGCTCCATACACGCGACGGCCGAAATCGAGGCCGATGCCGTAGCTGATGTTTTCCCCCATCGTCTTGAAGGGCAGGGGGGCTTTCGCGGCCGGCTTCTTCTCGGCCGGTTTCTTCTCGGCCGGTTTCTTCTGGTTCTGGGCCGGGGCCGCCGCCGGGTGCAGCAGCGCGGTGAACACTGTGGCGAGGACGAATCGCATGCGGATTTCCTTTCGGGAACAGGATCAGGCGGCGGGGACTTTCGCCGACTTGGGTGGCGGGTCGCAACTTTCACTGTAGCAGCGACGGCTCGGAATTGCACGATGAGCCGCCGGATCGTAGTGTGGACTTCAGTCCACACGAGTGACAGTGCATTGCGTGAAGTCACCGCCGACCGCCTCGCGTGGACTGAAGTCTACGCTACGAACCGGGGTTCTCATACCAGAACACGCCGAGGTTGTCCCGTTCCTCACAGGTCAGCACGTCGAGGTCGCCGTCGCCGTCGAGATCGAGCAGCTCGATGCGGTCGTATTTGACGCCGAGCCTTTTGCCGCTGATCTCGTGCCGCACCCAGTTCGGGTCGGTCGGCGGCTTTCCCTTCGGCGGCGAGATCCAGACGCAGCCGGACGTTCTCTTCGCCCCCTCGCAGGTGATGACGATGTCCTGCCGGCCGTCGCCGTCCAGGTCGCCGACGGCCACCGCTTTCCCGCCGCCGGTGCCGGCGGGCATGCGGAGGGGGAATTCCTTCCACGCGGGCGTCTTCCCCGGTAGCCGTTTCAGGAACAGCAGGTCGGAGCGTTTCACCGCGACGACGAAGTCTTGCAGGCCGTCGCCATCGAGGTCGCAGGGCTTGAGGAACATGACTTCCCGCTTCAGCCCGCCGATGGCGTGTTTCTTCCACGGCGATTTCTGCTTTTCGCCCGGGCCGGGGTTTTCGAGCCAGTAGCAGCCGCGTTTCGGCCCCTTGCGGTCGGACGTGACGACGTCGAGGTCGCCGTCCCCGTCGACGTCGATCGCGAACAGGGACATGATCCAGCCGGCCTGGGTGATGGGGCGCCATTTCCAGTCGGCGAGCTTCCGCGGGTTCGGGGGCGATTCGAACCAGCCGATCGCGGCCCCTTTCCCTTTCGCACCGCAGACGAGGTCGATGCCGTGCTTTCCGTCGACCTGCATCGGGACGCAGAACATCCACATCATCTTTTGTTGCGCGGCCGGCAGCGGTTCCGTCTTCCACGCAGTCGAGTCGAGATACCGCGACCGCTCCTTCGGCGCCCAGTGGACAAACACGGTCCGCGTGCGTCCCTCGCAGCAGCTCACGACGTCGGTCGCGCCGTCGCCGTCGAGATCGGCGAAGACGGCGTCTTCCGGCGACTTCACGCGGCCCACAGTCACTGCCGGCCATTTGTGCTTCGCGCGTTTCGGCCCGGGATTGACGTAGGCGCGAATCGTTCCCCCTTCTTCCCAGCCGGTGGCGATGTCGGGCAGTTTGTCGCCGTTCACGTCCGCCAGCCGCACGCCGTCGGCCCCGCGGGAGGAGTTGTCGATGGTGTGGCGTTTCCAGGGTGCATCGTCGGCCAGCGCCGGAATGGACGACACCAGCGCGAGAATCGTGAAGAATGGCTTCATCGGTACGGCTCCGGAGAGTGAGATTGTTTAGCCGCGACCCGGATGCTTTGCGGAGAGGAGCGCGGCGAGAATGCGCGTGCGACGCAGCGCTCCTCTCCGAAGACTCCGAGTCGCGGCTAAACGGTGATTCGCCACCGGGGGTCGCAAGTCGGGGCATGATTCATTACGATTCGGTCGCCCCGAACGTAACGCGAATTCTAGCCAGAAAGCCGGTCCCGTGCCCGCCAATCGCAAACCCGAAGTGGACGCCGCCCTGCAGGACGTCGACTTTTCGCGGAACGACTACCAGGTCGTCTTCGACACGTCGCTGGGCAAGATCACGCTCGACCTGTGGCCGGACGTCGCCCCGGGGCACTGCAAGAACATCATCGGGCTGGCGAAGATCGGCTATTACGACGGGATCAATTTTCACCGCGTGATTCCCGATTTCGTGATCCAGGCCGGGTGCCCGCAGGGAACGGGAACGGGCGGTCCGGGGTATCAGATTCCCGCGGAATTCAACAAGAAGCTGCACGAAGCGGGCGTGCTGTCGATGGCCCGCACCAGCGACCCCAACTCGGCCGGGTCGCAGTTCTTCCTCTGCCTGGGCCGCGTGCCGCATCTCGACAACCAGTATACCGGTTTCGGCAAGACCGCCGACCAGGGCAGCCTCGACGTCGTCCTGAAGATCGGCGGCGTCGACACCGACGGCAACGACCGCCCGCGGCAGGACGTGACGATCAACACGGGGAGCGTGGTCGAGACGCCGAAGGGGCAATGACGAATGTCGCCTCCGTTCAAATCGGAAGAGGGCGAATGACGAATCAATGACGAAGCCCGAATGACGAAATGCAGCCATTCGGTCTTCGTCATTCGTCATTGATTCGTCATTCGAGTTTCGTCATTTGACATTCCGCCCGACGGCCCACACGTCATGACCGAACCCGCCACCTTCCGCATCGTCTCCGGCGGGCAGACCGGCGTCGACCGGGCGGCGCTGGACGTGGCGATTTCGCTCGGCATCCCCTGCGGCGGGTGGTGTCCTCGCGGGCGGCGGGCGGAGGATGGGACGATTCCCGCCTGCTATCCGTTGAGGGAGACCGAGTCGGAAAGTTACGCCGTCCGCACCCGCGAGAACGTTCGCGATTCCGACGGCACGCTCGTGCTCGCGATGGGCGAACCAACCGGCGGGACGGCGTTGACGATCGAATTCGCCGCCGAATTGCGGCGCCCCTGCAAAGTGGTTGACCTGAACGACAAACCGGACCCGGCCGCCATTGCCGGGTGGATTGCGGCGAATAGAATTAGCACGTTAAACGTCGCCGGCCCGCGCGAATCGACCGCGCCGGGAGTGTACGCCGCCGCGGTCGCGCTTTTATTCGGCGTGTTGACGCGCATCGACGGCTAAGCCGCAAGCGGCGACCTTCGACTTTCCGACCTTCGACCTTCGACTGCTTCGCCATGAGCCGCCAATACATCATGACCATCGAGGCGCTCACCCGCCTCTACGACGAGAAGGAAGTCCTGTCCAACATCTGGCTGGCGTTCTTCCCCGGCGCGAAAATCGGCGTCCTGGGGGACAACGGGGCCGGGAAGAGCACGCTGCTGCGGATCATGGCCGGCGTCGACACCGACTTCATGGGAACCGTCACGCCGCAGAAGGGCATCAGCATCGGCTACTTCCCGCAGGAGCCGCGGCTGGACGAATGGGAAACGGTGGATGCGGCGATTCAGGATGCCGTCCGCGACGCGCAGGGCATCCTCGACCGCTACAACGAAATCAACATGAAGCTTTGTGAGGACCTTTCGCCCGACGAGATGGAAGAAGTCCTCGAAGAGCAGTCGAAGGTGCAGGACAAGATCGACGCGGCGAATCTCTGGGAACTGGACCGCAAAGTCGAGCTGGCGATGGACGCGCTCCGCGTGCCGCCGGGAGACGCGAAGATCGCGGTGCTCTCCGGCGGCGAGAAACGCCGCGTCGCGTTGTGCCGGCTCGCGCTGCAGAACCCCGACATGCTGCTGTTGGACGAGCCAACGAACCACCTCGACGCCGAGTCGGTCGCCTGGCTGGAGCGGTATCTGCAGGAGTTTCCGGGAACGGTGGTCGCGATCACGCACGACCGCTACTTCCTCGACAACGTTGCCGGCTGGATTCTCGAACTCGACCGCGGCCGCGGCATTCCCTACGAGGGGAACTATTCCAGTTGGCTGGAGCAAAAATCCGCCCGGCTGGCCGTCGAAGAGAAACGCGAATCGAAACGACAGAAGGAACTGAAGCGCGAGCTGGAATGGGTCCGTATGAGCCCCAAGGCCCGCTCGACGAAGAGCAAGGCCCGCCTCGAGCGCTACGAAGAGCTCGCCCGGCACGAGTACGACGCGCGCGAAGAGGCGGCCGACATTCAGATTGCCCCCGGTCAGCCGCTGGGGGAACTCGTCATCCGCGCCGACAGCTTGACGAAGGCCTACGGCGACAAGCTGCTCTACGAAAGCCTGAGCTTCGACCTGCCGCGGGGCGGGATCGTCGGCGTGATCGGCGCCAACGGCACCGGGAAGACGACGCTGTTCCGGATGATCATGGGGCAGGAAACGCCCGATTCCGGCACGCTGCGGATCGGCGAGACCGTCGTGCTGTCTTACGTCGACCAGTCGCGCGACGCCCTCAATCCCGACAAGACGGTTTACGAGGAAGTCAGCGGCGGCCACGACCACATCATCATCGGCAAGACGAAGATCCACTCGCGGGCTTACGTCGGCCGGTTCAACTTCAAGGGGCAGGACCAGCAGAAATTCGTCAAGCAGCTTTCCGGCGGCGAACGCAATCGGGTGCACCTCGCGAAACTTCTCCGCAGCGGCGGAAACGTTATCCTGCTCGACGAGCCGACCAACGACCTCGACGTCGACACGCTGCGGGCCCTGGAAGAAGCGCTGCTCGACTTCGGCGGCTGCGTGATGGTCTCCAGCCACGACCGCTGGTTCCTCGACCGCGTGGCGACGCACATCCTGGCCTTCGAAGGAGACAGCAAGACGGTCTGGTTCGAGGGGAACTACAAGATGTACGACATCCAGCGCCACGAACGCCTCGGCACCGACGCCGACCAGCCGCACCGCATCAAATACCGGCGCGTGGCGACGGCGTAGCATCGCTCAACCGATCGGAGTTGGAGAAGTCAACCGCGAATCAAGCGAATCGACGCGAATCAACGAGGGAGTGCGGGACGGGGTTTGCCGCGGCGCAGCCGCCGTGAACCCAAACCGACAACTTGTTGTCGGAGCGAATGGACGTATCGCGACAGCAAGCTGTCGGTTTGGGTTTTCTCGCCGCTGCGCGGCGTATTGTGTGCAAACCCTGTCCCGCACTCTCAACGAGGAGGAAAACAATACGCATGCGGCCAGCGACGGAAGTTCGAATGACAGAAAGATTGATGACAGAAAAATGAATTCGGAATTGGGAAGCTCATTTTTCTGTCATCAATCTTTCTGTCCAAGCCTCTTCTTGCAATCCGTCTTTCCTCATTCGCGTCGATTCGCGGTAAGAGCCTCTCCGGAAACGCGACTTTGCCTTACGGCCTCAGCGCCAGTCCCCGCTCGGTGATTTCGAACGGCACGATGCGCTCTTCGCAGGCGCTGCCGCGGTGTTTGGCGACGTACAGCGCCCGGCCGAGCTTCGTCCCCTCGCGGAGGCGGCCCATCTGGATGATCGTGTTGGCGTTCGACAGGGCGTCGCCGCTCTGGAGTGGTTTGCCGATCAGATCGTCGAGCATCACTTCGTGGGTCGTCAGCAGCAGCAGGCAGCCGATCTCAGCGTGGTTGTAAGGGTGTTGCCGCACCCGCTCTTCGTTCTCGCGAAACTGCGCGCGGAACAGGTCGCGGGCCACCCAGTCGCAGTCCTTGTGCAGGATCTGGTGATAGATGTAGTCAAAGACGTGCATCTGGAACGAGTCGGCGGCACGGTCGGTCGGCTCGATGCCGTCGATGACGCATCGCCGCACGCCGTGGATGAAGTTCCCGTAGAACGTGGCGATCGCGTGGTCGAGTTTGCGGGCCAGCTCGGTCTTCCATTCCCGCCAGTCGTCGGGGTCGAGGTCGCGGTACGTCACCCGGCGGCCGCTGCGGTCGAACAGGTGCACGTAGTCGGTGCGAATCCGATCGCGGTCCCAGACGTCGCCGGCCCGCAGCTTCCCGTCGACGCTGCGTGTCCGCAGTTCCCAGCCGCACAGCCGGCGGGCGTAGTCGGCGTGATTCTGCGAATCGCCGCGGGTAGTCATGTCAAAGAGCAGCCCGGTTTCGCCTTCCTGCCGCAGACCGTGGTGGGCGAACTGCAGGCCGAGCTGCGTCTTGCCGATTCCCGTGGCCCCCATGACGACGGCCATCGTCCCGGGCAGCAATCCCCCGCCGAGCAACCCGTCGAGCTGGGGAATGCCGGTCTGCAGCCGCGGTTTGGGGTCGAAATTCATGGCATCGCTGTATCGGAACGTGGGGAATCGAGTTCGCGACCCACCATCATACGCTGTCACGGGCCATCGCCGAAATCATGAATTCCGACGGAGGTGGAACGCGGATTTGCGCGGATCGGGCGGATTTTCGCTGATTTGAAGACCAAAGAGAGAAATCTTTCACCCCCCAATTGATAACCCGCCCATCATCAGAATCGGAAAGAGGCGGGTTATAAACTGGGGGGTGAAAAATGGCTGACTTCAAATCCGGTTGTGGCTTCGCCCGGCCGAGTGCTGCCCCGCCGTGGCGTGGCGTCCCGCAGGCCGCTTTGTTAGCGTTATGCTTTCGCGAAACTGCGGAATTCCTTGCGTACCGGTCAGTGGTGGAGTGGTGAGTGGTCCGGCAATTCTTCACCACTCACTACTCACCACTCACCACTCACCACTCACCAAATTCGCGATGCGGCTGCTGAGTTATAACATTCACAAGGGAATCGGCGGGCGGGACCGACGGTACCGGCTGGAACGCGTGCTCGCCGTCATCGAGCACGAACGCCCCGACCTGATCTGCCTGCAGGAAGTCGACCGCAACGTGCGGCGGTCGCGGTTTCACAATCAGCCGCAGATGCTGGCGGAGCATTTTCAAGCGGCCGACTTTGCTTTTCAGATCAACGTGCACCTGAAGAGCGGCGGCTACGGCAACCTGGTGCTGTCGCGCTGGCCGTTCGAGAGCCGGCACCACGTCTCGCTGCGGCGGAACAACAAAAAGCCGCGGGGGGCGCAACTCGTCGTCGTGCAGACGCCCGAAGGCCCGCTGCACCTGGTGAACTGGCACCTGGGGCTGGCCGAACGCGAACGCCGCTGGCAGGTTGAGCACCTGCTGAGGCACCACCTGTTCCGCGAGGCCGAGCGGCTCCCGACGCTGATCGCCGGCGACTTCAACGACTGGCGGAACACGCTGAACAACGGGCTGTTCCCCGGCAGCGGGTTCGAGCAGATCACGCGGCCCATTGCCCGCTTCCGCTCGTTCCCGGCCTACATGCCGGTCGGCTCGCTGGACAAGGCGTACTGCCGCGGCGACATCCAGGTCGTCGCCGCCCACGTCGTGAAATCGCAGCAGGCGCGAGCGGCGTCGGACCACCTGCCGCTGGTGGTCGATTTTCGTCTGACGAACGGGGCCGCCGACGGTGAGTAAATCCGCGTCGGTCTGCCGGACGCTGCCGCTTGCGGCTTAGCCGGGCGTCCAAGTCACAATCGGAGGCTAAGCCGCAAGCGACGAGGTCCGGACGGGCCGTCCGGACCTACTTGCGGACGACGAACAGGATGCCGAAGATCGTGTCGAACAGGCCCGTCACGAAATAGACGATTCCGCCGCCGAGCATCAGCCACGGTCCGACGACGACGCCCTGCGAGAGCACGCCGGTCACGTCCTGGCCGGGGGATTTAAAGATCCAGATCAGGGACAGAATCAGCGCCACGATCCCCATCGCCAGCGCGACGGCGGAGACGATCCAGCTCCAGTTCCGCAACGGGGGAACGGCCACGAACACCGTCGCGAACAGCAGCACCACCGCGCCGAACACCAGCGACGTGATGCCGTAACCTTCATTCCAGCCCCACTGCGTGATCGTCAACGAGAGCTGCCTGTCGTCGTCGACCCGTTCGGCGAGCTTGCGGAATCGGCGGGTGAAGCGCGTGTCTCCCCGCTGCAAGTGGGCGTCCCACCATTTCCGGCTGCGTTTGACGGCCTTGAAAAGGGCGATCGCCCGCCGCCGCTCGTTCTGTTTGGCTTCGTCCGAGGGAGCGGGGGAGTTTTCGATATTGCGGATCGCCGCTTCGAGTTCGCGTTCCCGCCATTCCATCATGCCGGCGAAATCCTTGGCCCAGACGCCTTTTGACTCGTCGTCGACGCCGGGCCGCAACCGCATCGACCACCACGGTACGAACATCGCCGCGATCAACGCCAGGGCGGCGACGATCAGGACGCAGGGGCCGAAGACGCTCCGCGATCGCCGCCGGGTGGGGCCGCGGTAGCCGGTGGCGTTCTCGATTGGGGGAATCTCGAGGGGCGGCTCGGTCCGGGGAATCAGCCCCTGAACCTCGCCGGCCGGGCGCCAATCGGGCATGCCGTCCTTCCAGACGACGTCGGTTGCCAGCAGCATCCCCTGGTCGGCGAGCTGCTTCAGTTCGCGCGAGGAGACCGGCCCGTACTGTTGGCCGTCTTTCGCGTAGTACCATTCAGTCGGCACCGTTGCCGCTCTCCGCTGTGGTGGAGGGTCGCCCGCCGCGCGAATCAATAGTACCCCATCCGGAAGCCGTATCAAACGGGCGACTGCGGCGGTTGACCGCGGAAGCGGCACGGCCGACAATTCAGGTCGTTGCTGGAAGGGGTCGGGTGTCCAGAATTCAATTTTCGGAGTGAGGTTCCCTAGCGACCGCACGGATTCAACGAAAATTGAATTCTGGACACCCGACCCCAGCCTTGGATCACTTTAGAACGCGAGGAAGCAGATGGAACGCACAGACCTCAATCGCCGGGAATTCCACTCGCTGGCCGCCGCCGCCGTCGGCGGCGCGATCGCGGGCAGCATGGCCGGCTGCGGAAAGACCCCGAAAAAGGGGGAAGACGGAAAGCCCGGAGCCGACGGTAAACACGCCGAAATGCACCTCTGCAAGGGGCTTAACACCTGCAAAGGCAAGGGCAGGGACGGCAAAAACGACTGCAAAGGAATGGGATCGTGTGCGACGTACGAACATCATGAGTGCGCCACGCACAACAAATGCAAAGGACAGGGAGGCTGCGGCGGCAAAGTTGGCACCAACGCTTGTGAAGGCAAAGGTGGCTGCTCCGTCCCGCTGATGGACGCCGCCTGGAAAGACGCCAAAGACGCCTTCGACAAGAAACACGGCCTCGGGAAACACGCTAAGAAATCGTGAGGCGCGGTTCGCGCGATTCTCGAATTCCGAAACGGCTCCGTAGGACGGGTTTTCAACCCGTCCGAATGGCTTGAAAAGTCGTCCTACGAAAGACAGGGCGAAAGGCTGCACATGGTCCTCCCGCGGCTGGGACACGATAACCTCGGGTTCGGGATCGGGCTGCGGACGCGGCACTACCGGCACATCCTCGGCGAGCAGCCGGCGATCGACTGGTTCGAGATCATCTCCGAAAACTTCATGGATTCCCAGGGGCAGGCCCGCAGCATCCTCGACCGCGTGGCCGAACGGTACCCGATCGTGATGCACGGGGTCTCGCTCTCGATCGGCAGCAGCGACCCGCTGAACTTCGACTACCTGCGGAAGCTCAAGAAGCTGGCCGACGAGGTCGACGCCGGCTGGGTCTCGGACCACGTCTGCTGGACGGGGGTCGCCGGCCGCAACACGCACGACCTGCTGCCGCTGCCCTACAACGAAGCGACGCTGAAGTACGTCGTCGAGCGGGTCCGCGTGGTGCAGGACTTTCTGCGTCGCCCGCTGGTGCTCGAAAACCCCAGCACCTACGTGACGTTCGCCGACTCGACGATGTCGGAATGGGAATTCATCTCGCGGCTGGCCGAAGAGGCCGACTGCGGCCTGCTGCTCGACGTGAACAACGTCTACGTGTCGAGCGTGAACCACGACTTCGACCCGGTCGAGTACCTGCGGAATTATCCGCACGAGCGGGTGGTGCAGTTTCATCTGGCCGGGCACACGAACTGCGGCACGCACTGCATCGACACGCACGACGGGCACGTGGTCGACCCCGTGTGGGAGCTGTACAAGCTGGCCCACGAGCTGACCGGCGGCGTGTCGACGCTGGTGGAATGGGACGCCAGCATTCCGCCGTTCGACGTCGTCCACCGGGAAGTGCTGAAGGCGAAGACGCTGATCGAATCGGAAGACGGCGTCGTTCCGGAAGAGTGGTCGGCGGAACCCGAACTCGTTCCCGCCGGCCGGCACATTTCGAACCCCGTCATGTTCGCGACGGCGGACGTGGAGTAGTCGCTGGTGTCCCGCCTTCAGGCGGCCCGTTGTGCGCGAAAGCGGCCATTGATCTCACAAAGGGCCGCCTGAAGGCGGTACACCAACTGGAAGCCCATGCCATCGCATCAACCCCAACCCTTCCCCGACCTCGCCCGCCTGCAACGGTGGATGCAGACGGTCGTCGCCCATCCGGACGGCATCGCCGAGGGGATCGATTCCGACGAAGCCCGCGACGACATCGACGTCGACTCGCGACAGGTGGAATCGGTCATTCGCCGCTCGAACCGCATGACGGCGATCGAGCGGCTGGAAGTCTACGCCGGCGCGTACTACACCCGCCTGCTGGAATGCCTCGAAGCGGAGTTCCCCGCCGTCGCCCACGCCGTCGGCCGGGAAGCCTTCGATCAACTCGGCTTTCTGTATCTGCAGCAGTATCCGTCGACGTCGTACACGCTGGCCTCTCTGGGGGAGACTTTTCCCGAGTATCTCGCCGAGAACCGCTTGCCTTATGAAACCGACGTCGGCGTTCCCGACTGGGCCGACTTCCTCATCGACCTGGCCCACTTGGAACGGCTGTATTCGAGGGTGTTCGACGGCCCCGGCGCCGAGAAGCTCGACACGCTGCGGGCCGACGACCTGCTGGCCATTCCGCCGGACCGCCGGCCGTCGATTCGCTTCGAGACCGCCCCCTGCCTGCGGGTCGCGCGGTACCGCTTTCCGGTGCAGTCGTATGCCTCGGCCGTGCGGCAGAAGCGGAAGGAGATCGGCGTCCCCGACCCGCTCGAAACGCACCTGGCCGTCAGCCGCATCAACTACCGCGTGCGTCGCTGGTCGATTTCCCGCGGGCAATTCCGGCTGCTGGAATCGCTGATCGCCGGGAACACATTGCAACAATCGCTGGAAACGGCCTTCACCGGCTCCGCGGCAGACGACGCCACGCTCGCCGCCGACTTGAAGCAATGGTTCCAGGAGTGGGCGGAAGCGGGGTTCTTTCTGTCGGTGCGGGAGTCCGAGTAGCAGGCTCACTCGCTGAATGCGCATCTCGACCGTGGCGGACGCTGCCAGCGTCCGCGCGGATGCTGGCAGCATCCGCCACGGTCCAACAAAAACGCCCCGGCGATTACGAACCGCCGGGGCGTTGGGTGTCATGTCGGGAGTTCGTTGCGCGTCAGCGCAGGCTCTTGATCCGCCAGGTGAAGTTGCGGAACTGCCCCCGTTCGTGGTGGTGCCACTTGCTGCCCCGCGAGCCGATGCCCAGCAGGTCGAAGTAGGGGCTGTCGTCGTACACCCGGAAGAAGTTGTCCCGCAACGGTTCCACCCGGCCGACGTAACGGCCGTTGTAATAGATTTTGATCCACTGCCGCGAGATGTTCTTCACGATCAGCTCGTTGTGCACGCCGCGGGTCTGGGCGCCCGATTTGGCCAGTTCGGCCTTTTCCTTCTCGGCCTTTTCGGCCCGCAGGGCGGCGGTTTCGAGTTCCTCTTTCGCCTTTTCGTCGGCGATGAAGTGCATCGTCGCCTTCAGCTCTTTCGAGTCGTTGCGGATCTTGGCCAGCTCGGCGGCCTCTTTGAGCAGCGCCTCGGACGTGATCTTCGCCGTCTTGCCCGAAACCTTCTCCGCCACCCCCAGCTCGTAGGCGGCGGCGGCCAGGCCGACCGGGTCGGGGTTGATCGTGCGGCACTGCTCGATGCGTCCGCCCAGCGAGACCAGCGACGGGAAATCGAGCCCCAGCTCGACGCGGAAGTCGATCGCGGTCGCCGCGATGTGCTGTTCGATCTTCGCGTCGGCGCCGTCGCCTTTGTTCTTGTCCTGCGTGTCATCCGCGGCCAGCGCCACGCCCGCGACCAGGGCCAGCGCGGCGGCCGCCATCCATCGGGAAATTCGTACCACGAGTCTCTCCTTGAATTGTGCCAGACGGGTCACGTCAACCTCCCAGGTTGAACGGGGGCGGGATTGTGGCCGAAAAGCGAAATCGGCTCAAGAGGAAAGTAGCGTGGACTTCAGTCCACGCGAGCGTCACGGATTCCGGGCGTCGAATTCAACACGTTCGCTCGCGTGGACTGAAGTCCACGCTACGACCGCTCTTGCCGCGTTCCCCGCAATCCGTATGATTCCCGCGGGAGTAGAAACCGCGATGACTTCGCATGCGATACGATTTCAGGGCACGCAATTCTGGGTCCGGCACCGTCGCCACGACTACGGGCCCTTCGACTACGAATGGAGCCGCGACCTCGGCGGACTCGAATTGCTCTATCGCGGCGAGAAGTTCGGCGAGTATTGCAGTCCCGACGAGATTTACGCCGACCTCAAATCGGAAGGGCTGCCGCGAGCCGTCGTCGAAGTCGGCAGCGTCGTGCTGGGCTGCATCGTGTACGGCATCTTGAACGGGCTGGACGGACCGTCCCGCTGGGACTTCATCCGCCGCCGCCTCGCCGCAGCAGGCTACGAGCGGTTCGCGAATATCGCGGACTGAAACACGGAGTGCGAAATTCATTTCGCACGAACCAGATCTCGTGCG
>Ga0268386_10002140_pt1 | contig 13910 bp, 12 predicted proteins | sample RVTome_15_FD_200260 | JGI IMG/M metagenome (GOLD analysis project Ga0268386, IMG submission 200260) | Soil microbial communities from uranium-contaminated site in the Upper Colorado River Basin, Wyoming, United States - RVT150D86... ...
CTTGCCCGTCGCGGGCTGCTCGATAATCGCCGCGGGTGGGGCGGAATCGGCGCGCGACCCGGGCTCCCCGGAGCCCGAGCCGAGGCCCGGCAGGTCGACCCCACCGACCGTGCCCGCGCCGATTCCGATCGCCGCGCTCGCGGCGATCAGGCCGAGCGCCTTGGCGCCGGCCGCGCTTCCACCCACGCCGCCGGCGACCAGAGCGCCGGCGCCGGCCGTGGACGAGCCACCCCCCGCCACGGCCGCAAGCACGCTCGAGGCTGCGACCGCCGACAGCGGCGGCGCGAGCAGCTCGAGGTCCGCGGTGCGAGTCTCGATTCCCCGCTTGAAGTCGGAGCAACCCTGGCAGCCGCGCAGGTGCGCGCGCAGCCTGCGGCCGCGCAGGACCCGGCCGTCGCGGTCGGAGAGCGCTTGGCGAACCCGCTCACACCCCATCGCGCGACCCTCCTCGAGCTCCTGGAGTGCGACCCGCGCCTCGTAGACCAGCTGCCGGGCGGCGCCGCCGGAGACCGCCAGCGCCGCCGCGATCTCCTCGTGGCTGAGGCCGCTCAGCTCGCGCATCACCAGCGCCGAGCGCTGGCGCTCGGGAAGCGCGGCCAGGTCGGCCATCAGAGCGCGAAGTCGCTCGCGCGCCTCGAACGCAACGTCCGCCGCGGGCTCCGGCTCCGGATGCGCCTCGTGATCCTCGCTCAGCGGCTGGCGGCGGCGCAGCAGCGAGACCGACTCGTTGCGGGCGACGCGATAGAGCCATGGCCGCAGCTGGACCTCGCGCGATTCGCCGGGCAGCGCGCACAGGGCGCTCGCCATCGTGCTCTGGAGCGCGTCCTGCGCCTCGTCGGCGTCGCCCAGGATCGCGCGACAGTACCGGTAGATCTCCTGGTGGTAGCGCTGGTAGATCGTGGCGAAGGCACGCTCGTCTCCCGCCGCCGCCAGCTTGGCCAGCCGGGCGTCGCTGCGGGGGATCAAGCGCAACTGCCCCGTTGAGGGAATTGGTACCGCGGGCGAGTCCGCCATTGGGAGTGATTATTGACATCCGACGCCAAGCCTTCAAATCGGTGGGACGTTTCCCCCCGAAGGACGCGTGTCGGATGAAACGCTCGCCGCGGCCGAATGTCAGGCGCTACCCGAGCGCGGCTCCTCGCCGACGGCGCGGCGCAGGACGTCGCGGAGGGCGCGCTGATCGGCCTCCGAGAGGTTCGCGATTGCGTCCGGCGGCTCGGCGAGCCGGCGGTTGAGCTCGTCGCGGAGCCGGGAGCCGGCCTCGGTGATCGCGATCAGCTTGACGCGCCGGTCGTAGGCGGCGGGCTCGCGCTTGACGAGACCGCGCTCCTCGAGCCGGTCGACGATTCCGGTGACGTTCGAGTTGTCGCAGTGCATCGCGGTGGCGAAGTCGCCCATCGGCCGCGGCTCCGAGAGGAGCCGCATCACGATCGCCTGCGGCGGGCTCAGGTCGAACTCGGCCGCGATCGCCGGAAACCGCGGCTTGCCCTCGATGAACATGATCCGAGCGAGCAGGGCCCAGGCCTCCCCCGCCGTGCCCTCCGCGAACCGGGCGATGTCGAGCGCCGCGTGGAGGTCGGCGCGCCGCGACTCCGGGCTCGGGCGCTCGGGACGGATCGACTCGGAAACGGATGCGGCGGACGGGGCTGCACTCATTTGAGGACGATGATACTCTAATCCACCGATAGTTGAACCTCTCAAATATCGTCGAGGATCGTAGATGGCCGAAAGCACCGACAACGGGATCGAAGCCGAGGGCCTCGTCCGCGAGTTCAAGAAGGGGCCGCGGGCGGTCGACGGGATCGACCTGACCGTCGCCCCGGGCGAGATCTACGGCTTCCTCGGCCCGAACGGCGCCGGCAAGTCGACCACCGTCCACATGCTGACCACGCTCCTGCCCCCCACCGCGGGGACGGCCCGGGTCGGCGGCCACGACATCGTGCGCGAGGGCCCGGCCGTACGCGACACGATCGGCGTGGCCCTGCAGGAGGCGGCGCTCGACCCCTTCCTGACGGCCCACGAGCACATGCGCCTGCAGGCTGGGATGCACGGCATCCCGCGCACCGCCGCGGCACGCCGCGGCGCCGAGCTGATCGCGCGGGTCGGGCTCTCGGAGGCGGCGGACCGCAAGGTCGGCGGCTACTCCGGCGGCATGAGGCGACGCCTCGATCTGGCGCTGGCGCTGGTACACGAGCCGCGCATCCTGTTCCTTGACGAGCCCACGACCGGGCTCGACGTTCAGAGCCGTACGGCGCTGTGGGACGAGGTGACGCGGCTCTCCAGCGAGCGCGGCGTGACCGTGTTCCTGACCACGCAATACCTCGAGGAGGCCGACGCCCTGGCCCAGCGCGTGGCGATCATCGACGTCGGCAAGATCGTCGCCGATGGCACCCCGGATTCGCTCAAGGCCGAGATCGGGCGCCCGACGGTGGAGGCGATCCCGGCCGAGGTCGCCCAGCGCGAGCGGATGCGCGACGTCCTGGGCCGGTTCGGCACCGAGACGGCCGCCGCCCCGGGCGCCGTCGCGGTGCGGCTCGACGACGGCACCGAGGAGCTGGCCGAGGTCGTGCGGGCGCTCGACGGCGCGGGCGTGCGGGTCGCGAACCTCGAGATCCACGCGCCGACGCTGGACGACGTCTTCCTGGCGAAGACCGGCAAGCGGCTCGAGGGCGCGGGCGACGACCCGGAGGCCGAGGCGGCTCGGGCCGCCGGGCGCGAGCCGACCGGAGAGCTCGAGACGGTCGGGGCGTGAGGCGGAGCCCGACAGCGCCGAGCCGAACCCGGCCGTTGTTGAGACCGCTCGTATGAGCGCCGACACCGCAACCGTCCCCGCCGCGTACGCGCGCGAGCGCACCGGCACCTGGACCCAGGTCGGCCACCTCGCGAGGCGCTCCGTGGTACGCACGGTTCGCCAGCCGGCGGTGATCGTCTCCAGCATGGTCTTCCCGCTGTTCCTGCTTGCGATCAACGCTTCCGGCCTGGCCGCCGCGACCGACCTGCCCGGCTTCCCGACCGACTCGTACCTGACCTTCTTCCTGGCCGTGACCTTCATGCAGGGCGCCCTGTTCTCGACCATGGGCGCCGGCCAGGCGATCGCCGGCGACATCCAGCTCGGGTTCTTCAACCGCCTGCAGCTGACGCCTCTGCGCGGGCCCGCGCTCGTGGCCGGGCAGCTCGCCGGCGCGCTGCTCCTGGGCCTGGTCCAGGCGCTCGGATTCCTCACCGTGGGCCTGGCGTTCGGAGCCGACCTCGAGGCGGGCGCCGCCGGGGCGCTGGCGCTGGTCGCGCTGTCGTGCCTGGTCTCGGTCGCGTTCGGGTCGATCGGGCTGACGGTCGGGTTGCGGACCGGGAATGCCGAGCAGGTGCAGGGAGCGTTCCCGCTGCTGTTCGTGTTCCTGTTCTTCAGCTCGCTCGCGCTCCCGCGCGACCTGATCGCGAACGACTGGTTCCAGACGCTCGCCACGATCAACCCGGTCTCGTACGTGATCGAGGCCTACCGGAGCCTCCTGATCGAGGGCTGGGACGTCGAGGCGCTGGCGCTCGGGCTGGCGGTCGCCGTCGGCGTCCTCGTCGCCGGACTGTTCGCCGCGAACGCCGCCCTGCGGACTCGGATGGAGCGGACGTGAACCCCCAGGTATCCCCATGAGCGACGTACAGCGCGAAAGCATGCTTCCCCGCCCCGGCAGGGGCTGGTATTCCCGATATGCCATGGCGGCCCGGGCGATGGCCTGGCGCCAGCTCCGCGTGATGGTGACGAACCCGGCGTTCCTGCTGCCGTCGATCCTGATGCCGGTGTTCTTCTTCACCGCGTTCGCGGGCGGCCTCTCGGCCGTCTCCAACGCGCCGAACTTCGATTATCCCGACTACTCGACGTTCCAGTACGTCTTCGTCCTGATCCAGTCAGCGATGTTCGGCGGCGTGTTCGCCGGGTTTTCGGTCGCCGCCGACTTCGAGGGCGGGTTCTCGCGCCGGATGATGCTGGCGACCCGCTCGCGTTCGGCGATGATCGTCGGCTACGCGCTGGCGGCGCTCGCCCGGGCCGCGATCGTGTGGGTGATCGTGACCGCGATCGCGCTTGCGAGCGGGGCGTCGATCAGCCCGAGCGTCGGCGAAGTGATCGGCCTGATCGGGCTGATCACCCTGGTGAACGGCGCGGCGCTGCTGTTCGCGGCCGGAGTCGCGACGCGAATGCGCACGATGCAGGCGGCCCCGCTGATCCAGCTGCCGGCGTTCCTGATCATCTTCACCGCGCCCGTGTACGTGCCGCGCGATCTGCTCGAAGGGTGGGTTGGCTCCGTGGCCGACTTCAACCCGGTCACGGCGGTGCTCGAGGCCGGCCGCGAGATGATCATCGGCCTCCCGGCCGAGACGCTGCTCGCGTTCGGCGCGGCTGCCGGCCTCGTCGCGCTGACCGTCGTCTGGGCCGTCACCGGCCTGCGCCGGGCCGAGCGCGCCGCGGCGTAGCCAGCGCCGAGGGTGTCGCCGCTACGCCAGGTTCGACTTCCGCGGGTAGACGACTTCCGGGTCGGTGAGAACGTTCACGAGCGCGGGCCTGCCAGATCCGAACGCGCGCTCCAGGGCCGGGAGCAGCTCGGCCGGATTCGTGACCAGCTCCGCGTGGCACCCCAGCGCCTCGGCGACGCGGTCGTAGCGGGTCTCGGGCCGCAGCTCGGCGGCGACCGAGTAGCCGTAGAGGAACTTCATCGGGTGGTGCTCCAGCGCCCAGATCCCGTTGTTGCCGACCACACCGACGACCGGGATCCCGTGCCGCGCCATCGTGTCGAACTCCAGGCCGGAGAAGCCGAAGGCGCCGTCGCCCAGCAGCAGGCAGAGCTGGCGGTCGGGTCGGGCGAGCTTGGCGCCGATCGCCTGGCCGGGGCCGGCCCCGAGACAGCCGTAGGGGCCCGGGTCCATCCAGCAGCCCGGCTCGAACGTCTCGACCACCTTGCCCGCGTAGGAGACGAAGTCGCCGCCGTCGCCGATCACGATCGCGTCGCGGTCGAGGACCTCGGCCAGTCCCTTGTAGACCCGCATCGGGTGGAGCGGCGCGCGCTCGTCTTCGAGGTCCTTGCGCTCGGCCTCGCGGCGCTCGGTTTCGGTCGCTCGCAGCGCCTCGAGCCAGGAGCGGGTCCGAGCCGGGTCGGCGCTCGCAGCGGCCTCGCGGATCGCTGCCAGGGTGGGCGCGATGCCGCCGACGAGCTCGAGCTCCGGCTTGCGGTTGCGGCGGAGCTCGTTCGGCGCGACGTCGAGCCAGATCAGCTTCGTCTCCTCCCCGAACGAGCCGCCGAAACCGAGGCGGAAGTCGAGCGGCAGCCCGATCGCGAGCGCGACGTCCGCCTGCTTGAGCCCGTGGCCGCGGGCCCGTGAGAACGCGAGCTCGTGGTCGGCCGGCAGACATCCCCGCCCCATCCCGTTCAAGAACACCGGCGCTCCAAGGGCTTCGGCCAGGGCCCGCAGCTGGTCCTCGCCGCGCTCCCAGTAGAGGCCGGTCCCCGCCATGATCACCGGCCGCTCGGCGGCGGCGAGAAGCTCGGCGGCGCGCTCGAGCCCCTCCGGCTCCGGGCCGGGACCGGCAGCGCTCGGGGGGATCTCGGCCGCGGCCGCCTCGGTGAAGACGACGTCGAGCGGGTAGTCCACGAAGGTCGGTCCGCTCGGGGCGGCGAGCGAGCGGTCGATCGCGGCCGCGGTCACGGCAGCGATCTGCGCCGGGTCCTTGACGGTCTCCGCCGACTTGACGAGCGGCGCGACGAACGGCACGTGGTCGACCTCCTGGAGCGATCCCGAACCCCAGCGCATCTCGGGGGCGCGGCCGCCCAGCACGGTTACGGGCGAGCGGTTGTAGAGAGCGCCGGCCACGGCGCTCATGCCGTTGGTCACTCCCGGGCCGGCGGTGAGCGCCGCCACCCCGGGCCGCCGGGTGGCCTTCGCGTAGCCCTCGGCCGCCCAGACCGCGGCCTGCTCGTGGCGGACATCGACAATCTCGATGCCCTCGGCCCGGCAGCCGTCGTAGATCGAGAACAGGTGGCCGCCCGAGAGCGTGAACAGGTGATCGACTCCGCGCGAGCCGAGGGCGCGCGCCACCAGGCGCCCCCCGTGCACCGCGGCCTGCTCGCCGGTCTCGGGAACCGCTGCCACGCCGCCGGACTCTAGCCCTCCGGGAGATCTATTCGGGCCCGCGGCCCGACAGCCGGCGGCCGATCCCCCTGCGCAGGCGCCCGGCGGCCGCCGCGATCTGCTCCCCGTCCACCGCCGCGGACGGGGCGGCGGCGGGGGCCGGCGTCGCGGGCGCGAACAGCTCGATCGGCCCGCCGATCCCGCGCAGCCGATGCGTGCCGGTCGACTCGACCGAAAGCGCCGGCCCGATCGCCTCCACCGTCGCCGGGGTCAGGAGGACGTCGCGGTCGATCTCCCGGGTCATCGCCTCGACACGAGCGGCGACATTCACGGCGTCACCGATGACGCTGAAGTTGAGGCGGCCGGCGCCTCCGACCGCGCCGGCGACGACGCGGCCGGTGTTGACCCCGACGCCGACCCGCAGGTCGCCGGCCTCGCCGCGCTCGTTCACCCTGCGGCAGATCTCGACCGCGGCGCGGGTCGCCCGGATCGCGTGGTCCCGGTACGGCTCGGGCGCGCCGAACACCGCCAGCAGCCCGTCGCCTTCGAACTTGTCGACGTGGCCTCCGTGGCGCGCGACGACCGGTACGACCACCTCGAACAGCCGGTTGAGGGCGGCGACGGCCTCCTTCGCCTCGGCCTGCGCGGCGAAGCTCGTGAAATCGCGGACGTCGGTGAACAGCACCGAGACGTTGAGCTCGATCCCCGCCTCGTCGAAGGAGTCGGAGAGGATGTACTCGGCCACCTCGAGGTCGAGGTAGGTGCCGAACGCGTCACGGAGCCGCTCACGCTCGGCCAGCCCCTCGACCATCTGGTTGAACGAGGCGGCGAGCTCGCCGATCTCGTCGCCCGTGGTGACCGGGACCGAGGCGGAGTAGTCGCCGTCCATCACGGCCTCGGTCGCCTCGCGCAGGTCGGCGATCGGCCGCTGGATCGACCGCGACAGCAACACGGTGAGCTCGAGGGCGATCGTGGTCGCAACCCCGACCGCGATCGCGACGTCGAGGCCCAGATCCGCCCCGCCTCCCCCGCCTTCGGAGGTCAGCGCCGCCACCGTGAGCCCGGTGATGATGTTGATCAGCGGCAGCGTCAGCAACAGGCGCCAGCGCAGCGGCAACGCCGAGAGCCGAACGTCGGAGTGCGGGCTGAGCTGCTGGTTGATGTCGACGAGAACCGGCCGCAGGCCGGTCTCGAGGGCGAAGTAGTGGAGCATCGACGAGTAGCCGAGCGCGACCATCGAGCCGGCGATGAAGGGGAACACGGCGAGCCACCCGAGGTCGAGCAGGACCACCGAGAGGACCGAGGCCGGGATCACGACGGTGAACACCGGCAGCAGGAAGACGGCCCGGATCATCCGCCAGGGAAAGCTGACGGCCGCCGCCCAGGCCTCGGCGGTCTGACGCTCGTCGCGGGCGCCGGCGATCCAGCCGTCGACCGGCCGGAGCATCGGGAACGTCTTCGCGCAGGCGATCGTGATCGAGATCGCCGCCAGGCCGCAGGTCAGCCCGACCAGCGTGAAGAAGGTGCCCGAATCGCCCTCGTAGTAGAAGCTGAACAGGGCGTAGGTGCCGAGGATGATCGGGTAAGCGGTCTGCAACTCGAGCGCCATGAAAACGCGCGGGTAATAGCGGCCAAGGCGCTTGTACGCCCAGGTCAGGGCTTTCGCGACCACGGGAAAATTCTCCCAGCAATCGACACGCCGGGTTCTGCTCAAGGTTCGGGCGGGGCCCACCGATTACGAATAGGTGGATCGCGCGACCACAAACGGGGGCTTTCCGCTGCCGCCGAGGGGCGAGCCGACGCGCGTGCTCGCCTTGCACCACGACGCCTGCGACGGCGAGACGCGGGTGCGTCTACCACGCGTCGTTCCGAGCCGCGCGGTGCGCCGCGTCGTCTGCGACCGCTGCGCCCAGGCCTACGCGCCGGATCGTGTCAGCGAGCTCGGAGCCGCGCGCTCCTCGCAGCCGTTCTGGCGCCGCACGCCGGCCCGCTCCTGGCGCTGGCTGAGCCTGCCGGCGGCGGCGCTCGCCGTGGCCGGCGCGCTCGTCGCGCTCCAGGGCGGCGGCGACGGGCCGGCGACCGCAGCCACACCGCCCGGCGAGGAGCCCGCCCCCCCGGCCCGCGACGCCGCGAAGGCCACGGGAGGCGACGGCCGGCGCAGCGCCAAGGCAGTCCCCAGCGACGCACAGCTGATCAGCGAATCCACGTTCCAGCTCGCGCTCCCCGCGGGCTGGAAGCGGGTCGCCCCGTCCGGCGGAGCGACGTTCGCCGCGGCCGCGCCGGGCGGCGACGCCGACGTGATGCTCTGGGTCGAGCACGACCCGAAGCTCGATTTCGCGACCTTCGAGCGGCGGTCGCTCGACCAGCTCGAGAGCCTCGCCGGCAGCGCCGGAGTCGTCGCGCGCAATCCCGGCCCGACGCCGGCGACGACGTCGAGCGTCATCGCGCCCACCTCGGCACCCGCGGACGCCCCGAACTATCGGGTGTTGATCAGCGGCGGCCCTGGCAACTACTGGTACTACCTCGCCACCACCAGCTGGCCCGGTGACGAGGCCGACGCCGGCGTCGGCCTCGTCACCGGCAGCTTCCTCCCGCGGGGAGGCTCGCGCTGATGCGCCGGGCCAGGATCGCCGCGCTGTCGCTGCTGGCGCTCGCGGTGCCGACCTTCGCTTTCGGCGGCGAGCAGCCGCTGCCCGGCCCCGCCGCGCTCTCGGTCAGCGCCTCGCTCGGCGGTTGCGGGGTCGCCGATGCGGCGATCGTCTGTCAGATCGACGCCAGCTGGAGCGGCGTCGAGGGCGCCGACTACTACGCCGTGAGCGTGACCCGAGCCGACGGCTCCGTCGTCGACCTCGGCCAGGGCGGCGGCACGTCGCGCTCGATCTTCGTGCCCTACGTGGGCCCGGGCACCTACTCCGTCGAGGTCGTCGCGTGGGGCACCCCGCCGGGCGAGGACGACGCCGAGGTGCTCGCCCGCTCGAAGACGCTCTCGACCGCGAGCCAGTCCGAGTCCGGCGGCGCGTCGGCCACGCCCGACGCCACCCCTCCCGGCGAGGGCCGCGAGAGCGCCGAGCCGGCCGCCGCGACCGACGAGCCGAGCGCCGACCCCGCCCCCGCGCCGGCGGCCTGCGAGGGCGAGGAGCCGGATGCCGAAGCGGAGGAGCCGACGGCGGCTCCGGCGCTCGAGGACGGCGCGGGCCAGGACAGCGCGATCGCGGCCGCCGAACCCACGGCTCAGACCGCGCCCGCGCCCGAGGGCGACGCGCCCGCCGCCGCCTGCCCGTAGCGCCCTGGGCGCAACGTCCCGCAGGCGCACCCGAGTCCCGGCGATACGATCCGGCGGATGTCGACGGCGACCGCCGAAGCGCTCTCCGCGCCCGCCCGGGAGTTCCTCGCCCGCACCCCGGGCAGGCTGCTGATCGGCGGCGATTGGGCCGAGCCGGCCGACGGGCGCACGTTCGGGACCGTCGACCCCGCCACGGGCGAGGAGATCTGCCGGGTCGGCCAGGCCGGCGCCGAGGACGTCGCGCGCGCGGCGACGGCGGCGCAGAGCGCCCTCGACGGGCCGCTGCGCATGATCCACGCGGCCAAGCGCTCGGCCCTGATCAACACGCTTGCGGAGCTCGTGAAGGCAAACGGCGACGAGCTCGCAGAGCTCGAGTCGCTCGACAACGGCAAGCCTTTGCAGATGGCCAAGTTCGACGTCGCCGCAACGGTCAACCATCTGCGCTACTTCGCCGGCTGGCCGACCAAGATCGAGGGCGAGACGATCCCCGTCTCCGCCCGCGACGTCCTCTGCTACACGGTGCGCGAGCCGGTTGGCGTCTGCGCGCAGATCATCCCCTGGAACTACCCAATGCTGATGGCCGCCTGGAAGATCGCGCCGGCGCTCGCCGCCGGCTGCCCGATCGTCCTGAAGCCGGCCGAGCAGACGCCGCTCACCGCGCTGCGCCTCGGCGAGCTCGCGCTCGAGGCCGGCCTCCCGGAGGGGACGCTCAATGTCCTCACCGGCGACGGCGAGACCGGCGCCGCGCTGGTCGACGAGCCGCGGGTCGCGAAGGTTGCGTTCACCGGCTCGACCATCGTCGGCCGCGAGATCGGCGCCAAGTGCGGGCGCGCTCTCAAGCGCGTGACCCTGGAGCTCGGCGGCAAGAGCCCGAACATCATCCTGCCCGACGCCGACCTCGAACGGGCGATCCCGGGCTCGTTCCAGGGCATCTACTCGAACTCGGGCCAGGCCTGCAACGCCGGCTCGCGGCTGTTCGTGGCCAGGGAGCTGTTCGACGAGGTCGTCTCCGGCCTCGCGGACTTCGCCCGGGGCGCCAAGGTCGGCCCCGGCCTCGACCCGGGATCCGAGTTCGGGCCGCTGATCTCCGCCGACCAGCTCGAGCGCGTCAAGGGCTACATCGACTCCGGCATCGCCGACGGCGCCGAGGCGGTCGCCGGCGGCTCACCCGACAACGGCGGCGGCTATTTCGTCCCTCCGACGCTGTTCACCGGCGTCGAGGACGGGATGCGGATCGCGCGCGAGGAGATCTTCGGCCCGGTGCTCGTGGCGATGCCGTTCGACGACCTCGACGAGGTGGCCGCGCGCGCCAACGACACCGAGTACGGGCTCGCCGCCGGCCTCTGGACGCGCGACGTCTCGAACGCGCATAGGCTGGCCGCGATGCTGAAGGCCGGCAACGTGTACATCAACGCCTGGGGTGGCGGCGACCCGGCGGCGCCCTTCGGTGGCTACAAGGCGTCGGGGATCGGCCGCGAGAAGGGCCACGCGAACCTCGACGCGTATCTCGAGACCAAGACGGTCTGGACGCAGCTCTAGCTTTCGATGGGCGCCATCCACGCCAGCCACACGGTCGAGATCGACGCCCCGCGCGACCGCGTCTACGAGGTGGCCGCCGACGTCCCCGGAGCAGTCGCCTGGAATCCCGCCACCGAGAAGGTCGACGTGATCGAGCGCGACCGCGAGGGCCGGGCCGAGCTGGTCGACGTCGAGGCCGACGCGATGGTCAAGAAGAGCAAGTCCACGCTGCGCTTCACCTACGACCCGCCAAACGGCCTGAGCTGGACGCAGGAGAAGGGCGAGGTCAAGTCACTTGACGGCCGCTGGGAGCTGACCGAGCTCGACGCCGACCGCACGCGCGCCAGCTACATCCTCGACTTCGACCCCGGCCGAATGCTCGGGATGCTCTTGCGCGGCCCCGTCGAGGGCAAGGTCAAGGAGTTCCTCACGAAGGGCGCCGCCGAGGGACTCAAGCAGCACATCGAGGGCGGCGGCTAGCCGACCAGCTCCCGCTCGAGCTCCCGGGCGTCGAATACGGCGCAGACCAGCACCGTCTCGGCATCCGGATACGAGAACAGCACCAGCCACAGTCCAGACCGAAGCCACATCAGTCTCTCATCGTCGGCCCGGCCCCTGACCAACGCGGAGCGCAGGTTCGCGCGATCCCTGGGGTTCATCCGTTGGAACAAGCGGGCGGCCCCCGACGCGAGGACCACGCCGTGTCGGGTGAGGATCGTCCGCTGTCCACGGCCGACGGAACGGATGACGTCGGCGGTGCGCTGGCGAAGCTCACGAGCGCCGACCGCACGGATCGTCTGATTGGCCAGCGGCCCTCGGTGGGAGGGGAGGTGGTCACTCATACTGGGCAACCCTCCCCATTTGTGGCCACAAACAGGGAGGTTGTTCCACCGGCTGCGACGCCCATCGCCGAGGGCTGATTCTCAGACGGTTGGCCGCGCAAGTCCGATGCGGTTTCAATCGTCTCTGTGCCGACTCGGGCGCAACCGCGGTCACTACGATCGCTGGGCCCGGGTGGGCAAACTGGTCAAAGCCAGCGCGCTTAAAACGCGCCGTCCTTCGGGGCATTGCGGGTTCGAATCCCGCCCCGGGCACTCGTCCAGGCTTAATGCGGCTTTCGCTCGGGCGCAACCGGGCCGCTGTTACCGTGTTTCGAGGAGTTGAGCTTGGAGGCCTCTGCGCTCACACACGCGAGCAGGTTGGGCCTGCTCGGACGGCGTTCCCCGCTTCTGCGCCTGCAGGGCGACGAGCGCCTTATCGCGCTGATCCGCGAGGGTCAGGAGCGGGCATTCGAGACGCTGTTCGAGCGTTACCAGTCGCGGCTGCTTGCGTTCTGTCGCGGGATGCTGGCGTCGGCGGAGGATGCGGAGGACGTGTTGCAGGAGGTGTTCGTCGCCGCGCACAAGGCGATCCTCGCCGACAACCGCGCGATCAACGCCCGGCCGTGGCTTTACCGGATCGCCCGCAATCGCTGCCTCAACCACCTGCGCAAGCCGGTGCCCGAGGGACAGGACTCGATGGACGTGCACCCACACGAGAACGGGGTGTCGGTTGCGGAGCGGGTCCAGAAGCGCGAGGAGTTCCGGGCGCTGATCGCGGACGTGCACGACCTTCCGGAGACCCAGCGCACGGCGCTGCTGCTGCGGGAGATCGACGCGCTGAGCTACGAGGAGATCGCGGTCGCGATGGACACCACCGTGCCGGCGATCAAGTCGCTTCTCGTGCGGGCGCGGATGGCGCTCGCCGATTGCAGTCAGGGACGCCACCTGACCTGCGACGAGGTGCATCTGGAGCTGGCCGAGGCAGCCGAGGGCATACGCAAGGCGTCGGGGCCGGCGCGCGCACACTTGCGCCGCTGCGAGGGGTGTCGCGAGTACCGCACCGAGCTCCGGCGGCACGGCAAGGCGCTGGCCGCGCTGGCGCCGATCGGGCCGCTGGCGGCGCTCCACGCCTTCATCGCCGGCAAGCTCGGGATCGGCGGCGCCAAGCTCGGCGCCGGCGCGGGCGGCTCGGCGGGGGCCGGGGCGTCGGCGGCGGGGAGCGGCACCGCGGCGATGGGCGGCGCGGCGGCGGCCGGTGGCGGCGGGCTGACGCTGGCCGGGGGCGCCGCCGCAGGCGGGATCGGCGGGGCGCTCGGGACGAAGGCGGCCGCCGGCGTCGCCAGCGTCGCCCTGCTCACCGCCGGGGCCGTCGAGGTGAACGATTACTACCGGCAGGCCGATCCGAAGGGCGCCGCGCCCGCCGAGCAGAGCGTTACGACGGCGATGGCCGGCCCGGCGACCCGAGGCGCGAGCCACGTCGAGCGCCGCCGGCTCGCGAGAGCAACGGGCGACCAGGCGAAGCCGGCCTCCGGCGGGTCCGCGAATGCCGCCGCTCCGACCGAGGCGGCGGGTGCCGGCAAGAGCGACCCGGCTGCGCCGGGCGCCTCGGCTGAGGGCTCGGCGCCCGGCGACGCGGTTGCGGGCGGCGCCGAGGCCGGGACCGGGCACGCGGACGGCGCCGGGTTGACCCATGAGCCGGAACCGACGCATCCACCTACCGGCCCGCCGCCGCCCGTGACGACGCCGCCTCCGGCGACCGTGCCGCCCGGCGATCCGCCGCCGGTGACGCCGGTCGATCCGCCGCCACCGGCCACTGCGCCGCCGCCGCCCGCGGACGCCGCGCCGATCGATCCCCGCGGTTAGCGGGGCAGCCTGACCCGGATCGTGGTCCCGGCTCCCGGGGCCGTCTCCAGCGTGTACTCCCCGCCCGCCGCCTCCGCGCGCTGGATCACCGAAGCGAGCCCGATGTGCCCCGCCGCGAGCGCCTCGCGCGGGCGGGCGGGGTCCATTCCGCGGCCGTCGTCGGCGACCGCGAGCACGACGTCGTCGCCGTCCGCCGCGAGCTTCAGCGTCACGGACGCCGCCTCCGAGTGATGCGTCGCGTTCGCGAGCAGCTCGCGGGCCAGGGCGAGCACCAGCGCGTCGTGCTGTGAAGTCGCGGCCGGGTCGAGCTC
>Ga0268386_10002141_pt1 | contig 13906 bp, 11 predicted proteins | sample RVTome_15_FD_200260 | JGI IMG/M metagenome (GOLD analysis project Ga0268386, IMG submission 200260) | Soil microbial communities from uranium-contaminated site in the Upper Colorado River Basin, Wyoming, United States - RVT150D86... ...
GCCGACGGCGAAGTCGGTCGGCGATCCCGCCTCACCCCCCGGGACGGGCACCTGCCACAACCGCTGACCGCGCAGCGCGGCGAGGAACACCGTGTCGCGGACATAGGCGATGCCGCTCGGTGAGGCCTCGTCGGTCGACCACTGCGCCACCGGTTCGACGAACCGGTCGTCGCCACCGATGCCCTCGACGACCGGCCAGCCGTAGTTGTTGCCGGCCTGGATGAGGTTGAGCTCGTCCCAGGTCTGCTGGCCGAACTCGCTCGCCCACAGCCGGCCGTCGTCGTCGAAGGCGAGGCCCTGGACGTTGCGGTGGCCGTAGGAGAAGACGGGGGATCCGTCGAACGGGTTGTCCGCGGGCACCGAACCGTCCGGTGCCAGCCGGAGGATCTTCCCGCCCAGCGAGTCCAGATCTTGAGCGCGCGACGGCTCGCTTGCGTCGCCGGTGCTGACGTAGAGCATCCCGTCCGGTCCGAAGGTCAGCCGTCCGCCGTTGTGGTTGCCGGCCTTGGGGATGCCGTCGATCACCACGACCGGGTCGCCCAGTGCGCCGTCGAGAAGCGGCAGCCGAACCACCCGGTTGTCGCCGGCGGCGGTGAAGTAGGCGTAGACGGACGTGGGTGCCGCAGGGTCGACGGCGAGGCCCAGCAGGCCGCCCTCGCCATCCGCGTCGACACCGGGCACCGTGCCCACCTCGTCGACGTCGCTGGATGCGGTCACGGCCAGGATGCGCCCGGTGTTCCGCTCGGACACCAGCGCCGACTCGTCGGGAAGGAAGGCCAGACCCCAGGGGATGTCGAGACCGGTCACGAGGTCCTCGAAGGTGGCGGGCACGACCGGCCCCGGCTCGACGGTCGGCGTCAGCGTGGGGGTCTCGGTCGGGGACGCACCGGCGGGCGTCGTCGGCGTGCGCGTGGTCGGTGCGATGGTCGGTTCGCCTTCGTCACCGGAGCAGCCGGTGGCGAGCAGGAGCGCGCCGAGGGCCAGGCAAATCCGAACGGATCGTGCGCGGACGATGCACGAGCGTCGCATGGCGGCGATGCTCTCACGCGGGCCGGGTAGGTTCGGGCGGGTGGGTGATCGCCGGGTCGTTCTCCAGCCGTTCGAGCTCACCGGAGCGCTGGGCGCCCTGCCCGACGACCTCGACGTCGCGATCTGGGACGGCACCGGGTCGCCGCCTGACGGCGTGGTGGAGCGGGTCGACTTCTACGTGATGCCGTACACGTTCGCAACGGTCACCGCCGAGGTGATCGCGGCGATGCCGGAGTTGCGCATCGTTCAGACGCTCACCGCCGGCGTGGAACACGTCCTGCCCTTCCTCCGCGACGGCCTGACGTTGTGCAATGCCCGTGGGGTGCACGACGCGAGCACGGCGGAGCTGGCTGTGGCTCTGACGCTCGCGTCGCTGCGCGGTATCCCGGAGTACGTGCGGGCGCAGGACGACAGGCGGTGGGAGCACGGGCTGCGGCCGTCGCTGGCCGATCGCACCGTGCTCGTCGTGGGGTACGGATCCGTCGGCGTCGCGGTGGAGCGCCGGTTGGTCCCGTTCGAATGCGATGTCCTGCGGGTGGCCCGGCGCGCCCGTGACGGCGTTGCCGGGTACGAGGCGCTGCCGTCGTTGCTCGCGCGTGCGGACGTGGTCGTGCTCACCGTGCCCTTGACGGAGCAGACGCGGGGGATGGTCGACGCCGAGTTCCTGTCCCGGATGCGCGACGGGGCTCTGCTCGTCAACGTGGCGCGCGGCCCGGTCGTCGACACCGACGCCCTGGTCGCGGAGCTTCGCGCGGGACGGCTCAGTGCCGCGCTGGACGTCACCGATCCGGAGCCTCCACCACCCGACCACCCGCTCTGGTCGGCACCCGGGGTGTTGATGTCGCCGCATGTCGGTGGCAACACGTCGGCCTTCCTGCCGAGGGCGACCAGGCTGGTCCGCGACCAGCTCGAGCGGTATGCGTCGGGCGAGCCGCTGGCCAACGTCGTCACGTGGCGACCCCGATGACTGGTGTCGTAGCGGTCGGGCAGACTGCGAGGCATGACGGTGTTGCTCATGATCGGTACGCGCAAGGGTCTCTGGCTGGCCCGCAGCGACGACGACCGGACGACCTGGCAGTTCGACGGTCCGCACTTCCTCATGCAGGAGATCCCGGCCGCCGCGATCGACCCGCGCGGGGGGAGGACGCGGCTACTCGTCGGCGCCCGTAGCGAGCACTGGGGCCCTTCGGTGTTCCACTCCGACGATCTCGGCGCGAGTTGGCACGAGCCCGAGGGTGGGGCGGTCCGGTTCCCTCCCGAGGCCGACGCCGCGGTCGCCGCCATCTGGCAGTTGCGCCCCGACGCCGCGGAGCGGCCGGGCGTGGTATGGGCCGGCACCGAGCCGTCGGCGCTGTGGCGCTCCGACGACGGCGGCGAGAAGTTCTCTCTGGTGGAGGGGCTGTGGGAGCACCCGCACCGGAAGAGCTGGGAGCCGGGCGGCGGTGGACAGGCGATCCACACGGTGCTGCCACACCCGAACGACGACGCCCGCGTGCTGGTCGCCATGTCCACCGGCGGTGTCTACACGACCGCCGACGGCGGCAGGTCGTGGGATCCGTCCAACCAGGGGATCAAGGCCTACTTCCTGCCGGACCCGTGGCCCGAGTACGGCCAGTGCGTCCACAAGGTCGCCCGTGACCCCTCCGACCCCGAGCGGCTGTTCGCCCAGAACCACCACGGCGTCTACCGCTCCGACGACGGGGGCTCCACCTGGTCCTCCATCGCCGATGGTCTGCCCAGCGACTTCGGCTTCGCCATGGTCGCCCATCCCGCTCGGGGGGCCACGGCGTGGGTCGCGCCGCTGGTCGCCGACGGCGAGCGGATTCCCCCTGACGGGGCGCTGAAGGTGTGGCGCACCGACGATGCCGGCGACTCGTGGGCGTCGGTCTCGGCCGGCCTGCCGGAGTCGGGCTTCTACGCATCGGTGCTCCGCGACGCGTTCACCGTCGACGACGTGGCGGACTCCGCCGGGCTCTACCTGGGCAGCCGCGACGGCAGCGTCTACGTCAGTGCCGACGAAGGGGGTAACTGGGCCGAGATCGCCCGCCACCTGCCGGACGTGCTGTGCGTACGCGCGGCCACGGTCGCGTGAACGTGACGGTCCGGCTTCCCGCCGCGCTGCGCGAACTGGCCCGCGGTGAGAAGGCCATCGAGGTGGAACTCGACGACGGGCCGGCGACGGTCGCGACGGTGCTCGACGCGCTGGCCGCCCGGCTGCCCGCGGTCGAGCGCCGCATCCGAGACGAGACCGGGCTGCTGCGTCGCCACGTCAACGTGTTCGTCGGCGACACGAACGTCCGCGACGGTGCCGGACTCGCCGAGCCGTTACTGGACGGCGCCGAGATCCAGGTGATCCCTGCGGTCTCCGGAGGCTGAGCGGGTCTAGCGTGGGCCGCTATGACGCCCACGCCACCCGCTCCCGACCTCAAGCCCCGCTCGCGCGAGGTCACCGACGGCCTCGAACGGGCGGCCGCCCGCGGCATGCTCCGTGCCGTCGGCATGACCGACGACGACTGGGAGAAGCCGCAGATCGGGGTGGCGTCGTCGTGGAACGAGATCACACCCTGCAACCTGTCCCTCGACCGGCTGGCCAAGGCCGCGAAGGAGGGGGTGCACGCGGCCGGGGGCTTCCCGATGGAGTTCGGCACGATCTCGGTGTCGGACGGCATCTCGATGGGCCACCAGGGCATGCACTACTCGCTGGTGTCCCGCGAGGTCATCGCCGACTCGGTCGAGACCGTGTTCGGGGCCGAGCGGTTCGACGGCGCGGTACTGCTGGCCGGCTGCGACAAGTCCGAGCCGGCCATGCTGATGGCCGCCGCGCGCCTCGACGTGGCGGCCGTGTTCCTCTACGCCGGCTCGATCATGCCCGGGCGGGTCGGTGACCGCGAAGTGACGATCATCGACGCGTTCGAGGCGGTCGGTGCCTGCGCCCGCGGGCTCATCACCCGCGAGGAGGTCGACGAGATCGAGCGCGCCATCTGCCCCGGCGAGGGCGCCTGCGGCGGCATGTACACCGCCAACACCATGGCGAGCGCCGCCGAGGCGTTGGGCATGTCGTTGCCCGGCAGCGCCGCACCCCCGGCGGTGGACCGCCGCCGCGACGGGTTCGCCCGCCGTTCCGGCGAGGCCGTCGTCGGCCTGCTCCGTCGCGGGATCACCACGCGCGACATCCTCACCCGGGAGGCCTTCGAGAACGCGATCGCCGTCGTCATGGCGCTCGGCGGCTCGACGAACGCGGTCCTGCACCTGATGGCCATCGCGCACGAGGCCGACGTCGAGCTCACCCTGGACGACTTCAACCGGATCGGAGACCGGGTGCCGCACCTGGCCGATGTCAAGCCGTTCGGCAGTTACGTCATGACCGACGTCGACCGGATCGGCGGCGTGCCGGTGGTCATGCGGGCGCTGCTGGACGCCGGCCTGCTGGACGGCGACTGCCTGACGGTCACCGGCGCGACGATGGCGGAGAATCTCGCCGCGATCGCGCCGCCCGACCCCGACGGCAAGATCATCCATGCGCTCGACGACCCCATCCACCGCACCGGCGGCCTGACCATCCTGCGAGGGTCACTGGCTCCCGAGGGGGCAGTGGTCAAGACCGCAGGCTTCGACGCCGCTGTCTTCGAGGCGACGGCCCGGGTGTTCGACGGCGAGCAGGCCGCCATGGACGCGGTGGCCGACGGCACCGTCGTCGGCGGAGACGCGGTCATCATCCGGTACGAGGGGCCCAAGGGCGGTCCCGGCATGCGGGAGATGCTCGCGGTGACGGGCGCGATCAAGGGCGCCGGCCTCGGCAAGAGCGTCCTGCTGATCACCGACGGCCGGTTCTCGGGCGGCACCACCGGCCTGTGCATCGGCCACGTCGCCCCGGAGGCCGTCGACGGCGGGCCGGTCGCCTTCGTCCGCGACGGCGACCGGGTCCGCCTGGACGTCGTTGCCCGGACCCTCGACCTGCTCGTGGACGACGCCGAGCTGGCCGTCCGCCGCGAGGGTTGGTCACGGCCGCCGGCCAAGCACCAGCGTGGAGTGCTCGCGAAATACGCCCGCCTCGTCGGCTCTGCCGCTGCCGGAGCCGTCTGCGACTGAGCGACGGGCACCGCGCGCTAGCGTCGAGCCCATGGTGTCGCGGACCCTGCGATCGGCCGCCTACGCCGTTCCGGTGGCCGCGCTCGCTGCAGCGGTGTGGTGGCAGGCCGCGGGCCGGCCGGTTCCGATGGTGGTCGCGGCCGTCGCCGCGGCCGTCGGTTGGCAGGCATGGTTGCTCCGCCGGCACCTCCACATCGCGCTGCAGGTCGATCTCGACCAGTTGACGCGCCTACCGGGCCGAGTGCTCCTGCGCGAACGGCTGCGGACCCTCCTGCGGAAGGGTCGGCCGGTGGCGCTGGTCTTCGTCGATCTCGACGGCTTCAAGCGGGTCAACGACGCCGACGGGCACGCCGCCGGCGACCGGACCCTGGTCGAGGTGGCGCGCCGCCTGGAGCGCGCAGCCGGCCCAGACGCCTTCGTCGCCCGCTACGGCGGAGACGAGTTCGCCATCGTGATCCGGGCCGGGGAGCCCGAGGCGCGGGACCTCGCCGCCCGGGTTGCGGGCGCGTTGCCATGGCCCGCGAGTGTGGGTCTGGCCGTGTCGGACGGCGGCGGCGGCGACCCGGACACGCTGCTCGCGCAGGCCGACGCCGCGATGTATGCGGCAAAGCCCGGTGCGACAGAGTTGTCATGATGTGGACCGCCGTCCCGGATTGCGAGACGGGGAAGGGTCCGCCTTGACGCCTCGGTCGCCGGTAAGGGACTGTGCCACTCGTGCACGCCCGCACCCTCGTACTCGTCCAGCGCGTCGGCTGACCCACCGAAACCGACGCGCGACCCCTCGTGAGCCTTCGGGCCGGGGGGTCTTTTCATGCCAGTCAGCCAGTCGAGAGGAACCATGAGGCCGGCCATGTCGGAGCCACAGCACAGGCAGCACAGCCCGGCGCCCCCGCCGCCACCAGGACCGGCGATGCCGACGCAGGGAACGATGACCGGCGCCGCGAGCCTGATCCGCTCGCTGGAGGCCGTCGGCGTGGACACGGTGTTCGGCATCCCCGGGGGGGCGATCCTGCCCGCGTACGACCCGCTGCTCGACTCGACCCGGATCCGGCACGTCCTGGTCCGCCACGAGCAGGGCGCCGGGCACGCGGCGGAAGGCTATGCGCTGGCAACCGGACGGGTGGGCGTCTGCATGGCCACGAGCGGGCCGGGGGCGACCAACCTGGTCACGCCGATCGCCGACGCTCACATGGACTCGGTCCCGATCGTCGCCGTCACGGGCCAGGTGCCCAGCGCAGCGATCGGCACCGACGCCTTCCAGGAGGCCGACATCCGCGGCATCACGATGCCGATCACCAAGCACAACTACCTGGTCACCGACGCCGCGCAGATTCCCCGGACGATCGCCGAGGCGTTCCACATCGCCGCGACCGGCCGACCGGGTCCCGTTCTCGTCGACATCGCCAAGGACGCTCTGCAGGCACCCGCGCGCTTCGAATGGCCGGTCGAGTTCGACCTGCCCGGGTACCGCCCGGTCAGCCGGCCGCACTCCAAGCAGGTGCGCGAGGCGGCCCGCCTGATCGTCGGTGCCCGCCGTCCCGTGCTCTACGTCGGCGGCGGTGTGATCCGGGCTCGCGCCTGGTCGCAGTTGCGCGAACTGGTGGAACTGACCGGTATCCCGCTGGTGACGACTCTCACCGCGCGCGGAGCCTTCCCCGACAGTGACCACCGCCACCTCGGCATGCCCGGCATGCACGGCAACGTCACGGCGGTCACGTCCCTGCAGAAGTCGGACCTGATCATCGCACTGGGAGCACGCTTCGACGACCGCGTGACCGGCAAGCTCACGTCGTTCGCGCCGCACGCGGCGGTCGTCCATGCGGACATCGACCCGGCCGAGATCTCCAAGAACCGCGTCGCCGACGTCCCCATCGTGGGGGACTGCCGCGAGGTGATCGCCGACCTCGTCGTCGCCATCGGGGCCGAGCACGCCGCCGGACGGCTGGGCGACTACGCGGCCTGGTGGCACCAGATCGACGGGTGGCGGCGGCGGTTCCCGCTCGGATACACGACGCCGGACGACGGGGAGCTGGCGCCGCAGTACGTCATCGAACGGCTCGGCGCGATCGCCGGACCGGATGCGCTGTACGTCGCCGGCGTCGGACAGCACCAGATGTGGGCGGCGCAGTTCATCTCCTACGAGAACCCGGGCACGTGGATGAACTCCGGCGGCCTCGGCACCATGGGCTTCGCGGTTCCCGCTGCGATGGGGGCCAAGGTGGGCCGACCGGAGGCGACCGTCTGGGCGATCGACGGCGACGGATGCTTCCAGATGACCAACCAGGAGCTGGCGACCTGTGCCATCGAGGGCATCCCGATCAAGGTCGCCGTCATCAACAACGCCAGCCTCGGCATGGTGCGCCAGTGGCAGACCCTGTTCTACAACGCGCGCTACTCCAACACCGACCTGGACAGCCGGCGCATCCCCGACTTCGCCAAGCTGGCCGAGGCCTATGGGTGCCTGGGCCTGCGGTGCGACACGGCAGCCGACGTCGACGCGACGATCGAGAAGGCCATGGCCGTCGACGACCGGCCGGTGGTGATCGACTTCGGGGTCCACCGCGACGCCATGGTGTGGCCGATGGTGCCCGCCGGAACCGGCAACGACGACATCCAGATCGCGCGCGGCATGGCGCCGGACTGGGACCGCGAGGACTGAGGCCGACGATGAGCAAGCACACGCTGTCGGTCCTGGTCGAGAACAAGCCCGGCGTCCTGGCCAGGATCGCCGCACTGTTCTCGCGCCGGGGCTTCAACATCGACTCCTTGGCGGTCGGGCCCACCGAACACCCGTCGGTGTCCCGGATGACCGTCGTCGTCGACGTCGAGGACCAGCCGCTCGAACAGGTCACCAAGCAGCTCAACAAGCTGGTGAACGTCATCAAGATCGTCGAGCTCGATCCCGGCCACTCGGTGCAACGCGAGCTGCTCCTGCTCAAGGTGAAGGCCGACCTCGAGTCCCGTTCGCATGTGCTGGAGACCGTCCAGCTCTTCCGTGCCAAGGTCGTCGACGTCGCCCCCGACGCGGTGACGATCGAGGCGACCGGATCGCCGGACAAGCTCGACGCTCTGCTGCGCGTGCTCGAGCCGTTCGGGATCCGCGAGCTGGTCCAGTCCGGGGTCGTCGCCGTCGGGCGCGGCTCCCGGTCGATCACCGACCGCACGCTGCGCCCACTCGACCGCACCGCCTAGCCCCCCGCCGCACCACGCACCGAAGGAGATGCCTCGTGGCCGAACTGTTCTACGACGACGACGCCGACCTGTCGCTCGTCCAGTCCCGCAACGTCGCCGTGCTGGGCTACGGCAGCCAGGGACACGCCCACGCGCTGAGCCTGCGCGACTCCGGTGTCGACGTGCGCGTCGGGCTGCCGGAGGGTTCGAAGAGCCGCGCCAAGGCCGAGGCCGAGGGGCTGCGGGTGGTTGCCCCGTACGAGGCGTGTGAAGAGGCCGACCTGGTGGTGATCCTCGCGCCGGACCCGGTTCAGCGCCATCTCTACGCTGACGCCGTGGAGCCCAACCTGGTCGACGGGGACGCCCTGTTCTTCGGACACGGGTTCAACATCCGGTTCGGATACGTCAAGCCTCCGGCCGGCGTGGACGTGTGCATGGTCGCGCCGAAGGGTCCGGGCCACCTGGTGCGGCGTGAGTTCTCCGACGGTCGCGGTGTGCCGGTGCTGGTCGCGGTCGAGCAGGACGCCACCGGGAACGCGTGGCCGCTGACACTCGCGTACGCGAAGGCGATCGGCGGGCTGCGCGCCGGGGGCATCAGGACCACCTTCACCGAGGAGACGGAGACCGATCTGTTCGGTGAGCAGGCCGTCCTGTGCGGCGGCGTCTCCCGGTTGGTGCAGACCGGGTTCGAGACGCTCACCGAGGCCGGATACCAGCCGGAGATCGCCTACTTCGAGTGTCTGCACGAGCTCAAGCTGATCGTCGACCTCATGTACGAGGGCGGCATCGCCAAGCAGCGCTGGTCGGTGTCGGACACCGCCGAGTACGGTGACTACACCTCCGGCCCCAAGATCATCGACGAGTCGGTGAAGCAGCGGATGCGGCAGATCCTCCGTGAGGTGCAGGACGGGTCGTGGGCCGCGGGATTCATCGCCGACCAGGATGCCGGCGCTCCCGAGTTCAAGCGCCTTCGAGCGGAGGGCGAGCAGCACCCGATCGAGGCCACCGGGCGCGAGCTGCGCAAGCTCATGAGCTGGGTGAAGTCGGCCGACGACGACTACACGGAGGGCACCGCTGCCCGCTAGGTCGTCGTGGTCGGCCTGGCGGGCGGGATAAACTCCCTGGGGTCGGGCCCACAGTTGCGCCCCGTCACCGCATTCACGACGCGAATTGAGGGTGCACCCCATCGTGAGAAAGCCCGTCGTCCTGATCGCCGAGGAGCTCTCGCCTGCCACCGTGGAGGCGCTCGGGCCCGACTTCGAGATCCGTTACTGCGACGGCTCCGACCGGGAGGCCCTGCTGGCGGCGGTTCCCGACTGCGATGCGCTGCTCATCCGCAGCGCGACCACAGTCGACGCCGAGGTCATCGCCGCCGCCGGCAACCTGCATGTGATCGCCCGCGCCGGCGTCGGGCTCGACAACGTCGACGTCCGCGCGGCCACCCAGGCCGGCGTGATGGTCGTCAACGCTCCGACCGCGAACATCGTCAGTGCCGCCGAGATGGCGATCGGGCTCCTGCTGGCCACGGCTCGCAACATCACATCCGCGAATGCGGCGCTCCGCGCCGGTGAGTGGAAGCGCAGCAAGTACTCCGGCGCGGAGCTGTACGAGAAGACGGCCGGCATCGTCGGCCTGGGGCGCGTCGGCATCCTGGTCGCGCAGCGACTGTCCGCGTTCGGGATGAAGGTCATTGCGTACGACCCGTACGTGCCCACGGCTCGAGCGGCACAGATGGGCGTCCGGAGCGTCTCGCTGGACGAGCTCCTGCGGGAGAGCGACGTCATCTCCGTCCACCTCCCCAAGACACCGGAGACGGTCGGCCTCATCGGTGAGCAGGCACTGGCGAAGGTCAAGCCGACGGTGCGGATCGTCAACGCGGCTCGGGGCGGAATCGTCGACGAGCACGCCCTTGCCCTGGCCATCAAGGAGGGGCGGGTGGCCGGGGCCGGAGTCGACGTGTTCGCCAGCGAGCCGTGCACCGACTCGCCACTGTTCCACTTCGACAGCGTCGTGGTCACACCCCACCTGGGTGCGTCCACAGCCGAGGCGCAGGAGAAGGCCGGCGTCGCAGTGGCGCGTTCGGTCCGGCTGGCGCTGGCCGGCGAGCTCGTGCCCGACGCGGTCAACGTCAAGGGTGGCGCCATCGCCGAGGACGTCAGGCCGGGCATCCCACTGGCAGAGAAGCTCGGTCGCATCTTCACCGCGCTCGCCGGCGGCGTCGCGGCGCAGCTCGACGTCGAAGTACGCGGCGAAATCGTCCAGCACGACGTGAAGATCCTGGAGCTGGCAGCACTCAAGGGCGTCTTCGCCGACGTCGTGGAGGACCCGGTCACGTACGTCAACGCGCCGGTGATCGCGGTCGACCGCGGGGTGGCGGTGCGCCTGGTCACCGACGAGGAGTCGCCCGACCACCGCAACCTGGTCACGGTCCGCGGCACGCTGGCCGACGGCCGGACGCTCTCGGTGTCCGGCACGCTGACCGGGCCGAGGCATGTCGAGAAGATCGTCGAGGTTCTCGGCTACGACATGGAGGTGCAGCCGAGCGAGCACATGGCGTTCCTCCGCTACGACGACAGGCCCGGCGTCGTCGGCACGGTCGGCCGTATTCTCGGCGAGGCGAACGTCAACATCGCAGGCATGCAGGTCAGCCGCGACTCGCGAGGCGGTCACGCCATGGTCGCCATGACCGTGGACCAGGCGATACCGGCCCGGGCACTCGAGAGCATCGTGGCCGCCATCGACGCCGAGTGGGGCCGTACGGTCGACCTCGAGGCGTGAGCGGAACCCGATCGGCGATCTCGGCATCCGAGACCACCGTCCCTCCGCCGCGACAGGCGCACGGCCTAGTCGATAGGGTCCGCAGGGTCATGGCGTGGTCGGTACGGATTCTTCGCCGCCGCGACGGGGCCCGATAGGCCGGCTCCTCGTCGCGGAGTCTGGCGTTCCCGCTGGCCGACCGTTCCCAGACGAGGGAGCACCCGCGATCCGGGCCCTCCGCCGGACGATTCCCACGGCGCCGCCACGAACCGGCCCGTGTCCGGGCGGTACCGCTACCCCGTCGATCCGACATCCGACAGACGGGGCACGATCATGACCGAAGAACAGCAGAACGCCCAGCACGCGTTGCAGGAAGCGATGGACCGTCGCGACAACGGCGGCGAGACCGGCCACTGACGCGGCTGGAACCACCAGCAGGGCCCGCGCCTACGGGGGAGGCGCGGGCCCTTCCGTCGATGTCCGGATCTCGGGACGGTCGTACCGGCGTGCGGGACGCACCCGTACGGTGACCAGCATGTCGCGCAGCATCAACCTCGCCGTCATCGGCGGCGACGGGATCGGTCCCGAGGTCGTGGCCGAGGGGCTGAAGGTCCTGGAGGCGGTCCTGCCGGGGACGGACGCCAAGGTCGAGACGACGTCGTACGATCTCGGCGCCCGCCGCTGGCACGCCACCGGCGAGACGCTGCCCGACTCCGTACTCGCCGAGCTCCGCCAGCACGACGCGATCCTGCTCGGTGCCGTCGGCGATCCCAGCGTCCCCAGCGGTGTTCTCGAGCGGGGTCTGCTGCTCAAGCTGCGCTTCGCGTTGGATCACTACGTCAACCTGAGGCCGTCCCGACTCTTTCCCGGGGTGCCGACCCCGCTTCGTGAGCCGGGGTCGGTCGACTTCGTCGTGGTGCGCGAGGGCACGGAGGGGCCCTACGTCGGCAACGGCGGGGCCCTCCGGGTGGGCACGCCGGCTGAGATCGCCAACGAGGTCAGTGTCAACACCGCCTTCGGCGTCGAGCGGGTGGTGCGGGACGCGTTCGCCCGTGCTGCGGCCCGCCCGCGCCGCACGCTCACGTACGTGCACAAGCACAACGTCCTCGTGTATGCCGGTCATCTCTGGCGGCGCATCGTCGAGCGGGTCGGTGCGGAGTACCCGTCGGTCGCGGTCGACTACCTGCACGTCGACGCGGCGACGATCGTCCTCGTCACCGACCCCGCACGCTTCGACGTGATCGTCACCGACAACCTGTTCGGGGACATACTCACCGACCTGGCCGCGGCGGTGACCGGCGGGATCGGGCTCGCGGCCAGCGGGAACATCAACCCGGACCGTGCGGTGCCGTCGATGTTCGAGCCCGTGCACGGCTCGGCGCCGGACATCGCCGGTCAGGGGGTCGCCGACCCCACCGCCGCGGTGCTCTCGGTCGCCATGCTGCTCGACCACCTGGATCTCGGCGACGCGGCCCGGCGGGTCGAGGACGCCGTCGCCTCCGACCTCGCCGAGCGGGGACCGGCCGAACGCACCACGGCACAGGTCGGCGACGCCATCGCCGCTCGCGCCGGCGCCTGAGCCGGCATCGCCGCTTATCACGCGGTCTGCGAACAGGTAGCGTTCGGTTGGACGTCCTAGTACTTGTCGGAGGTAGCGCGATGACCGCCACGGCGCAGCAGCTGGAGTTCTCGACGACCCTGTCGACGAACCCGGTACCCGCGCCGCAGCGGGCCGAGGTACTCGCCGCGCCGGGCTTCGGGGTGTGGTTCACCGACCACATGGTCACCGCGACCTGGACTCCGGACGCCGGCTGGCACGACGCGGGCGTCCGGCCGTACGCGCCGCTCTCGATGGACCCGGCGACAGCCGTGCTCCATTACGCACAGTCGATCTTCGAGGGACTGAAGGCGTACCGGCACGCCGACGGATCGATCTGGGCGTTCCGCCCCGAGGCCAACGCCGCCCGGTTCGCCCGCAGCGCCCGCCGGATGGCCCTGCCCGAGCTGCCGGCGGCGGCCTTCGTCGACGCGATCGAGCTCCTCGTGCGCACCGACGCCGGGTGGGTCCCCTCGGGAGGCGAGGCCAGCCTGTACCTGCGGCCGTTCATGTTCGCCTCCGAGGTGTTCCTCGGCGTCCGCCCGGCGAAGGAGGTCACCTTCTGTGTGATCGCCTCGCCTGCCGGCGCCTACTTCGCCGGCGGCCTCGCACCGGTCAGCATCTGGCTCTCCGGCGAGTACACGCGCGCTGCTCCCGGAGGCACCGGGGCGGCGAAGTGTGCAGGTAACTACGCGGCGAGCCTGATCGCACAACAGGAGGCGCTCGAGAACGGGTGCGACCAGGTGTGCTTCCTGGACGCCGTCGACCGCCGGTGGGTCGAGGAGCTCGGCGGGATGAACCTCTACTTCGTCCACGCCGACGGCTCGATCGTCACCCCCGAACTGACGGGAACGATCCTCGAAGGCGTCACCCGCTCGTCGATCCTCGACCTCGCCGCCGATCTCGGCCACAAGGTCGAGGAGCGACGGGTCGGCATCGACGAGTGGCGCGACGGCGTCGCGTCGGGAGAGATCACCGAGGTGTTCGCCTGCGGAACGGCGGCGGTGATCACGCCGCTGGGACGGCTGGCGTGGGACGGCGGCGAGCTGACGATGGGCGACGAGGCGGGCGAGGTCACCTCCCGTCTCCGCGCGGCGTTGCTGGACCTCCAGTACGGCCGCGCCGAGGACACTCGCGGCTGGCTGCACCGCATCACCTGACGGTGATCATCGGCACTTCGGGCCGCCCTGGGCACCTGACTGCCGATGATCAGCGCAGGATCCGTTCGAGCTCGAGCTCGTGGCGGAGCGGGATGCCGTCGAC
>Ga0268386_10002142_pt1 | contig 13904 bp, 13 predicted proteins | sample RVTome_15_FD_200260 | JGI IMG/M metagenome (GOLD analysis project Ga0268386, IMG submission 200260) | Soil microbial communities from uranium-contaminated site in the Upper Colorado River Basin, Wyoming, United States - RVT150D86... ...
TCGGCGCCGGTGTCTTCGCCTGGCGCGGACGTGGTCGTGGTGGAGTCACCGGCCTCGGGAGGGATGTCGTCGCCACTGCCAAGACCACGAAAGACGAAGAACAAGACTGCGAAAATCGCGAGCAGGGCGATCAGGAGGACTCGATAGTTGGACTGGTCGGCAGAAGGGGGCTGACGATGTCGTGCACTCACAGAGTCGGCGATTGTATGGCCGGCTGCCCTGAAACCGGAGTCAGCTCAGGCGTTCTCTCCGAGAAAGATCTCCGAGACCGATGAGTCCATGAAGATCGCCTGGAGGGTCTCGGCGAGAATCGGAGCGATCGACAGCACCTTCACCTTGTCGAGTGAGGTGATGTCATCACTGACCGGGAGGGTGTTGGTCACGATCACCTCCTCGATCGGTGCGTTCTTGATCCGATCGAGGGCCGGATCCGAGAAGATCCCGTGGGTGGCGGCGATGCGCACGCTCAGCGCCCCGTAGTCCTTGACCATCTCGGCCGCGTTGCAGACGGTGCCGGCGGTGTCGATCATGTCGTCGACGATCACCACGTGGCGATCGGTCACCTTCCCTGCCATCGACAGCGCCTCCGACTCGTTGTGCTCGGTCGGGTCGCGTCTCTTGTAGACGAAGGCCACCGAGGCGCCCAGGTGTCGGGCGTATCGCTCGGCCCGCTTCACGCCTCCGGCATCGGGTGACAGGACCGTGGTCTTGCCCTCGATCCGTCCCGCCAGGTAGTCGGTGATGATGGGGAGGGCTGTCAGCGAGTCCCATGGCTTGGAGATGAAACCCTGGAGCTGACCGGTGTGAAGGTCGACCGAGACCAGGCGATCGGCGCCGGCGGTCATGAAGAGGTCGGCCATCAGCCGGGCCGTGATCGGCTCCCTTGGAAGCACCTTCTTGTCCTGCCGGGAGTAGCCGAGGAATGGGATGACTGCCGTGATCCGACGGGCAGAAGCACGTCTCAGGCCGTCGATCGTGATCAGCTGCTCCATGATGTTGTCGTTGATCGGGGCGCAGTGGCTCTGGATCACGAAGCAGTCGGATCCCCGGACGCTCTCCACGGGGCGCACGTAGATCTCGCCGTTGGCGAAGGTTGAGCGCTCGACCTTGCCCAGTTGGATGCCGAGAACGTCTCCGACCTCCTCGGCCAGGGGCACGTTGGCGCTCCCAGTGAAGACCATCATCCGGTTTCGGGAGACGATGTCCACGTCAATCCTCTGTGTCTTTGGCGCTTTTGCGCGCCTTGCGGCGCTGAGCGTAGCCGGGGATCTCCTTTTGGCCAGCTCGCTCGACGGCCAGGGCGTCGTCCGGGACGTCACTGGTGATCACCGACCCGGCGCCGGTGATGGCGCGATTCCCGATCCTCACCGGGGCGACGAGCATGGTGTCCGACCCGATGAAGGCGTCCTCCCCGATCACGGTCGGGTGCTTCTCATAGCCGTCGTAGTTGCAGGTGATGGTCCCTGCACCGATGTTCGATCGCTTCCCGATCGTGGCGTCCCCGAGATAGCTGAGATGAGGGGCTTTTGCCCCTTCCGCCAGGGTGGTGTTCTTGGTCTCGACGAAGGTGCCCGCCTTGGCGCCCTTCTCCAAGACCGTGCCGGGGCGTAGGGAGGCATAGGGCCCGACCTGGCAGTCGTCGCCCACGTGTGCCGAGCGGAGGACCGAGTACCAGACCATGGCGTCTGCGCCGATCGTCGAGTCGACGGCAAAGACGTCGGGACCGACCTGGGTTCTGGCGCCGACCTTGGTGGCGCCCTCGAGATGGACATTGGGGTAGATGCGCGCGCCAGGCTCGATCTCGACCGTCTGATCGATGTAGGTGCGATCCGGGTCCAGGATGATCACCCCCGCCTCCATCAATTGCGTGTTGACCCGCCTCTGCAACTCTTTGCGGGCCTCGGCGAGCTGGTCTTGTGAGTTGATGCCCATCACCTCCTCGGGTGAAGCCTTGACCGCCCTCAGTCTGTCACCCTGGGAAACCAGGATGCCAACCACATCGGTCAGGTAATACTCGCCTTGAGTGTTGTCATTCGTCACCTGTTTCAGCGATTCGATGAGTCGACCGGCCCGTATGGCATAGATACCGGCGTTGATCTCGTTGATGACCGCCTGCCCCGGCGTGCAGTCACGATCCTCGACGATGCCCGACACCGAGCCGCTCTCCGCACGCAACACTCGCCCGTATCCCGATGGGTCGTCGAGCTCGGCGGTGATGAGCCGGGCGGATTCGTCCTGGCCGAGCGTGGCGAGGTCGGTAAGGAGAGCGGTGCTGAGGAGGGGGGTGTCGCCGTAGAGGATCATGACGACGTCGTCGGGGTCGACCGGCCCGAGAGCATCGAGACCGATCTGGGCCGCGTGACCCGTGCCCAGTTGCTGCGCCTGGTTGGCCGTCACCACACCAGAGGGGAGGATCGACTGCACCTGCTCGGCACCATGGCCCACGACCACGACCACGTTGGCCGGTTCGAGGCCGGCTACCGCATCGAGCACCCAGGAGACCAATGGCTTGCCCACCGCGATATGGGCGACCTTGGGGACGTCGGACCGCATCCGCTTCCCCTCGCCGGCGGCGAGGACGATGACATGTGTGGGCAAACGTCGCCTTCCTGGTGAGCTGTCGCTGGGGGGGCAGGACTCGAACCCGCTCTAACAGGACCAAAACCTGCCGTGCTACCGGTTACACCACCCCCCAATCAGGCGGAGATCATCAGATTACCGGGGCGCCTCCGCCAATCCATTGTGCCCAGATGTGCGCTCAGCGCACCTCACGGTCGAACAGATCATCGAGCCCAATCCATTGGGCCCACATGTGCGCTCAGCGCACCTCACGGTCCAACAGATCATCGAGCCGTCTCACTCCGTGCCCGCGCAACCCCACCCCCCTCGCCGCGGTGGCCAGAGCGTCCACGGCGACAGCGGCGTCCTCGGCCTCGTCGAGGCTCGGGAAGTAGCCGAAGCATGCCGAGCCCGAGCCGGTCAGAGACACAGTTGTCCCCCAAGCCTTGGCGACGTCGGCCATGAAGTCGCCGAGCCGAGGCTCGAGATCCAAGGCGGCCGGGGTCAGGTCGTTGCGCATCGGCATCTGATCACGCAGAGCCGGGGGAATACGGTCGATGGACACCGCCGGCCCCTCCGGTCCCTCCAGCTCGTCCCAGCGTCGATACACATCGGCGGTGACAAGCCCGAAGTCGGGCACCGCCACCGCAAAGGCGAACCCTTCCAACGGTCGCAGCCTCTCCAGCCGCTCACCCACCCCGGTCATCAGCAGCGATCCACCGACGAGGAACAACGGCACATCAGCCCCTACCCGCGAGGCCACAGCCTGCAACTCGTCGTCACTGACCGACATCTGATCCGCCCCGGCACGCAACGCCGCCGCGGCGTCGGAGCTGCCACCACCGAGCCCGGCCGCTACCGGGATGCTCTTGGTCAGGTAAAGCGCCAGAGGCGGGACAGCAACCGTGTCGCGCAGCGTCCGCATCGCCCGTAGCACCAGGTTGCCCTCCGCTTCCACATCGCCCGCCACCTCGAGCACGTCCTCGCCCTCCCCTGGATCGGCGTCCAGTCGGTCGCACCACTCGATCGTCTGGACCATCGACTCGACCGGGTGGTAACCATCCGGTCTCGGCGGCGAGACCAGCAGTGAGAGATTCAGCTTGGCCGGTGCTTCGTAAGAGCTCACGTGCGGCTCGCCAAGCTGAGGAAGTCTTCCGGAGACAGATCTTCGGCCCGCTTGGTGGGATCGAGCTCTGCTGCCTCGAGTGCCGACACCGGATCATCGAGGACACTGGCCAACGACCTGCGCAGCATCTTGCGACGCTGCCCGAACCCGCCCCTGGCCAATGCGATGGCGCGCTCAGCATGATCGGGGGCCTGTTTCCGGTCCATGACCACCACCGCCGAGTCGACGCGGGGTGGTGGATAGAAGACCTGTGGCGGCACATCGAAAACGAGTACGGCGTAAGTGAAGATGCCTGCGACCACCGAGGGAAGCCCGTAGTCCGGTGAGCCTGGAGCGGCGACGAACCGCCGCGCCACCTCCTCCTGCACCATCACGACGAAGCGCTCGACGTTGAACGCTGTCCGCAATGCGTCCATCAGCACCGGTGTCCCCACGTTGTAGGGGAGGTTGGCCACCATCGACCACCCAACACCATCGAGTGCCCGAGCGAAGTCGACTTTGGACACATCCTCGAACCGGAGCTCGACATCGAGCCCAACGGTGACCTCTTCGAGCAAGGGACGAAGGCGCTCATCGACTTCATAGGCGACCACCTGCGCGCCGGCGTCACACAGGGCCCGGGTCAGGGTGCCGGTCCCGGCCCCTACCTCGACAACCCGGCTCCCCAAGCCGACTCCGGCGACACCGACCATCTTTCTTGTGATGTTGGGGTCTGCGAGGAAGTGCTGTCCCAGTCGGTGCGAAGGCGTCACTTGGTGTCTGGCCAGCAGGTCGGCGATCTCGGATCGGGTCTGTGCGTTCACTGGCCGAAGACCCTGGCTGCGTTGTGGGACGTGATCCCGGCAACTCGCTTCTCGTCGATACCCCAGACATCGGCCAGGGCCAGGCCCACGTACTCCACCCAAGCGGGCTCGTTCTGCTCGCCTCGATGCGGGGGTGGTGCGAGAAATGGTGTGTCGGTCTCCACGAGTGCCCGCTCCAGCGGGACGAGCTCGGCCCCCAGCCTGATGGTCTCACCGGTCTCGAACGCAACCGGCCCGGCGAACGAGAACGTGACCCCTAGGTCGAGGAAACGCCTGGTCCAGCGGGTTCCACCGGTCCAGCAGTGCAAGACAGCTAGCGGGCCGGCACCGGTGTCCTCCAGTATGCGATAGACATCGGCGAAGGCGTCACGGCAGTGCACGATCAGCGGCTTGCCCGAATCCAAAGCGAGCTGGATCTGAGCGCGAAAGGACTCTTCCTGGGCCGGCCGTGGCGAGAGATCGCGGTAGAAGTCGAGGCCGGTCTCCCCGATGGCGGAAACGGAGGAGGCCATCTCCTCGATCGCCTGTCGCTGCATGGGCCACGACGAAGCCTCGTGGGGATGGAGCCCGGCTGTGGCTAGCACCCGGCCCGGGAATTGCGCGGCCAAGGCGAGAGAGGCCCGCGAGCTTTCGGTGTCCACGCCAGGGACCACCACCCAATCGACGTCTGCGGCTCGGTCCAGCAGCTCGAGGGGAGGACGCCCGTCCAGCTGAAGATGACAATGGCTGTCGACCCAACCCATGCGCTGACGGTACCCGGCACCGTCCCGTCGACGATCGGTAGGCTCGCAAAGGCATGGAGTCTGGGATCGCCCGCAAGATCGACGATCTCGGCCGAATCGTGATCCCGGCCGAGACACGGCGGATGTTCAACATCCGGGAAGGTGATCATCTCTACATCGCGGTGGAGGGCGGGAACATCGTCCTGCGCAAGACGACTGATTCGTGCACCTTCTGCGGCGCCGACGAGCACGTCACCCAGTTCAAGGGGAAAGGGGTCTGCTCTTCGTGTCGGGCTCAGCTGGACGCATCGTCGGTCAATAGGGCCTGATACAGGGCCCGACGCGAGACCCCCAGCTCGGAGGCTGTGAATCGGGCCGCGTCGGAGACGCTGACCCCTTCGGAGACGAGCGATCTGGCCCGACTGACGGCCGACTCCAACGACGGCGCATCGAGTTCGATGGGCCCGAGGACCAGCGTGACCTCACCCTTGACTTCGTCGTCGAATCGGGCAACGGCCTCGTCGAGGGGCCCCACCCACACCTCCTCGTGGAGCTTGGTGAGCTCCCGAGCGACGGCCACTTCGCGCTCACCGCCACAGGCCTCCCTGAGATCGGAGAGATCCTTGGGCAGACGCCGGGGGCTCGCGAAGAGGACCACGGCCCTCGCCTCACCCGCCAGGGCGCCGAGGCGATCACTTCGCTCCCGACCCCGGCGTGGGAGGAAGCCCTCGAAGACGAACCGATCGCCTCCGAACCCCGAGACCGCGATCGCGGTCGTGACCGCGGACGGACCTGGCACCACGACGATCGGCAACCCCGCTTCCCGTATTTTCCTGATCGCATCGGCCCCGGGGTCGGACACGGTTGGCATCCCGGCGTCCGAGACGATCACGACCGTCTGGCCGTCAGCCACCGCCTCCGCCAGCTCATCGCCACGGACCGCTTCGTTGCCGACGAAGAGAGACCGCATAGGCGTCGACACCGCGAGATGACTCAGAAGCTTGGCAGTGCGACGGGTGTCCTCGGCATAGATGACATCGGCGGAGGCGAGTGCCACCCGGAGCCGATCGGAGATGTCCCCCAGGTTCCCGATCGGCGTGGCGCAGACGATTAGTCGACCCTTGGACACGCCCGGCAACCTACCCAAACTCGTTTCTGTGTCGATTTCGGGCGCTCTGAGCGGACTTTTCCAACACAGAACGGTTGGACGGCCCTCAGCCGAGACCGACCGCGGCTCGGATCTGCTCCCCCACCTCGGTCACGTCGGCGGCGATGAAGTAGAGCTTCCCGTCGGCCTGCTCCACCCAGACGAAGTTGTCCTCCGACACCGATTCGGTCGCGTAGGTGAGCAACGCATCCTCCAGCTCATCGACATCACGCGGGCTATCACCCTCGAAGACGAGGAGAACGGCTGCGTTGTCGCCGTCGAACCACTGGTGATAAGAGTCGCCGCCCCACCCGTCGACGGCCTCGGCCAGGACGTCGACCGTGGAGCCCTGATTGAGCAGGATCCGGAAGCCCTGTTCGCCCAGCACAGTGGTCCGCTCCAGCTCATAGCCGGGGAGGACGACTTCCGGGATGTCCACGTCGAGGGGCAGATCGCGCATGTAGTCATCAGGGTTGATCACCTGTTCCGACGAGCCGGGGAGAGCCGCCATCGTGGTGTAGGCGTCGTTCACCGGGTCCCACTCACCTCTGATGTAGAGCGTCTGAACGAAGGCGAGCCCGATGTTGTAGGGGAAGAACAACGACTCCCTGAGGAATCTGGGTGCGGCGTTCAAAGCCGACGAATCGATCTCGAGTGACTCGGCGAGGAAACGGCCCAGGTCGACCTGTGAGAGACTCCTGGCCCACAGCAGCTCGGCGAGGACGGCGTCACCCTCGATCAGCGCCTGGTAGGCGCTGGCCTCGTCGAGACGATCCTCATCGAACATGGCCTGGTACTTGTCGTTGAATTGGAAGTGCTGGTCGGTGAGGGCATGGACCAGCTCATGGACCAGCGTCCCCTGCTGGGTCAGCGACAGGCCCTCCTCACGGGACGGCACCACGATCTCACCGGTATCACCATCGTAGAAGCCCGCCACTTGCTCCCCATAGAGATCGAGGACGATCGCCTCGAAGTCGGCATCCTCGGCGAGCAAACCCAGCACCTGATAGAGAGCCTCGTCTGCGGGAAAGTCCTCTGAGTCCTCGGAGATCTCTGCACGGACGCGCTCGGCGAGCTCCTCGTTGGAGACCACGGTGATCCGGGGCGGGGTGAGGAAGGGGAGGTCGCGGATGTCCTGGGCATCGCGAATCAGCTGCTCCAGTTGGGCCCTGACCTCGTCCGACACGCCTTCCAGACCGGAGAGATCCGGGTCGGTCGTGGGGGCACTGGGTTGAGTCGTGGTCGTGCTGGCCTCAGTGGACGTCGTCGAGGCCACCGACGAAGAGGTGGTCGACTCGGCCGTCGTGGTGCTGGCCTCGCTGTCACCGTTGCATGCGGCACACACGAGGAGCAGAGCGAGGAACAGGGACAAATGGCGGTGCATTCTCGGTCAGGTTATCGGCGCGCTTTGACTAGACCTGATCAGCCCCCTGCAGGCGCGACGTCCAGCACCAGGGTCGTGCCGAGGATCCCGGACAGGCGCTCGGACTCGTCCCCAAGCGCTCTCATCGGCGGTTTGCCCACCTCTTCGAACCAGGAGACTCGCATTGCGCCATCGTCGATCTCCCATGTCCCCGAGACGAGGCCTCCGCAGACGACCACCGGCGCGATCCAGCCGCTCTGCTTGCTGACCAGCGGTCTCCGCCCCGGGGGGATGATGTGCGGGTCCTTGGTCCCCGGCCCCAGCACAAACTGATCGAAACCCGGCAGAAGACGGACGTCCAGGTTGGGGCGGGCCGCGGCCAGCTCATCGACATGCTGCGCCGGCACGAATGCGGGCTCACCAGCCACCTCGACCTCGGCGAGCAATTCGTCCTGGGAGTCGAACCAGGCCCGTATGCGACGCTTGCCGAACCACCCGCCGGCCAGCCAGCTGCCGAACTGGTCAGCCGTGGCCGGGCCATAGGCGCCCAGATACGAAGTGATGGCCGCCGGTGCCGCCTCGTCGGCGTCAGGCACCCCCTTCCACCCGGGGCTGACCGCCTCGGGCCGCATGAAGGCGACGCGATTCCCGTCGGCCGGCGCGTGACAGATGTCGCCCTGCCACGAGAGCGGCTTCAGAAGGGTGCCCCAACCGGAGCGCAGGGCATCGGCGACTCGGGCCAAGCTGCCCTCGGCGATGACTGCCTCGACCAGCTCCTCCCGGGTGAGGGCACGATCCCCGAGGGCATCCCGCACCACGCCCCGCAATCTCTCGATCTGATCGGGGCCCACCCCGAAGTACCTCTCCCAGCTCGGTCGCTCCCAGAGACGGCTCGCCGCCATCAACGAGAGGAAATTGCCGGCCTCACCGGGCGGCAATAGGTGAAGGGTCCCCCGCATGGCCCAAGTCTTGATGAGATCGCCCTTCGCCAGGGCATCGGCGACCTCACCCGCCTTCGACTTCTGACGACGGACCCGGACGGCCAGCTCGGCCGATGAGGCGACCTGTGCCTGCACCCCACACAACCGTCTCGCCACCTCGGCGACGCCCGCGGTGCCGATCGGGCTCAGGAGGTTGCGACTCATTCGCCAGGCGAGGACCTGCTCCACCTCGACCTGGAGAGTCATCGCGCTCCCCGGTCAGTCATCGCCGATCTCGGCAACCACTCGCTCGGCCGCGTCACCTGCGACCGACGCCGAGACCACTCCGGTGTCCACGAGCCCCCGCAGGATGTCCCGGACGGTGATCTTCCCGAGTGCCCGCGCCTGACGGCGATGGAGAGCTCCATGCGCGAGGCCGGCATTCGACTCCAGCTCGACGAGACGCTGCTCGGCCGATCTCTCCCAGTCGAGGAAGGTCTGTTTCGCCTCGGCGATCTTCTCCTGGGCGACATCGGACAGCGATTTGAAGCTGCTCAGCTCGGTGGCGGCGCGTTGCGCGGCGAGCCGCCGTGCACTGATCTCGATATAGCCCACCTCCGTCAGGTCCTCACCGATAGGTGGCGGCAGTACCCCGAGCAGACCCCGATGCATCCGGGCATACCAGGGAAGATGCGCTCGTCTCGCCGCATCTACCCGGAGGGCACCTTCCTCGGCCTCCTCGATCTCGTCGTCGATCTCGTACATCAGCGTCCTGGTAGCGATCGGTGGGAGCAGACCGGCATCACTCAGACCTTGATAGGTCTCTCGCTCGATGTGCAAGCCGCGCAGGATGAGCACTCGCCACTCCTCCTCGTCGTCAAGATGTGACGCCGCCAGGTCGTCCCGCGCATCCAGTTCCGCCACCGCCAAGTGGGCGTTGAGCACCTCGTCGTCAACCGAGAGGTCGGCGAGGCGGCGACGGGCCTCGTCGATGGCGAAGATCCGGGCGGCGGCTCCGAGGAACTGATCCGTCCGGGTGACCCGATCCAGACCCAGCAGATGGACCAGCGTCCGGATCGTGGTCGCATTGATCAGAAGGGTGGCGAGGACCACACCACCTGTGGCCGCCACGATCACTTCGCGGTTGGCCACCTCCTCGGGAAGCGCCAGTGCCAGGGCCAGGGCAACCCCGCCGCGCAGACCACCCCAAACCAGGACGGCCGAGTTCCTCGCCCCCACCCGCTGGATCACCCGGAGCCGCTCCAGCACCCAAACCAACGGGACCACGGCGAGAGGCCGGGCGACCAGGACGGCCAGGGTGGCGATGCCGATCGTGTCCAGGTTGCCCTCGATGAGGGAGAAGTCGAGGGCCAGACCGATGAAGAGGAAAAGGAGAGCGTTGGCAACGAAGGCCAGCGCATCCCACAGCTCGTGGAGGATCTCCCTGACCTCGCTGCTGGCTCGGCTCTCGGTCATGCTCCCCACGACCACCCCCGTCGCCACCGTGGCCATGACCCCCGAGAACCCGAGGACCGCATCGGCGAGCACGTAGCTGCCGTAGGCGACGGCGATTGACATCGCCGCCGCTGGCAAGCGACCGAGAAGAGGGAGGAGGAGCACCGCGACGATTCCGATGACACCACCGATCACGACACCTCCGATGAACACGGAGACGAAATCGACGATCCCGTCACCGACCGAGAGTGAGCCGCCCACTGCCGCCACGATCAGGATCTGCGAAAGCACGATCGCCACTCCGTCGTTGAGCATGCTCTCCCCCTCGACCAGGGTCAGCAGCCGGTTGGAGACGCCCACCTCCCGGAACACAGACACCACGGCCACCGGGTCCGTGGCCGAGATGATGACGCCGAATAGCAATGCCACGGCGAGAGGTAGCCCCACGGTGAGATTCATCGCGGCACCGACCACGGCCGCCGAGATGGTGAGTGCCAGCGTGGCCAGTGCGGCGATCGGCACCAGGTTCCTCATGAACTCCCGGGTGGAGAGCATCAGCGCCGCCTCGAAGATCAGAACGGGAAGGAAGAGGTTGAGGACCAGGTTCTCGAAGCCCTCGCCAGCGATCAACTGGCCTATGGCCAAGTCGGCGCCGAGCTCGGTGACCAGGATGCCGGCGCCGGCCAGCACCACGGTCAGCGGGATGTGGAGCCGGCGAGTGAAGAGGCTGATCAACACGGCAATCGATAGGAGGATCGACGCCTCCAACAGCAGGCGGGGGAGATCGGTCAGCACCAGTTGCGCACCCGTCTCCATGGCCACACGACACTACGCCGGACCCCTGGCCCGTTCTCGAGAGAGCCCTTTCCCTAAGCTCCGAGTCGACAGTGGAGGAATCGTGTCGGAACACACCGATATGCCGCTACCGAGCGGGGTGGATGACGAGAAGCGGGTGGGGACACCGGCCGGCCCCGAGAACTACAACAGCAAGGGTCGTCTGAAGAAGCGGTACTACGAGGCCGAGCAGGCCCGACTTCAGGAGGAGCTGGTGAAGCTCCAGTATTGGGTGGTCGAGCACGGCATGAAGGTCCTGATCATCTTCGAGGGCCGCGGGTCGGCGGGCAAGGGGGGTGTCATCAAGAGGATCACTGAGCGAACCAGTCCCCGCCACGTCAAGGTGGTGGCGCTCCCCAAGCCGACCGAGCGTGAGCAGACCCAGTGGTACTTCCAGCGCTACGTCGCCCATCTCCCGGCCGCCGGGGAGATCGTCCTGTTCGACCGCAGCTGGTACAACCGCTCCAACGTCGAGTGGGTGATGGGGTTCTGCTCCGAGCAGGAGCACCAAGAGTTCCTGCGCAGCTGCCCCGAGTTCGAGAGGATGCTGGTGCGCTCGGGGATCAAGGTCCTCAAGTACTGGTTCTCGGTTAGCTGGGACGAGCAACGGCGGCGCTTCGAGTCGCGGAACAAGGAGCCGTTGAAACGCTGGAAACTGTCGGATATGGACCTCGAGGAGCACCGTCTCTATGTGCGCTACTCGGAGGCCAAGGACATCACGTTCCAGTACACCGACATCAAGCAGGCGCCCTGGTACGTGGTGCCGTCGGACGACAAGCGGACGGCCCGTCTCAACTGCATGAGCCACATCCTCAGGCAGTTCGATTACGGAAACATGGTGCCCGACCCGGTCTCACTCCCCGGTCGGGAGGACATCTCCTACATCCGGCCACCCATCTCGGACCAGACGTTCGTCCCCCAGAGGTACTGAGCCGTCAGTACAGGAACATCGGCTTGCCCAGGATGTGGCGCACCTTCGGCCGGTACTCCCCCACGTCGTAGAGCTCGTCGACGTCGACCCGCTTGACACCCTCGCTGGTCACAGAGAGCGGGACATGGGTATACGTGCCGCTGCGCAACGCCACCATCCTGCCCTGGGCGCCCTCCACGGCCAGGTCGGCGGCGGTCACCGCGTAATTGGTCGCAACCATGAGATCGAGGGAGTCGGGCACCCCAGACCTCATCAGATAGCCCACCTGCTGGTAGAGGGTCGGCCGGCCGAGACGCTCCTTGATCGCCTCACTGATGTGGGCGCCGATCCCACCCAGCTTCTGGTGCCCGTAGGCATCCTCGTCGCCGGAGAGGAGCATCTCGCCGTCGATGGGGGTGGCGCCCTCGGACACGGTGAGCATGGCGTAGTCGGACGGGTTGGATCGTTGATCGGCTCCCAACAAACCGGCCAGCTTCTCGATGTCGAAAGGGATCTCGGAGATGACCGCCCGATCCACGCCGGCGAGATAAGCGGTGATCAGAGACGTCTCCCCGCTGTAACGGCCGAACAGCTCGACCACGGCGATCCGCTCGTGGGAGCCGGCCGCGGTCCGCAGACGATGGATGAAGTCGACGCCCCGGGTGACCGCGGTGGAGAAGCCGATGCAGTAGTCGGTGCCGTGGACGTCGTTGTCCATCGTCTTGGGGATGGCTATCACCGGGACCCCCTCGTCGTGGAGTCTCAGGCCGTATGAGAGGGTGTCGTCGCCACCAATGGGGATCAAGACGTCGATGCCGACCGCGTCGAGCACTTCGAGTACGTGCGCCGTGACGTCGTGGGGACCGTCGCCCGGATAGTCGGCCTCGAGGAAATCCGGTATCTCACGGGCCCTCATACGCCTGGGGTTGGTCCGGGAGGTGTGAAGGAAGGTTCCACCGCTGCGGTCGATGGTCCTGACGACAGCAGGGTCGAGCGGCACCAGATTCTCCGCGAGCGTCACGTCGTCGGTCGGGTTGGTAAGGGCGAGGCCGCCCCAACCTCTCCTGATCCCAACCACCTCGTGCCCGTCGTCGGCGACTCGATTGACGACGGCCTTGATGCACGCATTCAGACCGGGGACGTCTCCCCCACCGGTCAGCACCCCGATCCTCATCTAGGTCCGTCTTCCTTCGACACGTCACACAACCTATCGGCGTGCCCGTCGGCCGGGCTAACTCAACCGCAGCGCCCAGAACCCGACGTCGTGCCATCGGTCGAACTTGCGGCCAACCTCGGAGTAGGTGCCTACATGCTCGAACCCGAGGCCCTCGTGGAGGGAGACACTTGCATCGTTGGGGAGGGTGACGCACGCCACCACTACGTGGGCGCCCGCTGCGCTCACGCGGGTGAGTAGCTCGGTCATCAGCAATCGGGCGATGCCTCTCCGCTGGTGATCCCGATGGACGTACACCGTCGTCTCACGAGTGGCCTCGTACGCCGGGCGCGCCCTCCATTCAGTGGCGTACGCGTATCCGGCGACAGACCCGTCGTGCACAGCTACCAGCCAAGGATCGGTGTCGGTGGTTCGACTGAACCTCTCGGTGAACTCCTCCACCGTGGGGGGCTCGAACTCGAAGGAGATCGGGGTGTCGATGACTATGGGCCGATAGATCTCCAGCATGCCTGGGATGTCCTCGACAGTCGCATCCCGAATGATCGGGCTCGTCATGACCGATCATCGCCTCGGGGTCGGCGGAGATGAGGCGGGCATTGGGGGATGGTACGAGGGGGTGCGCCCGACCAGGACCGAATTCACAGACGCCGCACCCCTGGCCCCTGGAGAGCCGGTGTCGCCTGACTGGCACCGGCTAGTCGGTGGGCGCCATCAGGTATTCCTCGACGAGCTGCCAGCTCATTCCGTCAGACGACATCTCGTTACGCCATAGGAGCAGATCCGGCGAAGAGGCATCCCACGTCATCCTCAACATCGGCGGCGTCTCGCGCATCGATTCGAAGACCATGACGTCCCCTTCGATCCGTCCCTTCATGATCTCGGTATGGCCAT
>Ga0268386_10002143_pt1 | contig 13898 bp, 15 predicted proteins | sample RVTome_15_FD_200260 | JGI IMG/M metagenome (GOLD analysis project Ga0268386, IMG submission 200260) | Soil microbial communities from uranium-contaminated site in the Upper Colorado River Basin, Wyoming, United States - RVT150D86... ...
GCACCTGGAGCGGCTGGCCCGGGAGTGCCTGGGGATGGTCAAGCCCGGCGAGATCAGGTTCGTGGTCCCCGACGACTCGGGCACCCCGCCGGCCCGATGCTGATGCCGTCCGCCTATTGACGCTCTGGGGGCCTGATGGGATAGTTGCTCCCTGCGTGGGTCCGAGTGACCCTGAGCGAAAGGAGCGGTTGACATCGCAGACCTGGAGATCGGGGCGGTCGTCGAGGGGACCGTCCAGCGAATCACCCCCTACGGGGCGTTCATCCAGATAGACGATGGCCCCGTGGGCCTGATCCACGTCTCACAGATCGACAGGAACTACGTTCGGGAGGTCCGGGACCACCTCCGGGAGAACGACCGGGTGCAGGCGAAGGTGGTCTCCATCAAGGACGACGGCAAGATCGACCTCTCGATCAAGGCGCTCCAGGAGCCCGAGCGCCGTCCGCTTCGCCGCGGCAGCGACCCGGCGTTCGAGCAGAAGCTCCGTCGCTTCATGCGCCAGAGCGAGGAGCGGCAGGTCGACTACCGGCGCGCCATCGACCACAAGCGCCGCTAGCCCCTAGGGCCCGGTGGAGCTGCGGGGATCCGACCTCGCGGTGGTCGCCGAGCAGCTCGGCCGTCCCCCGCTGACCGACCTCTCCGTGGTGGCCCGCTGCGGGCCCGGCCACCCCTTGGTGATCCGCAACCACCCCGTGGATCGTGCGGGGAAGCCGTTCCCCACCCTGTTCTGGCTGTCCTGCCCCACCGCCGTGAAGGCGGTCTCCCGGGTCGAGGGCGACGGCTGGATCAAGCGGCTCGACCACAGGGCCCGGGAGGACCCGGCGTTCGGCTCGGCCCTGGAGGCCGCCCACCGCGAGTACGCGGCCGAGCGGGGGCGGTGGGTGCCGGACTCCGCGGGCTGGGGAGGCGTCGGTGGCACCCGGACCGGCGTGAAGTGCCTGCACGCGCACTACGCGAACCACCTGGCCGGGGGGGCCGACCCCGTGGGCGCGTGGGTGGCCGAGCGGGTGGAGCCGATCCACCCGGACGAGGACCCCTCGGGACGGGTGGCCGCTGTGGACATGGGGACGAACTCGATCCGGCTCCTGGTGGCGGCGACGACCGACGGCGACGTGGCCGAGATCGCCCGCGACATGGTGATCACCAGGCTGGGGCAGGGCGTGGACCGGACCGGACGGCTGGCTCCGGGGGCGCTCCGACGGACCATGGACGTGCTGGAGCGCCACGCGCGGCGGGCCCGGGCCCTGGGAGCGGAGCGGATCCGGGTGGGGGCCACCAGCGCCGTGCGCGACTCGGCCGACCGGCGGCTCCTGGAGACCGAGGTTGCCCGGATCACCGGGGGCCCGCCGGAGATACTCTCGGGGGAGCGGGAGGCCGAGCTGTCTTTCCTGGGCGCGACGCGGGGCCTGGACGCGCCGCCACCCTTCTTGGTGTTCGACATCGGTGGCGGGAGCACGGAGCTCGCCCTCGGGATCGATGCGGTCGAAGCCGCGGCGTCCGTCGATGTGGGGACCGTCCGGATCAGCGAGCGGGTTGGCCCCGCCGACCCTCCGGGGCCCGGCGACCTCGAGGCCATGCGCCGTTTCGCAGATGCCGCACTGGCCGAGGCGTCGGAGGTGATCCCCGTGAGCCGAGCCGCCACGGTCGTCGGGGTCGCCGGGACCACCACGACCGTGCAGGCGATCGCCCTGGGGCTGGACCGGTACGACCCCGAGGCGATCCACGGGACGGCCCTGACCCGCGACGCGGTGGCTGAGGTCCTCGAACGGCTGGCCGAGATGACCACCGCCGAGAGGCGGGCCCTGCCGGTGATGGCGCCGGGCCGGGAGGACGTGATCGTGGCCGGCACGGTGATTCTGGGCGGGATCCTGGACCGGTGGGGGGCAGGCTCGTGCCTGGTGTCCGAGCGAGACATCCTCGAGGGACTGGCGATCGAGATGGTCAGACCCCCCGGGCCTCGGTAACCTACGCGACGCGCATGGCCGGGAAGACCCGACGCCGACAGCTCCACAGGCTCGCCGAACGGCGGGGGGCCGAGCGGCGCCGCCGGCGCCGCCAGCGAGTGATCGCCGGCGTGGTCGCCGGGGCGGTGGCGCTGGGAGGGATCGGCGTGGCCGCGTTCGCCTTCCTCGGCGGCGGCGAGGAGTCCCCCGACCGGCCGCAGGCGGGGCCGGAGACGTCCCCGTCCCCCGACAAGCCCGTGGCCTGCGGCGCCGAGGCGCCCCGATCCGCGGGAGAGGAGAAGCCGATGTTCGACAAGCCACCGAGGATGCAGATCGACCCGGAGACGAGGTACACGGCGGTGATGGACACGTCCTGCGGGACGATCGAGCTCGAGCTGTTCGCCGACCGGACCCCCGTCACCGTGAACAACTTCGTGTTCCTGGCCAGGGAGGGGTTCTACGACGGGCAGACCTTCCACAGAATCATCCCCGACTTCGTGCTCCAGGGCGGTGACCCGGCCGGCGACGGCACGGGCGGCCCCGGCTACCAGTTCGAGGACGAGATCGTGGACGACCTGAAGTTCAACGAGCCGTTCCTGCTGGCCATGGCGAACTCGGGCGAGGACACGAACGGGAGCCAGTTCTTCGTCACCATCGGCGAGCCCCGGCACCTGAACGGCCTCCACACCATCTTCGGCCGGGTGACGAAAGGGAAGGAGGCCGTCCGGGCCATCGAGGCGGTGGGCACCTCCGCCGGCCCGCCCTCGGAGACCGTGTACATCGAGCGGGTCCGCATCGAAGAAGGGTAGGGGTCCGCGCTACCATCTGGGGTGCCCGGGTGGTGGAATGGTATACACGGCGCCCTTAAAAGGCGCTGCCCCTCGGGGCGTGTGGGTTCGAATCCCACCCCGGGCACTGTCTATCTAGGACGCGTCCGCTCGAGGTGGCGGGGCCGCTCAAGTCATCGGGCGCACTACAGGTAACTTCGGAGGCCGATTCGGATCGAGGGAGAGCGATTGTTGACGGAGTGCTTGCTTCACTGGGCGAGGATTGACGCGCCGTAACTCCGCAGAATCTCCCCGCTCGAGGCAACTTTTGCATGCCTTCGTGTGTCCTATATGCAGGGGCGATGAGAAGAGAAGAGATGACGGTTGGCGATGGTACTGGCCGGCTGGCTGACTCCGATGTCAAGAAGGTGCAGGCCAGGGGCGGTTCCCTTGAGATCGCGTTTGAGCAGCACTACCTGAGCCTCCTTCGCTTCTCCGTGCTGATGACAGGGACACGAGACATGGCGGAAGATCTGGTGCAGGACGCCTTCGTACGCTGCGCCGGCCGAATCGAGGGTCTGCCTTCCCCCGCGGCCGCGAGCTACCTGCGCCGGACAGTCATCAACTTGTGGAAGAACCATGTGAGGCGGCTCGCCACGGAGAGGCGAATCAGGCGTGAGCGGGCCCCCGCCACTGAGGGATCACCTGAGCCTGCAGGGCCGGAGGAGCGGGATGAACTGATCGCCGCTCTGTCGAAGCTTCCTCGTGGCCAGCGCGCCTGTCTCGTCCTGCGTTTCTACGAAGATCTCTCCGAGCAAGAGACCGCCCAAATCCTGGGATGTTCGGTTGGAACCGTCAAGAGCCAGACGGCCCGAGGATTGGAGAGGCTGCGAAGGGAGTTGCCACGGTGAGCATCGAAGAGCGTCTTCGTCACACCCTGCGGCGGAGGGCCGGCACGATCACAATGAACCCCGACGCCCTCCGGATGGTAGAGGATCGCCTCGCCCGGCGGCGGACCAGGCAGACGGTTGTGCGATCGATTCTGTCCGGAGCCATCACTCTGATGGTCGTGGCCGCAACGGTCGGCGGCCTGTGGATTGCCTTCAGGCCGGCAGACGATGGCGGTCCTGCCGAGCCCGCCGGACCTGCTGGTCTGGAACTTCAAGCTACTGCAATCCCGGTTGGTCCTTCTCCCAATGATGTGGCTGCGGGCGAGGGGGCGATCTGGGTGAGCGTCGGCTCAGGGTCCCAATCCCAGGCTGACGCAGTGCTTCGGATCGATCCTGCCAGCAACCAGGTACAGGCTCGAATCGAGGTGGACGAACCTCTGCAGAACCTTGTGGTCGGCGGCGGTTCCGTCTGGGGTACGTTCGTGAAGGGAGACGGTGTCGGTCCCGATGCGAGTACGCTTGTTCAGATCGATGCTCGTACCAATCAGGTGGAAGCGGTAGTCCCAGGCCTCGCGGGGCCGACTGCATTTGGTGCTGGTACCCTTTGGGCTACCGCTTCCGCTGAAGGCGAAGGTCGCACACTCGTGCGACTGGACCCCACTACTCGCGAGATCGTCGCTGCTATCCCGCTCGAAGTTGTGCCATGGAGTGTCAGTGTGGGAGATGGTGCCGCATGGGTGCTCCCGCTTGAGGGAGACACCATCCTGAAGGTGGATGTCGAGTCCAGCGAGGTGGTTGCGAGCTTCCAGGTTCCCACTGAGGGATCCGTCTATCCGCCGGTCGCTGGAGAAGGGGTGCTATGGGTGCCCATCGTCACGCCTGAGTTTCGTGCCGTGGTCCTGCGACTTGACGCGAGCACGGGCCAGTCGATCGGAGATGAGGTCTCGGTACCAGCAGCCACACCATTTGGGCTGTCCGAGGGAAGGCTGTGGATCCTCGACGAGAAGGGTGGCGTGTGGGGGCTGAACACGGACACCTTGCAGGTCGACGAGTCCGTCGTCTACGGAGATCCTCCACGGCAGACTACGGTGGAGAAGAGCGCGGTTGTCGACTCCCAGAACAGCGTCATATGGATCGCTAGCTACCGAGACTCTGTCGTGCGCGTTGACCTACACACCTGACACCAAACACGCAGCGAACCGAGCGGAGCGCTTCGACCCTCGACGATACAGAACATCTCTTGGTCGGCGTCTCTTCTGGGCACCTCAGACACGCTCTGGGCACAAGGCTTCGCGTCAGCCATTCACGCATTCTCAAGCGAGCGAACGAAGACCATCTCGAATGGCTCGAAGGACCATCCCAGATAGACAGGCTCCGGCCCCGGGCACTGTCTATTAGGGCGCTGGGTCGGACGCCTCTGGGCCTGCCGGAGCCGCTCGCTGACGGGTTCTCCGTGATCCTGCTGGTTTCCGCTATCAGGTGCCTCCTGTCCGCCCGGCTGTACCATCCACCTCTGCGCCAGGCTGCCTCGGCGGGCTCATCCTGCCATCCGCCCCGGCTCACAGCCATGGGCAATCAGTCTGGGTGTCCAACCCCACACGTTCCCTGGGCACGTCGATTTGACTGGGAGACTCGGTAGGACTAAGACGGAAGTGTCCCTTCAATCTCTATCCTGTCTGGAGGTGATCCATGAGACACCGTCTTCTGATCTCGGGGATCGTACTTCTGCTGGTCGTGCCGGCCGGCGCGGCCGCGAGCGGGAAGGGCAAGGCACCGAAGCCTTCCTGGCATCCTCCGCTGTCCAACGTGAAGGTCGAGTCCATCGGTCCCACCAGGGCCGGCGGGACCCACGCTCCCGCGGCGAGGCCGGGCAGCTTCACCTCGATCCCGCTGTCCGTCGGACCGAATCAGAACGTGATCGTCGGGGACGTCACGAACACCTTCGACCACCCCAACGGGCCGGCGTGCTTCGTCGGTGACCAGACCCCGCAGAACGAGACCACCATCTCGATGGACCCCAGCGACTCCCTCAACCTCATCGGCGGGGCCAACGACTACCGGTACTTCGTTGTTTCGGAGGGGCGCTACGACGGGGCGGCCGGGGCGTATGTCTCCCACGATGGCGGGCAGAACTGGGCCAACGTCTTCATGCCGGGCATCAGCGAGCAGGCCGGCGGCACTTATCAGGGCATCGGTGACCCCGCGTTCGCCTGGGACCCCAGCGGTGACGTGGTGTACTACGCCAACATCGCGTTCAACAGGCAGGCGAATCCGGCCACCGGCCACTCCGCCTTTGCCAGCTCGGTCGTGGTGAGCAAGTCGGAGAGCAAGGGCGACACGTGGGAGACCCACTACGTCGTCCAGGACGACGATCCCTCGATCTTCCACGACAAGGAGTGGATCGCTGTGGGTCCCGACGGCGCGGTCTACGTGACCTGGGCCCGGTTCCGCTTCGGGCAGGGCGGACCGTTCGGATACCTGGAGTCGCCCATCGTCATCAGCAAGTCGACGGATCAGGGAGAGACCTGGTCCGAGGCCAAGGTCATCAGCGCCGGCCCGTACACGCAGTTCTCCACCCCGGTGGTGGCCCCCGACGGCACGGTCTACGTGTCGTACGAGCTGTGGAAGAGCCCCGCCGGCATCGCCGGCGGTCGAGCCTTCGTCGCCAAATCCACAGACGGCGGCGAGACGTGGACCAACCACTTCGTCGCGCTGGTGAACGACCTGCGCAGCCCCCTTCCGGGCAGCGCCTTCCGGGTGGCCAGCTACCCCGTGCTGGACGTGGGGGATGACGGAACCCTCCACATGGTGTGGTCGAACTGGCAAGGTGGGACGGGAGACATCGTCTACACCCGGTCCGGGGACGGGGGCGACACGTGGACCCGCCCGGTCAAGATCAACCAGGAATCCGTCAAGTCGGATCAGTTCTTCCAGTGGATCGACGCCTCCGGGGACTTCCTGCACGTGGGGTTCGTCGACCGGCAGTACACGGGGAACACCCTCCTGGACCATTCCTACGTGGTCTCTACCGATGGTGGAGACACATGGAGTCAGACCGAGCGTGTCAGTACCGAGTCGTCCCGGTCCGATGCCAGCCAGTTCGGGACGAACTGCACCGGTGAGTTCATCGGTGACTACACGGGGATCGTGGCCGACGGGGCCACGGCCCATGTCCTGTGGATGGACGGACGACCGGGGACGCAGCCGACGTCGCCGTCGGGCGACAACGACGACCAGGATGCGTTCCACGCCACGGTGTCCGTAGACGAGTAGGGAGCGAGAGGGCGAGCGATGGCATGCCGGGGCGAATGCCCCGGCATGCCCGCCCCCGCATCGAGGAAGGAATGGCCCCTGCCGGGACCACTTTCGGCGTTCGGAGAGCCCATGCCGAACACGCCGGACGTCCGCTGTGGGACGGTAGAGGGTCCCGACTTGAACGAGGTCCTGTCGGCCGCCGGGGAGGCGAGCGTCGAGACCATATGGCAGAGCGGCGGGGACGTCCACCTCATCGCGTTCCGCCCCCTCCTCCCCGGAGAGCCTCCTTGCCCGGGGCAGTAGGAGCGTAGGGTCGTTCGCGCAGCCTCGGGCTATCGCACCTCGGAGCTACCGAGATCGCCCGGGTGGTGGCCGGGATTGCCTCCACCGCACCCGAACGACCAACTCAAGCGCCCCGCTGTGGAGTGTGGATTCTGTGGGCGTCCGGCCCCGGGCACGGTTCCTTTGGCCCGTGGTCGTGCCGGTCGGGTCGCTCGTACCATGTCCGCGGTGACCACGCGCCGGAAGCTGCTCGAGCAGACGGCCAGACGAGTGGCCGACTACCGGGACGCCGTGGGCGGCCGGGCGGTCGCGCCACCCGTCGATCCCGATGATCTGCGTGCGGCCCTCGGTGGGCCGCTCGCCGACGAGGGCACGGATCCCGGGAGCGTGATCGAGCAGCTGGCCGCCGCGGTGGAGCCGGCCCTGGTGGGCACGGCGGGACCTCGCTACTTCGGCTACGTCATCGGGGGGAGCCTCGACGCGGCCACCGCCGCGGACATGCTGGCCACCGGGTGGGACCAGGTCGCCTTCAATGCCACCACGTCGCCCGCCGCGGCGCTGGTCGAGGAGGTGGCCGGCGACTGGCTGAAGCAGGCGCTCGGCCTTCCCGCGGACGCCTCGTTCGGCCTGGTGACCGGCGGGCAGGGCGCCAACACGGTCGGCCTGGCCGCGGCCCGTCACCGCGTCCTGGCCCGAGCGGGCTGGGACGTGGAGGAGCGTGGGCTGACCGGCGCGCCGCGGATCCGCGTCGTGGCCGGCGAGGAGCGGCACGGCACGGTCGACCGGTCGCTCCGGCTGCTGGGGATCGGAGCCGGCGCGGTCGTGCCCGTGGCCACCGATCCGAACGGCGCCGTCGATGTTGGGGCGCTCGGGCGGGCCCTCGAGGAGGACGCGGACACGCCGACGATCGTCTGCGCGCAGGCGGGCAACGTGAACACCGGCGCGTTCGACGATCTGACGGCCGCGTGCGAGGCGGCCCATGCACGAGGCGCCTGGGTCCACGTCGACGGCGCCTTCGGGCTGTGGGCGGCGGCGAGCCCGTCGACCAGGCACCTGGTGACCGGTATCGAGCGAGCCGACTCCTGGGGCGTCGATGGTCACAAGTGGCTCAACGTTCCGTACGACACCGGGTACGTGTTCTGCGCGGACGCCGAGGCCCACGCCGCGGCGATGTCGTACACGGCTGCCTATCTCGCCGGCCACGGCGAGGGGGGGATCCGCACTCCAGGGGACTACGTCCCCGAGTCCTCCCGCCGGGCCCGTGGTTTCGCCACGTGGGCCGCGCTCCGGGAGCTGGGACGGCAGGGGCTCGCCGACCTCGTCGATCGCTGCTGCTCCCTGGCCCGTCGCTTCGGCGTGGTGCTCGGTCAGATGGACGGCGTCGAGATCGGCAACGACGTGGTCCTCAACCAGGTCCTGGTGAGCTTCGGTTCCGATGAGCGCACCGACCGGCTGGTCGACGCGGTGCAGCGTGACGGCACCTGCTGGATGGGCGGAACGACGTGGCGTGGACGGCGGTACATGCGGATCTCTGTGTCGAACTGGTCGACGACCGAGGATGACGTCAACCGCTCGGTCGGGGCGATCGAGCGGCTGGCCCGGACCGTCCCCTAGCTGGAGCGGGTCGTCGAAGCGGCGAGGATCCGGCCGGCTAGCCCCAGCGCTTCGGGTTCCACGAATCGACGCCGATCTCGTTCTTGCGGGGACGACGGCCCTTCCGCAGACGCTTGAGCTTCTCCTTTCCCTTCCAGGAGCCATTGCCCGGGATCTTTCCTTCGTACGAGACCGAATCGCCGTCGTGGAACGCGAATTCCGCCACGAACTTCTTCGGGGGATCCTTCTCCTCGTACGTCAACGTGACCGTCCCGAACTCCTCACCGCGGTCGCTCCCCGTCTTCCCTTCCGCGTCGTAGATGGTCTCTTCCTCTACCCCTCCGGGCACGGGAGCGCCAGAGTCACCGAAGCTGATGACCGGAAAGTCGTACCTGAGGTGGCTGGTCATGCATCCTCCTCTGCCTCGGGGCGTCAGGGTAGGCCTGACCAGTTCAGATAGGCAAGGCCGAGAAGCAAGGCGGCCGGTCATTCAGGAAAGCGGCTGCCGAAACGCTCCCGGCTGGCGACTTCGGCCATCGGCTTGCGGCGCTTCCGGCCCTTCCCCAGCGGTCGCGCCGGGTAGCCGAACGGCACCACCGCCACCACGTCGTACTCCTCGGGGATGTCGAGGATCGAGCGGACCTGGTCCATCCCGGTGAAGCCGGTCCAGTTCGATCCCACCCCCTCCGACCACGCGGTGAGGATCATCGACTGGATGGCCCGGCTGGCGTCCGAGAGGCCGAACCGATTCGTCCGCTCGACCGCGACGACGATCGCTAGCGCAGCGTCTGCTCCGTACTTCCCGTGAGGCACCGCGGTCGTCACCCGTCGTAGCTGCTCGCGATCGGTCACCACCACGAAGTGCCACGGCTGGCCGTTCTGGGAGCTCCCCGTTAGCCGCGCGGCCTCGACGATCCGCCGGACCACGTCCTCGGGAACCGGGTCGTCCCGGTACTCCCGTACCGCCAGCACCGTCCGGGCCGCCTCGAACACCTCCATGGATCCGCCTCCGATTCCCGTGATGGGCCAGCCTACGCCCTGACCAGGGTCCGAGGCGGAGGGCGCCGGCCGCAGCTCCAGGGTCTCCGTGACGCCGATCGCGACCAGGACCGGGCGGATCGGGCCGGGGAACCGCGCGTGCCCGGGGGTCATCGACGATGACAGGATCGACGAGCCGAAGCCTCCGGCCCCTCGTCTTGACGACGCACCCCCCGGCAAGCCAGCACGTTCTTCACCCAGTCCCGGTCCCGGCCGTAGGTCAGCGCGATCAGGTACCGGTCGCCGGAACGGAAGAGGTTGACCGGCGTGCGGTAGGTGCGTCCGGAACGACGTCCTCGGTGGATCACCACGGCGAATCCCGGGAGCCATCGTGCCAGAGGTCCGGTCGCTCGGTTCGTGGCGACTCGATTGAATCGTCCGAGCCACGCGGGAAGCGGCATCACCCCAGCGCCGCGAGGTCGATCGACTCGACGGCGCCGGAGAAGGACAAGCCGGGGTCAACCCCGCCGGCGATGACGTAGACCGTGCTGCCCGCCGCGACCACGCCGACACCGTGGCGGGCCGTCGGCATCGGCGGGAGCGCCACCCACTCCTCGGCGTCGATGTCGAACGCCTCGACCTCGTCGAACGTGCCGCCCTCCTCCTCGCCGCCGGCGGCCACTACGAACCCATTCGAGGTCGCCGTGGCAGCCATCCCGCCGCGAGGGGTGGGAAGGTCCGGGAGCGGCGACCACGAGCCGGTCCCCGGATCGAGCACCTCCACGTCGGCGAACCCCTCCAGGCTCCCGGCCCTGCCGCCCACCGCGTACACGCGGTCGCCCACGGCCGCAACGCCCATGTGCTCCCGGGGCTGGCCCAGGCCCTCGATCACCGACCACCGTCCCACGGCCGGGTCGAACACCAGCGTCCGCTCGGCCACGCCGTCCGGACCGACGCCGCCGACCACGTAGATCAGCCCGCCGGACGCGGCGGCGCCTCCGGCGGTTCTCGGTTCGGGCATCGGCGGGAGCGGCTGCCAGCCGCCGTCCCGGAGGACGAACGAGGCGTCGCTGATCTCGCCGTCACCTCGCCACCCGCCGAACACGTACGCCTCGCCGTCGAACGACGCGGCCATGGCGTGGTTCACGGCCACGGGCAGGTTCGGGCCGGCGCTCCAGGCGTCGGCGGCGATGTCGTAGACCTCGGTCGTCCCCACGGTGGCGCCGGGGGCGAACCCGCCCACGACCACGATCCGCCCGTCGGCGACGGCCGCGGCCACCTCGGTCCGCGGGGTCGGCATCGGCGCGAGCGAGTCCCACTCGAGCCCGGTGGCCCGCGGCGCCGGCGTGACGGTCTCGGCCGTGCAGGCGGCCAGGGTTAGGGCGGCGACGAGCACCGACCTGGACATCGAGGGGAGTGTACCGGCCGCTCCGTTTCCCGCCGCCAGGGATGGGTACCAGCAGCACGATGAGCGAAGCGAGCGTGAACGAGGCCGCCCTGTGGGAGGGACAGGTCGAGGTCGAGGACGCCACCTTCTTCGCCATCCTGGAGGAGACCGTGACCGTGCTTGGCGGGAGCGGCCTCCCGCACCTGTTCATGGGCGGGCTGGCCTCGGCCGCCCTCGGCCGGCCCCGGTGGACCCACGACATCGACGTCTTCGTCCGGCCCAAGGACGCCCGTCCGGCGCTGGAGGCCCTGGCGGCCGCGGGGTTCCGCACCCAGGAGACGAACCCTGAATGGCTGTTCAAGGCCCTGAAGGACCGGGTGCTGGTCGACGTGATCTTCGTCTCCTCCGGTGGCGTCCTCCTCGACCAGGAGATGGCCGATCGGGCCCAACACGCCGAGGTCGAGGGGTGCCGCGTCCGGGTGATCCCGGCCGAGGACCTGGTGGTGATCAAGGCGCTGGTCCACAAGGAGCACAGCCCCCGACACTGGTTCGACGCGCTGGCGTTGCTCCGCCGCGACGACCTGGACTGGGCCTACCTGGTGCGGCGGGCCCGGCAGCACGGGCCTCTCCGGGTCCTGAGCCTGCTGTACTACGCGCGTTCGAACGACCAGGTCGTGCCGGACCATGCCATGGCCGACGTGCTGGAGGCGGCCCGACAGGAGGTGGCGGCGTGACCGGCGAGCAGCCCGAGTACGTGGTGGCCCGGATCCAGCAGGCTCTGGCCACCGACCCACGCACCGGGGAGCTCGAGCTCGACGTGCGCATCGCCGGAGGCCGGGTGTTCCTGGCCGGGGCCGTGGCCACGTCGGAGCGCAGGGAGGCCGTGGAGCAGGTGGTCCGGGAGACAGCCCCCGAGCTCGACGTCCACAACGAGCTCTCGGTAACCGAGGACCTGCCCCCCGGTCCCTCGGAGTCGGTGTCGTGACCAGGGTCGCCGCGGTCGGGGATCTCCACGCCGGGCCTGACTCGGTGGGCACGATCCGTTCACGCTTCGAGGATCTCCCCCAGCGCGCCGACGTCCTCCTCCTGGCCGGCGACCTGACCCGACGGGGGACCGAGGAGGAGGGCCGCATCGTGGCCGGGGAGCTGCGGGACCTCGGCGTGCCCGTGGCGGCGGTCCTCGGCAACCACGACCACCACTCCGGACAGGAGGACAGGATCCGCGAGCACCTCGAGGCCGCAGGCGTCCGGGTCCTGGAGCGCGAAGGCCTCGTGCTCGACATCGACGGCACCCGGCTGGGCGTTGCAGGGACCAAGGGCTTCGGGGGCGGGTTCGCGGGCGCGTCGGCGTCCGCGTTCGGCGAGGACCAGATGAAGGCGTTCATCGGTCACACCGAGACGCTGGCCGCCGGGCTGGAGGAGGCCCTGACGAACCTGCGGGCCGACGTCCGCATCGCGCTCCTTCACTACGCTCCGGTGGACGCCACCCTGGCCGGCGAGCGGTTGGAGATCTTCCCGTTCCTGGGGAGCTACCTCCTGGCCGAGGCCATCGACCGGGCCGGTGCCGACCTGGTGATCCACGGCCACGCTCACAGAGGGAAGGAGAAGGGCGTGACGGCGGGCGGGATCACCGTTCGCAACGTGGCCGAGACCGTGATCAGGCACGCGTACAAGGTGTACCGGGTCGGCGACGGCGTGCGGCCCGGGCCCGAAGCAGAGGCCGCGCGGCTGGCCGAGTAGCCGGTCAGCGCGGTACGGCGTCGAGCAGCTCGGCCAGGACCAGCTCCGGCACGTCCGTCCCGTCGGCCCGGGCGTAGAGAAGCAGGCTGAGCACGCGCTGGGCCCCGTGCCCCCTGGCCCGGCGCAGCAGGTAGTCCCAGTCGGTGCCCGGCCGAGCGACCAGGGCCAGCGCGTCGAACCAATCTCCGGGCCGGGTCTCGTCGTGGAGCACCGCCTTGATCACCGCGAGGTCCTCGGGGGGGATCAGCCGAACGGTGATGCCGAGCACCACCACCGTCGTCGCGCGCTCCAACATCTCCGTGTCGGGGTGCACCTCACGGCCGGCACGATGGATCAGGTCGACGGTCACCCCCAGGCGCTTCGCCTTGCGGATCCAGGACGGGTCGGTCTCATCGACCACGAACCCCGACGAGGCCAGGGCGTCGGCGGCGCGAGCGGCGTCGGGCGGCCGGACCAGGAGATCGATGTCCTCCTCGGCGCCGAGGGCACGGGGGCGGGCCAGCGCCACCGTGGCCAGGCTGCCGAACACCACGTAGGGGATCGAGGCCCTCTCCAGGATCGAGGTGGACTCGCGGAGGACCGTCGCGTGTGACTCGAGGTCGTTCCCGGTCACGCACATACCGCCTCTCGCCGCTCGGACGTGACGACCCCGGGACCCGCTCCGGGGCCCAGGGTCGATCGGGGCGAACCGAAAGGCAACGTCCCAAGCATTCCCACGCTCGGCGGCGTCAAACTCGGTGGGGCTTCGCCGCCGCCCAGGCCACCACCTCGTCCGCCGGCAGAAGGTTCAGGATGCGGTCCGGGGGGATCCCCGCCCGCAGGGCCGCGGCCTCCCCGAGCTCAAGGTGGTCGAGCTCGTCGGGGCGATGGGCGTCCGACCCGATCGAGATCCACGCGCCGGCCTCGCGGGCCAGCTCCAGCAGCTCGACCTGGAGGTCCTGTCGGTCGGGGAACGCGTCGATCTCCAGCGCGGTGCCCGCCTGGGCCGCGGCCTCGAACACGGTCGGCCAGTCGGCGCGGAGGCCGGGGCGGGTGTCCCATCGTCGCCCCCGAGGGTGAGCCA
>Ga0268386_10002144_pt1 | contig 13894 bp, 10 predicted proteins | sample RVTome_15_FD_200260 | JGI IMG/M metagenome (GOLD analysis project Ga0268386, IMG submission 200260) | Soil microbial communities from uranium-contaminated site in the Upper Colorado River Basin, Wyoming, United States - RVT150D86... ...
CTACACGAAGGCCATCGGCGCCGGCCTGTTCCTGACTTGCGCGTCCGGGCTGCTCTCGCTCGCCTCGTCGGCGCTCGAGGCCGGCGGATCGTTCAATCCGGGCGGCGCGATCGGCGACGTCGTCGCGGCGATCACGTCCGCAACGCTCAACCCGACAGGCGCCGCCATCCTCCTGCTCACCCTCATGGCGCTGTCGCTGATCCTGGCGACGCAGTTCTCGCTCGGCCGCGCGGCCAGCGCCGCGGCCAGACGCGTGCGGGAGCAGCGCGGCTGGATTACGCGCGTCCGCGAGTGGCGCGCCGAGCGCCAGCGCGCGAAGGAGCGCGAGCAGGTCGTCCAGAAGCACGTCAAGAAGGCCGGACGCGACAGCGCGCCGGAAATCAGTGGCAGGGTCGCCGACGCCGCGGAGCGGCTCAAGGCCGCCCGCGCGAAGTTCGCGCTGCTGCCGGACGACGACGAGGACGCGGCGGACCGGATGACACCGGCGCCGCGCCCGGAACGCCAGGCCAGACCCAAGGCGCCGGCCATCAAGCGCGCGGCGCCGGCCGCCGTCACGCCGATGCTGCCTCTGGACGATGACGCCGAGCCGTCGCGCACGCCGATCGAACGCCGCCAGGGCGGCTACGTGCTGCCGCCGATGATGCTGCTCGACGCGCCGAAGGACCAGCGCAAGATCGACGAGCGCGAGCTGATGGACGCGGCGCGGCTGCTCGAGGAGAAGTGCCGCGAGTTCGCGGTCGAAGGCGCCGTCGTCCAGATCCATCCGGGCCCGGTGGTCACGACGTACGAGTTCAAGCCGGACGCGGGCGTGAAGTACAACCGGATCACCGGCCTGGCCGACGATCTCTGCCTCGCGATGCAGGCCGAGTCGGTGCTGATCGATCGCATCCCCGGCAAGTCCACCGTCGGCATCCAGATTCCGAACCCGCACCGCGAGGGGATCACGCTGCGCGAGCTGCTCGAATCCGACGTCTTCTCGCGGTCCGTGCCGAAGCTGACGATTGCGCTCGGCAAGACGATCCACGGCGAGCCGTTCGTGAGCGATCTCGCCACCATGCCGCACCTGCTCATCGCCGGATCGACGGGCGCGGGCAAGTCGGTCAGCGTCAACGCGATGGTCACGAGCATCCTGTCGCGGGCGACGCCCGAGGACGTGCGCTTCATCATGATCGACCCGAAGCGGCTGGAGCTCGGGATGTACGAGCACATCCCGCACCTGCTCACGCCGGTGGTCGTCGATCCGAAGCAGGCCGCCAACGCGCTGCGCTGGGCCGTGCACGAGATGGAAGAGCGCTACAAGTCGCTCGCCTCGCACGGCGTCCGCAACATCGAGCAGTTCAACCGCAACGTGCGCGCCGCCCTCACGGAGGATCCGGAGGCGAAGGGACAGCACGGCGTCGAGCTCCGGACCCTGCCCTACATCGTCGTCATCATCGACGAGCTGGCGGACCTGATGATGGTCGCCGGCAAGGAGGTGGAGGAATCGATCGCGCGCCTGGCCCAGATGGCGCGCGCCGTCGGCATCCACCTCATCCTCGCGACGCAGCGGCCGTCGGTGGACGTGATCACCGGCGTCATCAAGGCGAACCTGCCGGCGCGCATCGCGTTCCGCGTCGCGTCGAAAACCGATTCGCGCACGATTCTCGACGGCAACGGCGCCGAGCAGCTCCTGGGCAAGGGGGACATGCTCTACCTGCCGATGGGCGCGTCGCGCTTCGTGCGCATCCACGGGCCCTACATCTCCGAGCAGGAAACCGCCCGGCTCTGCAGCTTCCTGCGCAAGCAGGGCAAGCCGATCTACGACACGGCGATCACCGCCGAAGAGAAACCGGTCGAGAAGCTCGAGTTCGAGAAGGACGACTTGTATGACGAGGCGGCGCGCATTGTCGTGTCGAGCGGCCAGCCGTCGATTTCCTATCTGCAGCGGCGTCTGCGGATCGGGTTCAGCCGCGCCGCGCGGCTGATCGACATGATGGAAATGGACGGCATCGTCTCCTCTGCGGCCGGCGGCAAGCGTGAAGTGCTCGTCGATCAGCGGTACTTCGAAGAAGTGGATGCGCAGGTGAAATGACGATGTCTGAACGCGCTCGTACCGCCGGATGGCCGCGCTACGGCTTCGGCGCCGTGGCGGCGGTCGCAGTGATGAGCCTCGCCGTGCCGGCGTTCGCGCAGTCGGCCGCGACGCTGTACCAGCGCGCGCAGACGCGCGAACGCGCGGTGCGCGCCGATCGCGATGCCAACGCGGCGAGCGTGCGCACCGTCGCCCGCAGCTACGAGTCGATCGTGCGCCGCTATCCCACGAGCGGCTATGCGGACAACGCGTTGTGGCAGGCGGCCGATCTCATGGGGCTCGCCTACGCGCGCTCGGGCGATCGGGACGATCGCGACGCCGCCGAGCACTACCTGACCTGGCTGCGCCGCGAGTATCCCAGCAGTTCCCTGCTCAGACAGATTCCAGCGAAGCTCACCGCGCTCAAGTCATCGGCCAGCGCGCCGGCGCCTGCCGCGGCCCCGCCGGCTCAGGCTTCCGCCTCGACGGTGACGCGCGCGGTCAAGCCCGGCGCGGCCGCCGTCATCCGGTCGGTCGGCTACAGCCCGCTGCCGCGCGGCGAGCGCATCACCATCGAGCTCAGCAAGGAAGTCGACTACCTCGGCAATCGGGTTGAAGGGCCCGACCGCGTGTTCTTCGACTTCACGCAGGCCGTGCCGTCCGCCGGTCTGGCGGACCGCGCGGCGACGATTCGGGGCTCGCTCGTGAAGGAGCTGCGATTCGGGCGCCATGCGAACGGGGTGACGCGCGTGGTGCTCGATCTGGCCGGCGCGCCGCGCTACAGCAGCTTCCCGCTCTACAACCCGTTCCGCCTGGTGATCGACGTCGAGTCGTCGGGACCTCCCGCGCCTGCGCCCGCTGTCGAGTCGGGTCCGGCGGCGCCACCGCCCACGCGCATTGCCAACGGCCCCCCGAGACCTCAGCCGCCGCCAGACACGGTTACGACGCCGGCGCTGGCGAACGTCCCGGTGTCGCGGACGGTGAAGGTGGAGGAGCCTCCACCCGCGCCGCCGCCCGCCTCGAAGACCCCGCCGGCGCCGACCCCTGCTCCCCCCGCGACCACGAGCAAGGGCGACTATTCGCTCGCGCGTCAACTCGGCCTCGGGATCTCGCGCATCGTCATCGACGCGGGACACGGCGGTCACGATCCGGGCGCGCGCGCGAACGGGCTGACCGAAGCCGATCTCGTGCTCGACATCGCGCAGCGCGTCGCGAAGCTGCTGCGCGCGCAGCGCGGCATCGAGGTCGTGATGACGCGCGACAAGGACGTCTTCATCCCGCTCGAGGAGCGCACGGCGATCGCCAACAAGGTCGACGCGGATCTGTTCCTCTCCATCCATGCGAACGCGAGCCGCAACACCGCCGCGCGCGGGATCGAAACCTACGTGCTGAACTTCGCGTCGAATCCCGCGGCCGAGGAGGTCGCCGCGCGCGAAAACGCCACGAGCGGACGGGCCATGGGCACGCTGCCCGAGCTGATTCGGGCGATCGCGCTGAACAACAAGCTGCAGGAGTCGCGCGAGCTCGCGACGATGGTGCAGACGGCGCTGGTGCGCAGCCTGCGGACGCAGAGCAACGGCGTCCGCGATCTCGGCGTGAAGCAGGCGCCGTTCGTGGTGCTCATCGGCGCGCAGATGCCGAGCGTGCTCGCGGAGATCTCGTTCGTCACCCACCGCGCCGAAGCGAACCTGCTCAAACAGACCACCTACCGGCAGCGCATCGCGCAGGCGCTGTGCGACGCGCTGATGAAATATCAGGCGTCGCTGCGGCGGATCACGACCGATCAATAGTCCGCGCATCCCAAGTGCTCGCGCGGACGCGTCCCGATGAACCATGAAGGCCGTGAAGGAAAACACCGGCCAGCGAGACGTCGACCCACTCAGAAAATGCTGCCTCGGCTTACCGCGCGAGTGAACATGGAGCTCATGGGGATCATGGGGCCGAAGACCGGCGCGCGGATGAGCATCGTGTGACCGACGGAAGACACGCGCGAATGAACGCGCCCGAGTGCTCCCAGTGCGTTCATTCGGGCGTGTCGTCCGTCGGTCCCGCGGCCATCGGCCGCCCGGCCCCGCGGGCCGGGCGACGCTCATCCGCCCGCCCTGCCCCTCTGGCGCGATAGCTCCATGGTCTCGAGAGCTCCACGGTCCCCTTTTCATGTGTCGGGTGAGCGCAGCTCATGACCGACTTCGTGGTGAGCCTTGAGGCGCGTATGCAGCGTGCGGCCTTCATGCCCGTCGTGGTGAAGCCCATCGCGGTGAGCGCGGCGCGTGCCATGCGATACTTGGGTGTCAGTGCAGAACCCCGAACCGTACATCGTCCGGATCATTCGCGAGCCCGCGCCGGAGACGACGCTGGGCGACGTGGTCCTCGGCGCGCTCGGCCTGACGGGCGTGCTGACGCTGATCGCGCTCGCGCTCGGCGCGCTGCTGGCGTTCGGCCTGATTCGCTGGCACCACCGGCATCCGCCGGAGAGCCGTCACCTGCCGCCGGTCAGCCCGCTGGTCCCCGACCAGAGCGCCCCGCCGTCATCCCAAGCTCGATAAGGGTCCGCACCGCGACGCCGGTGGCGCCCTTCGGCTGATACGCGGTCTTCGACTCGGCCCAGGCGGTGCCCGCGATGTCCAGGTGCGCCCACGGGCGATCGCCCACGAACTCGCGCAGGAACGCCGCCGCGGTGACCGCGCCGCCGGGCCGTCCGGCGGAGTTGACCAGGTCGGCGATCTCGCTGCGCAGCTGCTCGTGCACTTCCTCGTAGATCGGCATCGGCCAGACGCGATCGCCGGCGCGTGTCGCCGCGTCGCGGACATCCTGCATCCACGCGTCGTCATTGCCGAAGAGGCCGGACACGTGGCGGCCGAGCGCGACCACGCACGCGCCGGTCAACGTCGCAACGTCGATCAGATGCGTGGCGCCCAGCTCGCCCGCATACCAGAGCGCGTCGCCGAGCACGAGGCGGCCTTCGGCGTCCGTGTTGATGATCTCGACCGTCTTGCCGCTGGCGCCGCGGACCACATCACCAGGACGCATCGCGCGGCCGCCCGGCATGTTCTCCGTGGTCGCGATGACGCCGATCACGCGGAACGGCGCGTCGAGCTTCGCCAGCGCCCGCATCGCCGCCGCGACCGCGGCGCCGCCGGCCATGTCGTCCTTCATCCGATCCATGCCCTCCGCCGGCTTGATCGAGATGCCGCCCGAGTCGAACGTGATTCCCTTGCCGACGAACCCGAGCACGGGCGACGCCGGCGCGTTCAGCGGCTCGTGCCGCAGCACGACCAGCCGCGCGGGCTCGGCACTGCCCTGCGCGACCGCCAGCAGCAGGTTCATGCGCAGCTCGCGGATGCGCTCTTCGTCGAGGATGTCGAAGTGCAGCCCGACTTCACCCGCCGCGACGGAGATCCGCGACGCGAACTCGCGCGGCGTGAGCACGTTGCCCGGCTCATTGGCGAAACTGCGTGCGAGATTCGCCGCCGCGCCGATGGTTCGTCCCTTGCGCACCGCCGCATCGAGGACCGCGGGATCGCCGTCGGGGACGATGATCTCGACCCGCTCCAGGCGTCGCCGCGGCGGATCGTCCTGCTGCTTGTAGGTGCCGCCGTCGAACTCGGCCGTGGACAGTCCGTCGGCGGCGAGCTGCGCGACGAGCGCCGTATCGAATCCGGGACGCACGATCCAGCCGGCGGTGCCGGCCGCGCGCCGCTGCGCGGTGTACGACGCGACCGCGGCCACGCGCCAGACGCGCTCCGGCCGGAACTCGTGCCGCGGCCCGGCGCCGATGAACGCCACGCGCCGCGCCTGCCATCCGGCGCCGACGATCGGCGTGACGAACGCGTCGTAGAGCTTGCCGGTGAACTCGCCGGAGCTGCGCGCGCGATCCCACTCGCCGCCAGTGGCCTGAACCAGCGCCTGCAAATCCTCGAGGCCGTCGTCGCGTCCGAAGACCGGAACGCACAGCAGCTCGGCCGCCGCATCCTGCGGGCGGTCCGACGAGGCGGTGAACTCGGCGGCAATCGCAGAGGGACTGACCGTCTGTATCAAAAGCGTCCTCCTCTCGGCGCGGGCGCGGCCGCCGGGCCGGCAGATGATATCGCGGGTCTCGCGTCGCGCTTGGGAGGGTGGCTTGGGACTATCGTATCTAATGTCCCGGGCGCAGGGGTCACGCGTCGTTGGAGCCGGCGCGTGCCGCGCTCAGCGGCGCGCGAAACGAAGCTGGCGCCGGGCGGAGGCGCCAGATGCGGTCTTGGCCTCCATGGTGAGCAGGTGCGGTCCGGGCTCCAGTTGACCCAGCGGCAGGGGCATCAGGAAATCGGCCGCACGGTCCGGCGAGAACCGCGCGGGATCGAGGACGCGATCCGCGCTGAAGGCGACGCGATCGTGGCCGTCACGGATGCTGCAGGTCATCTGGACTGGCGTCATGCCCGCGCTGCCGCCCTGATAGACACGAACGAACGCCCTGACCTGAGCGGCAGCGGGGAACGTGCGATTCGTGGCCGGGATCACTGGAACCAGTTGAGCCAGCGCCGCGCTGGGCGCAGCCACAACGGTGGACGAGTCCTCGAGAACGAGGCCGGAAAGCGACAGCGGTTCCTCGCCGAAGTCCGGCGCGGCGACGTCGGCGTAGACGCTGCCGGTCCTGTCCTCATCCGGATCGTGCGCCGAGATTCGCACGTGGTAGGCGCCTCGTGGCACATCGAGGCGCGACAGCACCAGCACGTCGTGGTTGGGCGCGCCCGCGCCGGCCGCCAGGGTGACGTTTCGGTTCTGAGATCCGAGCGCCTTTCCGTGCTCGTCGAAGATGCTCACGCGCGTCTGCAGCGTCTTCGACTTCCCCTCCGCCGCCGGCAGCGCCAACCCGATCGCCACCGACATGTCTGTGCGGTTCTGGTGCGCGAAGGGGGCGAGCGTCACCGCCATGGGCAATCCCGATGTGGGAATCACGTCAACGAGCGCTTTGTATTCAGGAGCCCGTGCCGGCGTCTTCGCGTCCTCAGGTCGCGGGGCGTAGTAGCCGCCACGGGCGCGGACCTCGACGTCGGGCCGATTCACCTTCACTGTGATCCGGCGGTACTTTCCATCAGCCTTCTGGTTCGATGACTGATATCCGAGCAGGTAATACGACCCGTTCTCCTCGAGGATCCGCGGCACGGCGCGCTCCGGCTGGTTGTTGTTGACGATCGCCGTGCCGCCGGTCTCGTGCGAGACAATCTGCATGAACTCGCGGCGATTCCTGCTCCGATCAAACCCTTCGGGTGTCGGTGCCGCCAATCCGGTCGCATCGATTCCGTAGATGTTGACGTTCGCGAGCTGGGCGCGCCGGAACAGGTTGCGCATCTGAGACAGCAACTGCGACTGGTCGCCCTGCTGAAACGCTGTTGTTGGTGACGTGGCGGAGGCAACGATCTCGGGATCGAAGTCCTCGCCGAGGCTGACGTACACCACCGACTTGCGCCGACCCGGCACGGCCGTCAGCGCGTCGATGAGCTGACTCAAGCCGTCCAGCGGCCGCGTGACAAATCCTTGAGGCTGGCCATCGAACCGTTCGACCGCCGCGAGCACCCGCGACGGATCGCCGGTGAACTCCTGTCCAGCCGTCTGCTTGACCACGTACACGACGGCGGTCCGGTCCGAGCGCGAAAGCTGGCCGATGAACGCACGTCCGATCGCGTGCACGCGCTCACGGGCAAGCGGTCCGTTGAGCCGCTGATCATCGATGAACAGCACGAATAGGCGGCCTTCGTCGATCCGATTCGTCTGAACATCCGCTGGCGCATCGGTTAACCACGCCGCCGACCCTTCGACGTTGTTCGCGAGTTCAATGGCCGCGAATGCCGAGACCGTCTGCGGCACTCCGTTCTCGAGGATGGTGAAGTCCTCAGCGCTCAATCCGCTGACGGGCCGGCGTTGCTTGTCCAGAACTGAAACGTCAACTTGAATAAGGTCGGCGCGCGCACGGAACTGTCCCAGCACTTGATCGTCACGCCGGACACCCGCCAGCATGTGGTCGGCTGAACTAAACGCCGCCCCGTGCAGCGCGAACAAAAGACAAGCGTAGAATGAAGACGCAACAAGAGAGCGCGGGTTCATCTACCGGTCTCGCAATGGACCTACTGAGGACAGCCCGCGCCTCCTGGACACCTCATCACACAGACACCACTCTCCTGTAGCTCTCCTCCCCAGTAATCGCACATCCATGGGTATTTCACGCAATCAATGAGGCAAACCTCATCCTGACAGCAATCGCCGTTCGATTCGCAGATTCCACTCACTTGGTTGCATTCACTGATCGGTCGGCACGCTTCCTGCGCGTTGCAGAAGTCGCCTCCGCTGCAATCGTCCTCGGTAGGTTCGCATTCGTCGTACGACGGCGAATCCGGCCCGCAATCGGAGCTGCAGTAATCTTGGCCTCCACGTTCCTCGAGCTGGCACTTGCCGTCTCCACACCACCCGCAATCGTTGCAGGTGCCGTACTCTTCATTGTTGTACGAATTGCACGTGCCATCCCCACACTCGCCCAGGCACGGCCCTTCGGGGATTGGAAACCAACCGCCGTACTCGCCACAGGTGGTCTCGAACAGGTCGTTTATGCACTCCTTTTCGCAGTCCTCGCTCGGCCCGCACCAGTCAGCGATCGTTGAATTGTCGCACTGCCCGATGTCCGTCGCAGCGGATACGTGAATCTGCCCTGTATTCACAAGGAACAGAGCCAGGACCAGCAGAAACCCTCCATAGATGACGCGCCGTCGCAATCTCGAGTTCATGGCTCGGCTACTCCTCTCGACCCCTACGCACACAGGCGTCCATCCCTTTCCCCCGGCGGGAGGGGGCTCTCACGAGGACACGTTGCGCGAGCGAGGTCGTTAGATCGTGCTGGCCGCAGGTGGTCCCCCTTGACTACCGATCACGATCCGCGCCAGTGGACTTCCCTGCGGGAGCCCGACCGTGCCACCCAAGCGGCGAATCAAGTGCCGGTTCTCGAAGTCGGTCAAGAGGCGGCTTAACTGCTCGGGCGCCACATCGATTGCTTCAGCCAGTTCCCGCTTTGTGAGCGGGAGCAGCGGCCGCAGCGCAGCGGCGTCGGCTCGGAAGCCGGCCTTGAACCACTTCACCAGCAGCCGCTTCAATCGCTGCCTGCGGTCTCGAGAGCAGAGACAGTCGACCAGCAGCGCCATTTCGTGGAGTTCATCCGACAACATCTCCTGAATCTCGGCGCCAAGCTCCAGGTCCACCGCCCGGGCGCAGCGAAAAGCAGCGATGTCCGCCCGCTCAACCAGGCATTCCGTCAACGCATAGGCGCTGACGGGGTATCGGCGATTCAAGACCGCGCTCGATACGCCAACCAGCCAATCGGGTGACCGCCAGCCCACGAGCAGGGCCCGGCCGACTTCGCAGCGCGTCAGTTTCACAAATCCAGACCTGAGTCGCCACACCGCAACAGCGCCGTCGTCCTGGCGGAAGAACGAATAGCCTAGTCTCACGAGAAAGGGTCTAGAAAACAGGCCATCTTTCGGCGCCACGAACGGCGCGATCCTGTTCGATGAAGCCTGCGGCATCTTCACATCCCAGGTGTGCGTTCACTGCTGGCAGCCAGCACTTCGTCGACAACGCGCTGGATGAATTCCACTGGAACGGCCCCGGAAAAGCGCCTCTTCACTTCCACATTGCCGTCGCCGGTGCTGAGCCCCACCAGGAATGTCGGCGTCCCATTGATCAAGTACGAACCCGCTTTTTGTACGTCGCGTCGCAGCGTCTGATTGACCTCGACGTCGTCGAGACAACCGGCGAACTTCTTGGGGTCAAGCCCGATCCCGTCAGCTAACTCCAAGAGCTTCGAGTCCTCCAAGCTCTGCCGGTGTTCGAACAGGAGATCGTGCATTTCCCAGAACTTGTCTTGCTCACGGGCGCATTCCGCCGCCGTCGCCGCGCGAAATGCCGCCGGATGCAGCGTCTCCAGCGGTAAGTGTCGAAACGCCAGGAACAGCTTCCCGTCTGCCAACTCTTCGAGACGGGGCTGGACCTGAGTTGCGAAACGAGCCGAGAACGGGCACTGGAAATCGGAGTAGACGATCACGGCCACGGGCGCTGCTGGATCCCCTCGCACAGCCGCTCCGGCGATGGAGACTGGTTCTGGCGGAACCGGTGGCTCGGGCCGCGGTGACGTTCGTTGAGGAGCTGCTGCCGTCTGGACGCGGCTGCCTGCGCGTGTCTGCCTTGATAGGAGCTGCCAGAGAAGGACACCGCATGTCGCGATGATAAGGATCACGGCAATCAATTCCAACGAAGTCTGCAGACCTCGATGGAGTCGGCGCCATCGCACGCGAGAATGTGACATCCCGACACCTCGATCCGTAAGTGGCAGGTGCGACTACTGGAGGGGAGGCCAGTATACGCTCACGGGCCGTTCTGTGTTTGACTGCAGTCAACCCTCGCTCGACTGCGCCCAGTAGGTCAAACAGCAATGGCCAAGAGCCGAAGCAAGGCCGGTTCAAGGCTCTGTTGACAACCGTGAAATACTCCCGTACCGTGTCAGCCCGTGAGAGTGCTCGTTAGGCGATCGAGCAGCCGCACCGCCGGCCCGACGCTGGTACCTCTTCTAGCAGGTCTCGTTGTTTTTCCTTCGATCGCTTACGGGCAGATCCAATCGTCGCGTTCCAACATCGGGGCCGGGATTAAGCTCGGACCAGTGTTCGGAACGATGACCACCACGGATAACTCCGACGTGTTTCGCTACCGCACGGGCTTCCTTGGGGGGCTGTTCCTCGGCGGCAACGCCGATGGTCGGCTCGGCCTCACCGCCGAGATCCTCGCTGGCCGCAGGGCGCCGGAAAACGCCAAGACAGGCGGACGAGAGGTATGGACCGCGTGGGGATTCCAGATCCCAATTGGTGTGCGGTTCAACCTCACGCCGCCCGCTCGCAGTCGTGTCAACAGCTACGCGCTGGCGGCGCCGGCTCTTGAAGTCCTGTTCAGCCGGACGGAGTTCGCCGGCGGACTCCTCGTTCGCCGGACGCTCGACACCGATCTCGTGCTCATCGGCGGAGTCGGCCTGGAAGTCCGGCCATTCCTCGTCGAGGTGCGCTACGCCCAGGGGCTGCGCAATCTCGGCACCGAGCGAGCCCCGCTCGTGACCGGAACGATCCGATCACGAACGATCAGTTTGCTGTTCGGCTATCGGATCCAGTGAAGGAACGGGTAGAACTCGCGCGATGCAGCGCAACCATGAAACGCGAACGCACGAAGGCGCGATTTCGAGGGTCAGCTCCCGGAGGCCTGAGCGCGTCACACCAAGTGCCGTCGAGCGTAGCTGATTGTGGTGGCCTGCACCTGGCCCCGACGCAGGCGATAGGCACGAACCTCCGCGCGCCCCGCCCGGAACCCGACGATGACGTGGATCCACTCCGGATAATGCGCGTGCTCGACGTCTCTCGGCGACGGCTGTGCAGGACCCGCCGGATGCGAGTGGTACACGCCGACGATCTCGATCGCAGGGGACAGGCGGCGCAGCGTCCGCCGCAGCTCGATATGCGCTGCATCGTCCACGCGATACTCCGCCGCTGGATTGGCGGCGACATTGGCCGTCGGACACGCACACTGAACGCGATTGCCCCGGCCGAGCAGGAACCCGCAGCACTCGCGCGGCCGCTCGCGCCGGGCGTGCGCGACGATCGCCCGCCGCACGGCCGGCGGCAGACGCACGGCTCGCCTCGTTCGGCTCACGATCGCAGTTCCGGAAGATCCCGGTAGAGGTCGAGCGCCTCCGGATTGGCGAGCGCCTCGCGATTCCTGACCTCTCGGCCGTGCAGCACATCGCGCACCGCCAGCTCGACGATCTTCCCGCTCTTGGTGCGCGGAATATCGGCGACCTGGACGATCCGCGCCGGGACGTGGCGCGGCGAGGTGTTGGTGCGGATCTGTGTCGCGATACGCTTCCGCAGCGCGTCGTCGAGCTGCGCGCCGGCGGCCAGGCGCACGAACAGCACGATCCGCTCGTCGCCGTCCCACACCTGCCCCACCGCGAGGCTTTCGACGATCTCCGGAAGCTGTTCGACCTGGCGGTAGATCTCTGCTGTGCCAATGCGTACGCCACCGGGGTTCAGCGTCGCATCGGATCGCCCGTAGATGATCATCCCGCCATGCTCGGTCCACCGCACCCAGTCGCCGTGACACCATACCCCTGGAAAGCGCGCGAAATACGCCTGGTGGTACTTGCGGCCGTCGGGATCGTTCCAGAACGATACCGGCATCGAGGGGAACGGCGATTTGCACACGAGCTCGCCCGGCTCCGTAGCCAGCGGCTGTCCGGTTGAATCGAAGACATCGACGTCCATGGCGAGGCCCGGCACCTGGATCTCGCCGCGCCAGACCGGCAGCGTCGGATTGCCGCCGACGAAACACGACACGATGTCGGTGCCGCCCGAGATCGACGCGAGGTGGACATCGCGCTTGATGTGCTCGTACACGAAATCGAAGCTCTCCGGCGCGAGCGGCGATCCGGTGGACGTGATCGTGCGCATCGTCTCGAGCCGATGCGTCTCGCGCGGCCTGACCCCCGACTTATTGACGGCATCGATGTACTTCGCCGAGACGCCGAACAGCGTGATGCCCGCCCGGTCCACCAGCTCGAACAGCCGATGCGCGTCGGGATGGAAGGGAGCGCCGTCGTAGAGGACGATCGTCGCATCAGAGGCGAGCACCGTGACGAGCCAGTTCCACATCATCCAGCCGCACGTCGTGAAGTAGAAGACGCGGTCGCCGGGCCTGATGTCGCAGTGCAGCTGGTGCTCCTTGAGGTGCTGCAGCAGCGTGCCGCCGGCGCCGTGCACGATGCACTTCGGGATGCCGGTCGTGCCGGACGAGTACAGGATGGAGAGCGGGTGGTTGACCGCGAAGCGCTCGGTGAGCGGGGCCGGTTCGCCCGAATCGAGCCAGTCATCCCACCACACGAATCCGTCGGCCGCCGCGGTTCGGGACGCGCGTTCTGACGGAATCACCACCACACGCCTGACCGCTGGCAACTGGCGAGCGACCTCGAGTGTCTTCTCGAGATCGTCGAAGGTCTTGCCGCCGTACTGGTGGCTCTCGACCGCGACGAGCATCGCCGGTTCGATCTGGCTGAAGCGATCGAGGATGCCGCGAACGCCGAAGTCCGGCGAGCAGGAGGACCAGACCGCGCCGATCGCGGCGGCACCGAGCGCCGCGATGATTGCTTCAGGTACGTTGGCGACAATACCGCCCACCCGGTCCCCGCTGCGGACGCCCGCCTGCCGCAGCGCGCCGGCGGCGCGAGCCACCTCGCGGCGGAGGTCGGCACGCGTCAGGGTGCGCGTCCGTCCGTCTTCGGTCGTCGCGTCGATGGCGATCGCTTCGTCGCGCCCGCGCAGCAGGAGGTTCCCGGCGAACCCCAGGCGCGCGTCCGGGAAGAAGCGCGCGCCCGGCATGCGATCGAAATCGACCACAACCCGCTCGCCAGGGTCGCCGATGACGCCGGCGAACGCCCACATCGTGGACCAGAAGGCCGCCGGATCCTCGATCGAGCACCGGTGCAGCGCGCGGTAGTCGCTGAGCTGGCGCCCCGCGCGGCGTTCGAGATCTCGTGTGAAGCGATGAAGATTGGACGACTCAATTCTCGCCCTGTCCGGTTGCCATATCGGAGTCATCGTCGCTCACGTGTGTGACTGTGCGACTGGTGTGACTGTGTGACTACGAGCCTTCCTGGCCACCTGACAAGCGATTGTAGTCACACCAATCGAACAGTCACACCAGTCACACAGTGCGCTGTCGTGTCTGTGCCTGGGCGAATGCCGCGTCGAGCTTGCGCGTATCGGCGTCGAGGAGCGGCTCGAGGTG
>Ga0268386_10002145_pt1 | contig 13888 bp, 12 predicted proteins | sample RVTome_15_FD_200260 | JGI IMG/M metagenome (GOLD analysis project Ga0268386, IMG submission 200260) | Soil microbial communities from uranium-contaminated site in the Upper Colorado River Basin, Wyoming, United States - RVT150D86... ...
CACCCCGAGGGCCCACACGTCGCAGCGCGTGTCGACCGGCAGCCCACGCAACTGCTCCGGCGCCATGTAAGGCGGGGTTCCCAGCGTAGCGCCCTGCTTCGTCAACGCGGACCGCGGAGGCGCTTCTTCTCTCGCCGCCTCGTCCGTCAGCTGCTTGGCGAGGCCAAAGTCGAGCACCTTGGCGCGGCCGTCCGGGGTAATGATCACGTTGCCGGGCTTTAGGTCCCGATGCACGATCCCGTGCTCGTGCGCACAGGCCAGCGCGTCGGCGATCTGCGTGGCGTAGCGCACGATCTGCTCGACAGGCAACCCGCCGGGCGGAATCAGCTCGCTGAGCGTCTGCCCGTCCAGCAGCTCCATGGCGATGAAGATCCGGCCGTCCGCCTCGCCCACCTCATAGATGGTGCAGACATGAGGGTGATTCAAGGCGGCCGCGGAGCGCGCCTCCCGCAGCAACCGCGCCCGGGCGTTCTCGTCGCCGATGACGTCCGCCGGCAAGACCTTGAGGGCGACGTCGCGGACCAGCAACTCGTCGTGCGCACGGTAGACCTCTCCCATCCCCCCGGAGCCCAGCAACCCGACGACGCGGTAGTGGGAGATCAGGAAGCCGGTCCCGAAGCGTGGGCCTGGGCCCGCCTCGAGGTAGCCGCTCGGCATCCCCTTGTCGGCGGCTAGCAGCGACTCGACTTCACGGCGCAGCACGATGTCGACGCCGCACAGCTGCGTCAGCCACGCAGCGCGCTCTTCGGCCGCCACCTTCCGCGCCGCCAAGAAGACCTGCTTGACCCGCAGGAAGTCAGCCAATCGCCATTGCCTCCTGGCCCCGCGGGCAGGTGTTGCCCGCGCGCATCCTATACCGGCTGCTGAAGCGGGCCGGCCGGCGCTGGTCCAGATGGCGACGTTCGCCTGGCTCGGCGTGCTCATGGGTCGGGTCCTGGACTGGGGGGATCTCGAGAGCGTCTTTCTCGGCACCTCGGCGAGCTCCTCCCGCGCCTCGGCGCGCTGATGCGGTTCACCGTCGAGGAAGCCTCCGGCGCCGCCGGGCGAACCCTCGCGGCGGTCAACCTCCGCGGTCGCACGCGCGCCAGCGTCCTGGCCGTGCGGCGGCGCGGAGAGGTTCACGCGCTGCCCGGGGGCGACTGGACCCTGCAGCCGGGCGACGAGCTCGGCCTGACAGGCTCGCAGGAGGCGGTGACCCGCGCCGTCGAGGTCCTGTCGGCCGCCGACGGCTCGTCCGGGTGTTGAGACCGGCCTGGCCGGCGCCCCGGTGTCGGGTCAGCGAGCCGCCCGCAGCGTGCTCACCTCGGTGACCACCACGTCCATCCGCACGTCGTGCTCCTCGACCGGCAGGGCGTCGACGATCTGTAGCTCGTAGGCCAGGCCGACCTTGGGAAAGGCCCGGCCGGCGAGGAAGCGGTCGAAGTAGCCGGCACCATGGCCGAGGCGGTAGCCGCGGCGGTCGAACGCGAGGCCCGCGACCAGCGCGACGTCCAGGGTCTCGTCGATCTCCTCCGGCGCCAGCTCGGGGGTCCCTCGGCGGGGCTGGCGCAGCCCGAAGGGGAGCGTCTCGAGGGCGCAGGGGTAGCGGTGGACATGGAGGTGTGGGTCGCCCGCGGCGGCGCGGGGAACGTAGACGTCGCGCTCGTCCGCCTGCAGCCGTGCGACCAGTCCCCAGGTGTCGAGCTCGGCGCCGAAGGAGAGGCAGGCGAGAAGCCGGCGGGAGGTCGCCACCTCCGGCAACGCCAGCACCCGCTCGCTCACCGCGCGAGCGGCGGCGCGGGCGGCCTCCGGATCGTGCCCGGCGAGCTTCGCCCGCATCTCCCGGCGGAGGGCCTTCTTGCGCTCTCGAGTCTCCATCTCCGGCGGCGATTCTACGGTCCCTCCGAACTCCCGGCCGCGGCGCGGAGCGATGGTATCCTGCGCTCCGTGCGCGGCCGCTTCCGTCTCCCGTCAGGGCTCCTCGTCGCTGCGCTCGCGACCCTGCCGCTCCTCGCCGCCGAAGAGGAGCCCTCCGGGCCGGCGATTCTCGAGCGGTCGACGGCGACCGTCGAGATGGACGGCCGGCGCTGGGCCGTCCCCTACTCGGTGACCTCGCTCGGTCCGCTCTTCTCCCTCCAGCCCGTGGTGGCCAGCCTCGGCGGCGAGCTCTCGATCGGACCGCTGGGAGCCAGTCACACGCTGGAGCTGGGCGGCACGACCTTCGTCTTCGGGCCCGGCTCGGGCGTGGTGACCGCCGGAGAGGAGATCATCGCGCTCTCGCAGCCGCCCGCGGCCACGCTGGAGGGGCTGCAGGTGCCGCTCGACCTGCTCCGCAGGATCTATGCCGACATGGCGGGCTACGAGATCCTCTGGGATGGCGGGAACAGGCGGCTCGCCATCGGCGAGCGTCGGCTGCAGCAGCTCCCGGTGGCGGTCGACGTCGTCCACCTCTCCGGAGTGACCACCGTGGTGCTGCAGTTCCCGAGCGAGCCGAGCTACCACATCAACCGCTCGGGTCGTCAGGTTCGCGTCCAGCTGGTCGGCGATCAGGCGCTGCTCCAGGGACGACCGGCGCAGCGCTCCCCCTTGCTCGAGCGGCTGGACTTCGCGCCCGAGGAGATCGTGCTGCAGCTGGCGCCCGGCGTGGCGGCAGACGACTACACCTTGGCGGGTCCCTTCCGGCTGGTCTTCGAGCTCTATCCCGGCGCAGAGACCGCTGCCGAGGCACCGACCTTCCGCCGTCCGCTCGACGACGGGCGCGAGGTGATCGTGCTGGATCCGGGCCACGGCGGGAGCGACACCGGCGCCATCGGCCCGGCCGGCACCCAGGAGAAGGACGTGACGCTCCGCCTCGCCGGCCTGCTGGCGGAGGGGTTGCGCGGCCACCTCCCGGTGCGCGTCGAGCTGACGCGCGACGAGGACGCCGAGCTGCCCCTGGCCACCCGCTCGGCGCTGGCCAACCAGGCCAAGGCGGACCTCTTCCTCTCGATCCACCTCAACTCGGCGCACGGCCCGAGCGCCCATGGCACCGAGACCTACTTCCTGTCGCTCGAGGCCAGCGACGAGCGGGCCGCGCAGGCGGCCGAGGACGCCAACCGCGCGGCGGGGGGCACCGCCGACCCGCTGACCGACCTGCAGCTCATCCTCTGGGACATGGCGCAGAGCCGCCATCTCGCCTCCAGCCAGTACCTGGCGAACCTCATCCAGGAGGAGCTCAATCAGGCGCTCGACCTGCGCGACCGTGGCGTCAAGCAGGCCCCGTTCTCGGTGCTCATGGGCGCCGCGATGCCCGCCGTGCTGGTCGAGCTCGGCTTCCTCTCGAATCCGGAGGAGGAGCAGCGCCTGCTCGACCCCGCGTACCAGCGTCAGCTCACCGACGCTCTCGTCCGCGCCGTCACCCGCTTCCGCGCCCAGCGCGAGGGCTCGACGACGGCGACGGCCGGCAGCCTGCAATGAGTCGCCGGACAGCGCTCGCGATCATCGGCGTCGTCCTCGCCATCGCCGGGCTGCTGGTGCTGCTGGCGCGTCGCGATCGCGGACCCTCTCCCGCCGGGCGGCCGGACGACGGTCCGAACCAGGCCGCCGGGCCGCCGCGCCAGGTCACCCTCTACTTCCCGGGCGACGGGGACCGGCTCGAGGCCGAGGAGCGCGAGATCCCCTCCGCGCTGCGGGGACCCGCCCTGGCTCGCCACGTCCTCGAGGAGCTGCTGTCGGGACCGGTCTCCGACGGCCTGTACCTGCCGCTCCCGGAAGGGACGACGGTCGATTTCGTGGAGCCCGCCGAGCACGGCACGCTCTACGTGAGCCTGGCGCCTCCGGAGGGCCACACGCCGCCTCGCTATGGCTCGCGGGCCGAGATCCTCGCCGTCTACAGCCTCGTCAACACGCTCTGCGCCAACCTGCCGGACGTCGACCGCGTCGCCTTCCTCTGGAACGGCGTCGAGCCGATGACCTTCGCCGGCAACCTCGACACCCGGAGACCGGTCTCCCCGGAGCCGCGCTGGATCCGGTCGCCCGGATGACGCCGATCGGGGTCTTCGACTCGGGTGTCGGCGGGCTGACGGTCGTGGCCGCCCTCGAGCGACGCCTGCCGGGAGAGTCGATCCTCTATCTCGGGGACACGGCCCGCCTGCCCTACGGCACCAAGTCACCCGCGACGGTCGTGCGCTACACCCGGCGCAACGTCGAGTTCCTCCTCGACCGCGGAGTCAAGGCCGTGGTCATCGCCTGCAACACGGCCTCCGCGTTGGCGCTGGAGGCGCTCGAGGCTGAGGCGCCGCCGGTCCCGGTCTGGGGCGTCGTCGAGCCCGGCGCGCGGCGGGCTCTCGAGGTCAGCCGCGGCCACGTGGGCGTCGTGGCGACCGAGTCCACCATTCTCTCGGACGCCTACGCGCGCACCCTGCGAAGCCTGGCTCCCGACCTCAGGGTCGAGAGTCTGGCCTGTCCCCTCTTCGTGCCCCTGGTCGAGGAGGGATGGCACGACGACCCCATCGCCGAGCAGATCGCCCACCGCTATCTCGACCCGCTGCTGGCCGCGGGCATCGACACGCTGCTGCTCGGGTGCACCCACTACCCCCTGCTCGTGCCCACCCTGCGCCGGGTGGTGGGCGACGAGATCCGGCTCGTCGATTCGGCGGAGGCAATGGCCGACGTGGTGGCGGCGGGCCTCGAGCGCGGCGGCCTGCTCGCGCCGGCAGGCGGTCCACTGGTCCACGTCTGCGTCACCGACGCCGGCGAGCGGTTCGCCAGCCTCGCCCGCAGCATCCTCGGCCGCGACAGCGTTTCCCTCGAGCTGGTCGACGTCTCCGGCTGACCGAGGTGGCGCGGTCTACAATGCGGGGATGAGCTCCGCGACGGACAGGCCCGGCGGCAGATCGCCTTCAGCCCTGCGCCCGGTGAACCTCGCGCTCGGCGCGATCAAGTTCGCCGAGGGCTCCGCCCTCATCGACATGGGCGATACCAGGGTGCTGACGACGGCGACGATCGAGCGCCGTGTCCCCCCTTTCCTGATCGACAGCGGCAAGGGCTGGGCGACGGCCGAGTACGCGATGCTGCCCCGGGCCACCTCGCGCCGGAACGCGCGGGAACGCAACACCGGCCGCCTCAAGGGACGCTCGGCGGAGATCCAGCGCCTGATCGGGCGCAGCCTCCGCGCCGCCCTCGATCTCGGCGCCCTCGACGGCCACACGCTCACCCTCGACTGCGACGTCCTGCAGGCGGACGGCGGCACGCGCACCGCTGCGATCACCGGAGCCTGGTGCGCGGCCGTCGAGGGCCTGGCGCGGGCGCTCCTGACGGGCGACCTCCAGCGCTGGCCCATCGTGCGCCAGGTGGCCGGCGTCTCGGTCGGCCTGGTCGAAGGCCGGGCCCTGCTCGACCTCGAGGCGGTCGAGGACCAGGGGGCCGACGTCGACCTCAACGTCGTCGCCGCAGACGACGGCACGCTCATCGAGGTCCAGGGCACCGGTGAGCGCACCACGTTCACGCGCGGACAGCTCGACGAGCTGCTCGACCTCGCCCAGCAAGGCCTCGCCGAGCTCTTCGAGATCCAGCGCCGAGCCGTCGCCCCGATCCTCGAGGAGGTTGAAGCCTCCCGCTCCCGGCGCTCCCGCAAGCCCGCCGCCCCGCGTGCCGAGAAGGACCTCTGGGGCCGGCCTTGACGTCGACCCTCAGAGGGCGGTGCCGCGGAGGTCGACCTGGACGGACGGCTGGACGCGGCTCGAGGTCGGGATGGTGACCTTGCCCTCGAAGGGGCCCTTGGGGACCGCGGAGCCCAGGGTCAGGACGAGGCGGTAGGTCTCGCCCTCGACGACCGGCTCGAGCCGCGCCTCGACCCCCGGCACGTCGACCGAGACCTCGCCCAGGTCGATCCGGCCGCCGCTGAGGTTCTTCAGCTCGACGATCGCCTCGTAGGGGCTGGTGAGATCGCGACGGCCCAACTCGAGGGCGGCGGGAATGGCGGAGACGGCGGGCCGCACATAGCCCGAGACCGGCACCTTGACCTCGCGGCTGCCCGGATTGTTGGTCGCCACCGTCACGTAGTCGGCGAACGAGCCCTGCGGGGCGTCGGCGGCCAGGGAGATGGTCAGCACCCACTGCCGTCCCGGTCGGCCGTCGCGGCGCTCGCCCTCCCTCGCCTCCCGCACGTCGACGTCGACGAACGGGTAGGGAGAGCGCACGCCTTCGACGACGAAGTCGCCCTCGGTCTCCTGCCAGACGAGCTGCTCGGCGGGCTCCACGCTCTGGCCGAGGACCGTCAGGAAACGGGCGTAGCCGGGATCCACCTCGACGAGGGCCCGGACGTTGGCCTTGACGACCAGGATGATCTCCGGCGCCTCGGCGTCGTTGGTGAGCACCCGGATCGACTTGGCCACCGCCCCCTTCAGCTTGCTGGTGTCGACGACGACCGCGACCTCGCCGCTTCGCCCCGGCGCGATCTGGCGATCGTACTCGGCCACCGTGCAGCCGCAGGTCGCCTGCACCTCGACGATCTCGAGCGGCTGATCGCCCTGGTTGGCGATCGAGAAGGAATGCTCGACGCTGGCGCCGCGAGCAACCGTGCCGGCGTCATGGATCGACTCCCGGACGACCGCCTGGGGCGCCGCCGAGGCATCCGGGGCAGCCGCCAGGAGGGCGATCGTGGCGGAGAGCAGCGCGGCGCTGGAGCGGTTCGGCATGACGGATCGACCTCGCCGCCCAATGCTACACTCCTCTTCCCCTGCCACCAAGGCAGCGACGCAGACCGCCAGGGCCCGTGGACATCCATCTCATCGCCATCGGCGGCACGGGCATGGCGCCTCTGGCCTGCCTGCTCGAGGAGCTGGGCCACCGGGTCCGGGGCTCAGACGGCCCTCTCTACCCGCCGATGAGCACCATGCTCGCCGACGCCGGCATCGTCCCCCTGGTCGGGTTCGACGCCGCGCACCTGCACCCGGCTCCCGATCTCGTGGTCGTCGGCAACGCGGTACCACGTCAGAACGCCGAGGCGAGGGCCGCCGAGGAGCGGTCCCTGCCGATCGCCTCGATGCCGCAGGCCGTGGCCCGCTTCCTGCTCGCCGACCGCGATCCACTGGTCGTCGCCGGCACCCACGGCAAGACGACGACCACCGCTATGGCGGCCTGGGTCTGGGAGCGCGCCGGAACCGATCCGGGCTACCTCATCGGCGGCGTGCCCCAGGACCTCGCACGGAGCTTTCGCCTGGGACACGGGAGTCGCTTCATCATCGAGGGCGACGAGTACAACGCGGCCTACTTCGACCGCGGTCCCAAGTTCCTGCATTACCGCCCGCGGACGCTGATCCTGACCAGCGTCGAGCACGACCACGCCGACCTCTACCCCGATCCGGAGGCCCTGCGCTCCGCCTACCGCCGGCTCGTCGCCCTGCTGCCGGCCGACGGCCTGCTGGTCGCCTGTGGGGACTCGCCCGCCGTGCGCGAGGTCGCCTCGGGCGCCCGCTGTCCCGTGACCTACTACGGGCTGGCCGCCGAGAACGACGTGCGAGCCGAGGCCGGCTGGTCCTCGACCGCCGAGGGCCTGCTCTTCACCGTCGAGGGGACCGAGGTCCGGATGCCCGTCTCCGGACGTCACAACCTCGCCAACGCCCTGGCCGTCTGGGCCGCGGCCCGTGCCGACGGACTCGACCGCCGGGTCGTCGCAGCCTCTCTCGGCGCCTTCCATGGCGTTCGCCGCCGCATGGAGGTTCGCGCCACCGCGGGGGGCGTCACGGTGGTCGAGGACTTCGCGCACCATCCGACCGCCGTCCGGGAAACGCTGCGCGCCCTGGCCGAGCGCTTTCCCACCCGGCGGCTGCTCGTCCTTTTCGAGCCGCGGAGCCTGACCGCAGGACGCTCGTTCTTCTTCGACGCCTACCGGGAGGCCTTCCGGGCGGCCGATCGAGTCTTCCTGGCGCCGATCTTCCATGCCGGTCGGCTGGCCGAGGACGAGCGGCTCGACATCGACCGGCTGGCCGCCCTGCTCTGCACGGACGGCACGCCGACCCTGCTCGCGGGCGACCTCGACGAGCTGGCGGCGACGGTCCTGGCCGAGGCCCGGCCGGGCGATGTGGTCGTCACCATGTCGTCGGGCAGCTTCGAGGGAATGCCCGGACGCCTTCTCGCCCGGCTCGCCGACTGACGGCGCGGTCGCCTGGCGCCCGGAGCCGCTCCGAAAGGGCCGAAGGGACCCTTCCGGCGGCCGGGAGACCCGCCGCCGTGTGGTACCATCGGCGCCGTTCGGTTTCCCACCCACGTCACCTTCTCGAGGCTCTCGTCGATGAGTTATCCCGGCAACTCGAGCCTGTCGGAAGACATCCGTCAGCGCGTTCTCAGCACCTTTCGGCAAACCGCCGCGCTGGCCGAGGAGGGGAAGCGCGAGGAGGCCCTGCTCGGCTGCGAGTTCATTCTCCGGCTCGATCCGGGCTTCGACCCGGCGCGGGCTCTCCAGTCCCGGCTCCAGACCGCGACCGGCGCGGTGGACGCCGGGGACCTCCTCGCCCTGCTCGACGGCGAGGCGCCCGCCGCGGAGGGATGGGACCTGGCCGAGGAGCTCACCGACCTCATCGAGCGACGGGACCTGCGCAACGCGATGAAGCTCGTCGAAGAGAACGCCGAACGGGTCTCCGGGGACGAGGGGCTCAAGCGCCTGGCCCGCACGGCGCAAGAGCGCCTCGAGGCGCAACCCTACGTCCAGTCCTTCCTCGAACGGGCGGCCGCCCTGCGTCAGGAGGGCAAGGCCGAGGCGGCCGAGGCGGCCCTCACCAAGGCACGCCAGCTGGACCCCACCCATCCGGAGCTGGCCGCGGAGAAAGAGGCCGGGCCGCCGGCGCTCGACGCCGAGGCCCGGGGCGATGGTGGCAGCGAGGACCGGATCGAGCGTCTGCTCGCCGAGGGACAGGAGGCCTTCGCCGCCAGGCGGTATCAGAGCGCCATCGACTCCTGGTCGCGGATTTTCCTGATCGACATCGACCATGGAGAGGCCAACCGGCGTATCGAGGAGGCTCGCCGCCTCAAAGCGGAGGTGGAGCGTCAGGTCGAGGAGCTCTACCACGAGGCGCTGTCGCTCTGGGAGCTCGGGACGATCCCCAAGGCCCGCCAGGCCTTCGAACGGGTGCTCGAGCGCGATCCACACCACCTCGCCGCCAAGGAGTACCTCGAGCGAATCGACCAGGGCGAAACGCCGGAGCCGACGGTCGACGAGCCGGCCGAGCCCTTGTCGGCAGCCACCCCGGCGACCGAGCCCACCGTGCCCACGGCGCGCCGACCGGCCGCGACCCCTCGACCGGCGGAACGGCCGGCGCCGCCCGCCGCGAAGCGGCGCTTGCCGGGACTTCCCCGGTCCGCCTTCTGGTTGATCGGCGCCGTGGTCCTGCTCGGCGTGCTGGCCGCCGCCTGGCTGCTCTACAGCCGGCGCGATGGTCTCTTCCCGAACTCGGCGACCGCAGAGAGCGTCCAACCGGCCGATGTGCTGGCGCCGGCCCGGGCGCTGCAAGCGCAGGGCGAGACCGCCCAGGCCATCTCTCGGCTCCGCGCCGTGCCGGAAAGCCACCCCCAGCACGCGGAGGCCGGGTCCCTGATCGCCCAGTGGGAGACCCTGCTCGAGGAGCCCGACAGCGCCCCCTCGGAGGAGGACCTGGCGCGGCGGATCGACCTGATCGAGGCCGCCCGCGCCGCCGCCGCGGCGGATCGACACGCCCAGGCCCTCGACCTCCTGGAGGAGGCCGCCGCCATCGAGCCCCTGGGTCCCGCCGCGGCCGAGCTGGCGGCCGCCAGCCAGGAGCAGCTCGAGGAGCTCGGACCGGCGATCAACCGGTTCCGACAGGGGGACTGGGAGTACGCTCTCCCCGACCTCTGGCGAGCGCGTGAGGCCGATCCCGGGAATCGAACCGTCGAGCGCCTGATCGTCGACTCCTACTACAACCTGGCGGTGCGCGACCTGCAGCGCCGGGACGTCGGCCCGGCGGGAGAGAAGCTGACCGAAGCCGCGAACCTCGCCCCCGAGGACGCCGACGTTCAGCGCCTGCAGCGCTTCGTCGACCAGTACCGCGGTCGCTCGGTTGACCTGCGGTACCGGATCTTCGTGAAGTACCTGCCCTTCCGATGAGCTACGAGGACCTTCCGCTCTTTCCCGAGGCCGACGCGGGCCCCGGAGAGGAGGACCGACGCCGACCGCCCGGTGGCGCGGACGCGCGCCGACGCCCCACGACGCCCGCAACGGAGCCGGTCGCCGGGGCGCGTCGGGATCCGGTGCCGCCCCGGACCTCGCCGTCGTCCGGCCCGGTCATCGGCCCTCGCTGGCGCGCCGCCCGCTTCACCGAGCGGATCGCAGCCGGCCTGGTGGACTGTCTCGCCCTCGGCGCCGCCACGGCGATCGTGGCCCTGGGAGCCTCCCTGGCCGGCGCACGACTGGCGGCCGACCGTTGGCCACCCCTGAGCCTCTTCCTGGTCGCCTTCTCGTTCGCCTACACCGCCGTGCCGCTGGCCTTCTGGGGCCAGACGCCGGGGATGGCCGTGCTGGCCCTCATCGCCCGCCGCCCCGGGCTGGCGCCGCTCACCTTCCGGCAAGCCGCCGTGCGCTGGCTGGCCGGATGGGTCACGGTCCTGTTGGCCGGGCTGCCGGCGTTGCTGGCCCTCACCGGCGCCTCGCTCGCCGACCGCATCTCCGGATCGGCCACCCTGCGCAAGCTCGCCTGAGGCGCTCCCGACCACGCGGGCGCTCACTCGGCCGGGCTCTCGACCGTGGGGGCCCCGATCCCGAAGAGCGCTGGGACGTCCGGCTCGGAAACGCGGCGCACGGGCGGGCGCATCTTCGGTGTCTGCGCGATGTCCAGATTGACGGCATGGAGCAGGAGATCGAACGCCATGAGGAGGGGCAGCACGGCGAGGAGCACGGTGCCGCTGGTGGCCGGCGCACCGGTCGCGATCGATCTCCACCAGTGCAGCCCACCGAAGACCAGCCCGAAGGAGCCGAGCAACCCGCCGGCGCCGAGATAGGCGGCGATCGGTGAGACGTCGTAGACGACGTAGCGCAGGAAGACGCGCCTGAGGAACATCCAGATCAGCTTGGGAGGGAACGACAGCATGACGCGATGCAGCTTCATGTTCGAGGTCTCCGTGCCGTAGACCGCCGGCATCGCGACGTCCGCGACGGCGAATCGCTCCACGTTCAGCAAGCTGAGCATCGAGTTCTCGAAGGCGTAGCCACGCTCGACGCGGTCCAGCGGCAGCGCCCCGAGCGCTCGCGCGGTGATGGCCACATAGCCGTTCTGGGCATCGAAGACGTGCCAGTACCCGGAGGCCAGCTTGGTGAGGAACGTCAGCGCCACGTTGCCCCACAGCCGCTTCCGGGGCATGCGCGCCAGATCCCGCAGATGGCCGAAGCGGTTGCCCTTCGCGTAGTCGGCCCGCCCTTCGACGAGCGGGCGCAGGAGCCCCGCGAGGTGGATCGGATCCATCTGACCGTCGCCGTCCAGCTTGACGACGAAGTCCGCCTCGAGGGCCTGCGCCCGCCGGAACCCCGTCACCATGGCCGCGCCGACGCCCTGGTTGCTCGGATGCCGGATCACCTCCAGGCCCTCGCGCCGATCGAGCAGCGCGCACACTGCCTCGGCCGTGCCGTCTCGGCTGCCGTCCTCGACGACGAGCACGTGGCGCACCCAGGTCGGCACGGCGGCGACCACCCGCGCGATCTCGCGCTCGACGTTGCAGGCGGGAATCACCACGGCCACCCGCAGGGCGGGCCGTCCGGTTCGGACGTCGGCTTTTCGCTCGTCGTGTCGCACCGCTCTCCTATCGGCGCAGCCGCGCCGCCTCCTCGGCGTGGTGGCGGGCAGCGGCCTCCTTCCCCTCCCAGCCGCGGTAGGTCCTGGCCAGCGCCTGGTGCAGGTACCAGCGGTCGGGCTTGAGCCGCAGGGCATCCTCCAGCAGGCGCACGCGCTCGCGCAAGGCCCGCGGCGTGGCCGCGTCGCCTCGGCGGTCGAAGGAGACCTCCAGGCCGCCCCCGAACGCAAACCTGAGGGCGCCTTCCGCCTCGAGCCACCTCTCCAGCTCGGCACGGCCCCCCTCGGTCCTCACGCGGACCGCTCTCGGACGGACGTACCAGAACCGCCGACTCGTCCCGTGGAGCCGTTCGACCTTCTCCAGGGTGAGCGCTTCGACATCGAGGATCTCGTGCGGGCCGGCCCAATAGTAGCCAAGCAGCTCGGGCTTCCAGGCGACGACGGCATCACGACGGCGGACCTGCCCGGCGAGGAAGGCGGCCAGCCGCCGGTAGTCGGCGTTCTCCCGCGCGTAGTAGGCCGCCAGCGGCGGCGCGCTCGCCGCCGCCGCCGCCAGCGCGGCCAGGGCCAGCGCCACGAGCCGGCGCCGGCGGCTGGCGGCCCGCAGGCCGCCGGCCAGCCCGCCGGTGAGGGCCAGCAGCCCGGCGGCGACCAGCAGGAGGAGCTCCGGGAGCACGAACACGAGCCGCCGCGTCCCGAAATCGATCCGCGACAGATGGGTGAAGAGGGCCGTGGGCGCCAGGGGGAGGAGGACCCACGACAGCGTTCCAACGGCGTGCTCCGGCCGCCGGCGCCAGAGGGCCACGGCACCGGCGAGGGCCAGCAGCAGACCGGCCGCCGCGAGCCCCGTGTGCCGCAGGTCCCCGGTCAGCAGCTCCCGGGGCGCCTTCGACCAGAGGCTCCACGCGAGATGGCGGCGGGGCTCCTGCGCCAGGTAGTCGACCTTCGTCGCCAGGCCCAGGGATCGCCTGCCGAGGTCCCAGAGGAGGGGGGCCACCCAGCGCACGAGCCACGGCGACCAGCTCGCGGCGATCGCCAGGGCGACCGTCGCCAGGCGCCGGCGGCGACGGCGCAGGGCGGCGCGCAGGGCCCCCCACCCGAAAGCGGTGCCGTCCCACGCCGCCAGCACGGCGGCCAGGGCGACGAGGTTCGCCGCCACGAAGACCATGTAGAGATGGACGTAGAGCCCGACGCCGACCGTCAGGGCGAGCCACGTCCAGTCGGCCGTCTCGTCTCCCTCCCAGGCCCTCACGAAGAGCAGGTGCCCGAGGGCCGAGAGGAGGCAGAAGGCCGTGTAGCAATGCACCGACTGCGAGTGCTCGACCAGGAAGGGGGACAGCGTGGTCAGCACGCCGGCCACGGCACCGACCCTCCAGCCGGCCAGCCGACGGCCGAGGAGGAAGACCACGGGTACGATCGCCGTGCCGAAAACGACCGCCGGCAGGCGGTAGGCGAAGTCCGTGGTCCCCAGCATCCCGACGGCCCGCAGCAGCGCCACGTAGAGCGGCGCGTTGCCGAAGCTCAGCTCCATCGGCCGTTCTCCGGTCGCGAACCGGACCATGTTCATCTCGTCGCCCCAGAGGCTCTTGTCGTCCACGGCGCAGAGCCGCAGCGCCAGGGCCAGGCCCGTGAGCAGGCCGAGACCGACCCACGTCCCGGCGCGGCCCGCGCTCTGCGCGGGACCTGCCGTCGGGTTCGTCACCACGGGGACCTCGCGCGTCGGGCTCGTCAGCCGCGATCCGCCAGGCGCAGCTGCGCCCGCGCCCGCTGCTGGGCGCGGTCGCGGGCGGACTCCTCGGCCTCGTCGTGCACCGGCATCGAAAGCGCCTCGTCCAGGGCCCTCCGCGCCGCGCTCCGGTCCAGCTCCTCCGGGTCGCACGCCGACTCGGTGAGCACCGTCAGGCGATTGTCGACCATCTCGGCAAAGCCGCCGTCGACGTACCAGCCCCGCTCGCCCTCGGCCGTGCGCACCCGCGCCTCGCCGGCGGCGAGCTTGCAGATGATCGGGGCGCGATCGACCAGGAAGCCGATCTCGCCGTCCCAGGCCGGCAGCGCCACGAAGGTGGCGGCGTCCGTCTCGAGCACGGCGCGCTCGGGCGTGACGATCGAGCAGTGGAAGGTCTTGGCGGCCATCG
>Ga0268386_10002146_pt1 | contig 13888 bp, 7 predicted proteins | sample RVTome_15_FD_200260 | JGI IMG/M metagenome (GOLD analysis project Ga0268386, IMG submission 200260) | Soil microbial communities from uranium-contaminated site in the Upper Colorado River Basin, Wyoming, United States - RVT150D86... ...
ACGAGGTCGAGTCGATCCGCTCCTTCGACCCGATGACCCAGGGGTCGCGGCGCCGGATCGATGAGTCCCACCTGCCGCCCGCGTCCGAGTTCCTGCCGGCCGACGGCTGGGAGGCCGCGGTCGACCGCGCGCCCGCCGACCTGACCGACCTGCTGCGAGAGGATGCCGCGCGGCTCGCCCAGGGCGACCTGGCGGAGGCGGCCGAGACGTGGGCGGCGCTGCTCACCGGCGGTCCGGCCGCTGACCACGTCCCCGACGGCGCGCACCTTGTCCTGACCGATCTCGACGAGCTGCGCGCGCTGGCGGAGCAGCTCGACACGCAGGCCGCCGACCGCCGGTCCGGCCTCGCGGCCGCCGGCGAGCTGCCCGCGGACTGGCCGTTGCCCTACGACGCGGCCGGGACGCTGGAGGGGCTGGCCGGGCGCGCCGCCGAGCGGCTGGAGGAGCAGGCGGACGTCGAGCCGGGGTACGCGTCGCCACCGGCCATGCCGGGTCGCGCGGAGCGGGCGGGGGCCTGGCTGGTCGACCTGGCGGCGGCAGGACGCGCCGTGGTCGTGACCACCGACCAGGCGAGCCGCGTCGGCGAGCTGCTCGAGGAGGCCGGGCGTCCGCTGGCGCCGTCGGCCGAGCTCCGCCAGGCCCCCGCCCCGGGCGGCATCGGCCTCGTGCACGGCTCGCTCTCGTCGGGCTTCGCGCACGAGCCGAGCGGCCTGCTCGTTCTCACCGATCGCGAGCTGTTCGGGGCGACGCGCGTCAGGCGATTGACCGCGGCGAAGCGGGTCGTGACCCGCGACCTGATCGGCAAGCTGCAGCCGGGTGACCACGTCGTGCACGTCGACCACGGCATCGCCCGCTACGTGGGAATGACGCAGCGCACCTTCGGCGACGACGTGCGCGAGTACCTCCAGCTCGACTTCGCCGCCACCGACAAGATCTTCCTGCCGGCCGACCAGATCGGCCGCATCACCCGCTACTCGGGCGGACCGGCGCCGGCGCTCAGCCGGCTCGGCGGCACCGAGTGGGAGCGCACGAAGCGGCGAGTGCGCCGTGCGGTCGGGAACCTGGCTCGCGAGCTGATCGAGATCTATGCGGCACGCGAGTCGGCGCCGGGGTTCGCCTTCAGCGCCGACACGACCTGGCAACGCGAGCTCGAGGAGAGCTTCCCGTACACCGAGACGCCCGACCAGGCGCGGAGCATCGAGGAGGTCAAGGCCGACATGCTCCGCCAACGGCCGATGGACCGGCTCGTCGTCGGCGACGTCGGCTACGGCAAGACCGAGGTGGCGCTGCGCGCGGCGTTCAAGGCGGTCCAGGACGGCAAGCAGGTCGCCGTCCTGGTGCCGACGACCGTGCTTGCGCAACAGCACCTGCTCACCTTCCAGCGGCGACTCTCCGCCTTCCCGATCGAGATTGGGATGCTCAGCCGCTTCGTGGCGAAGAAGGAGCAGCAGCGGATCGTCGAGGGCGTGGCGGACGGGATGGTCGATATCCTCATCGGGACGCATCGGATCCTGTCGAGGGACATTGCCTTCGCCGACCTCGGGCTGCTGGTGGTCGACGAGGAGCAGCGCTTCGGCGTCGGCCACAAGGAGCGGATCAAGGCGATGCGCAAGGAGGTCGACGTCCTGACCCTGTCAGCCACGCCGATCCCGCGCACCCTGCACCTCAGCCTCGTCGGGATCCGCGACCTGTCGGTGATCGAAACTCCGCCGGAGGCTCGCCTGCCGATCCAGACTCGGATCGCGGAGGACGACGACGGCCTGGTGCGGGACGCGATCAGCCGCGAGATCGATCGCGGCGGGCAGGTCTTCTACGTCCACAACCGGATCGAGACGATCGAGGCGGCCGCCGAGCGCGTGCGGCGGCTGGTGCCCGGGGCGCGGGTCGCCATCGGTCACGGGCAGATGGCGGAGGGGATGCTCGAGCGGGTGATGCTCGACTTCAGCGATGGCCGGAGTGACGTGCTGGTGTGCACCACCATCATCGAGTCCGGCCTCGACATCCCGAACGCCAACACCATCATCATCGTGCGCGCCGACACCTTCGGCCTGGCGCAGCTCTACCAGCTCCGCGGCCGGGTTGGCCGATCCGACCGGCGCGCCCACGCCTATCTGCTCCACCGGCGCGGGATGCCGATGACGCCGATCGCCCGCAAGCGGCTGCACGCCATCTTCAGCGCCTCCGACCTCGGCGCCGGCTACCAGATCGCGCTCAGTGACCTCGAGATCCGCGGAGCCGGGAACATCCTCGGCGGCGAGCAGCACGGCTTCATGGCGGCCGTCGGGTTCGAGATGTACACCCGGCTGCTCGCCGAGGCCGTCGACATGCTGCGCGGCCGGCGACCCGCGCCGGAGCCCGCGGCGGTGCGCGTCGACCTGCCGGGATCGGCCTACCTGCCGGACGACTACATCGAGGATTCTGGGGCCAAGCTCGAGGCCTACCGTCGCTTTGCCCAGATGCGCTCGCAGGCCGATGCCGACGCGCTGCGCGCCGACCTCCGCGATCGGTACGGGCCGATCCCCTTGCCGGTCGAGGGGCTCTTCACGGCGGTGCGCGTCCGGATGACCGCCGAGGCCGCCGGCGTGCCCGAGGTTCGGGCCGAAGAGCGCCAGGTCACGTTCAAGTGGGCGCGGATGCCCGACCGCCGGCAGGTGAGCGTGACGCTCCAGGTGGCCGGCTTCCGTCCGGATACGGCGTCGAACCAGGTTCGCATCCCGGTGGCGGCCGGGCGGGATCCGGTCGACGTCGCCGTCCGAGCGCTCCAGGCGCTGGCGGCCGGTTGATGCAACCCGGGGCGGTGGCGCGGCGTTGGGGTGGCATGCGCCGCCTCGTCTCCCTTCTCTGCACTGCCCTGCCGCTGGTCGCCTGCAGCCCGGCGCCCAGCCCCACACCGTCGGTGCCGGAGCTCGCGTCCGGCACGGTGAGCGGGCACGGGCTGACCCTCTCGGTGACCGCCCAGCCGGTGGTCGTGGCCGCGGACCAGCCGATCTCGGTCGAGGCGGTCGTCACCAACGACGGTGCCGAGCCGATCGTCCTGTCCGGATCGGGCTCCGGATTCGTCTTCTTCAGCGTGACGCGCGTCGAGGATGGTCTGACCTCCGGCGAGCCGGTCATGACGGATGATTGCGCTCCGCACGTCCTGCAACCTGGCGAACCGGTGGTCGTGCCCTTCGCGAAGTCGGGCGCGTGGACCGAGGACGATCCGAATGCCGCCTTCCTGCGGACCTACTTCGCGGACCCGGAGCTCACCCTCCCCTCGGGCACCTGGCGGATCGACGTCTCGACCGCGGCCACCATCGGCGAGGGGTGCGTCGGTCCACAGCTGGACCTGGCGCTCACGCTGCCGGTGACGGTCACCGAGTAGCGGCCGCCACGTCGCCGCCGGTATACTTGGGCCTGCAAACGCTCGACCCGGAACGGGCGCACCCGTCCGGCGCCGACTTCGACCGATGCCGCTCCCGCCACCGAGGGGGACGCGGCCACGAAAGGAGGCGACCGTGACGTCCCAGGCTTCATTCGACCCCGCCGCTGCGCGAGCCACGCTGACCATCGGCGACCGCGCGTTCGACTACTTCCGGCTCGACGCGGCCGGCGCCGCCGACCTCGCGCACCTGCCCTACACCGTCAAGGTGCTGCTCGAGAACATGCTTCGCGGCGCGGCCACCCACCCGGACCTCGTGCGCCCCGCCGACGTGCGCGCGCTGGCCTCGTGGAATCCGGCGGAGCCCGGCGAGGCCGAGCTGCCGTTCATGCCGGCGCGGGTCATCCTCCAGGACTTCACCGGCGTGCCGTGCGTCGTCGATCTCGCCGCCATGCGGGACGCCATGGCCGAGCTGGGCGGCGATCCGTCGCGGATCAACCCGCTCGTCCCCGCCGACCTGGTGATCGACCACAGCGTGCAGGTCGACCAGTTCGGGACCGATGCCGCCTTCCTCATCAATGTCGAGCGCGAGTACGAGCGAAACGGCGAGCGCTACGCCCTCCTGCGCTGGGCGCAGCAGGCCTTCGCCGACTTCCGGGTCGTCCCGCCGGGCACCGGCATCGTGCACCAGGTCAACCTCGAGTTCCTCGCCGCCGTGGTCGCCGAGCGCGACGGCGTCCTGCTACCCGATACCCTGGTCGGCACCGATTCGCACACCACCATGATCAACGGCCTCGGCGTCGTCGGTTGGGGCGTGGGCGGCATCGAGGCCGAGGCGGCGCTGCTCGGTCAGCCGTGCTACCAGCCGATGCCGATCGTCGTCGGATTCCGCCTCGATGGAGAGCTGCCGGCGGGTGCCACCGCCACCGACCTCGTGCTCTACGTCACCGAGATGCTCCGCGCCCACGGCGTGGTCGGCAAGTTCGTCGAGTTCTACGGACCCGGGCTCTCTCGCCTCGGCCTCGCCGATCGGGCGACGATCAGCAATATGTCCCCGGAGTTCGGGGCCACGGCCACGATGTTCCCGATCGACGACGAGACGCTGCGCTACCTGCGCATGACCGGGCGACCGGATGACGTGGTGGCGCGGGTCGAGGCCTACGCGAAGGTGCAGGGCCTGTTCCGGACCGATGACGCCCCGGAGCCGGTCTTCAGCGAGTCGCTCAGCCTGGACCTGTCGACCGTCGTCCCCTCGCTCGCCGGGCCGAAGCGGCCGCAGGATCGGGTCGCGCTGACCGACCTGCGCGACAGCTTCCGCGCCGCCTTCCCCGACGGCATCGAGCCGGAGCCGTCGATGGGCACCGTCGAGGAGGCGAGTGACGACTCCTTCCCGGCCTCGGACGCCCCATCGTTCAGTCGTGATCAGCCTGAGCCGGAGCCCACGCCGGCACCGGCAGCGCCGCGGCCGACACGCGGCGCGTATCGGTCCGTGCCGGTCGAGCTGGACGGCGAGCGCATCGACCTCCGCACCGGGTCGGTCGTGATCGCCGCAATCACCTCGTGCACGAACACGAGCAACCCGACGGTGATGGTGGCCGCCGGCCTCCTGGCCCGGAACGCGGTGGCGCGAGGCCTGTCCACCCGGCCGTGGGTGAAGACCTCGCTGGCGCCCGGCTCCCGCGCCGTGACCGACTACCTCAGGGCCGCCGACCTGGTGGAGCCGCTCGATGCGTTGCGCTTCAACCTGGTCGGCTACGGCTGCACGACGTGCATCGGCAACTCCGGCCCGCTGGCGGAGCCGATCGCGAAGGCGATCGAGGAGAACGACCTCGTGGGCGTGGCGGTGCTGTCCGGCAACCGCAACTTCGAGGGGCGCATCCACCCGCTGGCACGCGCCAGCTACCTGGCGTCTCCGCCGCTCGTCGTCGCCTACGCGCTGGCCGGGCGGATCGACATCGACCTGTCGACCGAGCCGCTCGGGACCGATCCCGACGGCCGGTCCGTGATGCTCGCCGAGCTCTGGCCGAGCGCCGACGAGATCGCGAGCGTCGTCCTCAAGGCGGTGAGCGGTGAGGTGTTCCGGCGCAACTACGCATCGGTCTTCGATGGCGACGACCAGTGGCGTAACCTCCCCGTGCCGGCAGGGGACCGATACGCCTGGGATCCCTCCTCAACCTACGTCGCGCGCCCACCGTTCTTCGACGGGCTGGGCGACGGGCCGCGCGACCCGGACGACATCAGCGGCGCCCGGGCGCTTGCCGTGCTCGGCGACAGCGTGACGACCGACCACATCAGCCCGGCCGGCGCGATCGCCCGCACCTCGCCCGCCGGTGAGTGGCTCGTCGCGCACGGGGTTGAGCCGCGCGACTTCAACTCGTACGGGTCGCGGCGCGGCCACCACGAGGTGATGATGCGCGGCACGTTCGCGAACATCCGGCTGCGGAACCTGCTGACCCCGGATGTCGAGGGCAACGTCACCGAGCACCTGCCGTCGGGGGAGCGGATGAGCATCTTCGACGCGTCGGAGCGCTATCGCGCCGACGGGACCCAGCTCGTCATCCTGGCCGGCAGAGAGTACGGATCGGGTTCGTCGCGCGACTGGGCCGCCAAGGGGCCGATGCTCCAGGGCGTCCGCGCGGTCATCGCCGAATCGTTCGAGCGGATCCATCGGTCCAACCTGGTCGGCATGGGGATCCTGCCGCTCCAGTACCTGCCCGGCGAGAACGCCGCGTCGCTCGGGCTGACCGGGCGGGAGACGTTCGACATCGCCGGCATCGCCGATGGGCTGCGCCCGCACCAGGAGCTCACCGTGGTGGCGCACGGCGACGACGGGCGCGAGCGGCGCTTCCGGGTCATCTCGCGCCTGGACGGTGAGATCGACGTGACCTACCTGCGCAACGGCGGCGTGCTTCAGACCGTGCTCCGGCGCCTCGCCGGCACGTGACGCTGGACGGCGTCCCAGACCCGGTCGCCGCCCAGGTCGAGTCGGTGCTCCGCGTCCTCGATCGGGCGCTCCCGTCCGGCGCGCTCCTGGGCGCCTCGCTCTACGGTTCGGCGGTGTCGGGCGGCCTGCGGCCGGACAGCGACCTCGACCTCTTCGGCGTGCTGAGCCGGCGCCTCACCGATGCGGAGAAGGGTGCGCTGGTCGAGGGCCTCGTGCCCCTGTCGTGGCGTCGGCTCCGGCCGGCTGGCTGGCGGCCGCTCGAGCTGACGCTCATCGTCCAGGGCGACGTCCGGCCGTGGCGCTACCCGCCGCGGTTCGACTTTCAGTACGGCGAGTGGCTGCGCGACGCCCTCGTCGCCGGTGACCTCGCTCCGTGGCCGGCAGTGAACCCCGACGTCGCCATCCAGGTCACGATGGTGATCGCCCGCGGTCGGGCGCTCGCCGGCTCTCCACCGGCATCCTTGCTCGACCCCGTTCCGTACGACGACCTCGTCCGCGCCATGCGGGACGAGCTGCCGCCTCTCCTCGATGACCTCGACTCCGACACGCGGAACGTGCTGCTGACCCTCGCCCGGGTGTGGGCGACGGTCGCGACCGGTGAGCTCAGATCAAAGGATTCTGCGGCCGACTGGGCCCTTGCCCGGCTGGACGCACGACATCGGCCCATCCTCGAGCTGGCACGCGGTGCGTACCTGGGCGAAGCCAATGACGCGTCCTACGACCTGGTTGCGGCGCGCGGAGCGGCCAGCGCGATCGTCCGCCACCTGAACGCCGCATTGCCCCCGGCGGACGCATCGGTCTAGACTCTGCGAGCCACCGATTCCGCCACGCCGCACCGGAGTGCCCCACCAACGTGACCATCTCCAGCGCCGACGACCTGCGCGCCCTCATCCGCGAGGTTCCCGACTTCCCGAAGCCGGGGATCCGGTTTTACGACATCACCACCCTGCTCAAGGAACCCGATGCGTTCCGCGAGGTCATCGACCGCATGGCCGCCCAGGTGGGGGACACGAAGGTCGACGTCGTGGTCGGCATGGAGTCGCGGGGCTTCATCTTCTCGGCGCCGCTCGCATACAAGCTGAACGCCGGCTTCGTTCCGGTTCGCAAGCTCGGCAAGCTGCCGGCGGAGACGATCGAGGTCGAGTACGAGCTTGAGTACGGCACGGCGACGCTCGAGATCCACTCCGACGCCATCAGCAAGGGGCAGCGCGTGCTGATCGTCGACGACCTGCTGGCGACGGGCGGAACGGTGATGGGCACCATCGAGCTGGTGCGTCGCCTCGGCGGCGAGGTCGCCGGCCTGTCGTTCATGGTCGAGCTCTCGGCCCTGAAGGGACGCGACAAGCTCGACGAGTTCGACATCCACACGCTGCTCACCTACTGAGCCCACGAGGGACCGATACCGATGGCGGTCGCGGCAACCCAGCGGACCCGCGCTCGCGCCGTCAGTGAGCGGTCGGACATCGCGGCCTTCCTCCGCACCGATCGACGCTATGCCGCGTATGCCCTCGGCGACCTCGACGGACCGAACCGCGCCCGCGTGGCGTGGGGCATGGCCTACGACGACGCCGGGGACCCGACGGCGCTGGTGATGCATCACGAGGGCCTCGTGCCGCAGCCGCTCTTCCTCATGGGCGCCCCAGACGGCTGCCGCGCCGTCCTCGAGTCGATCCTCAAGCCGCGCGACGCGTACCTCCAGGGGCTCGAGCTCCACGAGGCGGCGCTCCGGGGCCTCTACGATCTCGACGCGCCGCTCAGCATGCTGCGCATGGTCGTCGACCGCGAGACGTTCGAGCCCTTCGCCGGACCGGCGGAGCGGCTGACCGCGCTCGACATCGACGACCTCAACCGGCTCTACCAGCTCGGGTTCCGCGCAGGCTTCCCGCCGTCCGTCGTGGAGGATGGCGTCTACTACGGCGTCCGGGTGCGAGGACGGCTGGTCAGCGCCGCCGGTACCCACGCGATCAACCCGCGCGAGGGGATCGCGGTCGTCGGCAACGTGATGACCCATACCGACTTCCGCGGGCACGACTTCGCGAAGATGGTGACGAGCGCGGTGACCAGCGAGCTGCTCGACCGCGTCGAGGACGTCGCCCTCAACGTCCATGCCGACAACGGCCCCGCGGTCGCGGCCTACGGCCGGCTCGGCTACCGTACCCATTGCCAGCTCATCGAGCGCCTCGCACGACGGCGCCATGGCGGCTGGGGGTTGATGCGACCGATACGAGAGGCGATGCGAATTCCGTGGCAACGAGAACCGAAGTGAAGCACGACGTCGCCGACATCGGCCTTGCCGATGCCGGACGGCTGAGAATCGAGTGGGCGGATCGGCAGATGCCGGTGCTGGCGGGCATCCGGGAGCGCTTTGCCGCCGAGCGCCCGCTCGAGGGCTGGAAGATCAGCGCCTGCCTGCACGTCACCGCCGAGACGGCCAACCTGATGCGCACGCTGGCCGATGGCGGAGCCGATGCGGTGCTGTGCTCATCGAACCCGCTGTCGACGCAGGACGATGTCGCCGCCTCGCTGGTGGCCCATTACGGCATCCCGACCTATGCGATCAAGGGCGAGGACCGCGACTCGTACTACGCGCACATCGGCGCGGCGCTCGACCACCATCCGCAGATCACCATGGACGACGGCGCCGACCTCGTGAACGAGCTGCACACGAAGCGCACCGACCTGCTCGACGGCGTCGTGGGCGGCACCGAGGAGACGACCACCGGCGTCATCCGGCTGCGGGCCATGGCGAAGGACGGCGTGCTGCGCTACCCGATCGTGGCGGTCAACGAGGCCCTCACCAAGCACCTGTTCGACAACCGCTACGGGACCGGGCAGAGCGCGATCGACGGGATCCTGCGCGCCACCAACATCCTGTTCGCCGGCTCGACGGTGGTCGTCGGCGGCTACGGCTGGGTCGGCCGCGGCATCGCCGCGCGCGCGCACGGCATGGGCGCGAACGTCGTCGTGTGCGAGGTCGATCCGATCCGTGGCCTCGAGGCCGCCATGGACGGCTACCGCGTGATGAACGCGGCCGACTCCGCGCGGGTGGGTGACGTGTTCATCAGCGGCACCGGCAACCTGAACGTGTGGGGTCGCGACCACTTTCCGGTGATGCCCGACGGCGCGATCCTGGCCAACGCCGGGCACTTCAACGACGAGTTCGAGCTTCCGGCCCTCGAGGAGCAGTCGGTCTCGTCTCGCGAGGTCCGGCCGTTCACGCGCGAGTACCTCATGCCGGACGGCCGTCGCATCTACGTCCTCGCCGATGGTCGGCTCGTCAACCTCGGCGCCGCCGAGGGCCACCCGGCGATGGTGATGGACATGAGCTTCGCCAACCAGGCCCTGGGGCTCGAGTGGCTGCGCGGGAACATTGACGGCCTCACGCCGGCGGTCTACGGCATTCCGGAGGACATCGACCGCGAGGTCGCGCGCATCAAGCTCGCGAGCATGGGGATCCGGATCGACCCGATGACGGCCGAGCAGAAGGCATACAGCGAGTCATACGCCTCGGGCACCTGATCGCCGGCGGATCTGGCGCGCATCGGCTGAGAAATAAAGGTTCTCCAGATGTGCGACCGTTCCTTTACCTGTACGGTACCGTTCATGGGGATGGCCCGGGGGGAGACTCGCGGCCACCGGCGCACCCACGGTGCCCGAGGGGAACCGTGGTCCGCGGTGGCCATCCCCGTCTTCCCACCCGCGGCGCCGGGGTGACCACCTCGTCCCCGGATCGGCCGGTGGGTATCATCGGACCCATGTCGCGCGTCAGCAGCCCCGTCTTCGTCGGACGCGCCCATGAGCTCACACGCCTGAGCCAGGCGCTCGAACAGGCCGTGGCCGGCCGGCCCGGCACCCGTCTCATCACCGGCGAGGCGGGCATCGGAAAGTCCCGGCTGGTCGACGAGTTCCTCGGTCGCGCCCGTGCATCCGACGCGCTCCTCCTCGAGGGCGACTGCCTGCCGCTGGGTGAGACCGGCCTCGCCTATGCGCCGTTCGTGGCCGCCCTTCGCCCGCTCGTCCGAACCCTCGACGCCGATCGCCTCGACCGGCTCATCGGTCCGGGCCGCGCCGAGCTGGCCCACCTGCTGCCGGACCTCGGTCCGCCTCCGGCGCGCGCAGCCCGGCCACCGGATGCCTCGCTGAGCGCCACCACGGCTCGTGCGCGGCTGTTCGAGATCATGTTCGGCGTCCTTCACCGGCTGGCCGAGGAGCGGCCGCTGGTGCTCGTCCTCGAGGACCTCCACTGGGCCGATGCATCGACCCGTGACCTGCTCCGCTTCCTCGTCCGGAACGCCCGCACCGAGCCGATCCTTGTGGTTGCGACGTATCGGTCCGACGAGCTCCACCGCCGCCACCCGCTTCGACCGCTGCTGACCGAGCTCCAGCGGCTTGAGAGCGTCGAGATCATCGAGCTGGCCGCCTTCGGCGAGGAGGAGGTCGCCGCGCAGCTGGCCGGCATCCGCGGATCACCGGCCCAGCCGGACCTCGTCGCGACCGTGCTGGCCCGCTCGGGTGGCAACCCGTTCTTCGCGGAGGAGCTGCTGGCGACCGGTGCCGCCGGCCTGGTCCTGCCTCGCAGCCTGCGCGACACGCTCGAGGATCGGGTGCGCCAGATGTCGGCCGACGCGCAGCACGTCGTGCGCGTCGCATCGGTCGCCGGCGCCCGCGTCGATCACCACGTCCTGGCCGCCGTCGTGGAGCTGCCGGCGGATCGCCTGGCCGATGGCCTGCGGGAGCTGATCGAGCACCACCTGCTGGTGGCGACCTCGCCGGACCAGGAGCCGGGCTACGCGTTCCGGCATGCCCTGGTGCAGGAGGTCGTCTACGGCGAGCTGCTGCCCAGCGAGCGCACGCAGCTCCACGCGGCTTACGCGACCGCAATCGCGGGGGGCGCCGAGCCGGCCGAGGGCGCCGGATCCGCCACCGCTGCCCAGGTCGCCCATCACTGGCTGATGGCCCACGACCTCGAGCGCGCGCTGCCCGCCGCCCTGGCGGCCGCACGGGCCGCTGCCGCCGGCTTCGCCTTCGCCGAGGCGCAGGGACTGCTCGAGCGGGCGCTGGAGCTGTGGCCGAAGGTCGGACGCGGCGCGCTGCCCGCGGGCCTCGATCGCATCGCGATCATCGCGGAGGCCGCCGAGGCGGCGGCGCAGGCCGGCGATGCCAGGCGATCGATCGACCTGGTGCGCTCGGCGCTCGCCGAGCTGGATCCGCGCAGCGACCCGACGCGGTCCGGCGTGCTGCAGCATCGCCTCGCGTGGTACCTGAACGAGGCCGGAGACTGGCAGGCCGGCGTGGCTGCCATGGAACGCGCCGTCGAGCTCATCCCGATCGACCCGCCGACGCCGGAGCGGGCACGCGTCCTCGCCGACCTGGCGCACTCGCTGATGGTCCGCGGGCGGTACGGCGACTCGCTCGCCCTCGGGGAGGCGGCGCTCGCGATCTCGCGGGCCGTGAACGCGCAGGTGGCCGCCGCGCGAGCGCTCAACGTCATCGGCCTCGATCTCGCCTGTCGGTCCGACTTCGAGCGCGCCATCCCGGTGCTGCGTGAGAGCCACGACACGGCGCTCGGCCTCGCCGACCCGCTGGCGATCTTCCTGACCGCGGTCGGCCTCGGCTGGGCGCTCGACGAGTCCGCGCGGCACGCCGAGGCGCTCGACCTGGCCCGGGTGACCCGTGACCGGATCCGGCACCTCGGTGCCGACGCGCGGTTCGGCGGCCAGCTGGCGTCCAAGGCCGCTCGTGCGCTCCACGACCTCGGTCGCTGGGACGAGGCGGCCACGCTGATCGACGAGACGATCTCGGCGGGCACGACCCAGTACGCCATCCGCTGGCTGCTCAGCAACCGGGTCCGCCTGTCCATCGCGCGCGGCCAGCTCGACCAGGCACGCGCCGACCTGGCGACCTACGAGGGCCTCGGCGAGCGGGTGATCGGACCGGACCCCGACATGATGCATCTGCGGCGCGCGGAGCTCGCCATCATGGCCGGCGAGCCGGCCGGTGCTCGTGCGCTCGTCCGCGAGACGCTCGACAAGCTCGCGGAGCCGGACCTCGACAGCGACGCGCGACTGCTCCTGCTGACCGGCCTCCGTGCCGAGGCCGAGGAGGCGGATGCCGCGCGTGCGGCCGGCGCGAAGGATCGCCTGGCGGCGGCGATCGCCAGCGCCGGAGAGCTCGCCGCTCAGCTCGACGTGCACCTCGAGCGCGTCACCGGGCTGGCGGCGCGTCCGTCGGCGGTCATCGGCGCGGATCGGGCACTGGCTGCGGCGCTCGTTGCGAGGACCGTCGGACGAGCCGATCCGGAGGCGTGGGAGCCGGCGGTGGCAGGGCGCCGATCGCTGGGCCGGCCCCACGAGCTCGCCGTCGTGCTCGCCGACGCCGCAGCAGCCTTCCTCGACGCTCGTCGGCGGAAGGAGGCAGAGAGCGCGATCGTCGAGGCGCATGCCATTGCCGCTGCGCTGGGCGCGGCACCGCTGCGCACCCGGCTCGAGTCGCTCGCCCGTCGGGCGCGGATTCCCCTGGAGGGCGTCGACACGCTCGACGACGCGGCGGACCGGCTCGGGCTGACCCGCCGCGAACGGGAGGTCCTCGCGCTCGTGGCCGACGGCCGCAGCAATCGCCAGATCGGTGAGCAGCTCTACATGGCCGAGAGCACGGCGGGCGTCCACGTCTCGAACATCCTCGCAAAGCTCGGTGTCACACGTCGCAGCGAGGCCGCCGCCGTCGCCCACCGCATGGGACTGTTCAGCGCGGGCTGACGGCGCGATCCGCGGCCGGGACGAGACGATCGAGGTGATCGATGAGCAGCCGCACCTCGTCCTCGGTGTTGTAGAACGCCGGTGAGCAGCGGACGATCCCCGGGCGGAAGTCCACGATGATCCCCTCGTCCGCCAGCGCGTCGACCACGGGCTTGGGATCCGCGACGCCGATCGGGACGATCCCACCGCGGGACGCGGCGTGCCGCGGTCCACGAACGACCAGCCCAGCGGCCTCGGCCAGTACGACGAGGAGGTCACCGAGATCGCCGGTGCGCTCGCCCAGCCGCCGGACGCCGATCTCACCCACGAGATCCATCCCGCCGCCCGCGATCGCGGCGCTCGGCATCGCCGGTGTCCCGAGCTCGTAGCGGCGGCCGTCCGGCGCAAAGGCCAGCTCGTCCACTGCGAAGGCAAACTGGCGGGCGCTGCTGAACCAGCCGGTCGTGGTGGGCACCAGCGCCTCGTGAAGGGCCGGTCGGACCCAGGCGAAGGCCGTCCCGCTGCCGCCGAACAGCCACTTCAGCGTCCCGGACGCGTAGAGATCCACGCCATCGGCCACCACGTCGGTCGGGACGATGCCGGTGGCCTGGTAGGCGTCGACGAGGAGCAGGGCGCCGCGCCCGTGGCACAGGTCGGCGAGCGGCCGCAGGTCGAGGCGCGCGCCGGTCGTGAAGTACACGTGACCGGTGGCAACCAGCGCCGTTTGCTCGTCAATCGCGTCGGCGAATGCCTCGAGCGGCACGCTGACCCCGTCGGGCGACGGGATGACGACCAGCTCCACACCGAGGCCCTCGCGGGCGAGCCACTGGTGGCCGATGGTCGGGAAGT
>Ga0268386_10002147_pt1 | contig 13886 bp, 12 predicted proteins | sample RVTome_15_FD_200260 | JGI IMG/M metagenome (GOLD analysis project Ga0268386, IMG submission 200260) | Soil microbial communities from uranium-contaminated site in the Upper Colorado River Basin, Wyoming, United States - RVT150D86... ...
TGCACCTCGCTGAGGCGTCGGCAGGCGTTGCGGATGGCCTCTACCTCGGCGTGCGCCACCGGATCGTGGTCCCGCAGGGCCGTGTTGACCCCGGTGGCGAGCACGTCACCGTCGCGCACGACCAAGGCGCCGAAAGGCAGTTGCCCGGCCACCGCGTTGTCGAGCGCGAGTTGCACCGCGCGCTGCAGCAGCGCTGTCTCGTCAGGGTGCACGGTGCTCTCGGGAGCGGACTGATCGTCGGGCTGGCTCATGCAGGCACTGTAGACGCTGCGGCGTCACCGGACGGGCGGAACGTCGAGCTCGGCGAGCGGCTGCGAACGCGCTGTTCGATGTCGTCGCGGACCGGGCGGACGGCGTCGTCCCGCTGCGGGGTCGTCGACAGTCGAGGTAGTGGGTGCCGGGCACGACCGGGCAGGAGTCGCCGCAGCCCATGGTGACCACGACGTCGGTGGCACCGAGGATCTCGTCGGTCCACGGACGGGGAAGTGGCCACCCTGTCAAGTGGAGGCGGAGCGCGGGGTTCAGACCACGTGGCCCGTCGACAGGAGCCAGCCGGCGGCAGCCGCCGCCACGCCGACGAGCAGGCTGGCAAGGTTCCACATCGTCTCCCACCACGCCCGACGCTCGACCAGTTGCAGCGTCTCGTACATGAACGTAGAGAACGTGGTGTACGCGCCGCAGAACCCGGCCCCGGCGGCGACCTGCCACAACGCCGCCTGCCCGGCGTGGACGGTGATGCCGGCGATGAAGCCCAGCAGCAGCGACCCGGTGATGTTGACCACCCACGTCCCCCACGGAAACACCCCCGCCAGTCGCTGTGTGACCACGAAGTCGATGACGTAGCGGCACACGGCGCCGGCCGCGCCGCCGGCCGCGACCGCCAGCCATGTCACCGATCACTCCCGCGTCGCAGCATCGCCACCCCCGCTGCCGATCCAATCCACACGGCGAGCAGCCCGCCGACCAGCGTGACGCCCGCGTAGCCCGCCGCGACGACGCCGCGGCCCGTGGCCGCGAGCCGTTCGATCTCCACCGACAGCGTGGAGAACGTCGTGAACGCCCCGACGATGCCGGTCCCGATCAAGGGGCGGGCCCAGGCTCCCCCGATGAGCGACTCGCTGATCACCCGCAACAGCCCGCCCAGCACCAGGGCGCCCGACAGGTTCACCGCCATCGTCGCCCATGGCCAGCCGTTGTCGGCCACCGGCACCACGACGCCGACGGCCACCCGCGCGACGGCGCCCAGCGCACCACCCACGGCGACAAGGGCGATGCTTCGTGGGGGAGGCAGCCGCAACCGGATGCGGCGGCGGGCGGGGGCCATGTCGGCGCCGCGGCTGTCGTTCATCAGCGGGCACAGTAGCCGGTCCGCCACGCGCGGGGTCGACGCCGGTGGCGGCAGGGCGCATCATTACCGCCATGCGCCGCTATCTCGTTGTCGCCAACCGCACGCTGGGTGGACACCATCTGGTCGAGCGGATCCGACGGGCGATCGCCGATGAGCCCAGCGACTTCCACATCGTGGTTCCGGTCCCCAACGCTGCCGACGACGTGGACCGCGCGGCACAGCGTCGGCTCGCCGCGCAACTGGAACAACTCACCGGTCTCGGAGCCGAAGCGTCCGGTGACGTCGTGCACGCCGATCCCTATGACGCGACGATCGCCGCGTTCGAGCAACGCGGCGCTGACGAGTTGATCGTGTGCACGCTTCCCCCCGGCCTGTCGCGCTGGCTGGGCACCGACCTCGTCGGCCGCCTACGAAGTGCCGTCGCCGTCCCCATCACCCACATCGTCGCGCCGGCCGGCATGCCCGAGCGTGTGACGGCACAAGCGGTCCGGGTCAGCATCTACATGGGTGAGAGCGACCGGCATGGTCACACCCCGTTGCACACCGAGATCGTGCAGCGCGCTCGCGCCGCCGGACTGGCCGGCGCCACCGTGCTCCGCGGCGTCGAAGGCTTCGGCGCATCCAGCGTCATCCACACGAGCAGGCTGCTGACCATGTCCGAGGACATGCCGATGGTGGTCGTCATCATCGATACCCCCGATCGCATCGACGGGTTCCTTCCGCTGCTCGATGATCTGATCACCGAAGGACTCGTCGTGCGAGAACCCGTTGACATCATCAAGTACGAAGGCCGCCAACCCGATTCCTGACGCAACGGCGCTGCGGTGGACGGGCGGGAGTGAGCAGACCGATGTCGCCGCCGGGCAGCGGCTCGAGCTTTCGATCTGGCGCACGCTACGCTGAACGGGCGAGTGAGGGCCCAGATCAGAGAACCATTGCCGTCCCCGGTAGCCACCGCCTGCGAGGCGGTGGATGTTTCCCGCGCGCATGCGGACGCGTTGCGCAACACCGTGAACGGAACGTTCAGCGGTGCTCTGCCCGCCAGACATGACCCGGCGCCTGGCGTCGATGGTGATGCGTCGGCCCGGCAGCAGGCCTACGGTGAGGAGCCGTCGATCAGGCCGTCACGGAAGGAGTGCAGCCCTGGGCGCTGACGCGATGCCGTCGCCTGCAGGCGACGATGACCTACTCGGACGCCTCGTCGATGAGGCGCACATGGTCGCGGCCGATCGGGTCGCAGGGCTGGTCGCCGAGCATGTGAAGGCGATGTACGCAGACGAGTGCGTGCTGTACCTCGTCGACTACGGGCAGCGTGTGCTGTTGCCGTTGTCCGGCGTCGACGTCCCGCCGCGCGAACCGCTGCAGATCGACGCCACATTGGGCGGCCGAGCGTTCCGGGACGTGGCGCTGGTCGACGGGGAGGCGCCCGAGGGGGGTCGTCGGCTGTGGCTGCCGTTGCTGGACGGCACCACGCGGTTGGGTGTGATGGAGGTCACCGTCGACCGGCTCGATGAAGAGGTCGGGCGGCGTTACCGGCAGTTCGCCGGGTTGGTCGCCGAGATCCTCGTCGCCAAGGACCTGTACGGCGATCACTACAAGGTGGTGCGCCGGCGCGCGGAGATGACGCTGGCGGCGGAGATGCAGTGGGCCATGCTGCCGCCGCTGACGTTCACCACCACGCACCTGTCGATCAGCGGCATGCTCGAACCCTGTTACGCGATCGCAGGCGACACCTTCGACTACGCCTATGACGATGACGTTGCCCGGATGGCGATCATCGACGCGATGGGGCATGGCTTCGACGCGACCGTCATGGCCGCGGTCGTGGTGCACGCCTACCGTCACGGCCGCCGGATCGGCGCGACCCTCGCCGAGAACCACCGTGCGATGGACGAGGCGTTCGCCGCCCACTTCCGCGATGACCAGTTCGCCACCGCCCAGATCGCAGAGCTCGATGCGAGGACCGGCCGGCTGCGCTGGCTCACGGCAGGTCATCCCCCACCGCTGCTGGTACGTGACGGACGGGCGATCGGAGCGTTGGAATCCCCCCCGGCACTGCCGATCGGGATGGGCGACGAGGTCGGCGAGATATCGGAGGTCCAGCTCGAGCCCGGCGACGCCGTTCTCATGCACACAGACGGCGTGACCGAAGCACGTGGTGCGGACGGTGACTTCTTCGGGGCGGAACGGTTGGCCGACTTCGTCAGTCGCGCCGCGGCCGCCGGATTGGAACCGGCCGAGACCGTGCGTCGCCTGACCCACGCGCTGCTGGATCATCAGGGCGGCGATCTGCAGGACGACGCCACCATTCTCCTTGTGCAGTGGCACGGCGCGTGAGCTGCTGACGAAGGCGAGCGTGGTGCCGTCCGGAAAAGCGCGATTCCAACGCCCACGTGTGATTCGATGTACCGGAGAGCCGACAACGGCCCCGCACTGCGCCTGAGAGCGGCACCCGTGACGTGGCCGGGGTCCCAACCGGACGGAAAGGCGGCTGGCATGGTCGCACGGATCAGCAGCTGGACGGTCTGTCTCGTGCTGGTGATGACGCTGCCGGTCGCGGGCTGCAACCGTGGCGGCGACACGGACCAACCGGCCGCGCGGTCGAGCCCGACGGCCGCGACGGCGTCTGTCGGTCCCAGCCCGTCACCGTCGCCGGAGGGCGAGACCTACACCGTGGAGTCCGGTGACACCCTGTCGGAGATCGCGCGGCGCTTCGACACGACGGTGGAGGAGATCATGGAGGTCAACGACCTCGACGACCCGGACGTCCTCAGCATCGGCGACGAGCTCATCATCCCGCCCGACCGGTGAGCTCCTGCGTGTGGCGTGACGCCACGAGTCGCTGTCGCGCACGCCCCACACCGTGATGCCGGCAGCGGGACACGGCAAGGCAGGCATTGACGACGTCGCGGTAGGTGTTGGCCTGCGCGGTGGCCGAGCCTTCGATGTCCAGCTCGGTGATCTGGACGTCGACGCCGAGGTCGGCGAAGCGTTGGATGTTCTGCTGGTGTTGCCGGGGACCGGCGCGTTGCTGTTGACGTGCGACTGGAGGCCCGAATCGAGCTGAGGTGGTATACCCTGTACCCGTATTGATCGAGCCATACGGAGGTTCAGGTGCGCGGCTACACGATCAGCAAGGACGACTACCTCAAGCGGCTGCGGCGCATTGAGGGGCAGGTCCGCGGGCTGCAACGGATGATCGAAGAGGACACGTACTGCATCGATGTGCTGACCCAGGTGTCCGCGGCGACGAAAGCACTGCAGAGCGTATCGGTCGGCCTGCTCGACGAGCATGTCCGCCACTGCGTGCGTGAGGCCGCGGCCGGCGATGACCAGGCGCGCACCGACGCGATGATCACCGAGGCGACCAGGGCCATCGAGCGACTGGTCAAGGCATGACGGCATGCCTTGATCGCAGCGAGCCCCCCAGCATGCACGCTTGATGAAGGTACCCTAGGGGGGTATTGTATGAATACGTCAAGACGTGCGCTGATGGTGGTAGCCAGACGCCCGCGAGTGAGGAGACGGTCATGACGGACAGGGACGACCTGCGCGTCGCCCAAAAGGTCGACGAGGGTCATCTGCCTCCCGACCACGGTGAACACGCCGACGATCACGCCGCGCACAGCGATCCCGGCGGCCATGCTGGACATCCCGCGCATGACGGTGGCGCCCATGGTGGTCATGAGGACCACGGCGGTGGGCACGGTGATCATGCGGAGATGTTCCGCCGCAAGTTCTGGCTGACGTTCGCTCTGACCCTACCGGTGGTCGCCTACAGCGACATGATCCAGATGTGGCTGGGGTTCACCGCGCCGGCGTTCCCGGGCTCACGCTGGGTGGCTCCGGTGTTGGGCACGGTCATCTTCTTCTACGGCGGATGGCCGTTCCTCGCCGGTGGCGTGGACGAGCTCAGGCGGCGCCAGCCGGGGATGATGCTGCTCATCGCGATGGCGATCACCGTCGCGTTCGTCGCGTCACTGGCCACGACGTTCGGCTACCTGTCAGGTCTCGATTTCTGGTGGGAACTGGCGGCGTTGATCGCGATCATGCTGCTCGGGCACTGGCTGGAGATGAAGGCGGTCGGTCAGGCGTCGGACGCCCTGAGCAAGCTGGGTGAACTGCTGCCCGACGATGCCGAACGGGTGACCGACGCAGGTGTCGAGACCGTTCCGATCGGCGACCTGGCATCCGGGGATGTCGTGTTGGTGCGCTCCGGCGCCCGCGTCGCCGCCGATGGTGTCATCGTCGAGGGCGCGGCCGAACTGGACGAGTCGATGGTGACCGGCGAGTCGCGTCCGGTCGCCAAGGCGGAAGGTGACCGCGTCGTCGCGGGCACCGTCGCCACCGATTCCGCGCTGCGGGTGCGCGTCGACGCCGTCGGGGAAGAGACCGCCCTGGCCGGCATCCAGCGGCTCATCAATGAGGCGCAGCAGTCACGCTCCCGCGCGCAGGCACTCGCTGACCGTGCGGCGGCGCTGTTGTTCTACGTCGCCGCCGCCGCCGGCGTCATCACCTACGTCGTGTGGGCGCTGCTCGGCCAGACCGATGCCGCCATCGCCCGCACCGTGACGGTCCTGGTGATCGCCTGCCCCCACGCCCTTGGCCTGGCCATCCCGCTCGTCATCGCGATCTCGACGTCGCTGTCGGCACGCAACGGCATCCTCGTCAAGGACCGCCTTGGCCTGGAACGGATGCGCCGCGTCGACGCGGTGCTGTTCGACAAGACCGGCACGCTGACCAGGGGTGAGCACACCGTGGTGGACATCGCCGCCGTCGACGGCGACGCCGACGCGGTCCTCGCGCTGGCCGGAGCGGTCGAGTCCGACTCCGAGCACCCGCTCGCGCGCGCGATCGTCGCCGCGGCCAGCGCGCGGGTCGCGTTGCCTGCGGCGTCGGGTTTCCGCTCGATGACCGGGCGTGGCGTCACCGCGACGGTGGAGCGCGCGACCGTGGCGGTCGGCGGACCGACGATGCTGCGCGAGGCTGGCCTCGACGTTCCCGAGCGGCTCGCCGGACCGGTGCGGGGCTGGCAGGACCGCGGCGCCGCCGTGCTGTACGTGATGCGCGACGAGCAGGTCGTCGGCGCGCTCGCACTCGAAGACGAGGTGCGTCCCGAGTCCCGGCAGGCGATCAACGACCTGCACGACCTCGGTGTCAAGGTCGTTCTGATCACCGGCGACGCGCGCCAGGTCGCCGACGCGGTCGCTGCCGACCTGGGCATCGACGAGGTCTTCGCCGAGGTCCTGCCAGAGGACAAGGACAAGGCCGTCTCCGAGCTGCAGTCCCGCGGCCACATCGTGGCCATGGTCGGCGACGGTGTCAACGACGCGCCCGCGCTCGCCCGCGCCGACGTCGGGCTTGCGATCGGTGCCGGCACCGATGTCGCGATCGAGTCCGCCCACGTGGTGCTGGCTTCTGACGACCCGCGCGCGGTGCTGTCGGTGATCCGCCTGTCCCGGGCGAGCTACCGCAAGATGGTGCAGAACCTGTGGTGGGCCGCCGGCTACAACCTCGCCGCCATCCCTCTCGCGGCCGGTGTGCTGGCACCGGCCGGCATCGTGCTCTCCCCGGCACTGGGCGCGGTCCTGATGAGCCTGTCGACCATCGTCGTGGCGTTCAACGCGCAGCTGCTCCGGCGGGTCGACCTCCGCATCGCCTGACGCCACCAGGTGCGGCCGCCTTGCCGGCGGCCGCACCCGGGCACGCCTCCACGGCCGCCGGCCGGGGTCGATAGCGTGACGCAACGCCGAACGGCGCCCGCTGTCACCGGCGCCGCTTCCCGCACTGACGCATTCGCTGCATGCGGACCGATGAGTTCCGCACGGCGGGTCGGTCGCATGTGCGAACACGAAGGAGAACGAACCGATGACGACAACTGTGACACCGGTGGAGCGGGCCGGGTCGCGTGAGTGGCTGGGCCTTGCCGTGCTCGCCCTGGCGTGCCTTCTGTACGTGATGGATCTGACGGTGCTCCACCTCGCCGTGCCGACACTGAGCGCCGACCTGCAGCCCACGAGCGTCGAGTTGCTGTGGATCGTCGACATCTACGGCTACATGGTCGCCGGGTTCCTGATCACCATGGGCACCCTCGGGGACCGTGTCGGGCGCCGCCGGCTGCTGCTCCTCGGCGCGACCGCGTTCGGCGCGGTCTCGGTGCTGGCTGCGTACTCGACGAGCCCGGAGATGCTGATCGTGGCCCGGGCGTTGCTCGGCATCGCCGGCGCGACGCTGGCGCCGTCGACGCTGTCATTGATCTTCGCCATGTTCCACGACCCCAGGCAGCGGTCGGTCGCGGTCGCGGTGTGGATCTCGGCCTTCTCCGCCGGCAGTGCGGTCGGCCCTGTCCTCGGCGGTGTCCTCCTGGAATCGTTCTGGTGGGGGTCGGTGTTCCTGCTGGCGCTCCCGGTGATGGGGGCGTTGCTTGTGCTCGGGCCGGTGGTGCTGCCCGAGTACCGTGACCCCGACGCCGGCCGGCTCGACGTCACCAGTGCGGTGCTGTCACTGGTCGCGGTGCTCGCGGTGATCTTCGGCTGCAAGCAGATCGCACAGGAAGGGATCGGCTGGCCGGCGATCGCCACGATCATGGCAGGCCTGGCGGTGGGCGTGGTGTTCACCCGCCGACAGCTCACGCTGACGGACCCGATGATCGATCTGCGGCTGTTCCGCAACCGACGGTTCTCCACCGCGTTGGCGGTCAACCTGGTCAGCATCTTCGTGGTCGTCGGGTACTTCCTGTTCGTGGCGCAGTACCTGCAACTGGTGATCGGGTTGTCGCCGCTGCAGGCCGGACTGTGGTCGGTGCCATCGGCGGCCGGCTTCATCATCGGCTCACAGGTCGCTCCGCACATCGTCCGCCGTCTCGATCCGGCGCACATCATCGTCGGTGGGCTGGTGCTGTCCGCCGCGGGGCTGGCGATGCTCACGCAGGTCGGCGGGTCGGTTGACCTGGTGCTGCTGGTGACCGCGTCGGTGATCATCTCGCTGGGTCTCGCGCCGGTGTTGACGTTGACGACGGATCTGATCGTGGGGTCAGCGCCACCCGAGCGGGCGGGGGCGGCCTCGGGCATCTCCGAGACCGCCGCCGAGCTCGGCGGAGCGCTTGGCCTGTCGATCCTGGGCAGCATCGGTGTCGCCGTCTACCGTGGCGAGCTCGTCGGCAGCCTGCCCGCTGCGATCCCGGCAGAGACGGCGGCGATCGTCCGTGACACGCTCGGCGCCGCCGTGGCCGTGGCCGAGCGACTGCCGGACGGGCTGCAGGACGCGGTGCTGACCGCTGCGCGCGACGCCTTCATCGCCGGAGTGCAGGTCACCGCCGCGGTCGCCGCGGTCGCCGCGGTCGCGGTCGCCGTTGTCGCCCTGGCGACGTTTCGTTCCCGCAGCGTCGCAGCGCCCAAGGCGGCGGTCCAACCGCCCCCCTCGCCCGTCATGGACGTGACGTCCGAAGAGATCGCGGCGGCGGATCCGGTCGCCTGCGGTGACGGAGGAGTGCACGGATGACCGGTCAACAGCCGCGGCCGAGCCGTTGCGTGTCAACGGTGACCCACTGCCGTGGTCGAGTGCAGCCGCTCGGCTGGAGGCCGACGCGACGTACTGGTTGGTGACCGTGCGGGACGGCGCGTTCCATGCCAACGGCGCGCCGACCGCGGGACCGCCTCCGTACGACGTCTACCGGGTGCAGTCGGTCACGGCCTTCGGGTTCGGCACAGACGACACCGTCAGCCCGACGCGCTGGCGCTTCTAGAAGGCGGGGCTGGCGGCCGCTCGGTGTGGGTTCCTCGCGACCTTCACCGGCCGGCGCTGGACCGCGGCGGGGTCGAAGCGGTTCCCCCGGGGCATGGGCACACGGCTGCGCCGACATGGGCAGCGGTTGCCGACGGCCGGGGAACGCGGGGTCCATACCGTGCACTGTTGACACGACGACCGTCGTGCCGGCACGTATGGACCAGGAGCACGACCGGTGGGCACGCATGTCGAAACCCTCATCGTCGGCGCCGGGCAGGCCGGGCTGACGCTCAGCCATCACCTGACCGCGCTGGGGCGCGAACACCTGCTGCTGGAGCGTGCGCGTGTGGCCGAGCGCTGGCGCAGCGAGCGCTGGGACTCGTTCAAGCTGCTGACACCCAACTGGCACACCGGCCTGCCGGGCATGTCCTACCGGGGCGACGACCCCGACGGGTTCATGGGCAAGTCGCAGGTGGTCGCGCTGTTCGAGCGCTACGCCCGCGCGGTCGCGGCCCCGGTGCGGACCGGCGTGACGGTGCTGGAGGTGCGGCCTGAGGGCGCGGCGTGGACCGTGGTCACCGACACTGGAACGTACGCCGCGACCAACGTGGTCATCGCGACCGGTCACCACGACCGTCCTCAGGTCCCGGCCCGCTGCGCCCGCGCCCTGTCCGGCGACGTCGTGCAGGTGCACACCAGCCGGTACCGCAACCCGGCCCAGCTGCCGGCGGGTGGAGTGCTGGTCGTCGGTGCAGGGCCCTCCGGACAGCAGATCGCCGAGGAGCTCGCGCTCGACGGCCGCCATGTGGTGCTCGCCGCGGGCCGCCACCGCACGCTGCCGCGGCGTTACCGCGGTCGTGACAGCCACTGGTGGATGCAGCGCATGGGTGCGTTCGAGCGCACGGTCGACAGCCTGCCCGATCCCAACGCCGTCCGCGGCGCGCCCGCGTTCGTGCTGGCCGGAGGTTGCGACGACATGGATCTGCGCCGCCTGGTGGCCCATGGCGTGGTGCCCACCGGGCGGTTGGCCGGCGTCTCGGGATCAACCGCATGGTTCGCCGATGACCTGGCCACCACGGCAGCGTTCGCCGACGACAACGCCCGCGCCTTCCGGGCCGGCGTCGATGCGTTCATCGCGCGCACCGGCATGGTGGCGGCCCCGCCAGAGGACCCACCGCCGCCGCTGGGTGCCTGGGCATCGGCGCCTGCCCGCGAACTACACCTTCGCCGCGCCGGCATCCGCACCGTCATCTGGGCGACCGGCTTCCGCCGGGACTTCTCGTGGATCGACGCGCCCGTCCTGGACGCCACGGGGGAGCCCGTGCAGCGGCGCGGCGTCACCGCCGCAGCCGGCCTGTACTTCCTCGGGCTGCGATGGATGCACCGTCGCGCGTCGGACACCATCCACGGCGTCGGGCGCGACGCCGCGCACCTCGCCGGCGTCATCGCGCGCCGCCGCGCACCGCTGCCGGCGGCTGCCGCTGAGCGCGTTTCCGGCGCGGCGTGACACGCCGTAGGTGACGTGACCGCCAGACATAGGCAGTGGCCACCGATGGTCGCGCTCCACCGCAAGACCACCATGAGGCCACTCGATCCATTACACACCACAGGAGGATCCACCATGACCGAGGTCACCGTGACCGACGACGTCCGCAACGGCGTCGACACCGCGACGCTGTTCGCCACCCTCGATGCCGTGTCGGCGCAGCGGGAACTGGCCAATGGGCAGTTCCGCGTCCGCAACCGCTGGATCAGCGGCACGCACAACCGCAGCACGTTCGACGACTTCTACGTCGCTGGTGGCGAGCAGCGTCACGTGCGAACGTTCACCGCCGACGCCGACCACCCGGAGGTGCTCGTCGGGGAGGACAACGGTCCGAGCGGCGCCGAATACGTGCTGCACGCACTCGCGGCGTGCCTGACCCACGGCATCGCCAACATCGCCGCCGCCCGCAAGGTCACCCTGACCGAGGTCTCCTCGACCATCGAGGGTGATGTCGACCTGCAAGGCCTGCTCGGCATGGACGACACCGTCCGCAACGGCTACAGCCGGGTCCGGGTAAGCTTCACCGTCAAAGGCGACGCGCCGGCCGAGAAGCTCCGCGCGATCGTCGAGCAGTCCCGTGCCCGCTCGGCGGTGTGGGACATCATGACCAACGGCGTGCCGATCACCATCGACGTCTCGACCGCATGACCTTTCGAGGGGGCGTCCCGCTGCGGCAGTGGACGGGACGCCACCCCGAAGCCCGAAACGGAACCCGCGATGGCGCAGCTGTCGATCACCGCCCTCGGCACCGTCCTTGGTGTCTGGGCCCATCCCGACGATGAGGCATACCTGTCCGCCGGGCTGATGGCGCTGGCACGGGATGCCGGTCAGCGAGTCGTCTGTGTGACCGCGACGCGTGGTGAGCACGGCACCGCCGATCCCACGACCTGGCCTCCCGGCCGGCTCGGGCGCCTGCGCGAGGTGGAGGCCCGCGCGTCACTGTCCGCGCTCGGGGTCACCGAGCACCACCTGCTCGGGTACGTCGACGGCACCTGCGGCGCGCAGGACGCCGCAGCGGCGATCGACCGGCTGGTCGACATCATCGCGGACGTCCGCCCCGACACGATCGTCACCTTCGGTCCTGACGGAATCACCGGCCACGACGATCACCGCACGGTCTCGGCTTGGGCCACCGCGGCACACCGCCGTGCCGCCGCCGATGCCCGGTTGCTCTACGCGACCACGACGGCGGCGTTCGCGGATCGCTGGCAGGACCTCCACGACCGCCTCGACATCTACCTCGACCCCGACCTGCCGTTGCGAACGCCGGCCGAGGACGTCGCACTGGAGATCCAGCTCGACGGCGCGCTGGCCGACCGCAAGCTCGTGGCGCTGCGCGCCCAGGCCAGCCAGACCGCCGGTCTGGTGGCCACGATCGGCGAGCAGCGCTACCGCGCGTGGATCGCCACCGAGGCGTTCACGCTGGCACCGACCAGCGGTGGTGCGCTGCAGACGGCGGTCGAGCACCGGGCGTCGGGCACACCCGTCACCCTGTGAGGCCGAGCTCCACCACCATCGCGGCGGCCTCCTGGCGCGTGCTGACCGCGAGCTTGTCGAGGATCGCGGACACGTGGTGGTCCACGGTGCGCACCGAGACCACCAGGCGGTCGGCGATCTCGGCGTTGGTGAGGCCCTCGGCCACCAGGGCCAGCACGTCCATCTGGCGGTCGGTCAGGCCTGCCGGGTTCTGACGGGTCGCGCGGGTCGGGCCGCGGGGCACCGACGACACCCCACGAGAACGCAGCAACGCGCGCGCGACGTTGGCCGAGGCGGCCGCGCCGAGCTCATCGAGCAACCGCACCCCGCGCAGCATCGCCGCCTCGTCCTCGCAAAGGGTGAGCTCGACGGCCTGCTCGTGCCGGTAGCCCAGGCGCTCCCACGCGGAGGCGGCCGCGGCGTGGTCGCCCCGCAGCGCGGCCAGGTGCGCGCCGAGGAGCCGTCCGGGGTCGGGTGCGTCGGGTACCGGCAGGCCGGCGCGTAACAGCGCGACCCGCAGGTCACCGGCGTACCACGGGTGGCCGGTCTCGTCGGCCAGGGCCAGCGCGCGCTCCGCAGCGGCGCCGGCCCCGTCAGCGTCGCCCGACAGCCACGCCAGCTCGACCAGCGCAGCGGCCGCCGCGCCGAGCAGCGGCGCCTCCGCGCTGTCGGCGGCCAGCTCCCAGGCCCGCTGCGCATGCCCGCGCGCCTTGGGTTCACCCATGCGGGCCAGCGCCTGCGCCAGCCATGCGCGCGGCTGCACGCCGGCCATGCCGGGGTCGACCTCGTCGACCAGCGAGCGCTCGAGGATGCTGCGCGCTTCATCGTTGGCGCCCCGGTTGAGTGCGAGGCAGCCCAGCAGCCCGTCGAACCGGAAGGTGCCGTAGGCCACCTGGTGGTCGGCCGCGTAGGCCCGGCCCTCATCGAGTACGCGTTCGGCGGCGTCCAGCCCACCGCGGCGGATGTGCTCCACGACCAGTTGGTAGTAGCCGCGCACCACCGACTCGTGGAAGCCGTGCCGCCGCGCCAGCCTCAACCCCTCCTCGACCTCGGCGAGCCCGCCCTCGTCGCCGAGGTTCAACGCGGCGGCACCGTGGTTGATCCGGGCACCGGCCTCGGCCGGCAGGTGGCCGACGCGCCCGGCGACACCCAGTGCCCGCGCCGCCCACCGCCCGGCCTCCGCGTTGCGGTTGGCGAGCAGGTGCATCCGCGACATGTGCGCGAACGCCATGGCCAGCACCGGCGAGGGCTCTCCGGCCTGGAGCAGGCCGACGGCCCGCTCGGCGTGGGGCATGGCGGCGGCCGTGCCACGCCACCAGTAGGCGGCGCGCGACAGCACCAGCAGCGCGTCGGCCAGGGCCGGCGCGTCACCGTGCTGTTCGAGCAGGGCGACCGCCTCGCTGGCCACCGAGACGGCGTCGCTGTGACGGTTGCCCAGCTGCAGCTCGTAGGCGTACTCCAGCGCCAGTGCCGCGCGCTCGCCGGGCGGCAGCGCCGCCGTGAAGCGGTGGAGCTGGCGGTATGCCGACAACGCTTCACGGTGGCTGCCCAGGCGCGCCGCCTCGCGTGCCGCGATCGGCCCGTACCGCAGCACCACACCGCCGTCGCCGGCCTCGAGGGCGTGGTGCAGGATGCGCGTCGCGTCGGCGTCGTGGGCGATCAGCACAGCCGTCACCGCGGCGTTCAGCGTGATGCGGGTGCCGGTCGCCAGGTCCGAGGCGACCGCCCGGCGGGCGATCTCGTGCGTGAACCGCAGCGAGGCGGCGTCGGCGGTCACCAGGCCGCTGCGCT